>Ga0247727_10003556_pt1 | contig 34319 bp, 36 predicted proteins | sample WisWelCaveWW1625_FD_202498 | JGI IMG/M metagenome (GOLD analysis project Ga0247727, IMG submission 202498) | Biofilm microbial communities from Wishing Well Cave, Virginia, United States - WW16-25 | ecosystem: Environmental > Aquatic > Deep subsurface > Groundwater > Cave microbial mat | place...
GGTCATGCTGCCTTTTGTGAAGGCGGGCGTCAGGGAGATATTCCCCAGCCTCTGGTACAAGGCCGAGACCCTGATCGAGCACTGCGACAAGGTCGCGAAGCAGACGGATCTGAAGTTCACTTATCTCGTAGAGCCGGAGAACAAGAGGCTCGGCAGAGCGGGGATAATCAAGGAGTCAATAAAGAAGGGGCTCCTCGACCCCGAGAGGCCGATAATCTCGACGAACGGCTCCGACATAATCGCGGTCGGCATAGAGGACCTCATCAGGTTCCACCTCGAGGGTGTGTCGCAGGGGCTCGGCGTCACCGTCGTCGGGGCGACCGACGTGCCGACAGATTTCGGTCAGTACCGCGTCGACCCGAAGACGAAGAGGGTTCTGGGATTCAAGGAGAAGCCGTTCGTGAAGATCGGCCCCGACGAGAACGTGAACACGGGGCTCTTCGTCTTCGACCCGAGCGTCAACTCGTCATTCCTGAAGATCGGCGAGGAGTCGTACCCGATCAACATAGAGGACCTGAAGGGCGACGCGTCGGAGAGCATATTCAACAAGGCGAGGAGCTACACTGGTATCGCGCCGCTAAAGCAGTGGGTGTTCTTCAAGAGCCCGAAGCACTTCAAGGACTTCGGGGAGATTGATTTCGAGAAATTCCTCGGTGTGGAGAGCGCAGATACTTATCTTGGGAAATACGAAAACGGTAATTGAACGCGGGGGTCGGATAGCCTGGTCAATTCCGCCAGATTCAGACTCTGGTTGCTTAGTGCATACGAGGGTTCAAATCCCTCCTCCCGCACAACACAAGACTTAATACTGTCACCATGAAAATAGAATAAAGATACGATGGAGCCTAGACAGGTCGCTTTGGGAGTCGTGTTCTTTCTAATCTTCTGGGCGTTCCACGCTGGCTACTTTAACGTTCTCGGAGCTTGGTCCCTCTTCCTAGGCGCGCTGATATTCGCGTTCCTGCCGTGGCTGTTCGAGATGGGGAGCAAGCAGAAGCCGCCCGAGAACATGAAGCAGATGTGGATGTTCGCGACCCTGTTCGTAGTCGTCGTGACTTTCATAGGATCGTTCCTCATGCCTTATCTTGGGGCCGTGATTCCGACCGGAACCGATGTTACTCCGGTTTTCCTTAGCATGTGGTTGGTTATTTTCGGCGGCGCCGGCCTCCTGCACGGAATCGTCCAGAAGCAATACGTCTGGTCCGTGATAGGTCTGGTTTGGATGGTCACGGCCATACAGTTCTCGATGTCTGGCTTGTTCGCCTCGAACGCGTACCTGCACTTCGCGCTGATTGTCGGCCTCTCCTTCGCTCTGGCTGGAATAGTGACGAAGAAGAAGTCACGCTAGAAGTTTTATCAGCCTCTTCTTCATCTCGAACCCTGCTCCCTTCGAGAAGTGCATTTTGGGTAGACTCACTCCGATTTTTTTCATGGCCGCCCTGTGGATGCGGTACGTGTCGTTCAGTATGTCGATGTCCGCCTCTGCGGTCCCCTCCCTGTTCGGCCACTCTATGATCTCCATCAAAAATCTCTTGTGTATCTCCGCGATCTCCTTCCTCCCCTCCTCCGTCTTCGCGATTTTTTCTATTTCATGCATGTCGAAGTCGAGGTGCCCGAGGTCGTCACCAGTTATTTTCTTGAAAACAATTTTCACATCGTCGTCGGCGTCGTGAAATAGATACGCGGCGGCGGCGTTCGACAGGTGCTCGATCACCGCGGCCCCCACCATCGAGCCCGCCCAGCTCCTCCTGTTCACGTAGTCCTCCGTTATCTCGAAGAGCTTGTAGACGTTGTAGTCCATCTTGCCCGGCTCCGCCCGCCTGTTCTTCATCACCCTGTCCCACATCGTGTGGTGGTGCATCTCCTCCTTCGCCCAGACGGGGACCCATTGCCTCGCCTCGTCGCTCGGCGCGAACTCAACCAGCCTCGAGATGAGCTCGGACCCCTTCTTCTCCGCGTGGAAGTAGGAGCTGAGGTGCTGGTTCATGACCTCGGTCGGTACCTTTCCCATAATATATCTATGCGATAAATAATTCTTATGGAAGACGGTAAGAAGGTCAGCGTCGTGAAGCTCGGCGAGTTCAAGCTCAACGACACCTCGGTCCTTGTGATCAACAAGACGGACTACTCCGGCGAGGACAGGATAGACTTCCGCGTGTGGGTCAACTCGATGAAGTACAAGGGCCCGACGAAGCAGGGCTTCGTGCTGACGATGGACAAGATGGACGACTTCATCGAGCTCGTCCTCGGGATGAAGGAGAAGCTCGCGGGCGTCGAGAGGCCCAAGAAGGCGGCCAATCCTGCGGTCAAAAAGAAGAAAAGCAAGAAGCTTCAATAGTTGTTATGGAAATCGGCCTTGATGTCGTAGCCGTCATCGGTTTCTTCGTTGCGGTCGGCCTGCTTCTGCTGTACGACAGGAAGAACATCGAGTTCAACTACGGCCTGATAATCCGCAGGTGGAAGCGCGGGCAGTACGTCATGGACAAGTGGATATTCTCTCACAGGAAGTTCTTGGAGATCGTGGGCACGATTGGGATTGTTGTCGGTCTTATCGCAGCCGTAGTCGGTCTGGCTGCGATTATCTGGCTCACCACTCTGAATCAGCAGGCGGTGTCGCCGGTCCTTCCGACCGTCGGCGGGTTCGAGTACCCGGCGGGCGTGATCGGCGTTCCGTTCTGGTTCTGGATCGTGAGCATATTCGTGATACTGACCGTGCACGAGCCGATGCACGCGATATTCGCGAGGCTCGCTGGTGTGCCGGTGAGGAGCTGGGGCGTGATGACGTTCTTCGTCCTGCCTCTCGGGGCGTTCGTGGACCCCGACATGAAGAAGGTCAGCAGGCTCTCGTTGTCGCAGAAGCTCAGAATATTCGCCGGTGGGAGTTTTGGTAATTTTGTGACGGGCGCCGTGGTCGCTGTTGTGCTCTTTGTGATGGCGAGCACGATGTTCGTCCAGGTGTTCGTGCAGTCGACGATACCCAACACACCTGCCGCAGAGGCCGGCGTTGAAGGCAAGCTGCTCAGCGTGAACGGCATCGAAACCAGAAACGTGACCGAGTTGGGAATGGTCCTCAGGGAAGTGCCGGCCGGAAGCACGGTCGAGGTCGCTACCGAAAGCGGGACGTATCAGGTCGTGACTGCAGAGCTACCTAAGGGCGGAGAGGGGTCGTATCTCGGTCTGAGCTTCGGGACACGCATGGTGGTCAGGGAGGCGTATTCCGCGTGGAACGATGTCATATTCACTTTGTATCAGCTGTTCTACTGGCTGTTCATCTTCAACGTGGGAATCGGGATATTCAACATGCTCCCGATGAAGCCGTTCGACGGCGGCCACATGTTCGAGGCGATATTCGCGAGGTTCTTCGGCGACAAGTTCGCGAGGACCGCGATCCACGTGACCTCGTTCGTGGTGCTGGGAATAATCCTGATCAACGTCTTCGGGACGAATTTGATAAAGGCCCTTATCTGAGAACAAAGGAGTTAAACCTTAGAGTCCTTTTCTTTTCTGTGCCAGACTCCAAAACGGACATGGGGGGAAAAGCCGGCGCGTTTGACGATTTTGAGATATCACCCGAGTACACCGGCGAGCTACCTAAGATACTTCTGTATCTCGCCCGATTGGAGAAGGGCGACTTGGAACTGAACATTATGAAAAATCTAGGGCTTGAGAGGGAGACTTTCATGGCAGGCAGACATTACCTGCACAATGCCAAGGCCATAGACTGGTACGCTGAACTTTCCGAAGAAGACAAGACATTTGAAATGAGATGGTCGATAACCAAAATTGGAATAGAACAACTGCAGTCTTACAAAGCGCGATAAAAAATTATCTGAGTACCTCGGTCTTCCTGAACTCGAAGTTCCTGACCGGGTAGATCTTCCTGATGTCGTCGAGCACGCGGATCTTCGGCTGGTCGTTGATGACCCCCTCCAGGAAGTTTTCGAGCTTCGACTCCTCCACGATGTCCTTGACCAGTCCCTGGATGCGCTTCCTCATGATCTTCACCACGCTGCTCTTCATCTTCTTCGAGACGATCGCGAGGCTCTTCACGCGGATCGGCACGCCGTCCTTCGTCTTCAGGTCCTGTATGGTGTCGATCCTCCTGACGTGCCTGATCACCATCCTGGAGATGTAGTCGCGCATGCACTCGAAGCCGTCGAAGACCGTGTACGCCTTCTCGTCCTTCATCTCGCTCACGCGGAAGTTGAACTTGAGGTAGTACTTGCTGAAGTCGTCCGTCACCTCTATCGCGGAGACCACGATTATCCTGTCCTTGATGAAGTCTATGTCCGTCGCGGTCGTCTTTCCGATGTCCTTCGAACCGAATATTTCGGGAGAGATAATAGTGTACCAGGCTTTCGACTTAGTTTTCTTTACTGCCAATCATTTCACCGCTTTTCATTTCCTCTGCCGTCCCGCAGACGAGGCGGACGAACTCCGCCTCCGCCTCCATCGGTATCAGCCCGCCGGCCGCGGAAGGATGCCCTCCCGCCTCGCCCCCGAGCGGCACTGCGACTGCAGAGATAATATCCTTTAGATTTATTCCTTTTAAGGTTTTTGAGACCCTCCCCGAGACCTTGATTTTGCCGTCCTCCGTGTACGCGAGGCCGAACAGCGGCTTGTCCGTCTCGATCATCCCGGAGTTCAGGACTATCGTCGCGACCGTCCCTATCACCACCTCGGATATGCTGCCCCTCGCGACTATGACGTTCGCCTTCGGTCCCCTGATTATTTTCTTCTGGTTGTTCCTGACCCAGTTCAGCCCCTCGGCTATCGTCGCCCTGTACTGCTCCATGACCTCCCAGCAGCGCTCCGTCACGGTGTAGTCGCCGAGCAGTATCCTCAGCGCGATGTCGTGGTTGCCCGTCCTGCCGCACGCGTTGACCATCGTGGCGAACTCGCGGACGTCCTGCAGCTCCTCGGGCCTGCCGAACAGCGTGTGGATGTCGCCGAATATGTCCGACGCGTCCTCCTCGGTCTTGATCCTCTCCAGGATTATCGCCGACGCCAGCTTCTGCTGCTCCTCCAGCGTCAGGTCCTTCAGCTTCTTCCACTCGGTCCCGTCCCTCACGGATATTCCCAGGTCCGAGAGGAACTGCACCGCCTGCGACTCCGACCCGGATATCCCCGGTATGAACGGGTCGAAGGTGAACGCGAGTGACTTGTAGACCGGCCTCGTGTTCCTCCCGTAGAGCCTCAGCCCCCTCACGACGGAGATCTTCCCGATGAGCTCGCCCTCCTCGAGGACTTTTTTGATCAGTCCCTTGAACTCCCACTTCTCGTCCGCCTCGTCGGCCGTGGCGCCGATTATCGCGATGTCCACGAGGTCAACGTTCTTCAGGTTCAGGTACTTCGCGAACAGGTAGCAGACGATCGACGCCGACATCTCGTCCTCGCCGAACAGGAGAGGATTCACGTGAAAGAGATTGAGGTGGGAGATGTCAGAGGTCTCGTGGTGGTCAAGGACGATCACCTGCGTCCTCTCGATGATGTCCCTCAGCATGTGCAGCTGGCCGCTCCCGAAGTCAGCGAGGATCAGCAGGTCATTCTCCCCCACGTCGAGCTTCTCTATCGCGTCGGACGTCAGCTGCTTCAGGATGTGCAGCTCGAAGTTCGAGTCCTCGCGCATCAGGGCCCTCGTCAGGATCGCCGCGGACGTTATGCCGTCGGCGTCGAACTGCGTGAGCACCTTGACCTTCTTCTCCTTCAGGAGGTTCTTGGTGACGCGCGCGACCCTCTCGATCTCGTCTAGGAACAATAAATCACTGTGACTAAGTTATCATTTCTGGATTATGAGCTTGACCTTCTCCGGGTCGTACGCGAAGCCCGCCGGCACCTTGCCCTCGCGCGAGTAGTACTTCACGAGCCTCCTGATCTTAGACTCGAGGTGCTCCAGCCCCTTGAGCGCCTTCTTGTCCTTCTTGTTCTTCCCCATGTGCTCGCGGAGGAAAACGGCCTTCCTAAAAAGACTCATCAGGTCCTCGGGCATGTCCGGGTAGACCTTGTGCTCGCGCATTATCTCGGTGACGGACTTCTTCGTTATCAGCCTCGAGTCCGGGACGCCGTACTGGTCGCGCAGGATTGTGCCGATGACCGCGGAGTTCTTCCTCTCGTTCGCGAGCTTGACGACTATCTCCTCGAGGTCCTTCCCCTTGTGCTTGACCCACTTGGGCACGACCTTCACCGGCGGCTTCCTGGAGCCGTGGTTCCCCTTCTTCCTGCTATACATTCGCGCCATTTGTTTTCAACCCGCCCTTACTTGTCTCCCCTCAGGAGCCAATAAAAGACTAGAATTACTGTGAAAATGAACGTTATAAAACTTCCGACAAGCGCGGTCGCGGTCGCCGCCCCCTTCGTCCCGAGGACCGTGGCCGCCGTCCCGATCCCGGCCAGCACCACGCCGGCGACTATCCCGAGGATTATGTACCTCTCGGCGGTCTCGTGCTTGCTGTGACCCTTCAGCATGCCCTTCAGGTTCATACAATTCACTTTGGATTCTGTCTTTTAAATCTAATCAGGGCGGCCTCTCCCTGTATCTCGCGCGCGACTCTATCTTCTCCATCCTGCCGAAGACCTCGGCGTGCCTCGCGTTCTCCGACGCGTATCCCCTCCTGATCGAGCCCCAACACTTCCCAGATATTTTGTTGTGCGTCGCCACGAGCGTCTCCTGCAGGACGCTGAGGTCCGTCGCCATGTCCTCGATCCTTTTTGAAAACTGTCCGAGCCCGAAGTCTATGAAATATATTTTCGCGCCGCTGACGATCAGATTCGACGTGGTGAGGTCGCCGTGGATTATCCCCGCGGAGTGCAGATTCCCTATGTTCGCCCCCAGAATGAAGCACGTCTTCTCGAAGCTCTTCTTGCTTTTCAGGAAATCCTTCATGACGGTCCCGTGGACCTCCTCCATCACAATCTTGTGCGAGGCCTCGTCGGACGAGATTATTTTCGGCGTGAGTATTCCGTAGCCCCTCGCCGCCGTCATCAGCCTCATCTCCTGCCTCGTCCTCTGCCCGCGGAGCCTCTCGTCGATCTGCGCGAGCCTGTATCTCTTCTTGACCCTCTCCTTCACGAGAAACTTCTGCCCGTCGACCTCTTCGGAATAGATTACTGCTTCGGCGCCCCGCTTGAGGATTCTCATTTCTTGTCAGCTACGTCCATCAGACCGTTCTCGGTTATCCTGAATATGCACTCGCCCTCGGGGAGGTTCGCCGCGTCCATCAGCTTCGCAATCTTCGTTCCTTCCTTCCCCTTCCTGAAGTAGAGCCTGTACGTCGCCTGGTGCGCGAGCACGTGGCCGCCCACCGGGACCGTCGGGTCGCCGAAGAGGATGTCCGGTCTCGCCATGACCTGGTTCGTCACGTACACCGCGAGGTTGTGCGCGTCTGCCATCTTCTGCAGCATGTGCAGGTGCTTGTTCAGCTTCTGCTGCCTCGGCGCGAGCTCCGCCCTCCCGGTGAAGTCCGACCTGAAATGAGAGGTCAGGCTGTCCACGACGATCAAGCCGATGTTCTTCTCCTCGATCAGCTCGTTCGCCTTCTCGACGAGCAGCATCTGGTGCTCCGAGTTGTACGCGCGCGCGATGTGGATGTTCTTCAGGATCTTGTCCGGGTCGAGCTTGTTGTACTTCGCTATCTGCACGATCCTCGTCGGGGAGAAGGTGTTCTCCGTGTCGATGAACAGGACGTTCTTGCCGAGCCCTCCCTTCTCCGGGGGGAGCTGCACGTTGACGCAGAGTGTGAATCCCAGCTGCGACTTCCCGCTCGCGAACTGGCCGTAGACCTCCGTTATCGCCTGCGTCTCGATGCCGCCGCCCAGGAGCGCGTTGAGGTTCTTGCTTCCGGTCGTTATCTTCAGCGCGTCCATCTTCCTCTGCAGGACCTTGTCCGCCGTCTCGAAGCCGATGTCCATCATCTTCCTGACGGAGTTGATTATCTTCTGCGCCTGCCCCTCGCCGATCTCCGCTATCGACGCGAGCTCGCCCGGCGACGTGACCGCGATCGTCATCGGGTCCGTGTATCCGACCTCCCGCAGCTTCTCGGCGATCTTGGCGCCGACGCCGTCGATGTCTTCAAGAGTGATGAGTTCCTTTTTTGCCAAAATCATGCACCAATTTTCGCTTCTATCTCTTCGACTATTCTTTTACTCTCCTCGGACGGATTTATATCTTTCACCGAGTCCGCGACGATTTCAAGCGCGTCGAAGAACTTGTTCTTCTTCACTTTTCCCTTGATAACGATTTCTTTCCCGACCATGCCTCTCTTAACCAAATCCATCCTGGTATCTATATCTGCCTTTTCCAGGTCGCCCGTCGACAGACCGGAAACCTGCTCTGCCGCATTCCTGAAGAACACAGCCCTTATGTCCCCTGAGCCGTCGTCGACCACGCAGGATATCACCATCGCCTTCTCGCCGGTGTCCGTCTCGAAGATGAACTTCCCGCGGAAAACCTGCAGCACCGTCCCGCGGACCTCGAACTCCCCCGGGAGCAGGTCCGCGATCCTTACGCGGCCGCCCTCCGAAAAATAGTTCTTGCCCACGGACTCGAGGCTCGGCGCGAGGTACTCGTCCTCGACCTTCCTCAGGCCCCCGAACTTCCCGACCGATATCTCGACCTCGCCGTACATGTTCTCCTTCGACAGCCCGCCGAAGACCTGTATCGCGTCGCCGACCTTGACGATCTCGTCCTCCGCGATCTTCACCTGGTCGTTCCAGAGCGGCACGCGCGTGTACCCCGACCCGTCCGAGATGAAGACGTTGCACACCCTGCCCTTCTCGCCGTTCTTCTTCTGGAACTCGTTTATCGGCGATATCTTGAAGACGCGCCCGATCACGTTCACGTTCCTCATTCCCGGCACGATGTTCTTTATCTGCAGCTTCGTGCTGTCCGTCGTCGGGAGCGTCACGCCTAGCTCCCTCGCGACGAGGTGCGCCGCGGCCTCCTTCGTTATCATGCCGGAGAACTCGAGGCACTTGTCCTCGATGAGCGCGTCTATTTTTTCGGCAGAGACGTTCGCCTGCTTCTGTATCGTGGATAAAATCTCTTCGAGCGGCGCCATCAGGAACAGAGTGTATTTGCAGGCGAAGGGATTAAACCTTTCTCCTCGCGATGCGCACGTCCTCGTCCGTGATAGTCTTCCTTCCGGCGTGCTTCGCGAGCGCGAGCGCCTCGGTCGCGATCTTCAGCAGCCTCTCCTCCATCACGATCGCGAACTCCTCGAGCGAGTCCTGCGAGACCCTCTTCGCCCCGGCTTTTTTCAGAATCCTCTCGAAAGGCATCTTAGGGAGGTCGCCCATGATAATCAATTCTCTCGCGCGTCTTAAATAACATCCGCGAAATCGACCTTGTAGATCCTCACTTCTGAATTACCGTACACTAGGTCGAACCTCTCTAGCGGCTTGATGCCGAGGCTCGCCTCGCCCTGCCCGTTGAAGAAGAACATGTTCGTGAACACGCTGTCCCTCACGGCCGGCTGCATGAAGAACGCCGACCTGAACGACGGGTCGAGCCACAGGAGGCCGTCGACCGCGCTGTCCAGGCTCCTGCCGCTGTTCACGACGACCTGCTTGCCGTTCTGGAAAATAACAATGTCCCTGATCGGCGCGTTCCTAACGCCCTGCTGCGGCGAGTTCATCACGCCGAACAGCGTGCTGTTCTGCTCGATGATCGATATCTCCGTCGGCGCCGCGGTCCTGCACACGTATGTGATCGCGCCGAGCCTCTGCGTCTCCTGCTCGTTCACGTCGCACTGAGTGAACACGGTCCCCTGGCCCGTGCCGAAGAAGCTCAGCCAATAGTATTTGCCGATGAGGTCAGCGGTCGCGAGCACGTACATGTCGCTGACCGGCCTGCACGAGTCCGGGTCGAACCTGTCGCCGAACCTCGTCTCCAGCTCGGTGCACTGCTCGGGCGTGATGGACCTGTACTTGCTCAGGATTTTCACGGCCTCGTCCTCGTCGGACACGGAGAACGACCGTCCCATGTCCTGGATCCTGCTGTTATGGTCGAGGAACGCGCACGAGTTCGGCCCGCAGTGAGCGCCGTCGGCCATGACCTTCAGTCCCGTCGACCCCGCAATGATGTGCCCGGGGTCCCACCACGTCGTGACCAGAGAGTCCTTGTCGGCGTTCTCCTTCAGCCACGCGAACGCCTCCTTGAAGTTCTGGCTCACGTCCAGGCCACCGACCGCCTGCTTTGTGAAGGTGTAGTTGTCGTTGAAGTGGATCATTCCGGCGACCATGAAAATTGCGACGAGCGTCGCGAGTATCAGAATGCTCCCCCTACCTCTCGCGTAGTTAATCAGGTTGCCGACGGTGAACCCGGCGGCGGTCGCGGCCGCCATCGAAAACAGCAGCGAGAACCTCAGACCCTTCGTGATGAGGAACAGCGATATGATGAGCCAGATTATCGCGAAGTACTCCGCGGTGTGGATCTCCTTCTTGAAAATAATTTTCAGCGCGGTTATCGCGAGTGCGGCGAACGCGAATATGATGGGCGCGTACCCGACTCGCGCGATTATGCTGCCGAAGAGCTCGCCCAGGTTCGCTGGCGGCTGCAGTTCCGCGACCGACTGGAAGACTATGAGGACCTGCCCGGTTATCCCGAACAAAATGAGCGCGATTGCGAGCACCGCGCCAAGCACCCCGCCGATCACAGCGGCCCCGAGCCTGCCGAGAGCGACCCCCATGATGGACCCTATTACGCCCAGCATCCCGACGAAGCCGTAGAGCGCGAGGCCCTTCGTGCCTATAATGTTGAGGCCCTGTATCAGCTGCTCGTGCGGCGGGATTATGTTGAACGGCCATCCCATCGTCGCCACGGACAGTGCCTCGCCCACGAGTCCGAGCAGCAGGATAGTGAAAACGAGTCCCCTATTCTCGCGGATCTTGGCCACGATGGTCCTCAGGCCGAACTTGTGCTCGCGCTTCACCAGGCTCTCGACGACCCTGAAGACCACGAGCAGCGGGATGAACGCGACGAAGATGAAGTAGATGTACCAGCTGCTGCTCCAGTTGAACGCGAAGAGCCAGTAGCTGACTATAGCCGGCGCGGCGTATGGGAGGTACCTAACGAGCGACTTGAGGAAGTGCGCGCGGTTCGAGAAGTCGATCTTGTCCGCCTTCTTTATCGCGAACAGCGTCGTGATGATTGCGAGGAAGCTGTAGAACACGTCGGTCGCGTCGCTGTCAGGATACCCAGCGAGCGAGACGGAGATGAAGGTGATCGTGATCACCGTGAAGAACGCCGTCGTGAGCCCGCCCCACCTGTTCGTGACGTGCTTGCCCACCAGGTACGCCGGTATCGCCGATATCCCCGCGAATATCGCGACGAATATCCCGGCGAACTTCGTGAACGTTATCTCCATGAAGCTACTCGTGATCTGGTAGAACGCAGCGAGCGTGTACGACCAGCCCAGATAATAATCGACGGGCCTCCCCGGCGGGTAGTAGCTGAGTATGTCCCACTTCGGCGGGAGGAATCCGTTCTGCATTATCTCCTGCGCGTGCCTGAAGAACCACCACGGGTCGTAGTCGAGAATCGCGTTCGGGTCCCACCCGATGGAGCGAATCCACACGCCGAGCAAAATTATCGCGAGGAGTATCGGATAGTGTATGTTGTCCAGGAAAATTTTCATCGCTCTGTTCATCTATTTCCCAGCCTCTTTATGTTTCCTGATTGCATCTTGATAAACCTTAACGTACTCACCGGCCACCTCGCGCCAGTTCTTGAATTTCTTCCCGCGCGACAGCCTGCCTCTCAGCTTCTTGTCGGTCGCGAGTCTCTCCACCGCGCCGCAGATGTCGCCGACGTTCCTTGGCCTGATGAAGATCGCGTTCCTGCCATCCTCCAGGACCTCCGTCAGGCTCGTGTCCTTCGTCGCGATCACCGGTATCCCGATGGACGCCGCCTCGGCCGCGACCAGGCCAAACCCCTCGCTCAGAGACGGCATTATCAGGAAGTCGCTTGCGCCGATCATCTTCGCGACGAAGTTCTTGTCGTGCGTCGGCTCAGCTATGATTATGCTCCTGCGCAGGTGCTCGTTGTTCTGGATCAGCTTTATCAGCTTCTCGTAGGACGAGAGGTGCAGCTTCGACAGGAGCAGGATGAACTTTATGTTGCCGTGTTTTTTGGAGATCCTCTCGATAGCGGGGATCAGGTAGTCTATGCCCTTGAACGTGAGCGCCTTGCCCACGAACGTCCCGATGATCTTGTCCTCGAGCATGTGCTTCCTCCTGAACTCGCGCCTGAACTTTTTCATCGCCGGGCTGAACGTCTGCGTGTCGATCCCGTGCGGGACGACCCTGATCTTCTCGGACCTGATGCCCAGCCTCTCGAGATCCCTCTTCGTGTGGCGGCTCGGCGACACGTAGATGTCGAACGGGAGCGAGAAAAGTATCTTCTCGCCCAGATAGTAGAAAGGACCCTTCGCCTTGTAGAACTCTATGTACTCCCTGAGGGACCAGTTCTCGTGCACGCTCAGGACGAGCGGGTGCCTCCTCAGGAAGGAGTACGCGAACGAGGGGAGCATCGCCGAGTACGTGCTCGTGTGTATCAGGTCGAACCTCTCGCCCATCTTCAGCAGTTTCAGGAAACCCTTCACCATGAAGCTCTCGCGGTTGGTCCCGACCCTGTAGACATTTATCCCGTTGATCCTCTCGAAGCTCTTCGTCCCGCCTGCGTGCGTCGTCAGGACGGTGACCGAGTTCCCCCTCCTCACCATCTCCGAGGCGAGGTTGTAGAAGACCGTGATCACGCCGCCGACCTGCGGGTGGAAGAAGTCCAGTATGTACAGTATTTTCATGCGACCACGTGTTAATTAAAACTGGTGGGGGTTAATACTTATTTCCACTTTTTCTTGTCGAGCTGGCCCGTGAGGAACTCGTACGTTGCCTGGAACACCGCCTTGTCCGGCTTCCTTGCGATGAAGAAGCCCGCGACGAACGGGAACCACAGGCCCGCCTTGACCCATTGGTAGGCGGTCCAGTGCTTGCGCATCAGCCTGTACCTGTTCCTGTGGTTGATCAGCCTTCCCTCGTAGCCGAGCCTGTTGGTCGTCGGGCCGCTCCTGTGGTACACTATCGCGCCCGTCTGGATCATGCATTTGAATCCCGCCGCGTTGATCCTAATCGAGAGGTCCGCGTCCTCGTTGTACGCGGGGTTGAAGTCCTCGTCGAAGAACCCGACCTTCTCCAGAACGGAGGTCCTGAAGACGGTCGCGCCCCCGCTCGCCATGTCGACCTGCTTCGGCCCGCCTATGGTCCTCACGAACGGCTTGTACTTGTCCTTCGTCGCGATGAACGAGCCGTAGGTCACGACGAGGCCCGTGCTCTCTACCTGGCTTCCGTCCCAGTTCGTGATCAGTGCCTGCGCCATTCCAATCTTAGGATCGGCTTCGATCGTCTCCATCAGGAGCTCCAGGCAGTTCTTCTCGAGCGCCATGTCATCGTTGAAGAGAGCTACGTAGGGCGTCCTGGCTTTCTTCAGGCCGCGGTTGGCCCCGCCGGCGAACCCGGTGTTCCTCCCGTTCTCGACGAATTTTATTCTGTTCTTCTTCATCCACGCGACGCTGCCGTCGGTCGATCCCTGGTCCGAGATCAGCACGTCGAAATTCTTGTAGGTCTGCGACCTCAGTGTCGGTATAATCTTCTTCAGATTCTCGAGGCCGTTCCAGTTCACTATGACCACGGTCAGCTTCTTCATGGGGACCGTCCCCTGATGTTCCTGAGCTGATAGTCGAGCAGGCCTCCGAGAAGCGCAAATGTCTTCACATACTCGGCGGCGATCAGTTTGAGCGCCCCGAAGATGTTTTTCTCGCTCCTAAGATAGTTCCACAGAACGCCCGGGAAGAAGTTGAAGTACCCGAGTCCCGCGTGGAGCACGAGCGGGAAGAGCGCGACCGCGTACAGGAGCTGCGGCCAGAGAAGGACCGCGAAGCCGAGGACCGGCATGATGAATATCGTCTTGTCCGTTATCTTTCCCGCGGCTCCCATGTCGTACTTTCTGAAAAGGTATCCTCCGAAGACGCCGCGCTCGTACTGCTGCTTCGCAAATCCCTTGAAGCTTGAGCGGAAGTGGTGCGTGATGGCGGCGTTCGGGATCTGCATGAACTTGTATCCCTTTCTACCCAGCCTCCAGCACAACTCCAGATCCTCTGCAGTGATGAGGTTCACGTCGAAGCCCCCGACCTCTAGCAACGGCTTTTTCAAAAACAGACTGCTCGTCGTCGGCGCGAACGAAACTTCCTTTGGCTTGTCCGCAAGATACGCCATTCCTGGCATATACCAAATCACTCTTGAGAGTCCGCCGAGCGGCTTCAGCTGGTCGCCCGCGACGCCGATGACCTTTCCCTTCAAAAATTTCAGCATGTTCTCGATCCAATGCGGGTCCCGGATCTCGCAGTCCGAGTCTATCCACGCTATGACCGGATGTTTCGCGAGGCTGAGCGCCTTGTTCCTCACGCGCGCACGTCCCTGCCTTTTTTCGAACCTGAAAACCCTCGCTCCGAACCTCTCCGCGATCTTCCAGCTACCGTCGGTCGATCCGTCGTCGACGAAGACGACCTCTCGGAGCTTTTTCGGGTACGTGAGCTTGCTGAAGGACTTCAGAAGACGCGGCAGCTCGTCCTTCGTGTTCCTGCCGATTATGAGTATGGAAACTTTCGGTTTTCCCGTTCTCATGGTAATCATACTTATAAGGGATTTTATATAATTACTCTTGTATGGGCGACGTTGAGATTTCCTTCGACCTTGGGAAGCTCAAAAAAATCCTGCTCTTCGGTTTCCTCGTCGCTGTGCTCGCGCTCGAGCTCAACCTCACGTTCACCAGCCCCATCGCGTTCGGCGACGAGGGCGTGCACGTCGCTGTCGCGAGGTACATCGGCACCGAGGTCGACTACTCGAAGTACACGCCGCTCTCCGGCTCGGTCCTCTACCCGGAAAACTTCGCTAGGCCGGCCCTCTGGAACATCATGGAAGGCAGCTTCTACTTCCTTTTCGGTTTCAGCGACGGGATCGTGAAGTTCCTCGTTCCTTTCCTATCGTTCCTCACGGGCCTGTCGATATACATCTTTGGCAGGAAACTTTATTCCGAAAACCTGGGAATAATCGCGGCCGTGCTCGCCGTGACGATACCGTCGTTCATAACTTACTCCGTGCTGTTCTACACGACGGTCCCCTACGTGTTCTTCTTCACGCTCGCGTTCCTCACCGGCCTCACCGCTATAAAGACCGGCGAGAGGAAGTGGTGGGTGCTCTCCGGGATCTTCTCCGGGGTGTCGATACTCGCGAACATAGCGGGACTGTTCCTCCCGGTTCTCTTCGCGGTAATGGGATGCTACCACTTGCTGACTAACAGGAGCATGCGCGGGCTGGTGGAGGCGCTGAAGACGTACGGACTGGCGCTGCTCATAATTTTCCTCGTCGTGATGCCGCTATTCGCCAGGAACTACGGTCTCTACGCCACACCAGACTGCAACGTGAGGGACATATTCCAGGGCAGGTGCTCCGGGGACCAGGCCTACGAGCAGGTCACGGCCAACGAGTTCGCCGGTAGGAACGTCGGCGGCGGAACCGAGGACTCCATACTGAACGTTGGCGTCGCCACCTACCTCCGCTTCGCGTACGGTTTCGGCGTCGCCGACCCCAACGTGCACCCGATCGTTTCGGCGATTGTTTCGTTCCTCAACCTGGTTGGGTTAGTGTTCATTCCTTTCTCGTTCATCGCTGGGATGGCGGTTCTCCTGAGGAAGAGGGACGTGCTCAGCGTCACCCTGCTCGTGTCGGCTATCGTGTTCATAGTTTTCTTCTCGTGGTTCGGCGGGCTCGTGGAGGGAAGGTCCGAGGACACGGCGAGGTACTTCCTGAGCGCGACCCCCCTGATCGGGATAGCCGGGGCCGCGTACTGGTCGTCGATAAGGAAGGACGACCACAAGATGAACGGCCTCGTCGTGCTGGCGGTGATAATCATCGTCTTCGGCCTCTCGTTCCTCGGCCTCTACACGAAGGTCGCGCAGATGCAGTCTACGAAGGGCTTCGTGCCCAGCTTCTTCCAGGCGTGCGACTGGGTCGAGGAGAACCTGCCCGAGGACGCTCGACTGCTGTCGCTGCACAACTACCCGACCAGGTACAACTGCGACAGGCCGGCAGTGTGGGAGACACCGGACAAGGCCGACATAGTCCTAAGCAACAACGTCACGCTCGTCGAGAGCAGGCTCGAGGCGAACGGACTGAACTACATCTTCGTCCAGAAGTTCGCGCTCAGCAACACGCCGTTCGGTCAGAACTACCCCGTGAGCTTCGTCGACTTCCTCGAGGCCAACAACAGGACCTTCACGAAGGTCTACGAGAACGGACCGAGGTACGGGACCCAGGAGTTCGTGAACTGCGTCAACGGCGGCGGGTGCGACCCCGGGAACATAGTCTACAAAGTGAACTTCAGCTAGTCCAACCCTCTTCCTGAAGCAGCTTCTTGATCTGCTGCTTGCTCATCCTCTCAGTGACCTCGGACGTGTACTCCTTCGCCTCCTTCGCGTTCGTGTGCTTCCCGTACGGGTGAATCGTGAAGTACTCCTTGTCCTCGCTCGTCCTCCTCATCTCCTCTTCCTGCACGAGCGTCTCGTGTATCTTCTCGCCGGCGCGGATTGGCACGTTCTTAATCTTCGACTTACCCTTCGTCGATTCCAAGATAACTTCCGCCAGGTCCTTCATGCTGGCGGCCGGGGACTTTCTGACAAATATCTCGTTTCCCTTTCCGGACTCGAGCGCGTGGAAGACGAGCTTTATCGCGTTCGGCAGAGTCAAAAGAAATCTCGTCATCTTGTTCGATGTGAGCGGCAGATCCTTCCCGGCCTTCGCGAGCTCGAAGAAGTATGGGATCACGCTGCCCCTGCTGCCCACGACGTTGCCGTATCTGACGCCCATGAACTTCGTGTCGCACTCGAACTCGGGCGCGACGAAGATCCTCTCCTGTATCGCCTTGCTCATTCCCATCACGTTGACGGGCTTCACCGCCTTGTCCGTGGAAACAAAGACCACCTTCTCGACGTCGTTCTTTATCGCGGCCTGCCTGACGTTGTGCGCGCCGATTATGTTCGTCTTAACAGCCTCCATAGGGTGCAGCTCGTTGTCCGGCACCTGCTTCAGCGCGGCCGCGTGGAAGACTATGTCGATGTCCTTCATCGCCTCCTCCGTCCTGTGGAGGTCGCGGACGTCGCCGAGGATGTACCTGAACTCCGGGAACTCGCGCTGCATCGAGTGCTGGAGATCCTCGTGCCTGGACATGATCCTCACCTCTGCGGGACCCATCTTGCGGATGTCCTCGGCCATCTGGTGACCGAAGCTTCCCGTGCCTCCCGTTATGAGGACCTTCTTGCCGCGAACCATAAGGTAAATTATCAGGGGATAATTATATAACCGTTCCCAAATTATCCATAACCAACGGTTTGAGAGAATGACTTACACCATAATCGTTCCTGCGATAGTCTCGCTGATCGTCACGTACATCGCGACGGACTTCGCGATAAAATACTTCAAGTTCGTGAAGCTCGTCACGACCGACGTCCACAAGGTCGGCAAGCCCCTGGTACCGTACTCGGCGGGCGTGCCGTTGATGGTCGGCCTCGCTTCGGGTCTCCTGGTCTACATTTTCATGAACGTCTTCGTTTTCGGGAACGCGACGTCGTTGGCGAGCCTGTTCGCCGCGATAACGAGCATATTCATCATCGCGTTCGTCGGGCTGCTGGACGACCTCAACTCCGTCCAGGTGAAGGTGCGCGGTTTCATCGAGGGCAAGAAGGGCCTCAAGAGGTGGCAGAAACCGTTTCTCACGCTGTTGGCCGCGTTCCCGCTCATGGCGATAATGGCTGGCACCACATCCGTGTTCCTGCCGGTCGTCGGCAACGTCGAGCTCGGGCTCCTTTACCCGTTCTTGGTCGTCCCGCTCGCGATCGTGATTGCGTCAAACGCGGTGAACATGCTCGGCGGGTTCAACGGGCTCGAGGTCGGGATGGGTCTCGTGTACACATTCTCTCTCGGCCTCTTCGCTCTCCTGAACAGCAGCGAGCTCGCAGCCGTGCTGTTTTTCACGGGCTTCGCCGCGCTCATGGCGATATCCAGGTTCAACTTCCCCCCTGCGAAGATCTTGTCTGGCGACAGCCTCACGTACGTTCTCGGCGCGATACTCGCGGTCGGCGCCATAATCGGCAACATGGAGAAGGCCGTGCTGCTCACGATGATCCCGTTCATAGTCCAGGCCGCGCTGAAGTTCTGGTCGCACAGGAGGACGGGGCACTTCGCGTCGGACCTCGGGATGCTGCAGAAGGATGGGACGATATCTTCCAGATACGGCGACAGGATCTACTCCTGGACGCACCTCATAATGAAGTCCGGCAGGTTCAACGAGATCAAGATCGTCCTGATCATGATGGCCGTCCAGGCCGTCTTCTCCGCCCTGCCGTTCCTCGGTGTGTTTTAAGAGCCTGACTGATTTACTTATTACATAGTATGAAAGACCGAAGCTTTCTCGCGCTGGTCGTAATAGCGAGCCTCGCGATCAAGATTCCGATAGCTCTTTTCTTCCTCCAGGGGTTCGGCGTCGACGAGTCCCTGTACCTCGCGACCGCGAGGGACTACGCTACGACCGGAGTTTTCGGAGTCGACACGGAGTTCAACGACTTCAGGTTCATCGCGCCGCTGCTCGCGTTCGTCATGTCGGGCTTCTACACCGCGTTTGGGGATGCGGGACCGTTGCTCGTCTCTCCGATTGTTGGGTCGCTCGCGATAATCCCCTTCTTTTATCTCGGGAAGCTCGTCGTTGGGCAGGGTGGGGGCAGGCTGATGGCTCTTCTCCTGTTCTTCAACCCGGCGTACTTCCTGCTCAACACGAGACCCCTCACCGAGAGCATAGGGCTGCTCCTGTTCTCCGTCTCGGTGCTGGTCTTCCTCCTCTCGATTGAGAATAAAAAATATCGTTTCTTCGTGCTGCCCACGCTTGTGATGACCTTTTTGGCAAGGTACCCATACGGCGTTCTCCTCGCCGCATTCTTCGTCGCCGTCCTGATCTTTGGGAAGAAGATAAGGTTCCTGCTAAACCAGAACATTCTGGCCGGGGTGGCGATCGCTCTGGTCATAGCCGCGCCATGGCTGTTTTACAATCTTGAGACATACGGCGACATCTTCGGCGGTCCCCTTCACCAAGGAGGGACGGATGCGGGTTTCGATTATCAGAAGGCCTCCTGGTACTTCCCGTACCTATTCATGATAGCCGGCGCGACTTTCCCGTTCATGCTGTACGGATTCATGAAAAACGTTCGCGAGAGGAAACTGGTCTACGCCATCGTGGGTCTCGTCACGATTTTCCTGGTTCAGTTCTTCGTCTTCGGAAAATCCGTGGAGGAGAGATACATATTGCCGGCTTTGCCGTTCGTTCTGCTGCTAACAGTGTCCGGATACGAGGCCCTCGTGAAGAGGTACAAAAACACCGCCAGGTACGCCTTCATTGCTCTCGTCGTCGTCAACGTGCTGGGAGCCGCATACCTGACCTACACGTTCTCCAATCTGCCGAGATACTCCGACGCCGACGACGCGGCGGTTTGGGTCCGGGACAACTGCAGGTCTCCGATTTTTGGAAATCTGTTCACGCCGATATACAACGTCGCTGGGTTTGACGTGACGACACCGACATTCGACTTGGAGAGGGATGCTCAGACAATTGCGGACAATAAAGTAAACTGCGTCGTCGTCAGCGCATACGAGTCGCCGTACATAGACTTCTTCGCGAACGAGACCTACCTGGAGAAGAAATCCTTCGGGAACGTTTTCGTCTACAAGGTTTCTTAAGGGATTATCTTCGGAGACGGTAGGGGGACGATGAACCGTCCGCCCCTCTTGATGAAGTCCTGCTCCTTTGACAGAATCTCGTTCATGTAGCTCCACGCAATCATCAACGCGAAGTCGGGCTTTGTTTTCCCGATGTTCTCGGGTGAGATTATCGGTATGTGCATGCCGGGTATGAACTTTCCCATTCTTACGGGAGACTCGTCGGTGACGTAGTCTAGTATGTCCTTGCCTATCCCACAGTAGTTCAACAGCGTGTTGCCGCGGCCCGGCGCGCCGTACCCGACTATCTTCTTCCCATCAGACTTCAGCTTCCTGAGGAGCGACGTGAGCTTTGACTTGTGCTCCCTGACTTTCTCGCCGAACTCGACGAAGGTCGGCGGGGCGTCAAGACCGCTCTTCCTCTCCAAATCGGCGAGCTTACCAACTGACGTCAAAATCCTCTGATTCTTGTTAGCCGCGTTCTTCACGAAGACCCTTATCGATCCCTCGTGTATCGGAATCCTCTCGACGTCGAATATCTCCATGCCGAATTTCTTGAAAAAATTCTGCAGGGCTATGATGGAATGATAATAAAGGTGTTCGTGGTATATCGTGTCGTACTGCATCTTCTCGATCAAGTCCAACAAGTAGTGGACCTCGAAAATGAAGACACCGTCGTCTTTCAAAACTGCCTTGACGCCCCTCACGACATCGTGCAGATCCTCTATGTGGGCGAATACGTTAGACGCCGAAACAACATCCGCCCTGCCCTCCTTCTTCGCGGCCTTCGAGGCCGATTTCTCTGTGAAGTAGTCGTTGATTATGTTGAGCCCGTAGGACTTCGCTATCTTGGCTATATTCTTCGCTGGCTCGAACCCGACAGAACTAATTTTCATGTGCTTCAGAGGCCTGAGAAGCACGCCGTCGTTGCTTCCTATCTCCACAACGAGCGACCCGTCCTTCAGGAACCTCTCCTTCAGCATTTTGGCGAGGTTCTCGAAGTGCTGTGACAGCGTCCTCGTAGTTGACGACATGTAAAAGTATTCTTCAAAGAGCGTTTCCTTTGGGACTACATCCAACAACTGAACCAGATAGCACTCCTTGCAAAAATACACATCAAGCGGATAGAGCTTCTCGTCGGGTATGTCCTCCTTCCTCAGGAACCCGCCGGCGAGCGGCATGTTGCCCATCTCTATGAACTTGACCATATCAGGGCTTCCGCAGAATCTGCAGGTGTCGTTGTGCTTGAATTTCCCTATCACAATAGTAAATGACCTGCTCAAAATATTTAAGGTAGACCCTCACTTAGAGGCGCGTACCCTGATCTCCGCCGAGTTCTTAGGGAACCTCTCGCCGAGGTACTCCATCATCTGGCCCCACGGCAGGTAGTGCGACACGACCATCATCAGCTTCAGCCCGAACGGCGGGAAGAAGCCGTAGCTCTCCACTGACTTCACTTTGAAACCGACGTCGCGGAACAGTTTTGCCAGCCCGTCCTTCTCGTACTCCCTCACATGCGTCCTATCGGTGTACGGTAGCTTGCTTCCGATGCCCGTATGGAATTTCGTGTGAAGGTTGTGTATGTTCGGTGTCCTAAGATAGACCTTCCCGCCGCGCTTCAGCACCCTGTAGATCTCCGTCAGGCACTTCCTGTCGTCAGGCACGTGCTCTATGACGTGCGAGCATATCACCTCGTCGAAGGTGTTTGCGGCGAACGGGATCTTCGTCGCGACACCGACCCTGAAGGTCGCGTCGACGCCATTCTTCTTGAACATAGACCTCGTCTTGTCGACTCGCGCCTTGTCGTTGTCGATGCCGTAGCAGTCGTATCCCTGCCTGTGCTTCTTGATGATGTCAAAGCCGAAACCCATCCCCACGTCGAGGACCTTCTTGCGGTTTCTCGGCATCTGCTTCTGCTTGAAGTGAATCTCGTACACCTTGTCTATGTTCCTGTAGAGGACCTTCCTGTAGAGCCTCCTGGAAAAGCCGACTTTCTCTTTCAAATGTAACCCATCCTCTGATAGAATTCCTCGTACGTCCTTCTAACCTTATCGTAGTCGTGATCCTTAGCCACTTTCTTCGCCTTCTTTACGTTGTTCCTTAGGAGAGATTTGTTCGACACATATTTCTTTATGTTGGCCGCCAGCTGATCGGGGCTCTTGTTGTTGTGGAAGAGGGCGCAGCCTTTGAACGCGTCAAAGACCCCGAAGTCTGGGAGGCACAGGGCGGCACCGGAGGCCGCGCACTGATACGTTGACAAAGAAAAGCACTCGAATGTGTGGTTGGACGAGTTTGCGTATATTGTGGCCGCATCAAACGCAGCCAAGAGGTCCTTGTTCGAAATCAGACCCGTGACAATTATCCTGTCGTTCTCCCATTGGAGGGAGTTTTTTGGAGGCAGCAACCATTCGAAACCCGGCCTGACATGGCTCTTCTCCGTGGCTCCTACCATGACACACTTCACGCCAGCCTTCATGCAGGCCTTGGCCATTACGTCGGTATTCTTTCCCTGTCTGAGACCAATCACCAGAACGAACGGCTCCCTCGAACCCAGGCCGAACTTCTTCCTGAATTTTTTCCCTCCACCAATCTTCTGATATTTTTGATAGTCTATTGCGAGTGTGAGCCTCTCTATTTTTTTGGGATTTATGCCCTCGTTCACAAAATTTTTCTTCGCGTAGTTTGTCAGGGCTATGATTTTGTCATATCTGTTCCACAACTTGGATCTCAGGACAGAGGATTTTTTTGTGACACCGACGACGTTGAAGTGCGGCGTGTATATTTTCCTTTTGGCGAACAGACACGAAGTTTCTGGAAACGGCAAGCCTCTGCCGTGCACGTGGATATTTTGACCAATAATTTTCTTGATTATCTGCGTCTTGCTCAGATTTGCCACCGGGACCATCTCGCCACCGGTTATGTCGGCTGTGAAACCCAGATAATCCTCCTTTCCCTTCACGTCTATTGGATAGAACGGAACCACAATTTTTGTCGTCACCATCTCAACTCCGACAAATGTCCCATTCTTGGTTTTCTTACCTTATTTGTTGATGTGAGGAATTTCGTAAATCCCAGAACAAAATTGGCCAGCAGCATTGGATTGCCCCTCGCCATATGTTTCGCTATCCTGCCCAGGTCATACACGAACATCACGGGCAAAACTGCTGCAAATTCCACTAGCGGGAGGTTTCTGAAGAATGTGAGATACTTGTTCCTGATTGTGAACATGTCCTGAACGGAAACTTTTTTGTTGGCCTTTATTGAGACCGAGCCCTTGTGGTAAGTGACTGACTGAGGTATGTAGACTATCTTGTAGCCGTTCGATCTTATCCTCCATGACAGGTCCGTCTCTTCAAAATAGAAAAAGTAGAACTCGCAGAACAGCTCCTTAATCTTGTCCACAACCGACCTAGGGACCACGAACGTGCCAGACATGATGCCCTGCTCGCCTCTCCTGTTGGAACCTTCGCCGTCCCTCCTGCCAATTGAGTTACTGACTCCCATTCCATAGAACGTGAGCTTGCCGCCTGCATACTGAACTATCTTTGTTTTCTTTCCGTCTTTGTAGTACAGGAGCTTACCAACCGTGGCTCCTATGTCGTTCCTATGTTCAAACGGCCTCATGAGCTCGGAGAGGAAGTTCTTCTCGACCACTGTGTCGTTGTTCAGGAAGCAAAAATATTTTCCGCGCGACTTCTTCGCACCGAAGTTGCTGCCACCCGCAAAGCCGAGGTTGACCCTCGTCTTGAACATCCTTATCGGGAGTCTGCTCTTCCTCGCGTATGACCTCAGACTCTCGTACTCCTCGGGTCTGGAAAAATTGTCCACTAGAATTATCTCGTAATCTTTGTAAGTCTGTCTCCTCAGCGACTCCAGGCACTCTATTGTGTCCTTTGTCGTGTTCCAGTTCAAGATTATGATGCTAACGTTTACCATACGCGTTTCTCCTCGTTATGAAAAATTTCGAGCTAGAAACACTTAAATCCCCAGATTCAGAGGTTTTTCTTATGATTTTTACCGAGACGAAGTTGAGGGGAGCCTTCATAATCGAACCGGAAAAGATGGAAGACTATAGGGGTTTCTTTGCAAGGGTCTTTGACAAGAAGGCGTTTGAAGAACATGGGATAGATTTCAGTGTTCTTGAGGCCAGCATCTCCTTCAACAGGAAGAAAGGAACCCTGAGGGGAATGCACTATCAGTCCGAACCATATGGAGAGTCGAAGATTGTTCGCTGCACACTGGGGAAAATATTTGACGTGATTGTAGACCTGAGGCCGAATTCCAAAACATTCAAACACTGGTTCGCAGCTGAACTCAGTACAGAAAACAGAAAGATGTTGTACGTTCCTAAGGGATTCGCCCACGGATTCCTCACTCTAGAAGACAAGTGTGAGATATCTTACCACATGGATCAGTTGTACAGACCCGGTCATGCTAGCGGATTCAGATGGGACGACAAGACTTTTAAAATATCGTGGCCAGTGCGGCCGAAAATTGTCTCTGACAAAGATAAGTCATGGGAACCGTTCAGCACTTAGAAAGCTCCCTCTGCTTCAAGACGATTTTTATTCCATCCTCAATTCCTAGCATTTTCACGCCCGTTTTTTCCTGAATCTTTTCGTTGTTCATGTGGACGTTCGGTCTCCTTGCCGGAAGCTTCAGGTCTGTGGCCTTGATTTTGTTTATCAGTTTCTTGTCCTCGCCCATTAGGTCCGCGACCTTGCACGCGAAATCGTACCTATTCACGAAGTCGGAGCCCACGACGTGGTATATTCCGTCTTCCCATTTCTTTATCATAGACGCCGAGGCTTCCGAGAAGTTATCTACCAGAGTCGGTGTGTTGTACCAGTCCGTGGCGTCGTTAATCTTTTCTCCCCTCTCGAAGAGGCCGATCAGCCTCATTACGTTGTTTTTTTCCAAATGTAGCGGGCTCCATCTGTATGGGTGGTCGGTTCTCAAAATAAGAAATGGTTGTCCGGATTTCCTTGTGATTTCTTCTCCCTTCAGTTTTGTGAGGCCGTACTGATCCACTGGATGTGTCTTGTCGTTCTCATCGAAAGTTTTTTTCTTACCATCGAACACGAAAGACGTCGATATGTAGGCTATCTTGCTACCGGCTTTCTTTGCCGCGTCGACCACGTTTTTTGTTCCCTGCACGTTGATTTTTTCAGCAATCTCGGGATTGGTTTCGCAAAGATCGACCTTTGTGAGCGCGCTGCAATGGAATACTAGATCTGGATTGAAGTCTGCGATGAGATCTGTAGTGTTCTTCCTGTTTGTTATGTCGAGTTCTACAGGCTGTGCGCCCTCGACTGGAATGTTTCGCGAAAGGTATGTATACAGTACATCGTTCCTATCCGCGACAAAATTGGATACTAACTTGGATCCGATTACGCCACTTCCTCCCGTCACAAGAACCTTCATGATAGGGATTAAGCTCGGTAAAGACTTAAATTTGCTTTACTCGAACCTATTGAAAGGTGTCGACTATTCCCGCATGCAGAGCCTGCAATGGCAAGAACCTTGAGAAATTCTTGTCTCTCGGAAGGATGCCACTCGTGAACAGCTTCCTCAGGGAGGACCAGCTAGAATCCGACGAGCCGAAGTTTCCACTTGATGTTTATTTTTGCACGAGCTGCGGCATGGTTCAGTTGGGCGATGTCGTGCCGCCCGAGATGATGTTCAAGGACTACGTCTACGTCTCTGGGACATCGGATACCATGAGGAAGCACTTTGAGGAATTCGCGGGAGAGGCCGTAAAGAAAATTGGTAAAGGTCTCGTCATAGACATAGGCGGTAATGACGGTACCTTCTTGAAGGTGTTCAGAATATTGGGCATGAAGACCCTGAACGTGGAGCCAGCGACCAACATAGCGGAGATTTCGAGAAAGGAAAACATAGAAACCATAAACGATTTTTGGTGTGTGAGTGTTGCAAAGGACATATTGGAGAATCATGGTAAGGCTAAGCTGATCACCGGCACAAATGTATTTGCTCACGTGAATGACCTTGACGGCTTCGTATCCGCCGCCAAGATTTTGCTTGAGGATGATGGTGCGCTAGTAGTTGAGTTCCCGTACCTAGTCGACATGATAGAGAAAACCGAGTTCGACACGATATACCACGAACATCTTTCCTACATATCCGTGAGACCAATGGTGACGTTTTTCAAAAGACTCGGTATGGAAGTTGTTGATGCTGTTAGATCGGATGTTCATGGCGGCTCGATAAGAATATATGCAATGAAGCCGGGTGCTGGGAAAGTTTCGGAAGAAATAGACAATTTGCTCTCTCTGGAAGAGAAGATGGGACTCGGTTCTTTTGAAACGTACGAAGAGTTCGGTGAGAGGGTGGTAGAAATCAAGAAGCAGCTTCTTTCTCTTTTGGAGGAACTTAGGTCTGATGGCAAGAGAATAGCCGGTTACGGCGCGCCTGCCAAAGGAAACGTCCTGATGAATTATATTGGTATTGGGTCTCAATTCCTCGACTATATCGTGGACAAAAATCAGTTGAAGCAGAATCTTTTCACGCCCGGGATGCACCTTCCCGTTTACTCGACGGAGAAAATAATGGAAGACAAGCCAGACTATCTCCTAATCCTAGCTTGGAACTTCGCCGACGAAATAATGAAGCAGCAGTCCGCCTTCAAAAAAACCGGCGGGAAATTTATCATACCAATTCCAGAACCTAAAATTGTTTAGGGAAGCCTCGTAGCAAGGTACTCTGCAAGAACTTCATTTCCCCTCGCATTAAGATGCGCGTCCGCGGCATAGTAGACCTTGCCATCTTTGTTCTTCTCTATCAGGAACTGCGTCGGATCTAGGACGTCCAGTCCAATCTTATTTCCTATGTCCGCAATTATTCTGTTCGTTTTCATTATGTCAACGTCGTCGGGACTGATTCCATTTTGTGCTAGCGACTTTTCCATGCTCTCGGAGTCCACCTGCTCCTTGAACGGAATTATCAACAAAATCGGTTTGAACCCCTTCTCCTTCGAGAGTCTTAGAAATTCCTCGAGTATCTGCTTTGTCTCATCAATGTTCATCGAGGTTTCTTGTGTGGTGTTCCCCACCACGAGGTCCCTCGCTATTCCCCAATAGAAATTGTTCGTCCTTCCCTCACCGAAGATCAACGGGTATATCTTGAACCTGACGAAACCGCACAACTCAGACACCGACCTGCACCAGATCTGCGAAGTCTGCCACAGAGTAAATTTGAATGGTGTGTTGTCCTGCAGCTTTCCGTCGGGACCGAGTGTGTAAAGTTTCTTGTCGAAGTTGTCCATGACGTCGTTGGCGAAGAACGCGATAACGACAACGTCTGGGTTGTACCTGATACCCTCGTTCTTTAGATAGAGCACCTCGTTCTCCGTAGCCCAGCTGCTCGTGCCTCTGGGTATCACTTCGATAATTTTACCACCAGCATTCAGGTCATCCTCCAAAAACGTCGTGAGCAACTTCTCGGCCTGGATAGACTTACCTTCGATGAAGGAATCCCCAATGACCATTATTCTCGTCGTGTTCTGCGGCTTCTCGTAGGCATATTCCCTACCCGCGAAGCCGACTGAGTTCGTGTGTAGGACATTGAGAGTGCCGTCTTCTAGTGGATGTGGCGAGTCTATGTTGGGGATGTTCTGGTACTCGTATAGTGGGTTGAGCTCGATTGTTGTACGCTCGACGTACATGCCGCCCGAGATCACTCTCAGCGTCGCCTCGCCGGCCGCGGCCATGACTGCCAGCGTTATCAGAGACACTAAAAAATATTGCAGCAGCCTATTGACCATGGATTAAATCTGGCGTCAGTAATTATTTAAACAGCGGATTGGAATTTGATTAAATGAACGTCGTCTCCAGGTCTGGCAAAATACTCAGGGAGAAGGGTGTCGGCGGGCTGTTCACAAGGCTCATGGCGAGGGTCGACAGGTCGTTCCACAAGAGATTCGAGAAATATTATGTGAGGCAGTTCCACAAGCTGTACTACGACAACCCTAAGACGGTCCATGGGATACACTGGTTCGGCACCAAGATACAGAAGCTGCCGCTCGATCTCTGGATGTACCAGGAGATTATCCATGAGACGAACCCCGACTACATAGTCGAGACCGGCACGGCCGACGGCGGATCCGCAATGTTCTTCGCGTCTTTGTTTGACCTTAGGAAGAAGGGGAAAATAATCACAATCGACGTTAAGAAGTGCAAGGCTCATCACCCGAGGGTCACGAAACTGGTTGGCTCTTCCACCGATCCGAAGATAGTCCAGAGGGTGAAGAGGCTCGTGGGTAAGAAGAGGGTGTTGGTGATTTTGGATTCCGACCACGTGAGGGACCACGTACTGAAGGAGATGCACATCTACAGTCAGTTCGTCCCGAAGGGAGGCTACATGGTGGTAGAGGATACGAACGTCAACGGTCATCCGGTTAATCCGATATATGGGCCGGGTCCAATGGAGGCTGTGGAGGCGTTCCTGAAACAACGAGACGATTTCGTGATAGACCTGTCGAGGGAGAGGCTCCTGCTCACGTTCTTCCCAAACGGCTTCCTAAAGAGGGTAAGGTAATCAGCTAAATGACAAAAGGTTGTCTTTCTCGAGATATTTTTGTGTGAACTCAGCTAGGAGCTGGTAGCCGCGCTTGTTGAAGTGACCGTCGTATGTCCAGTAGATTTGCTCTCCCTTGTGACTGTCGAAGTCCGGCGTCGTGTCGTAGCACCTCACCGAGTTCTCCTCGCAGAACTCGGTCATCGCCGTCTGCGGCCAGAATATGTTTTCTCTTACCGCCTCCGACTCCAGATGATAATATAGCTGTTCCCTGAGCGGTATCATCACGATAATCATCTCGACCCCGCCTTCCTCCGCCCTCTTCTTCATGAGCAACAGCGAATCCTTCGCCGTTTCGAAGCCGTTCCTGTACTTCTCTGTTGAGAAATCGGCCCCATGGTTCAGGCTGAGCGTGAGGTTCTGGTTCGTATAGACGAATTGGTTGCTGTCGGATCTCGACAATATGCTCAGGAACTGGTAGCTCATGAGATTGCTCACCAGGAATCTCTTCAGCTCGAAGAAAGGCTTCTTCCTGGGTTGGAACTCCCTGTAATATCCAGGCGAGCCTGCGCCGAGCCACTCGCTGAACTCTGTGTCCTCGGCGATGTCTGTCGGGTTGAACTGGTATACTACAACCTTCGGGTGGATCTCCGCTCCCCACTTGTCGAAGGCGCGCACCGCCTGCGTCGTGCTGAACGCACCGAATCCCATGTTCACGAAGTCCTTGCCGGTGTTCCTCTCGAGGACCTCCACCCACTTGTCGTCCAACGCTGCACCGACGCCTTCCGTGAACGAGTCGCCGACAACGACACCATAAACGCTGCCATTAATCCCGTCGTCCACGAATCCGACGTCATCGAAAATCAATGATGTCGTGTGTTCCCAGTGCTGGAACTCCGGAGCGTCGATATATGTGCTGATGTCGGGCTTGAACTTGTTGCCAGTGTATTCATCCGGCAGTCTCATGTCCTCCCTGGCGAAGGAGCTTTGCAAGATCTTGAAGTTGGTCGGTATAGCTCTGGGAGCACGCTCAACGTGAGCCTCAGCATGATCTCGGTCATCGCAAACACTATCGCCACTACGACCACCACTCCGACGAGAATTTTTAGGGCCTTCCTGCCAGTTGATTTGCCGGCCGCTCTCATTTAATTTACTACGCCGAATTCCCGATATATATTTACAAATTTGCACAGAAACTGTATTGTTATTATGGGAAAACTCAAGTCGTCGCTGATGAGGAGGCTGTCGAAGGCGCTGGTCGGTAAGAACCTCGGGAGGCTGCCTTTCGTCAAGTCGGCGTACTATAAGATATTTTTCAGGACTATGCCGGACACTGTGGAGGTGAACGGCATGAAGATGCGCGTGAACAAGGAAGACAGGTTCGTCTCGGCGGAGATCCTGACCAACGGTGTCTACGAGAGATTCGAGACGGACTTGATCAAAAACGAGGTCAAGGAGGGTATGACTGTCATAGACGCCGGCGCAAACATAGGGTACTTCACGCTCCTCTTCGCGAAGCTCGTAGGTCCGACTGGAAAAGTGTACGCATTCGAGCCCGATCCTGACAACTTCTCTATACTCAAGGGAAACGTCGAGCTCAATGGATTAGGCAACGTCGTGCTTGTCAACAGGGCTCTGTCAGACTCCGTCGGAGTCGCGGATTTGTTTCTATCCGAGACTAACAAGGGAGCGCACTCTTTATTCGACTTCAATAAGGGAAAGAGGACCATCAAAATAGAAACGACAACCATTGACGAATATTTTAAGGACTTGGACCATCAAGTAGATTTCGTGAAGATGGACGCGGAGGGTGCAGAGGGGAAGATTATGTCCGGAATGAGGAACTTTCTCAGGATCAACAGGAAGTTGAAAGTACTGACTGAGTTCTCCGTGATCGGCCTGAACTCTTCCGGAATCAGGCCAGAAGACTTCCTCAAAGCATTCGCAGATCATGGCTTTGAGATATTCAACATAGACGGCGGGAGGAACCTTCTGCAGCCCGTCGATGTTGAAAGAGACTCTGACGAGTTGATAAAATCGAAGGGTGGGTCCAACAACTTGTTTTGTGTGAGGAGGGTCTGACATTCCCAAAGTAAGCGTGCTGATGCTCAGCTGGAACACCTCGCTTCACACAATCGAGTGTCTTAGATCGCTCGAGAAACAATCGTTCAAAAACTTCGAGGTTGTCGTAATCGACAACGGATCGAAGATGGAGGACTACCTCAATCTCAGAGATGGTATGAAAAATATCAGGAAAATAAAAATGTTGTTGAAGAGGTTGGAGAAAAACTCCGGGATAACCGGCGGTATGAACTTCGGCTACAGATTCTTGAAGGGCGACTACATAGTCTTCATGAACAACGACATGATTGTGACGAAAGATTTTCTTTCTGAAATAATGTCGCCGTTCGAAAGGTACGACAATGTCGGCGCCGTTGTCCCTATGATAAAGTCCTGGAAGAACGGCGGTCCTACAAACGAGATACAGCTCTGCGGCGGCAAGCTGACGTTCTACGGAACTCTGCTCAACAAGGAGCTGGAAAAATATGGTAGGAAGGTCTACAACAAGGAGACGGAACTGGACTGCGCGACCGCTGGTTGCTTGGTCACCACGAGGAGGGTCTTGAAGGTGATGGGGGAAATTTTCCCACCTCTCTATTCTGTCTACTTCGAGGACATAGACCTCTCGTGGAGAATAAGGAATGCAGGTTTCAGAATAATCTACGCTCCGAAATCCCTCGTGTATCACAAGGGTTCCATGTCGACGAACCTGAATGAGATCCCTGGAACCAGGCAGAGGTTCGTTGTCAGGAACAAATACCTTACTTTCTGGAGGAATCTTCCTGTCCTCGATTTCATTGTCGTGTTCCCCTTCGTCCTGGGTTTCGACCTTTTGCGGGCTCTGAAACAGATTCTCAGAGGGCGTTTCGTTTTTGTCGGATCTCTGTTCCGCGGCATGGGGGACTTCGTGTCGAGCGCTGGCAAGGTGAAGACGCCGAGAAAAGGGAGTCTCTCCTACCTTAGTTGGAATATCGAGAGCCCGAGGACGACAATTGCCAACTGGAACAGAAGGTAGTTATCCGTGGGTGAGAAAAATCTAATCGAGCGTGACAGAATGAACATCGGTAACAAACTTATATCGAACTCCGTTTTTCTTTTCCTCGACTGGATAGCAGTTACGGCTCTGTCCCTGACATTCTGGCTAATCATCGGGAAGACTCTTCCCGCAGAGTCCTATGGAATACTCGCGGCCTCGGTCAGTATAATAACGATTTTGTCTGGCGCGTCTCTTCTGGGACTACAGACCGCCGTTTTCAAACTCATCTCGGAATACAAGGAGAGGAACAGGATGGGTAAGATAAGCAACCTTGTAAGATTCTCGATTAAGGTCGGTCTATCTGTAAGCCTCGGCATATCCGTTTCTCTGGCGCTGCTGTCCACGATCCTCTCTCCGATATTGAACCTCCCCGTGGACGCGATACTCGTGACGTCGGCGGGTGTCTTCATCTTCTCGACCTGGGGGCTCACCACGACAATCATGTACGGGTTCCAGAACATGAAGCGTGTGATGAAGACGAACTTCATAGGTAACGTCGTGAAGGTCGCCGTGTCCCTGCCGCTTATACTTCTGGGCTTTTCTTACTTCGGCCCGTTGACTGGGCTGCTCCTGAGCATCGTAGCTATAATCCTCCTGAGGATAGACACCCTGCTCCTCGCCAGGAAGAAGTTCGAGGATTCTGGGTCGAAGTCTTCCGGCTTGGATAAAAAAAGCATATTCACCTACTCGTTGTCGGCCTTCATAACGGCCATGGCGATGCTGGGATTCGCGAACACGCCGAACATATTTTTGAACGCTCTCGCTGGACCGGCGATAACCGGGCTGTTCGCCATAAGCCTCACGATAACTTCGCCGATCTTGTCGATACCGTCGGTGCTCAACTCCGCCCTGTTCCCTATAACGTCCGCGCTCTCCTCTGAGAAGGGCGGCAAAGAGAGGAACAGGGTCCTGGTCAACATGATCCTCCGATACGCGTCCTTCATAACGCTGCCGCTGATTTCTGTGCTCCTCGTGTTCTCCGGAACGATAATCCTGCTGTTCTCCAGCTCCGATTATCTCCCGGCCGTCGAGCTTCTCCCAATCATCGGAGCCGGGGCGTTCCTTTTCGGGATAGCCGGGATACTCAGCAACACGATTTACGCCATGAAGAAACCGGCGGTGAGCAGGAACATAACAATACTCGCTCTCGCGGTGTTCCTGGTCCTGGCGTTCCCTCTCACCATGTGGTTCTCCGCGGTCGGCATGGCCTTCGCCTACCTCGCTTCGGTCTTTGTTTTCTGCTCCGCGAGCATGCTCTACCTCAACAAGCTCATCAAAATGTCAATCGAGTGGATGTCAATGTTGAAGGTTGTGGTCGGCGTCTTCATCTTCACTGCGATCATATTCGGCATGGACGCGGTGATAGAGGACAAGATGGTGAAGATTGTCGGCGTCGGCTTCTCGCTGATGCTGTATCTTCTGGTGATGATTCCGCTCAGGTTCTACAAAAGGGAGGACCTGAGGATTCTGGAGTTCATGTCGACGAAGTCCCCCGTCGGGAAGAGAATTTTCTCGGGGATACGAACGTTCCTGTCAAAATATGTTTAGGCGGGCCTCTTGGAGTCCCAGTAATCTTTCACGCGGATCATCAGGTCGTACCATGCGGGGTTCTTCCTGTACCATTCCACGGAAGCCTTCACCGCGTCCTCCAAGGAGACCTTCGGAGACCACTTCAGCTCTTCTCTCGCCGCCTTCGCCGACAGGTACTGCCTGTCTATCTCCCCGGGGTTGTTTTCCCCCAGCACAATCGGCTTCATCTTTCCCCCCATCCCCATACTCTCGATTACCAGGTCGGCGATTTGTAAAACCGTTGTCGGCTTCTCCGTGCCTAGATTGAACGCTTTTCCGTTGGAGGTTTTTTTGTTCTGAGCTGCGGCAACTATCCCGGAGACGGCGTCGGTCACGTACATGTAGTCTCTGACCTGCGTCCCGTCTCCTCGAATTGTCGGGGGCTTCCCCCTCATTATCGAGGTCGCGAAGTCCGGCACCGCCCTCAGTATGTTCGCGTCCCTGCCGCCGATCGTGTTGGACCACCTCGTCCTGGTGGCGGGGAGTCCGTATGTTCTGTTGTAAGACTCGACGAGTGCCTCTGCGGCCAGCTTCGACGCGTCGTACGGGGATTTCGCCGACAGTCTGTGTTTCTCGTCTATTGGGACGTAGTCTGGCTCGCCGTAGACTTTGTCCGTGCTGGAAAATATCAAAAGTTCCAATGATTCCGACTTCCTCAAATTTTCCAGAATGTTCAGCGTGCCCACCGCGTTCACGTCGAAAAATTCCTTTGGCATCGTAAAGGAGTGGATGACTTGGGTGAGCGCGGCCAGGTGGAACACCGTCTCCTGGTCCTTCAACGCATTTGATATCATCGCGGGCTTCGTTATGTCTCCGTAGAACGGCTTGACATTTTTCATTAGGTGCAATATAGAGTCCGTCCCGATGGGGTCCTCCCTGTTGATCAGCACGCTCACGTCAGCCCCGCTTCCAACGAGGTGCTCTGTGAGCCACGACCCTATGAATCCGGTCGCGCCGGTGACCATTATCCTGCTGTCTTCCAAGCTCGGCGACATATTGTTAAAACTTGCTGGGCAGTATTTATAGGGTTGTTGTTTCAATTAGTTTTGTGGTTCGCTTGAGTTCCAAGAAAATTTACCTCGACATAGGCTGCGGCAACACTAAGGTCAAGATGAAGGGAAAGGTCGTCGGCGTGGACCAGGCGAAGGTGCCTGGCGTAGACCATGTCGTGGAGCTCGAGAAGGCCAAGCTTCCTTTCAAGAGCAACGCGTTCGACGGCGTGTTCGCGCTCAACGTGCTCGAGCACGTGAGGAACTTCGTGCCGCTCATGAAGGAGATAAGGCGCGTGATGAAGCCGAGGGGCTTC
>Ga0247727_10003557_pt1 | contig 34310 bp, 24 predicted proteins | sample WisWelCaveWW1625_FD_202498 | JGI IMG/M metagenome (GOLD analysis project Ga0247727, IMG submission 202498) | Biofilm microbial communities from Wishing Well Cave, Virginia, United States - WW16-25 | ecosystem: Environmental > Aquatic > Deep subsurface > Groundwater > Cave microbial mat | place...
TTTACTATGGTATCAACGCTCGTTAGGAGATACTGCATATGCCTATCTCTCGTCTGTCACTATTGATCCTTCGGGCAATGTATTAGTGCTTGCTGATATTGGAGGCGATCTCATTTTTGATTCTGTTTCCGCCCCATCCGTGTCTCCCGCCTGGGTTTTGCGTTGCCGGGGACACGGAGGAAAGTAACTGAAGCATGAATTCTTCTTTCTTCACTTTTATTTTTCATTTCACTGCTTCACAAACCTTGCAGTTTCAATTCTTCCATCATCACTGCTTCTTTAAAAGAAATACGCAGAGAGAATTTGATTTTCATGACTAAATTTTTTGTAGTGATAAAAAAATCTCATCACCAAAGTACACCTTTTTATTCACTGTCATTAGTTTATCAAAAAAACCCTGACAGAGATTTTCTGCCCTTGCCGTGTCTCTGCATAGCTTTCAGTAAAGGAAGGACACGGCAGAGTAGAGTTCAACCTCAAACCATTTTTTATCTCTCGAATCTATTTAATGCAGGGGAAATATTAGCCACAAAAACATCAAAAACCACGTCAAATTCACCTTTTTCCATGTCAAATTGGTCTCTGCCGATGTCAAATCCATCTCTGCCAATGTCAAACCCGTCTCTGGCGATGTCAAATCAATCTCTGCCTCCGTCAAACCCTCCTCTGGCGATGTCAAATCAATCTCTGTCCATGTCAAACCGCTCTCTGGCAATGTCAAATCAATCTCTGCCAAAGTCAATTAAATCCCAGTGTTCATCAAATCAATTTCCATCTCCGTCTTTCCCGAATTTTTCCTCTCATCGTTGAGAAAGTAAGAACTGACAAACAAAACCCTTACCTTCGATTCCATCAAAATGAAGACCATCCTCTTTTCATTCGCGCTTGTCATCATTCTTTCTTCCTGCAACCGCGGGCAGTTGCGTTACACGGATAATCAAAATGGAATTCAATGGGCCGCCAGTCCAACACCAAAAAATATTTTGTTGGATGAAAATCAATCGGGTGTTGCAATAACTGAAGCAGAAAAAAATTCTGTCACACAAAAAGAATTAAAAGACGAAACCTCATTTCAAACTGCGAGCGCAAATGATGATGAACAGGTTTTGAATTCTGTGAAGAATAGAAAAAATGTTTTAGAAACTTTTGTTGCTTCTTATCACGCCATCAAAAAAAATCCGAAGTCATTTGGAATTCATCACTTAAATCCGGAAGATGAGCCGGAAGAAGGACTCAATATGCTGGCGGTGATATCTTTTATATTAACCATCTTGTCCATGGTAGGCTCTGTTGCCATATCCTTCATTGCGCTGCCCCAGGAAATTATGCTTTTTGTCTCTTTGCTTTTCTCCCTTGCCGCCATTGCTGCAATTGTTTTGGCGATTATTGCGCTGTCACAGATTAAGAAACGCGGGGGAACAGGTAAGGCTTTTGCATGGGCAACGCTCATCATACAGGGTGTAGCCATTGTGGTGTCTATCATTGTCCTGTTGATCGTTTTAATATTCTTCCTCTTCCTGCTGGGGACAGTTTAACAATAAGAAAAAGATAGGACACAATTTACTGCTTGTTAATCCTGCGGTGAAAAACCTGATCATCAGAAACTATTCGCACTAAATAACTACCCGAAGACCAGTTTTCAGTTTGCAGTAAGCAGTGATCAGAAAAAAAAGTCCAATAAATTTCTTTCCCCAACATATCAAAAACTTTCAGTTCCATATTTTTTTCTACTGCTGACTGTACACTAATTACTGCTGACTGATCAAATGGATTTGGGTAGATCAGAATTTCACTTGCTCCAATTTCATCAATTCCAACACCGGTGATGGTGATGTTCATGCACGTATCATCTTCACATCCAAAATTATTTCCAGCAATCATGCAGACATTGTAAGTTCCGTTTTGCGCAAACACATGAACAGGCGATTGAGTAGTCGCTCCTGATCCGTCATCAAAATTCCACGACCAGAAAACATCAGTACCGGAAGGATCATCAAACTGAACACTGTTACCGGTGATGATATAATTAAAACTCACCACAGGATTTGGAATAACGCTGATTATAATTTCATCATAACCATAACATCCGTTTGCATCTGTGATCGCGACATTATAAACTGAATCTGCTGAAGGAGAAACAGAAATGGAAGAAGTAGTTTCTCCCGTGTTCCAGTAATATGTAACACCGCCAGATGCGGTCAGGATAATTAAATCTCCATCGCAGATTGTTTGATCATTCCCGAGATTCGGATCAGTAGGAGGAAAAACATTGACTGCAACTACATCCGTATCTGTGCAACCGTTTGCAGCCGTTGCAGTGACGGTATAATTTGCAGAGGTGAGCGCATTGATGACGATTGAATCTGCGGTTTGCCCCGTACTCCATTCATAGGATGTTCCGTTGCCTGTTGCAACAAGCATCACATAAGTTCCTTCACAAACGGTTGTATCGTTTCCTGCATCAACTGTTGGAGATGAATTTACATTCACTGTGACTTCATCTGTATCTGCGCATCCCTGCGAACTCGTTACAGTAACGGTATAAGTTGTTGTAACATTCGGACTCACATTAATAGATTGCTGATTACTGCCGTTGCTCCATGAATAAGTTCCACCACCTGTTGCGGTCAACAAAACATTTTCATTGTCGCAAATCGTTTCATCATTTCCTGCATTCGCATTGGGCACCGCCTGAACGTTCACGTAATTGTTTTTGATTCTTGTATCTGTTCCTGAACTGTTGGTTGCAATCAGCTTGATGGAATAAGAACCGTTGGTTGAATAAATGTGTGTTGGATTTTGCGTGGTGTAATCTGTTGTTCCATTATTATCAATATCCCATTGCCATGAAGTCGGATTTTCAGCGCTCAGATCAGTGAACGTAACAGTAAGAGGAGCGCATCCTGATAAAGGAGTTGCAGAAAAATTTGCAATCGGTGAAGCAACCGCACAGGCGGCAGCATCTACTAAATCCATTCCTCCGGGTCCGCATGAATTGTCAATTACCGATCGTGACATCACATCATTTCCTCCCGCAACATCAGACGCGGGATCAAGATCGCGGTTATCCGTATTTGTGGCGATAGAATAATGCATCACCTGCAAAGTGCTGATGACATGACCCAATTCATGGGCATGACCGAGTTCATGAACCGCTACAGATTCAAAATCATATTTGCCATTGTTGGTGGGTCCCGGTCCGAAATTCCATCCGCCTGATGGCGCAACATCAAACTTCAAATCAATTTCTTCAACCCAGACATTTGATCCTCCGCAGATAAAAAAGTAAGTGTAAGTAGTAGCGAGTACTCCGTTTGGCAGCGTACACGCTCCGTCAAACGTTACGACATTAATATCATCATCTGAATTGCAATCGGTAGAGGTTGTTCCGCTGCGATAAAAATTTACAAACGTGTTGCATCGCCATTCATCCAATGCTCTTTCAAATGCCTCAACAGCGGGTGCATTGGAATCAAATCCGGAGTTGTAAACAAAAGTTAATCCGCCAGAATTATTCATGTCAACCAGATCAGGCTGATAATATGTGCCGCTGTTAAGAATATTTGTTTCGCTGTAGGTAATTGTCAAAGTGCCGGATGAAGTGCCCGAACTTCCTCCTGAATCTTTAACACGGATAGTTCCTGTTCCGGCACCAAACGGAACCTGTACAGTTATCTGCGTATTACTCCATGATAAAATATGATTGGCCGGTGCAGAAAACCATGAAGCGCCACCGTCATCCGCATCTTTAAATTGCACATCCGCGTTGTTCGTGTATGAATTTCCGAAACCGCTTCCGTTAATTGTTAAGACAGAAAATGTTCCGGCCGTAATCGGATTCGGAGAAAAGCTGGTGATGTTCGGTGAGCCTTCTATTGGCAAGCCTCCGGTAAAAATCCAAATTAGATTTTCTGAATACGCAGATCCTACAATAGTTTCTATTTCTTCGTAGAGTTGAACTTCAATATCTGAATAAGAATGAAAAACATCGGTTGCATTTTCGTGTTCATCATCAAAACGAATGAATCCCTGCTCACTTGCAATAACTTCAAATTTTTGATCATTCGGAATATTATATGATGAATTTGTTACGGCAGTATTCTTCAAACAAAAAATTCCAAAATCATTTATTGCCAGATGAACGGAAGGTTCCACTTTGTGCATCTTGTCGCCAACGGCACCACCTTCTGTTACGATTTCAATTGTATCTGATGTAATACTTCCCTTAAACACTTTGTAAACAAGAACAAGTGATGCAGTATGAATATATGTTTGATCAACATTCCAGAATGAAATCTGATCAATCACTTTTCCTTCAACAATTGCAGTTGCTTCGTTTACCCGATCAGGAAGTGAGAGTTCATACATCATGCATTGGGCGCGGGTAGAAAAAATTACTCCGCAACAAATTAGTAAGGTCAATACATTTTTCATTTCATTCAGATTTTTATTGTTGAATTGTTTGATTGTTAAAAAAAATGAGTAACAATTTATCAAGGAAGCAATCAAACAATTGTTTTATTCATAGCGTAATGATTCTATCGGATCCAATCTTGATGCTTTGATTGCCGGATAAATTCCTGCGGCTAATCCAACCACCAAACAAATGATGGCAGCGAAAATCATCCAGCCCCACGGAATAATAAATTCGGTATTGATCAATGCAGCAATTCCGTTTCCGATCAGGATGCCGAGGACAATCCCGAATAATCCACCAATTTGACAAATCGTGATCGCTTCGATCAGAAACTGTTTCATGATCATTGAATTATTTGCTCCGAGCGCTTTGCTTACTCCGATTTCACGTGTGCGTTCATGTACCGCAACCAACATAATATTCAGCAGACCGACAACCGCGCCTAGCAAAGTGATGCCGCCAATTAATGAAGCTGCAATTGTCATCACACTGAAAATGCTATTCATTTCACCTGCCATCTGGTCACTCGTACTTATCTCAAAATCATCATTTTCGGATGGTCGAAGTTTTCTGACTGATCGAAACAAACCGGTTGCTTCTCCAATGGCTTTGTCCATTTCTTCATTCGCTTCTAAGGTCACCACAATCATATGCGATTCGCGCGCGGTGTTGAAATTATTTCTTGCATTTCGTAGCGGAATTAAAACGAGATTATCCGAACTCATCCAACTTGCTCCTTTTGATTTCAAAACTCCCAGCACGGAATATTTCAAACTTCCGATACTGATTTCGCGGTCTGCCATGGAAATATTTTCTCCGGCAATTTTTGCCACCACATCACTGCCCAACAAAACCACATTGCTGCCTGATTCGATTTCGGTCATTGAAAAATTCCTGCCTTCTAAAAGATTGTAACCGGAAACGCTGATATAATTTTCATCCACTCCAAAAACCATTACATTCGGATTCGTTTCTTTGGATTCATACTTGATGGTTGATTGCATAGAAGCGCGGGTAGAAACAGAAACGATAGCCGGATATTTATATTTCTCTTTGAACATGATCGCTTGCTCAAATTCAATATTGGGCATCTCTCTATTCACTTTTTCGCGATCACTCTGAACGCCTGAGTTTGCATCGAGAATTTTAAAATTGTTTGCACCCAGATCATTGAAACTTGAGTTAACCGTGCTTTTCATACTCTCCATAGCCGTCATCATCCCGACCAGCGACATGATTCCCACCGCAATAATTAAAATAGTAAGTACAGTCCTCAGCATATTACTGCGGATAGCACGCAAAGCCTGACGGATGTTTTCTAAAAGATTCATCGTAGTATTACTTGTATTGGCGAAAATACGAATGGATTAAAACCAAATTGGTTTCTTCATGGTTGCTTCTTTCCATTCAGAATGCAAAGTTCGATTTGAATTGTTTCAATTCATCTTCAAAATCCGTTTCCGCGAATGCTGATTGGGTTGAAAAATTCGCTTCGAAAACAAGACTGTTGATCACTATGTCAACCCGTATGCTTGGACTGTAGCCATAAACATTTCTGTAGCGGATGATATTTACTTTTGAGATGATGACAAAGAGTGTAAGATGAGCATTCCTGTTTCCAAAGATGAAACCCTGAACGTACTGCGTGCTGAAATTGCAGATCTGCCTGACTCGCAAAAAAAAGTGGATAAGCTTGGTGCATTGGCGAAGCAGTTGTTTGTTGTTAATCTTTCTGAATCAGAACAAGCTGCACGGACTGCGTTGCGGCTTGCTCAGCAACTGGGTTACCGGGATGGCGAAGCAAGTGCCCATGTCCATGTTGGCGGAGTACTTAACCGGATCAATCTTTCCGATGAAGGAATGCAACATTTTCTCAGTGCACTGTCCATTTACCGGGAGTTGAATGACCTGATAGGCATAGCAGGTACCATCAACAATATCGGAATGATTCAAAAAACACTGGGCAAAATAGATGAAACCTTGCGCTGCTTCGAAGAAGCCCAATCGCTGAACGAACAAACAGGTAATCTTCCCTTTCTTGCCATCAACTACGGAAATCTTGGTGTGATATACTTAGAGGACAAGAACGATCCGGAACAGGCGCTTCACTATTTTTTCAAATCGAAGGAGATCAGGGAGCAACTTAGCCGCGAAAAGCCCGGGGACATTCGTAACCTCAGTATGGATGCAATGCTTCTCTCTAATATCGGCTGCGCTTACATCAAACGCAATGAATTAGATCGAGCAGATGAGTTTCTTCAGCAGGCTTTAAATCTTCAGCGGGATATTAATGATCAACTGGGCTGTGGCAAATCACTGATGGAGCTCGCGACCATCAGACATAAGCAGCAAAAGGCGGACGAAAGCATTGCTATGCTTGATGAGAGTATTGAGTTAGCACTTCAATCAGGCGTTCAGGAATTGGAATTGCATGTATGCGACAGAGCCATCAGTATTTTTCAGGAAATCAATAATCCCGCAAGGGCGCTGGAATTTGCACTGCGAGCGAAAGACATTAATCAACAAATATTCAACAAAGACAGGAGTAAGAGCCTGGCCGAACAAGCCGCGAGGTTCGACATGGAGCGAAAAGAAAAAGATCTCGAAATCGAACGCCTGAAAAATGTGGAACTGAAACGGGCCTATGATGATCTCGCGGCTGCGCAGAAGCAGCTGATTGAAAAGGAAAAACTGGCAACGCTCGGTGAACTTGCTACCGAAATGACGCACGAAATTCAGAACCCGCTCAACTTCGTAAACAATTTTTCAGAGATCAATGCAGAACTTGTCAGAGAGCTGCACGATTCGGATAGCAATTCTTCGGATAAAACAAATCTCATCAATGATATTGAGCAGAATAGTCTGCAAATTCTGCAACACGGCAAGCGGGTTTCAGAAATCGTGAAGCGGTTAATGAACCACGCAGAGCAGGCGCGAAGAAATTCAACCGAGAACAAAACCTGATTTGTCTTTTGTGCCTTTTCAGAATTTGTAGTGACCAAAGGTGATGTTCAATTTGTGAAAAGAATACAGCATCAAAACGCAAAATGCTCTTTAAATTTTTTCAGCTCATCATCAAAATCAGTCTCAGGAATTTCAATGTACTTCTTCAGTAAAAGATTGGTATCTACTTCCAGATTTCGAAGCAGCATATGTTGATCTATGAAAATGAATTCCATGTCAGGAAAGATTTCTTTCAGGGATGCACTGATTTCAAGAACAGAAAGATTGCGATCTACAAGATTGTAAATTCCGGATGGAATTTCTTTCTTCATTCCCTTCTCCTTTGAAGCAGGGTTAGAGATGAGGTCGGTCAATACAGAAGTTACATTTTCAATATGAACAAAGCCTCTTTTCTGCTTTCCGTTACCATGAATGCTGATGCGATTAAAAAAATTTGCCTCGAAAACAAAACGATTTATCACCGCATCAAACCGCATGCTCGGACTATATCCATAAACATTTCCGCAGCGGATGACATGGACTTTGAATTTATTCATCAATCGTTCAACATGTTTCTCTCCGCGTAGCTTTGAAATACCGTAAAATGTTGTCGGCTCGGTTGGAGAATTTTCGGTCACTGGATTTTCGGTTGCACCATAAACTGATGAACTGCTGAGATAAATGAAATGCTTCACGGCACTTTCTTCAACTGCATAAACCAATTCAGCGGTTCCCCAATGATTCACCTGCTCAAAAGAATGTGGATCATCACTCGCAAAAGGAGTACTCACTTTTGCAGCAAGATGATAAATCACGTCAACATCTTTCAAAACTTTTCTGAGTTTCCGACTGTCGAGCAAATCTCCCTGAATGAAGTGAATATTCTTTGAGCTGAATTTGTTGGCAATAAACAGATTGAAATTTTTACGGCTGAGGTTGTCATAAATGATTAACTCATCCTCGGAATTTGATTTTAGCAAATGATAAATCAATTCAGTTCCGATATAACCCGCGCCACCTGTGATTAATATTCGCATAATTTTAGGATACGTTTATTTCTTAAGCCCCTCTCCTCCGGAGAGGGGTTGGGGTGAGGCTTTTTCGATTAAATCGGTATGTAATCCGCACTCCGTTTTATTCAAGCCAAACCATCTCGATAATCTCGGATCAGCCATTAATTCCAAATCAATTTTTCGCGTGCATGGCTCACAACCAATACTTTGATATCCTTTGTTATCCAATGGATGCCTTTGAATTTTATGCTCCGCAATATATTGCTCAATCATTTTGTTCGTCCATTGAAGCATCGGGTGAAACCGAATTCCTCCGCCTGCGTAGGTTTCTTCCTCTTGCATTTGTTTTCGTGTTTCAGTCTGATCTGCGCGAACTCCATTGATCCAGACATCATGAGCAGCCAGCACAGGTTCCATCGGTTGAATCTTATTCAGGTAACAGCAATAATCAGGATCGGAAGTGAACAACAATTTTCCCAATGAATCCTTTTGTTGATTCTTCGGAGTCGGTGAATGCAGAGAAATGATTTTCAGATTCCATTCGGCAGCGATCCGATCTCGGAAAGTCAAAGTCTCGGGAAACAAATATCCCGTGTTCAGAAAATAAACGGGGATTTGGAAGCCCCTCTCTTTTGGAGAGGGGTTGGAGGTGAGGCGCATGTATTCCGTCAACAAATGCAACATCACCAGACTATGCGTTTGAAAAGAAGAGGAAGCGAACATCTTTAGCCCCTCGCGGTTATATCCCGCGAGCTTGGTGAACATCCGGTCAATCAGTTGTTGCATCATGTTGTGTGCGAAAATATCCTGTTTAAGTTTTTGTTTTTCTGATTTTAGTCATTCCTGATGATTAGTCCGACCATAAAAAAAATTTAGACGAGTCTAAAAAATTATTTATGTTTGTCACACAAACTCAAATTCATGACTGCGCTGCTCATCACAACTTCATTTTCTCAATCCGAAGAAAACTACCTGAAAGCAATCTTCAAGATCAATGAAGATTATGATACCGTAACCACGAACGCTGTTTCTGCAGAAATAAAAACGACCGCTGCTTCGGTTACGGATATGCTGAAAAAACTTTCTGACAAAAATCTGGTGAGCTATGAAAAATATCATGGCGTGCAGTTGACGAAGAAAGGTGAGTCCGTTGCGAAAGTGCTCATCAGAAAGCATCGTTTGTGGGAAGTGTTTCTGGTTGACAAGCTCGGCTATCATTGGGATGAAGTACATGAAATTGCGGAGCAGCTTGAGCATATTCAATCCGAAACATTGATTGATAAACTTGAAGCATTTCTCGGTCTTCCGAAGTTCGATCCACATGGTGACCCGATTCCTGATGCGAAAGGAAATATTCCGAATCAACAGCAAATTCCTTTATCGGAATTGAAGCAAGGTGAACGAGGAGTTATCGTGGGTGTGAAAGATTCTTCGTCAAAATTTCTCCGCTATCTCGACAGCATTCATGTTTCTCTCGGGAGTAAAATCGAAGTGATCGAATATTTCGAGTACGACAATTCCCGCACAGTGCTGATCAACGGAAAGAAAAAAATTACGCTCTCAAATCTTGTAGGAAAAAATCTGTTCATCAAAACGGGAAAGAAAAAATGAGAAGTCAGTTTTCTGTTATAAGTTATCAGTTCTCAGGAAGAAGGATTTCTTGCCTGTCCCTGCTTTTCATGATTTTGTTTTTCATGAGCAGTTCAATCAAAGCTCAATCTGACGATCTGCAAATTGTCGCTACCACATCATTCATAAAAGATCTCACACAAAATATCGCAGGAGATAAGCATCAAGTTGTTTCTCTCATGCCGACTGGTGGCGACCCGCATATTTATGATCCTGTTCCGCAGGATGCAAAAACGCTGGCTGACGCTGATCTGATTTTGAAAAATGGTTTGCTGCTCGAAGGTTGGCTTGATAAACTCATCAATAATTCAGGCACCAAGGGAAAAATTGTTTCGGTTTCAGATGGAGTTGATGCAATCAAAAATGAAGCATATCACGGTGCACCGGATCCTCATGCCTGGATGAGCATTCCGAATGCAATCATTTACATCAACAACATCACACAAGCATTGATTGAAGTTGACTCTATAAATGAAGCATACTACCGAGAGAATTTTCAGCGCTACAAAAAAGAACTCGAAGAACTCGATCAATATATTTTCGATGAGATCAGTCGCATACCAGAAGAGCATCGCTTGTTGCTTACTTCTCACGATGCATTTCGCTACTACGGAAATCGCTATGGACTGGAAGTAAATTCTATTCTCGGAACCTCTACCGATGCGGATGTGCGCATCGAAGACATCAACAAACTCATTGGTGTTATCGAAGAATCCGGAGTGCCCTGCATTTTCATCGAGTCCACCATCAATCCGAAACTGATGGAACAGATTGCGCAGGATAATACGATTGTGATAGGGGGAAAATTGTTTGCGGATTCTTTAGGCGATGAATTCAGCGGTGCGGATTCTTATTACAATATGATCATGCAGAATACAGATCGCATTGTTGCGGGACTCATGGGTGAATCTTCTGTTGCAGGCATGCAACAAGACTTTTTGATTTTCATCATTGTTATTTTCCTTTTGTTTATTCTGTCCTTCATTGTTGTTGCACGCAAAGTGCGAACGAAACAATCTAACATCAAGGAACTCACAAATTATGCGATTGAAATAAAAGGGTTGACAGTTTCCTATGATCGAAAAACCGCGCTCGCAAATATTTTCATCACAATTGAACCCGGAAGATTATATGGTGTGGTCGGACCCAATGGCGCAGGAAAATCCACTTTGTTCAAAGCTCTTCTCGGATTGATCCCAGTTGACGAAGGAAAAATTTCGATCAACGGAATTTTTATTTCTCAATTACGAAAGCATATCGCATACATTCCGCAGAAAGAAGAAATTGACTGGCAGTTTCCGGCAACAGTTTATGATGTGGTGCTGATGGGACGCTATCCACATAAGAAAACGTTCGAGCGGATTTCAAAAGAGGATTTGCGTATCACAGAAGAGGTTTTACAATCTGTTGGAATCAGTGAATTGCGAAATAAACAGATCGGTGAATTGTCAGGCGGACAACAACAGCGCGTTTTTCTTGCGCGCGCACTTTGTCAGCAGGGTGATATCTATTTGTTCGATGAACCTTTTGTCGGGGTGGACATAACCACCGAGGAAAAGATCATTGACATTCTGAAAGATCTTGCATCGAAAGGAAAAACAATTCTTGTGATTCATCACGATCTCGCGAAAGTGGATGAATACTTCACACATCTTATCATGTTAAATCAGCGATTGGTTGCAACGGGTGAGACAGCAACAATTTTTACAACTGAAAACATTCGAAAGACTTACACGGGTCAGCATACCATTATGCAGGAAACGGAACAATATGTCTGATTCGAAAATTTGAAAATGAAATCCATGAAATCATTAATTGCATCTGTGGCATTGATTGTTTGCTTTTCATGCAATGTCTTGTTCGCACAATCCATTATCACTGACCGTCCCGATCAAACGGAATCATCGTTCATTGTTCCTGATAATCATTGGCAATTTGAAATGGGATTTTCGAGAACTTCTTCGACAAACATCATGACGTACAAATATGAATGGTCAACACCATCAATCCTCGTACGATATGCGGTTAATGATTTTTTTGAATTGAGGATGGCACCTGATTTCGGATTTTATCAAACAGAGGATGGGAAAGTGTTCGCAGAAAATTTCTTTATGCGCAGCAACGAAGTTGGGTTCAAAGTAAAACTGGCGGAAGAAAAGAAATGCATTCCTCAAACTGCTTTCATCTTTCATATGCCCCTTCATTGGTTTACTAATGAGTATAGCCCCCCCACTCCTGAAGTTCGGTTGACATTTTCACATAGTTTGTCGGATCGTATTTCGTTGGGATACAATCTCGGAATGGAATGGCTTGAAGATGAATATTACTGGGGAGGGCACATACATCCCAATTACATCTTCACACTTACCTCTGGTATTTCATTAACTGAAAAACTTAGCGTATTCATCGAAACGTTCGGAACATTCAATGGCTATGATGGCGAACAGTACTTCACAAATTTCGATGGCGGTTTCACCTATTTATTGCGTGATAATATGCAGCTCGATCTTTCAGGTGGTTGGGGATTTTACGATTACCGATTCGGAAATGAACATTGGCAAAACTATTTTCTAAGTCTCGGCTTCTCCTTCCGCGTACCTGATTAAAACAACAACAATGGAAAAACTAATAGACATCTTTCAATACGAGTGGGCCATCCGCGCACTCATCGCTTCATCCCTCGTTGGAGTTTTATGCGGCATCCTCGGCTGCTTCATTGTGCTGCGCAGAATGGCGCTCATCGGTGATGCACTTTCACATGCCATTCTTCCGGGAGTAGTCGGAGGATTTTTAGTTGCAGGTCACAGCGTGCTCGCGTTTTTCACAGGCTCTGTTATCGCAGGATTGATCACCGCAATACTCATCACCTGGCTGCAGCGAAACGTAAAAACAAAAGACGATGCAGCTATCGGCATTGTGTTCACCGCCATGTTTGCCCTCGGTGTCATGGGCATATCGCAAGTCAGCAGGCAGGAAGGAGTGCATCTCGACATGAAAGATTTTCTCTTCGGCAATGTGCTCGGAATTGCCGATCACGATTTATGGCTCACAACATTCGTCACCGTTTTTGTCATCGCTTCAGTCGTTATTTTCTATCGCTACTTTTTCATCACCACCTTTCAGCAAACCATTGCAAAAACAATGGGCATCTCCGTCAGCACCATGCATTATTTCCTCATGCTGCTGTTGTCATTTGCCGTTGTTGCTTCGCTGCAATCAGTCGGAGTAATTCTCGTGGTTGCCATGCTCATCATTCCCGCATCCACCGCCTATCTGCTCACCAACAAGCTCAACAGAATGATCTGGATTTCCGCGCTCCTCGGTTTAGCTGCCGCCATCGGAGGACTCATTCTCGCCATCCTTTTCGAAACCACACCTGGTCCTGCAATGACAATCACTTCAGCATTCATTTATATGCTCGCAGTCATTCTCGCTCCCGACAAAGGAATCATCAGCCGCCATCTCATCAGGCGCGGAAAACAAAACCGCATCTTCCGCGAAGATGTGCTCAAGCAAATGGCGAAATTGTATGAAGCAAAGGATTTATCATTTGATAAACTAAGGGAGCGATTGAATTCGCGCAAAAAGAAACTCAAAGCCGCGTTGCGAAATCTCAATCTCAAAGGGCTTGTGAAATTTTCCGCTCATCAGTTGGAGATCACGCAGGAAGGCGCCAAGCGCGCCTATGAATTGATTCGTGCCCACCGCATGTGGGAGACTTATCTTGTTCAAAGTATGGATATGAAAGAAGAAGAAATTCATGATTACGCGGAGAAGTACGAGCATATTCTCACGGGCGAAATGGTGGATACAATGGGCGCTAAACTTGGCAATCCCAAACTCGATCCACACGGTAAACCCATTCCGCAAAAATATTCACTCATCACTCTGGATCATCTTCATGCAGGTCAGCATGCCATGATCACCACCGATCAGCTCGATTCAAAAATTGCACTCCGCCTTTGGGAACTCGGCATCACACCAAACATTCCATTCTCCATCAAAAAACATTCTGATGATGAAGTCGAGATTTTGCTCAACGATCGTTTCCTCAAACTCGATGCAGCGCTAGCAAAAGCAACAAGTGTAACTGTGATAGAATAATAATGAAACTTCTCACAACCATTAAGCGCGAATTCAAAGTTGCATTTTCACTCGGTTCTCAACCTGTTTCCGTTCGGATTGTGAAATGGACGCTAACACTCGGATTAATTTTTCTTTTGCGAAATATTGTACCGATATGGATCGTGTTTTCAGTAATGGCTATCGCAGGATTGACAATTCACTTTTATTTTCGAATGAAAACAAAAGGATGGACTCGAAGTTTTGGTCCATGGAAATACGAAAAGGTTTTCGGGAAGAAGTAGCAAACTGATTATCGAATCCATTTCTTATTCGTTTATTCGCATAAATTCGTTATTCGTTGATTTCAAATTTTTCCATCGGCAACAAAAAAACCTTCACCCGCCTTGTGCGCGATGAAGACACCGTTCATTTTCCTGAAGGACATTTGCATCCTTTCTATTCAACCTATGCCATCACCCGCGATGCTGAATGGAGCAGCAGATTATTTGTTAAAGAAATGATAGAGGAAGATGAGCAAGGTCTCGGCACTTTTGTAAATGTTAAACACGTTTCACCCGCGCTGATCGGTGAAGAAGTTTTTTTCGAAGCGGTTATAGAAGAATTGGATGGAAATAAAATAAGTTGCTCATTCACCGCGAAAGTCGGAGATCGTTTGATTGCCGAAGGAAGAACGGGCCAAATGATTTTGAAGAAAGAGAAGATTGAAGGAATTGTGAAAAGTCTTAAGAAATAATGTACCGATAAGCTAATGTACCAATGTACCGATGTAACGAATCGCAGCTTGTGTTTTTTTATTCGATAATTCGTATGCAATTCGATATTCGATGATTATTAAAAACAAACGCGCCACTTTCGAATTCGAGATACTGGATAAGTATGTCGCAGGAATCATGCTGCGCGGAACAGAGATCAAATCTATTCGAAACGGAAAAGCAAACATCAGCGAATCGTATTGTCTGTACATCAAGGATGAGCTATGGATTAAAGGCATGAACATTTCAGAATATGAAATGGGAACAGCGTGGAATCATGAACCATTGCGAATGCGCAAACTTTTACTCACCGGAAGAGAAATGAAAAAACTTCACGCCAAAGTGAAAGAGCGTGGGTACACAATTGTGCCGCTCTCTCTCTTCATCTCGGAACGAGGAATCGCGAAAATTGAAATTGCATTGGCACGCGGAAAGAAAACACATGATAAACGCGAAAGCATCAAAGAGCGAGAAACGAAACTGGAAATGAAACGCCATATCAAGCTCCGTTAAATTTTCTACTACTAAATTTGAAATCCTAATTTTTTCCTATGAAGCAACTGACTGTTTTTTTCGTTCTTATATTTTGCAGCACAAAGATTTTTGCCCAGCAAAACAATCTCCTCAAGCCTTCATCAACCTCTGAACTTCCATCATGGACGCAACTCATGTATTCAGGTGCTGACATTGGTGATGTGACCGAGGCCTATCAGGAATTTTATGAATCAAATTCTTTCGAAAAGAATTTTCACACGCAGTATTATAAGCGATTGATGATGTTGCATCTGCGTGATAATAACGGAGCGCTTTTCAATCAGGAGCTTGATGATCACAAATTCTCACAGGAGAATTATCTGGAAGCAAGTGAAGCATTGAAATATTCACGCGGTGGAAATCCGGATTGGATTTGTATTGGCCCCATTGATTTTGATAAAGAAGGAGCGAGCAGAAGTTATGCTGCTGGTGCGGCACATGTTTATACAACCGAACAATCAATGAGCAACACAAATGTTCTTTATTCAGGAACAGCCAATGCGGGAGTATGGCGCACCAATGACAAAGGTTTGAACTGGTTTAATCTCACTGACGGCATGATGCTCGGAACCGTTGTCGCTTTAGAAATTGATCATACCAATGAAGACGTGATTTATTTCGGTGGAAACAACAACGTTTACAAATCAGTTGACGGAGGCCAAACATGGATCAACACAGGAGATAATTCTTTTCAGAGTGCAGCCATCTGGGTGAATGACATGATCATGTCGCCAACCAACAATCAGGAATTATGGATTGCCTGCGATCAGGGATTGTATCACACAATAGATGGCGGTGGCGATTGGACTTTGCAATACAACGGAATTTGGCAGGAGATTGAAATCAATCCGGCTGATCCGCAGATTATGTATGCGATCAAGCAACCGGGGGCGAAAACAGAATTCTACAAATCAACCGATGGCGGAAATTCATTCACGCAGAGATTGGGCGGTTATCCTGATGCGCAAAATCCGGATGAACAAATGCGAACTGAAATTGCGGTTACACCCATCGCACCGAATATTGTTTATGCATTTGCAACGGGAGTTGCTGATAGCGGTTCCGGACTTTACGGAATTTATGTGAGTCATGATGCTGGAGAAAATTGGACTTTTCAATGTTGCGGAACAGGACCCGGTGGTGTGCCCGATGCAAACACAAATAAAAATCTTTGCGCGTGGAGTGATGAAGGCGATGATGATGGCGGACAATATTATTACGATCTCTCGCTTGAAGTTTCTCCTTTCGATTCTAATGAAGTGCATGTTTGCGCGGTGAATCATTGGGTTTCGGATAATGCAGGAATAGATTGGTATTGTCCTTCGAAATGGAGTCATTCTTACAAACCCGATTATGTTCATGCGGATATTCATGACATTCATTTCTACGGAAGTGATTGGTGGATTTCATGCGATGGAGGAATTTTTTATTCTTCAGATCAGGGAGCTAACTGGAATCGCAAAATGTACGGAATTGCAGGAACAGATTTCTGGGGATTTGGAGTAGGAGAGTGGGAAGGTGATGAAGTAATGGTTGGAGGAACGTATCACAACGGAACACTGCTGAAAGATTTTAATACGTATGAAAACGGATGGCTTTCCACCATGGGAGGTGATAATGTTTTGGGTGCAGTCAATTATGGTTATCCGCGGATTATTTTTTCTGATTATGGAAAACATAAACTCTCCGGAGACCGAACAGTTGATCTTCTTCAACTAACCGCGAGCATGCTGCCCGATGTTTCTTACTGGACAGGTGAATCAAGCGAAATGGAATTTCATCCTTACGAATACAATACAGTTCTCATTGGCAAGGATACTTCTATCTGGATTTCGCATGACAACGGTGCTGGTTATGACATGCTACACGAATGGAGCGAAGGGAAAATCACGCATATTGAAATTGCTGCAAGCGATCCAAACATTATGTATGTCGTGCGTTATGACGGATGGTGGTTGGAGAAAAGAATTTTCAGAACAACCGATGGCGGATTGAACTGGACGGAAGTAACTCCTCCCAATTCTTTATTCAGCAATCAAAATCTTTGGGCGCCTTTTGCCGTCACGATCAATCCTGATAATCCCGATGAAATATGGATGGTGCGCACGATGCAGAGTTCTACTTACGCTAATCTTGACGGATTAAAAGTTTACCGTTCTGTTGATGGCGGATTGAACTGGACAAATTATACAACAAATACTCTTGATGGTGAATATCCTACATGCATTGAATATCAAAGAGGAACTGATGGCGGTGTTTATCTCGGCACCAGGCGCGGAGTTTATTACCGTAATAATTCCATGAGCGACTGGACGCTTTACAATAATGGTTTGCCGTTGAGTACAACAGCTACTGCTCTTCATCTCGATTATAAAAATCAAAGAATCGTGAATGGATCAAACCGTAGTGCATGGGTTGCTCCGTTTTATGAAACTGGAGAAGTGGTTGCCAATATTTCTGTGAATTCAAAAACAGTTACGTGTACACGTGATACAGTTTATTTCGTTGATCACTCCAACATCAGCGCAACCAATGCGAGCTGGCAGTGGACTTTTGAAAACGGAAATCCTTCCACTTCTACATTGAGAACTCCGAAAGTTATTTTTCCTTCAATCGGAAGTTTTGATGTTTCATTAACAGTGACGGATGCAAACGGAACGGATACACAAACGCTCACCGATTTCATTTCCGTGAACAGTACCTGCGAACCTGATTCCGTTCCGGGAAATGCAGTTACACTTGATGGTCAATATGCTTTTGCATCTATTCCTCCGCTCAATCTGAATTCAAATACTATCACGATTACTGCATGGATCAAACCATCAGGAACACAAAATGACTGGGCGGGAATTGTTTTCTCACGAGCAGCGAATACGCTTGCAGGAATGAGTTTAACATCAGCCAACGAATTGCGGATGCATTGGAACGATGATCAGTGGCCGTGGCAATCGGGCTTGTATGTGGACAGCAATGCATGGTCACATGTGGCGATGGTGGTAACTCCAACTGCAACAACGCTTTATGTAAATGGTGTGGGAAGCACCAACACTTTCAATGCAGCAGCGGAAGAATTCAATGGTGAAACAATGATTGGTTTGGATAATTGCTGTGGCAACCGACACTTCACGGGATTGATTGATGAAGTTTGTATTTACAACCGCTCACTCTCACAAAATGAAATCCGCGAGCAAATGCATTTAACAAAAAATGATATTTCGGACCCGAATCTTGTTGCCTATTATCAGTTCAATGAAACATCGGGAAATGTGGTTGACCGTATCGGAACCAAACATGCATCATTGGCAAACGGAGCATCGCGCGTGGTTTCCACCGGACCATTTGGTGGCGGAACGAGTTCAAGATTATTGATTGCTTCGAACGGCACCTATACATTCAGCAACACCGGATTTGATTTATCATTTGCCAGCGGCTCAACTATTCCTGACGGTGAAGTAGTGGTTTCAAGAATTAATTTATATCCTGACAATTTACCTGACCCACAACATTTCAATGCGCGCAGTTATTGGATTGCGGATAATTATGGTGTGAATCAAACTTTCACCGCGCCTTCATCCGTCAACTTTGAAAATATCGGATATGTTTCTGCGTATGATGTTTTGCATCCTGATCATTTCAAACTTTTCATGCGCGGTCATAATGCGGATTTGAATACGTGGGGAAATTCGATTAATGATGCAGATGCTTGTGTTGCGGGAGCAGATGGCGATGTCAGTTTCTCCTCTTCAAACAGCATCACTTCTTTCGGGCAATTTGATCTGGTGAACACTGAAGCATTTCCAACGGACGTTGAACCAACACTTCTAGAAATTTCTGCTGATGAATTTTCTATCTATCCCAATCCTGTAACAGAAGGAACGGTGTTCGTAAAATCATCTGCTGATCGGAAATTCACTTTAACGATTTTCAATTCCATCGGACAAAAGATCAGGCAGCAATCATTTGTCAAGCAAGGCGAAATGAAAACAGATGATCTGTCGGCAGGAACTTATCTATACAGAATCAAAAGCGACACACATTTTCAAAATGGAGTTTTGATTGTAGATTAATTCTTAATTATCAATTAAAAAAAACCCGTCCCGATAATTATCGGGGCGGGTTTTGCTTTTTTATTCACAAAAAATTATTCCTGACGGGCCATCGTTCCTGAACCTACTGAAGTTGATGTGGTATTAGTGACCGTTGTCATCACGCAAGCACCCCCCAATACATCTTCCACTTCTGTTCTGCTTTCCGTCCAGTTGCCGGAGAAATTAAATACCATATTGTCTTTATCAGTTAACTCCTGATCGAAATACATGATCTGATCATTGTAAACAATATTACCCATTACGATACTTCCGAAATCGAGAACAGGGAACGCTTCAAACATGACTGAAGAATTATTTTCATTGCTTTCACCCATGTACCAATGGTGGAGATCGGTGGTGATGGTTCCACTGTAAACATCATTAGCTGCATTTGTATAACTATAGGTCATGGTAATCTGGTAAGTACCGTCCTCGTTGATGACTACATCAACGGTCAGGTCCATGTCATCATCTGAACTGTAGGAAAGAGGATTATTGATGTCAGGATCCGGAACAACTACATGATCAAGACTGAGTGAAAAAGTTGTTCCTGAGAAAGTGTACACCGCGTCATCTGTTACTTCGACCGTTGCAGGAGCCGGGCAACCGTTACCTGTATAACTGGTAGCAGTTGTTGTGACAGCATGACCATTAATATCCCATGCAGTGACTTTCCAGGTGCCGTCAATTTTTTTGAATTTCATGGTTGTCTTGCGGCATCCGTAAGATATCGTGAGCAGCAAAAGTGCTAACACGCTGAAGCCAATTAGAAGTTTTGATCTTTTCATTTTTTTAATATTTTAGTTCAGAAATTTTGAGTGGACAAAGTTAAGATTTTGAAATAATACCGAAGGAAGGCTGCCATTGGAGCCAATTGGTTGCATCGGGTCAATAAACTTTCCCTTTCAGCATCGGCACAAACCGAAAAGCGGAGTCAGAAATTTCTTCTTCGAAATCTATATCACTGATTTTTTTGAGGCGTATCATTTTCTGCAATTCGCCTTCGCCAAAAGGAACAACGAGATAGCCGCCAACTTTTAATTGCTGTTTGAGTTTTTCAGGAATTTCAGGAGCCGCAGCAGTGATGATGATTTTATCAAACGGAGCAAACGAAGGCAAGCCTTCAAAGCCATCACCGAAAAAAGTCTTTACGTTTTTGTAACCGAAAAAATCGAGCATCTCTTTGGCCTTGTTGCTGAGTTTTTTAAAACGCTCGATGGTAAAAACTCTAGCGCCCATTTCTGCCAGCACACAGGATTGATAACCGGAGCCTGTGCCGATCTCCAGAATTTTATCGCCCGGTTTTATTTCCAGCAGTTCAGTTTGATAAGCAACAGTGAAAGGCTGCGAAATAGTTTGTCCTTCGCCAATAGAAAATGCCGCATCGCGGTAAGCGATGTTGGCTCCGTCAAAAATAGAATCGTCAATAAAAAAATGCCGTGGAATTTTTCCCATCGCCTTCAGCACCCGCTCATCGGTGATTCCTTTCGCGCGGATTTCTTCTATCAATTTTTTTCTCAACCCCTGATGCTTATGTGTGTCAGTATGTTTCATCCGTGCTCAAAGAAAATCTTATCTGCCTCAACAGGCAAAGCAGAGATGCAAACAAAAGTTTGTCAGATGCAGGATTGGCAATCAACAAAAGTTTGCGTATTTCTCCTTTCATTTACAAAATAAAATTTTCGATAATGAAACATGTTGCATGGCTTCTAACATTGGTTTTGTTCAGTGCTGTTTCATTTTCTCAAACCAACGCATTGAATGATGGCGATTGGACAAAACAATCTTTGGTGATGAAGAACACGCCTGAGGCTGAAGTGATGACACGCACCGGAGATATTGATAATCTCAATTTTTTATTTCCCGAAGGGTTCAATCCGTTCTGCGGTATTGCAACTGATTCGCATGATTTTCCGTGGGAAACCAACGTGAAGGATGCGAAAGGAACTGACTGCATCATGGTGCCATCTTCTTTCAATCCTGAATCAGCGCCTTGCGGAAATGACGGATATACCGGCACCACCTACGGAATGGATAAAAAACCCGAAGTGATCACACTGCCGCTTGATGCAGTAAGAAATCTGGAAGTTCACAATGCGGTTCTGCTCATGTTTGTGGATGATTTTCAGTCACCGGATTTCTGCTCGCAGTTTCAAATGACTATCAACGGGAAGCGTTTTCCTGAGGCGGAAAAATTGCTCAATGCATTGCGACAAGGCGGACCGATTGGAAAGTTAATTATTATTCCGGTTACACAAAATTTTTACAAAACGCTTCATCAAGATGAACTCAAAATATTTATTGATGATCCAACAACGAAGGCAGGCGATGGATTCGCGATTGATTTTGTAAAACTGCTTGTTAATTATAAACCTGAATTCGCGTGCATCGGATTCATCAACGGAACAGTGGTTGATCAGGAAACCGGTGAGTCAATTGCAAATGCAAGCGTAGAAATTCCGGGATTCGGAACAACGACCACGCGCGATGACGGAACTTTTACGCTGGAAAAACTCCCTGCCGGAACGCATGTGGTGTTTGCTTATGCAACAGGATATGAAAGCGGTGCATCGGGTGCGGATGTATGGGATGACGGTGGTGAAGAGATTACTATTTATCTCAACCGTAGCGACAAGTTTGTCAACTTCAACGGGCAGGATTTGCAGGAAGGTGAATCGGTTGTATTCAACAAGATTCTTTTTGATGTCAATAGTTCAGTGCTGAAAACAGAAAGCAAAACGGAGTTGGATAAAATCGTTGCATTTCTGAAAACAAATCCGACAACGAAAATTGAATTGTCAGGACATACATCTTCAGAAGGTTCGCGCGAACTGAATGTTGAACTCAGTTTTGATCGTGTGAATTCCTGCCGCGATTATATCGTGAGCAAAGGAATTGATGCGGGAAGAATTGCCATCGTTGGTTTAGGTCCTGATAAACCGGTTGCATCGAACGATACAGAAGATGCCCGCAAACAAAACCGCAGAGTGGAGATGAGGATATTGGAATTGTAGATTTCTTTTTTCTCTAATCCCCTGCCCCAATCCCTATTCCCCGATTAAATGCTGAACCAATAAACCAATTTCAAAACCACCGCGCGGTTCTTCACGCTGAAATCAAAATTCTCAATTGGAATTTCTGAAGCCAAATAATTATCTGTGTAAACAATAAACAGATCACTCATCGGTTTGAAGCGCCACTGAAAACGCGAATTGACATTCACGTTTCTGATCTGCGTATTGTATTGCAAATAGGTGGTGAAGAAAATACTTTTTGAAAAAGAAATTTCAAATTGAGGACCGAGAAGCAGTAAAGTTTTATCCGGTCGCGGATCATCCTGTTTGATTCCGTTCAATTCAAAATTCATACTGAACACGCCCCACGGTTGCGCGCGGAATTTCAGCAATCCGCCAAAAGTTGTTTTCGTTCCGGTGAAATAAGAACCGCCATTCAAATAAGTTTCGAAGTAAAAATGTTTTCGCAGATCAGATTTATAGCGGAGTTCACCATAATTGAAACGATAATTTCCAGTGTCGAGTGGAGTGCTTCCTGTTCCTGTTGCATCAAAAGGAAAGGTGAGCGCAATAAATAAATCATTGGCTGTGGCTTCAAATTCCGAAGTGTTTTTGAAAATGATTTTGTACGCGGCTTTTATCCAGCGATCGGTGAGATTAAAATCTCTGTCCCAATAAATACTGGTATAAGCATTTGGATAGTGATAATTTATTTTTTTCGATTTCGGATAAATCTTGTATCCCAGAATATCTTCCGTTCTCCAATAACCGGAGCGGAGAACATAACCTACATCGGCTTTGAAATTTTCTCCTACATATTCATGATTGTATTCCGCCAACCAGTTCTTGTCTTCATAGCGAAGCCAAACAGCGGTTGAACTTTTATCTTTTGAAATTTCAGGAGTAAAAGATTCCTGCCAATAAGTTTTTCCGCGCCATTTATTATTCTTTGATGAAAGATTGAATTCCAGTCCTGCAATGCGGTTAAAATCGGTGAAATCAGTTTTGTAATCATCCCATCCCTGTCGGTTAACAAATATGGCAGTGACATTGGATCGATTAAAAACTTTTCGTTGCAGCACAGTCACCGAATAATTCTGACTGCTGATTCTCTCCGTAGCATCGTTGATTTGAAAACTTGCGCCTTCGGTTTGCATGCTCATCAATGCCATGCGCCAGTTTTTGTCGAGGTTCCCGCTTAGGCGCACACCACCGAGAATCGGAACAATATATCCTTTGTACAAACCAATTTTGCGCGAGAAGAAAGGACGGATTTTGGAGAATCCGAAAAAAGAAAACAGATCGCTGTTCTCGATAAAGAAAAATCTTTTCTCCGGATAAAAAATACTGAAGCGATCCAGATTAGTCACCTGCTGATCTACATCCACCTGTGAAAAATCAGGGTTCACCGTGATGTCGAGATTGAGCGAAGAAGTGATTCCGAGTTTGGCATCAAAGCCACCGGTGGAATGAAATGCAGTTTCTCCAGCGTGTTCAAAATCTTTTTTAACGGAACCCGTGATGTAAGGAATGAAACTGATATTGAGTCCTGCTTTTTTCAATGGTGCATCCCAGATCAGATCACCGGAAAAAGCGAGCGAAGAAATATTATATGTTCTCGGCACGCGTGCCCATGATGTGTTTTCATTGATCTTTAAGTTCTGTCTTGCGAAATTCATTTTCCATTTCGTGGTTCCTTCTTCATAGCGTAAAGTTTTAAACGGTATCGCCATTTCGATCATCCAACCATCATCAATTTGTTTTACTTCGGAAAACCATTTGTTATCCCATGCAGTGGTCACTCCCATCATGCCGCCATTCTGAATCAATCCTTCGCGCTGCGCACCAACGGGGCTTACTCCAAAACTGAATCCGTTGGTTTTATCATTTTGTGTATCGAAATAAACTACAAACGCATCCGTGACGGGATAAGAAAAATCTCGCTTGAGTGATTGCACCACATAATCTTTCGACTGCATGGTGTCATGGCAAAATGCACCTATATATATATTGTCGTCATCATACGTGAGGCGAACAAATGTTTTGGTGGAGGCAGGTAAGGTGTCATAAGGAAAACTTTGAAGAAAAGGGTCAGTCTCAGCCGCCTGTTGCCATGACTGTTCATTCAATTCTCCATCCAGTAAAATATCGTCTGTTGCACGATGAATAAAATAGGCACGGTTACTGTCAACTGCGGTCTGACTTTTTACGTCTTGAAAGGTGAATAATAAAAGGATAGTCGAAATGATGCAGCTTAGCGGGAAAAAAAAAATTATCGTTGTTGATTTAGACCTGATCATGGAGTTGCAAACATAGTATTCACATAACGCCTGATTGTGTAACAGGATTTTTATTTTTGAACACCTTAGAATTTTTAAACTCAAAAAATATTTCCAATGCTCAGAAAATTTGTTTTTGCCATCGCGGTTTTGATTTCGTCACTTTCTTCCAAAGCACAAATCCTTCAACCATCCGCAGCTTATGAAGTAACTCCCGGTGATGCAGGCGCGACTTATAAAGAAATTGAAATTTATACAGAGGACGATGTAAAACTGAAAGGCTGGTGGCTTTCACCGGTTAGTATTTCTTCCAAAAAATGCGTGGTGATGTGCGATGATGGCGTGGGTAACATGGCGGATAATTTAGCACTTGCAGGACAGTTTGTAACGAGCGGCTATTATGTGTTGATGTTTGACTGGAGGGGATTTGGCGAAAGCGATGCTTTTGAAATGAAACCCGATTATTTCATTTACGCGCAGTTTTATAAAGATGTGAAGGCCGCTTTGGGCTGGGTGAAAAAATATCAGGCGAAGATGACCGTGGTGCATATGTGGGGTAAGGGAATGGGTGCAAGTCTCGCGATTGGTGCAGGAGCGGGCGAACCGAAGGTGACCAGAATTATTGCGGACTCACCGTACATCACGCTCGAAGATGTGCAGATCAAATATGAAAACGCAGGAGAAGACAAACCGAAAATTCCAGTGATCTACGATAAGATTCAACTGGAACCACTTTATGCTTTGGAAGGCGGTGCGCAACTCGATGGGGTGATGTATATCGTTGGAGCCAATGATTATTACAGTAATGAACTCGATATTGAAAAACTCGTGAAGGTGAAAAAGAAAGAGGCTTATGTATATGTGGTCCCCGATGTGGAGAGCGATGAAACCATGTCATCCAACACGAATGAATATTTCAAACAGATCAAGGATTTTTTGGGAGTGGAATAAATAATTTGATGATCATCAAATTATCAAATCCTCAAATTTTCTTCAACTCAATATTTAATTCTTTCAATTGTTTTTCGTTGATGCGCGATGGAGCATCAATCATTATATCGCGACCGGAATTATTTTTCGGAAAGGCAATAAAATCGCGGATGGATTCTGTATTGTTTCCGTAGAGCGAACACATGCGGTCGAAACCAAAAGCAAGGCCTCCATGCGGTGGAGCTCCGTATTCAAAAGCGTTCATCAGAAATCCGAATTGATCCTGCGCTTCTTCATCGGTAAATCCGAGGATGGAAAACATTTTTTTCTGCAATTGTTTATCATGAATCCGGATGGAACCGCCACCGAGTTCAACGCCATTAATAACAAGATCATACGCATTTGCATGAACTTTTTCGGGATCAGTATCGAGCAAATGAACATCTTGCGGATTGGGCGAAGTAAAAGGATGATGCATGGCATACCAGCGTTTGTCTTCTTCGTTCCACTCGAGCAACGGAAAATCAACCACCCAAAGCGGAGCGAATTTTTCTTTATCGCGCAAGCCGAGATCAGCTGCCATTTTCAAACGCAGTTCTGAAAGTGCGTTGCGTGTATGTTTTTTTTCACCTGCGAGAATTAAAATCAAATCACCTGCCTGAGCAGAAAATTTTTCTCCGATTTTTTTCAGATCCTCTTCATTGAAAAATTTATCTACCGAAGATTTGACGGTTCCGTCAGAATTAAATTTTACATACACCAAACCTTTCGCCCCGATTTGCGGACGCTTCACATATTCAGTCAACTCATCCAATTGTTTGCGCGTGTAATCTCCGCAACCTTTTGCGCAAATGCCAACCACTAATTCTGCAGAATCAAAAACATTGAAATTTTTTCCCTGCGCCACTTCATTGAGTTCAACAAATTTCATTTCGAAACGCAAATCAGGCTTGTCGCTTCCGTAAAATTTCATTGCGTCATCATAACTCATGCGCGGATATTTTCCGGTTTCCAGATTTTTCAGCACCTTAAATAAATGACTGGTCAATCCTTCGAAAGTATTCAGCACATCTTCGCGTTCAACAAAAGACATTTCACAATCTATCTGTGTGAACTCAGGTTGACGGTCAGCGCGCAAATCTTCATCACGAAAACAACGCACGATCTGAAAATATTTATCAAATCCGGCCACCATTAAAATCTGTTTGAATGTTTGCGGAGATTGCGGCAGCGCATAAAATTCTCCGGGATTCATTCTTGAAGGAACAACAAAATCGCGCGCGCCTTCCGGTGTTGATTTAATTAAAACCGGAGTTTCGATTTCCAAAAAACCTTGCGCGTCCAGATATTTTCTGCTCTCCGTTGCAATTTTATGACGAAGAATAATTTTATCGCGCACAGAATTTCTTCTCAAATCCAGATAACGAAATTTCATTCTGATATCATCACCGCCATCGGTTTCTTCTTCAATCGTAAAAGGCGGAGTCAGCGATGCATTCAGAATAATTAACTTCTCCACAATGATTTCAATTTCACCCGTTAGCATCTTCGGATTTTTGTTGCTTCGCTCAGCAACTTTTCCAATGATTTGCAGCACATACTCGCGTCCCAACTCACCCGCGCGATTGGCCAATTCAGGTTGCGAGTCTTGATTAAAAACAAGCTGCGTAATTCCGTAGCGGTCGCGGAGATCGATAAAAGTCATTCCACCCAGATTTCTGATGCGCTGAACCCATCCGCAAAGGGTTACATTTTCACCGGCATTTTTAACATTTAATTCTCCGCAATGATGAGTTCTGTACATGATTTTTACACTGAAATTTAGGGAGCCGCAAAGCTATCAAATTTATGCCGCGAAGGTTTTCAACATTTTTCGATCAGGTACTTGAATATTCATAACAATGTACTTACCTTTAAGTCTTCGAAAAAAGTGTATTCAGCTATATCATCAAGTCTGATTCTTATTTTCGATTTGTTTTTCACCATGAATATTAAAACTTTTTGCGCATGAAGAAATTTTTTACCCGCTCGATCTACATACTATTATTTCTAATTGGAACCATCCGCTCGAATGAAGTTTACGCATCTCATGCGATGGGTGGTGACATGACTTATGAGCATGTATCCGGTAACACATACCGTATCACTTTCACCTTCTTTCGTGATTGTTCAGGAATTCCAGCGCCTGGTTCGGTAGCGTGTGCGTGGTTTTCGACTAACTGCAATTATTCCAATTCTACTAATCTTGTTCCACAGGGCGGTTGCACGGAAGTTTCTCCCCTTTGTCCATCCTATCTTCCTCAAAGTACTTGCAATGGTGGATCACAACCCGGTGTGCAGAAATGCGTCTATGCCGCGAATATTACTTTACCCCAAAATTGTACTGATTGGATCGTTGGAGTTGCAGAAGCAGCACGAAATGCATCCATCAACACGATTAATAATCCCGGAAATACCAACTTATATGTTTACGCCAGGATTGATAATACAAATAGCTACAACAACAACTCTGCTGTATTTTCAACCATTCCAACTGCATATTTGTGTGTCGGACAACCGGCAACTTATAATCTGGGTGCTGTTGACCCAGATGGAGATTCTCTTGCTTTTCAGTTGATTTCACCACTTCAGGCATGGAACTCTCCTGTATCGTTTATCAGTCCCTATAATGCCACTTACCCTATAGCAACAACACCAGCAAATAGTTTTGGCTTTAATCCATTGACCAGCCAAATGACATTTGTTCCATCAACTGTTCAGCGAGGAGTTTTGGCAGTTTTGGTTAAGGAATATCGCAATGGTGTTTACATTGCAAGCACGGAGCGTGATATCCAAATTGTCGTATTGAACTGCAGTAATACGCCCCCTGAACTTCCAGCCGGAGGTTATACCAATCTCCAAGGTGGTCAGTTTATTGACTCAACATCGGCAGCGGTTTGTGTTGGGCAAACTATTTCATTTCAACTGATTGTTGAGGACGATAATGCGGGTAACACGTTGACGATGACATCTAATATTGGTTCATCGATTCCCGGTGGGATATTTATTATTTCCGGAATAAATCCTGTAACAGGTTCCTTCATTTGGACTCCTGCTGTCGGTGACACAGGAATGCACGTTTTCACGGTAACTGTTAACGATGGAGCTTGCCCGGTTTCCAGTATTCAAACATGGAGTTTTAGTATTTATGTCAGTGCCGGAACTTATGCAACTCCTGATTATCAATATTTCTGCGGAATTCCAATTCAGTTAAATGCTTACGGGGGCACGGTATTCACCTGGGCTCCTGCCGCAGGACTTAGTTGTGCGGTTTGTCCTGATCCTGTAGCAACGCCAACGGTTACGACAACCTACACCGTAACCAGTGATTTAATTCCTGGTAATCCTGATTGTACAAACTGGGATACGGTGACAATATATATAGTTCCGCCATTTACATTTGATGCAGGACCGGATGTAACTATATGCCAAAATGCATTAACCCAGTTTTTTCCAACCTATCAAAGTAATTATGCCCCATATGATTTTCTGTGGGCTCCGTCAAATACTTTAAACTGTCCTACATGTGAAAATCCGATTGCTAATCCAACGGTTACTACCACGTACACGCTAACGATGACGGCAAATACCGGATGTGAACTAACTGATGTAATAACAGTCACCATTTTGGGTGTTGCTCCAATCGTAAATGCAATTGCATCTCCAACAACTGTTTGTTCAGGTGATCAGGTAAGTTTGGTTGCTACAGCTTCGGTTCAATCTACTTATACATGGTCTGCAAGTAATACCACCGCAGTAATTGCTGATCCAAACGCTCAAAACACAACGGCTGTGGTTTATGAAACAACAACTTTCTTCGTAAATGGAGATAACGGAGGTTGTTCAGGTCAAGATTATGCTACTGTTGTTGTGGATACTTCGAATCAAATAACGGTTTCCCCGGCAACTATTTCAGTATGCGCAGGCACACCTGTTCAGTTTAATACAACAGTCTCAGGTCCCGTGCCGGACACAGATCTTACTTGTGGTGCGAATGGGACACCGGTTACTGGTGCACCATTTCAGGCCACGTCAGGATCAGGTACGACTTATATGGGTCAAACCAACTATCCTAACATATTTGGTAACTACTATCAAGGTTCAAGACATCAGATACTTTATCGTTTGGCCGATATAAATAATGCAGGAATTTCTGACGATGCAATCCTCAGTTCTATTGCATTTAATATTCAGGGCGTCAATGGATCGAGTATCTACAATAACTTCCAGATTAAAATGGGTTGTACTGCATTGACTACCTTGACAAGTTGGCAAACAAGCAATATGCAAACAGTGATGACTCCACAAACCGTGAATATTACAACTGGTTGGAATACGTTCAATCTTACATCACCATTTGATTGGAATGGTACATCAAACATAATCGTGGAGATTTGTTTCAATAACGCAACATCCTCACTCAACAGCCCGGTATATTACACTTCTGCCGGGTATAACTCGGTTGTTTATTACATGCAGAATTCTCAATCAGTCTGTGGTACGACAAATATTATTGGTACATCCTACAGCCGACCAAATATTCGGTTTACGGCATCTTATCCGTTGCCTGCCTTCTCATACGTTTGGACTCCATCGACTGATTTAAGTTGCGCTGACTGTCCAAATCCTGTTGCGACCGTAACTCAAACAACGACATATACTGTTCAGGCGCTTGGTGGCTTTTGCGATCTCGAACAAATTGTAACTATTACAATTGATCCATGTGTTGGATTAACAACTACTGTTACAGACGTAACTTGTTTCGGTGCTGATGATGGCACTATATTGATAACACCAACTTCCGGATTGCCACCATTTACTTACTCTTTGGATGGGGTGAACTATCAGTCAAGTAACTTTTTTACAAATCTGCCACCAGGATCTTATACAGCGTACGCGATGGATGCAACAGGAGCAATCAGCTCTTCGGTATTTGTAATTAATGAGCCAACACAATTGTTATTAACAATTTCTTCTACCAATGTTACGTGCAATGGGGGGAACGATGGTGGTGCGACAGCAAATGTATCTGGCGGTACAATGCCATATACTTATTTGTGGAACAACACAGATATTACTCAAACTACTAACGGACTTACTTCAGGCAATTATTCGGTTGTTGTTACTGATGACAATGGTTGTACTGCATCCGCAAATGTTACTATTGCCAGCGGAATTACTATTTCTTTGACTACGAGCACTACACCCGCTTCCTGTGGTGGCAGTGACGGATCAGCGACCGTAACCGCATCGGGTGGAAATTCTCCATATACTTACTTATGGAGTGATGGTCAGATCACACAAACAGCTACAGGATTACCACCGGGATTTATCGGAATAATAGTTACAGATAATGCGGGCTGTTCCGTATCGGCACTTGCCAATGTATCTCAAGCATCAAATAATATTGTAATTACGCCAAGTGTTACCGATGTTTCCTGCAATGGAGGAAATGATGGAAGCATCACGGCTTCTGTGACAGGAGCTTCCGGTCCGGTTACTTTTTTATGGAACAACGGATTTACTACAAGTACGATAAATAATCTTATTGCCGGCACTTATTCTGTCACGGTTACTGATTCTTTGAGTTGTACTCAATCTTTAAGCATTACAGTTTCTGAACCGACAGCGGTTAACATTGTATTATCTCCGATCAATATTTCATGTAACGGAGCTGGTGATGGGTCAATCACAGCTACTCCATCTGGCGGCACATCAGGTTATACTTATTTATGGAGCAACGGATTTGCAACTCAAACAATCAGTAATCTAATTCCTGGAAGTTATGTTGTTGTAGTTACTGATGCAAATGGTTGTACGGCAACTACGTCCGCAACAATATCAGAGCCTACTGTTTTAACGCTCATTGTCACAGGAATTGATGCAACATGTAATGGTGCTGCAACCGGAAGTGCAATTGCAACACCTGGAGGTGGAAGTGGTACATATACATATGTATGGAGTAATTCACAGGTTACACAAACTGCAATAAACCTGATTGCCGGAACCTTTACTGTTATTGTGACGGATGCCAGCGGATGTACAATTACCGGAAGCATCACAATCAATGAACCGGCAGCAATGCAACTTACCATAACTACTATTGATGCTTCGTGTTTCGGTAGTTCAGATGGTAGCGCTACGGTCAATGCAGTTGGTGGAACTGCGCCATATTCTTATCTGTGGAGTAACGGTCAAATCAATCAAACCGCAACAAACTTATCAGCGAATAGTTATTCTGTGATAGTAACAGATGCATCAGGATGCAGTTCAACGATAAGCGGAACGATTAATCAGCCGTCTCAAATTCAATTAAGTTTTACAACCGTTGATGTAAGTTGTAGTGGCAACAGCGATGGATCTGCTACAGTTAATGCAAGTGGCGGAGCCGGTGGATATACATATAGTTGGTCAAACGGACCCGCAACACAAACGAATCCTAACCTTTTGGTTGGAACTTATACCGTAACTGTAACAGATGCGAACGGATGCACACAATCCGGAAGCACAATTATTGCATCTCCTGGTTCCCTCAATGTGTTGCTGCAAATTACTGATGTAAGTTGTAACGGATACACCGATGGATCCATCACAGTCGTTGTGAGTGGCGGAAGCGGAAGCTTCAGTTATCTGTGGAGCAACGGTGCAATTACGCAAGCGATAAATAATCTTGTTGCCGGAAGTTACACTGTTACAGTGTCTGATTTGAATGGATGTACCATTATACAAACGGGCATTGTGAACGAACCAATGGCGGTATCCTTACAATTATTAACTGACTCAGTGGGTTGCTTTGGAGAATCGAACGGTGCTGCAATTGCACTTGCAGCTGGCGGAACTTTACCGTATTCGTTTTCTCTTACAGGAAATAACTATCAGGCAGATCCGAATTTCACAGGTTTACCTGCGGGAAATTATACGTTGAGCATCATGGATGGTAACGGTTGTATATCTACAAGTTATTTCTCGATATATCAGCCGGGTCCTTTAGCCGTTGATCTTGACATTGATATTTCATTGAATATCACAGATCAGATTCAACTGAATTCATTTGTATCCGCACAAAACGGAGTAATCTATAGTTGGACGCCTCCGACAGGTTTGAGTTGTGCTGACTGTCCTGATCCAATTGCATCGCCTTATCAGACAACGACATACGTCCTGACAGTTTATGATCAAACCAACGGTTGTTATGTTTCGGACTCAGTAGATATTATCGTCAATAATGATCTCATCAATTATGTTCCGAATGCATTTACTCCAAATGGTGATGGAATCAATGATGTGATTTATGTAAGTGGTCAAGCGGTTAAAACAATCGATTTCAGTATTTATGATCGTTGGGGTGAGTTGTTGTTTCATTCAGAAGATCTCTCTCAAGGATGGGATGGAAGATATAACGGTCAGCTATTGAATCCGGGAGTATTTATATATACTTTACGTATCACATTCCTTGATGATAAGCTCTATTTCAGAAAAGGTGATATTACATTGATCAGATAATTGTAAAAGAAACTTGAATCATGAAAAAATTATTTCTCTTAGCTGTCACACTTGCCGGTTTGCTCAGTTCGAATAATTCAAATGCACAGGATCCGCGATTTTCTCAATACTGGGCATCGCCTTTAACACTCAATCCTGCTTTGACGGGTGTGATTGACTGTGATTATCGGCTAACCGGCATTTACCGAAATCAATGGAGCAGTGTGTTAGGAGATGTTCCATTCAAAACATATTCATTTTCTTTTGACGGAAAGATTGCGGTAGGTAAGTATGATGATTTTGGAGTTGGGGTAGTTTTTATGGGTGATAAAGCAGGAACCTCCGAATTTGCTACTCAGGAAGTAGGATTAAGTCTATCATATCTGAAAGCCCTGAATAATCGGAGTAACCATTATCTGACCGCAGGATTTTTCTTCGGAATGGCTCAACGCTCTATTAATTACACCAATTTAAGTTTTGGTCAGCAGGTAACTGGTGGTGTTTATGATCCTTTAGCAGCAAATGGCGAAAACGGTCTGAATACTAACAATTTCAGTTTCATGGATGCCGGTGCCGGATTATTCTGGTACATTGCGCCAACAGCAAGAAATAATGTTTATCTCGGAGTTTCGGCTTATCATTTCAACCAACCAAGCGTAAATTTTATTACCAGCACAGGACCTGAGGCGATTCTTTACAACCGTTTAACCGGTCATGGTGGTGCTCAATTTAAAGTAGGTAAATCAATTGACATGCTGCCCGGCTTTATGGTCATGTCGCAGCATAAATTTATGGAGATTGATGTGGTGAACTACTTCAAATTTCTTTTTGAACCGCGCAAACCAAATGGAAACGCATTCTACATGGGTGCGGCTTACAGAATTGTTGGAAATTACGCTTCACCGGTTGCCAGCGATGCGATGATGTTGGGTGCTAAACTCGATTATATGAATTTCACATTTGGTGTTACCTACGACTTTAATTTTTCAGATCTGACACAGGCATCTTCCGGTCGCGGAGGGTTTGAAGTGTCTGCCGCATATATCGGTTGCATTGATGCAAATAAGAGAAACAAAACAAGATTCTGTCCTCGTTTCTAAGTTT
>Ga0247727_10003558_pt1 | contig 34306 bp, 19 predicted proteins | sample WisWelCaveWW1625_FD_202498 | JGI IMG/M metagenome (GOLD analysis project Ga0247727, IMG submission 202498) | Biofilm microbial communities from Wishing Well Cave, Virginia, United States - WW16-25 | ecosystem: Environmental > Aquatic > Deep subsurface > Groundwater > Cave microbial mat | place...
CACGCAAACCTTATGGCTGGGCCTGCAGCGTCTTGATGATCTCACTGCGATGTGGAAAGTTTTTATGTCCCTGAACCATTCACCTTCAGTATCCAGTAACACGAAATATGGGTAAAGATCAGACGTTTGATCGGGCAGCGTCGGAAAGCGGAGGCTCTTTAGCGGAATCAAAACAGACATAGATCGCATAAAAATTTTCGTTATCATAGCCAAGATAAGTTGCCGTCTTTTGCGTCGAGGGTTCGCCGTCGCGGGGGTCTGTTGGACAAAGCCTTCGAGCTTGGCCATGCGCTGCGCCGAAGCGGAGTTGGGTTGCATTGAGAGAAAATCTTCGAGGGCTGGCGCCGCTTCCAGTTTGGGAATGGCGACGCGAGATAAAGAGGCCGGGGGATTTTCTTGCGCCGGCTGTGCCGAGGCCAATGGCGAAGCAGATAAAAATAAAAATGTAGCAACTAAAAAGTCTCGCGCGCGACCAATTCGTTTTAATCGGATTCTCTCAAACATATTATTCATAACGCTATTGCTGAAAACCGATTTGATAAGGATAATCCGATAGAGGGAAAATTTTGCTCGCCTCACCGCGCAAGGTCACTGTCGTCGGAAAGATTTGCGCCGGCTTGTGCATCCACGGGCGAAGTTTTTTCGCGACGATCAACAGTTGATGCTCGTCGCCGATCGCCGCAAAATTGTCGACGGGTTGACGATACGGCGACCAGCGCAGTTTCTCATTCGCCCAATTCACCGTGTCCGGCACGTCTTCGACGACGAGGCCGATTTCGCTGGCATATAAAATATCTTCGCCGGTGAATCCGCCGCTTTTCGCATTGGGCAAATCATGGCGCGCAATCAGCTCGCCGAGATTGCCGGCCGGATCCCAATAATAAATCGCATAGGCGTTCCATCCCACAAAATGATAAACCGGATCTCTTCCCGGTTGCACGGCGAGCGGCACTTTTTGTGAAAGCCAGTCTTTTGCCGGAGCCAATTTGTTTTCCGGAATATTGAAGGCGAAATGATAAAACGGTTGCTTTGCCTCTTCCGTTTGCACAAAGGTTAAAGCCGTGCCGCCCGCTTGAAAAGTGATGGAGTTTTTGGTTTCTTCTACTATCGGAAAATGAAACAGCTTGTGATAAAACCGGCGCAGCTCATTCAAGCGATTCGTTTGCAAGCGCAATTGCACGATACCCTGCCGGCTTTCGTTTGGTACTCGAGGTCTCGTTCGCGAAAATGAATTACCAAGCCCGAGCGTGACCCCGGGCACGGCCATCGCGATTTGCCGGCAAAAATCGCGGCGGCTCGGAGCAAATGTAGAGGCAGCCATAGCGCTCTCTCATGATTGGAATGGGCATCAAAAAGCTGATGCCGGGCAAGCGTTTCGATACAACACAAGACTAATCGGCGGTTTTTTCGTTCAATTGCGAAATCATGAGGAGGGTTGCACCGGCGCAGTGGACTAACATGATTTGAGGGCAGGTGGGTGAAGAGCCTCACTTTTTCATGTCATGCAGTAGAAATCTTCCCAAGCACATGGATCATCATCCAACCGGGAATAGTGCCCAGTGCTTGGGAAGATTCTTTCTGAATGACAATCAGAAAAAGCAGGCTGTCATTCAGAAGGAAACTTGTGATGGACGAGCACAATTATTAGTAAGCCACAAGATTCTTCTGAATGACAGGGCCCGGGCAATAATGCCGACTTAGAGCGTCGATTAAACTTTAACACGACACAAAATCTACCTCACCACAATCATGCTTTTGCTTGCAACAAAATTCCCTGCGCGCAGACGATACAAATAAGTTCCTGAGGGCAGCAAGGCGCCGTGTTGGTCTGTGCCCTCCCAAACGGCTGCATACGAGCCGGGCATGCGATTTTCTGAAATCAAGCGGCGCACCATTTGGCCCGCAATGTTGAAGATCGTCAATTCCACCGGCATGGCTTCAATCCCGGGAAGATCGAAGCGAATCAAAGCCTCGCTGCCCGGGCGGGAAGAATAAAAAGGATTGGGGAAGCTATGTTCCAAACGAAAAACCGTGGGCACGGCTGCCGCCGGTTTGCTGTTTAGGTCTTCTATTTCAAATTGCGCCTGCATGAAATCGTCCACGCTTGCATCGACTGCGATACCGTAAAGGTCGTGCAATTCTTCCTTCACAGAAAAAAGAATTTCAAAAAGCCGGCCCGGCTGTGCGCCGGCAATGGGATCTTGATGAAATGCGCCGAGGGTAATCTCGCCCTGTTCATGCGCAGCGGCATCGAATTGCAGCCAGTCCGATAACAATCCCAAACGGCGCACGCCGAGATATTCCAGCTTTTGTGCGGGGTAGGACAACGTCAAACCAAATGCTTGCAACCCGGCGGGGTTCTCCAGTGTAGCGACGAGGCGGACATATTCCGGCTCGTTGGTATTATCCGATTTGCCGGGGCGAGAAGCAAATTTGAGTTGATACGGGCCGCGAGCGTTTGCAGTTTTGCTCAAGATTGATTTGCCGAAACATTCGGCCGGCGGCAAGTTTTGCAGATAGCGCTGAAAGATGGCGAGCGCGTCACCGGGCGTGGTTGCGCCATCGCAATTCACATCGGCGGCGAGTGTTTCACATTCGGTGTTGGGCGCGTCGCAATCCGCAGGAACCGCGCCGCCATTCAGATAAATAGTGAAAGCGCACAACGCGTCTCCGGGAGTGAGTATGCCGTCGTTGTTAATATCGCCATTGCTCGCACAAGCGGGAATCGTGAAGCTTTTTTCCAGCGCAAAGGCCGAGCCGGCAAAATTGTTGTCCACGGCTTGCACGCTCCAATAATAGGTACCATCCGGCAAGCCTTTGATAGTCCAGTGATTGTTGTGATTGGTATTGCCGAAGCTGAAGATGCGGCGATAGCCCGTGGCGACATTTGCCATCGGCGAAGATCTCTCGACGCCATTGGGGGTCACGCCAAGGCGGAGATTGTAAGTCAATCCGCTTTGTGGGGTCTCGCTGTCGCTGGATTTGTCCCACGAGAATGTGGCCTCACCATTGGCGGCGTTGACGGACAACTTCGTTGGTACAGCGGGAGAAGTATTGGCGCGATTGAGATCATTGCGATAAATTTTTCCCAAATTGCCCAAAATAAAATCCAAATCGCCGTCATTGTCATAATCAGCCCAGGCGACGGCGCTGATCACTTGGGGCAAAGAGACGGAGATATCGATAAATACGCGATCGGTGGCGGCGGGATCATTGCGAAAAATTTTGGTAAACGGCACCACGCCAAAATCCTCCGAATCTCCCGTGATTAAAACATCCAGGTCGCCGTCGCTGTCGCAATCGCCCCAGGCAGCCGTGCCATTGAAGGCCCTGAAGGCCGATATCAAGAAATGGGCAGAAACGAACGCCCCGTTGTCATTGCGATAAATACGGCTCGTTGCGACATGATCATTTACATCGCCCACGACAAGAAAATCCAGATCGCCATCGTTGTCATAATCCCCCCAGGCCACCACTCGCATGGCGGCACCTCGGTTGGGAAACAAGCCAATGTCAACGAATTGATCGTTCCCTTCATTACGATACACTTTGGTTATGGGAAATGCGAAGAGATCGGCGCCGGTGAGCAACAAATCCAAATCGCCATCGTTGTCATAATCCCCCCAGGCTACAGCTGTTATCCCCTGGGGCAAACCGGTGTTGATATCAATAAAGGCGACGCTACCGTTGGCTCGATCCTGGCGGTAAATTTTCGGGCCGATGATGAGATCAAGATCGCCATCATTGTCATAATCGCCCCAGGCACAACCAGCGGTGCTTGCCGCCAATCCAGCGCCAATATCGACGAACGCCGGGACAGCGCCGCTGAGGCCATTTCGGAAGATTCTCGCGCTTTGCACGAGGTCCAGATCACCGTCATTGTCATAATCGCCCACAGCAGCGGCGCCGCCGGGAAGGGCAGCGCTAATTTCTGTAAATGTGCCGGCGGTATTGAGATAGATTTTCGCGCCCAGCACGAGGTCCAGATCGTTATCATTATCGAGATCTCCCCACACGGCGAAATTGCCGGAGGTCAAGCTGACCGGGATTTCGGTAAATGACAAGGCTGTCGGCATGGCGCTGACCTGGTCCGAGAATTCGCTTTCATTCAGCGTCTGATCGACCGCGGTGAGGCGATAGAAATAGGTGGTGTCATTCACCACGTCGTTGTCAACGTAAATTGTGGTGCGGGCCGAGACGCTTGCGATTCTAGCGAGAGCCGCTGAAGCGGTGCCGCGATAAACACGATAACGCAAAAGATCGTTCTCAGAGTTGGCGGCCCAGGTCACCGTCACTCTCTGGTCGTCTCCACTGGCTTGGAGATTTTGGGGTTTAGCTGGAGGAATTTCATCCGCGGGGTAATCCACGATGAAGTATTGTTCATTCGCAAAAGCCGAACCGGCAAATGCATGGTCGAGCGCTTGGACGCTCCAATAATACGCTCCGGGAACCAGGCGCTTGATGTTCCAGCTCGTGCGCTTCTGGCTGTTGCCCAAATCCACGATACGCCGATAGCCGGTGGCCTGATCGGCCTGAGCCGAGGCCACTTCATTGCCATTGGGAGTTTTGCCAATGCGCAGGTTGTAGCTCAAGCCGAAAGCAGGCGTTTCGTTGTCAGTGGTGGAGCTCCAGCTCAAGGTGACACGATCACCCGCTGCCATGCTGGAGAGATTGGTCGGAGCCAAAGGCAACGTGTTGGAAGTTACGCTTTCATTGCGATATATTTTCGTTATGCCGGCGCCGGTCAAAAGGATGTCCAAATCACGGTCATTATCATAATCGCCCCATGCTACCGCGCTGTTAGAGACGCCCTGCAAACCGGCGGCAATGTCAGTGAAGGCGCCGTTGCCGTCGTTTCGATATACTCTAGAAAAAGCATTCGATCCCGAGCTTCCCGTCAGTAAAATGTCCAGATCACCATCATTATCATAATCGCCCCAAGCCGCGCCGCCAATGAGGCCTTGCAAGTTGGCATTGAGGTCGGTGAAAATCTCGTTGCCGTCGTTGCGGTAAATTATGGCGATATCAAGCAATCCGGTTGAAACGCCCGTGAGCAAAATATCAAGGTCGCCGTCATTATCGTAATCTCCCCAAGAGACCGCACCGCCGGCGGCGCCGGCTAAGTTGGCATTGACCTCCACGAAGTTGCCGTTGCTTTCATTGCGATAGAGTTTCGCAATCCGGCTATTGATGGGGACGGATCCTGTTATGGCAATATCCAAATCGCCGTCGTTGTCATAATCACCCCAGTCAAGAGCACCTTCCCCTACCGCAATCAAATTTATTGGGACGAGAACAAAAACGTCCTCGCCCTCATTGCGGTATAGCTTTGGAGAATGTGTTACCATGATCAAGATATCCAAATCTCCATCGTTATCATAATCTCCCCACGCGGCGCCATTATTGGCGCCCATAACGGAAGCGAAAATATCCACAAAGCTTCCCCCGTCGTTCCGGTACACTTTCGAAATCGGAGTTGAATTCGAATTTCCGGTGAGCAAAATATCCAAATCTCCGTCATTGTCATAATCGCCCCAGCGCGCCGAGCCATTTGACACTGCGGCAAGCGCAGCGGCAACATCGGTGAAATTTCCTGAGTCATTCCGATAGACTTTGGAAATGCGATTGAATCCAGGGCCGCTACCGGCCAGCAAAATATCCAAATCCTCGTCGTTATCATAGTCGCCCCAGGCCACAGAACCTGCAGTGATCCCTGATAATGTCGTGCTGAGGTCAACAAACAAGTTCGGAGAGACCACCGCTTCATTGGAAAAATCGCTCTCCTGGAAAGCCTGATCCACGGCAGTGAGACGATAAAAATACGTTGCCGGGTCAATATTACTGTCCACATAAGTTGTGACCCCGGCGGCAACACTGTCAAACAACGTGCTGGCCGGCGGGTGGGTACTGCGGTAGATGCGATATCGAAGGAGATTGGGCTCGAGATTGGTGGCCCAAGTCAAGATTACTGCACCCGGACTCGTGGCGGCTTGAAGGTTTTGTGGAGCAGAAAGACGATTACCAGAGACGTTGAAGGTTTGCTCCGCGGCAAAAACAGACCCGGCAAACTCATGATCAACCGCCTGCACGCTCCAATAGTAAGTTCCGTTTGGCAGATTCTTTACCTGCCAGTTGTTGCCATGATTTGTATTTCCCAGTTGGGGCAGGCGCCGGTATCCTGAGCCGTGGTCTGCCATGGGTGAAAGAATCTCGACACCACCCGGTGTTACCCCCAAACGCAAATTGTAAGTCAAGCCGTTTGAGGGAGTCTGCGCGTCGGTTGATTTATTCCAATCTAATGTTGCCCGGTTGCCGTTCACCGCAGCCGCAAGCCCGGTTGGCGCTACAGGTGCCGTGTTCATCGTGGTGGTGTTATTGCGATAAACTTTGGCAACTGTGGCGCCGCTGTTGTACCCGGTCAGCAAAATATCCAAATCGCCATCGTTGTCGTAGTCGCCCCACACTGCGGCGCTGGATTCGACGTTCAGCAGCGAGGTGGAGAGCTCTGCAAAGTTTCCACTATCGTTGCGATAAATTTTAGAAACGGGGTTTGGAAAATCGAAGGTTCCTGCATTACCCGTCAACAAAACGTCCAGGTCGCCATCGTTATCATAGTCGCCCCAAGCCACCGAGCCCGAGCGAACGCCTAGCAGAGTGGTGTTGATATCGACAAAATTCCCGCCCTCGTTGCGATAGATTTTAGTGACGTTGCTCGTAAATGGCGTTGCGATCTGCCCGGCGAGCAAAATATCCAGGTCGCCATCGTTATCGTAGTCGCCCCAGGCCGCAGAGCTCCTGGTCACTCCTGTCAGCACGACGCCAAGGTCCACAAAATTTTCTGCCTCATTGCGATAGACTTTGGCAATCGGGTTAGAGGCGTCGCCGGTTAACAAAAGATCCAGATCGTTATCACTGTCGTAGTCGCCCCAGGCAACTGCACTGTGCCGAATGTTGGGGAGTGAGGTGGAGATTTCTTCAAAACCGCCACGATTGTTGCGATACAGCTTGGAAGCTGTCAATGATCCCAAGTAACCCGTGAGAAGAACATCGAGGTCACCGTCATTGTCATAATCGCCCCACTCGGCGGCGCTATTATAGATGCCAATGAGAGAAGCGAAAATATCTAAAAAGCCTTCTCCCTCGTTCCGGTACACTTTCGAAACCGCACCTGAACTCGAAGATCCTGTGAGCAAAATATCCAAATCTCCGTCATTGTCATAGTCGCCCCAGCGTGCCGATATGCCATTTGACACTCCGGCAAGCGCGGCGGCGACATCTGTGAAATTTCCTGAGTCATTCCGGTACACTTTGGAAATGGGATTGGATCCAGAGGCGCTACCGGCCAACAAAATATCCAAATCGCCGTCGTTATCATAATCGCCCCACGCTACGGAGCTGCCAGAGACACCGCTCAGCGGAGCAGAAATGTCGGTAAATAGTTCGCCCGGCAGGCAAGCGTCGCCTGCCAAAGTAATGTCGTCAAAATACCCGGAATCATTGAACGAGCCCACGCCCACCAGGCCTTGCGCGAAAAAATTATCGTTGGCGGCCAGCACTTGCGCGCCGTCGAAGTAGGCGCGAATCTCGCTGCCGTTGCGCGTGACGCGCAGCCTGTGATAATTGCCGTCGGCGAACGTGGCTGCGTTGTAAGTCGCGAGCAAAACGTCTGCACTGTTGTGAATGCGATAAAGCTGGGTGAGGCCGGGGTTGGAATTGAAATTGACGTAGTAGTAACTATCGAAATCTTGATATCCAAACACCAGGCACAAATCCGCGCCGCCGGCGCCGGCGGCGGCATCCGCACTTTTAGCGAGGCATTCAAGACTAAAATCGCCCCATGCCTGGCCGGTGAGCACGGACAGCTCGCCCAGGCGAATATCGTCGGGCGATTGATAATTCGTGGTATTGAGAAAATAGCGCAAGCTGCCGGCATCGCTGGAAACTTGCCAGCGGCTCGAGGTCAAAGGCGACCAGCCTTGGGCTGCGCCGTCGTTGAAGTTGTCGGAAAAGCACGGCGTCTGCGCCGCTGCATTTTTTACAATGCCGAATGCAGCGAGGAGAACAAACAGACCGAAAGTTCTGGAGGCGAAAAACGAGCGCAGCATGAGGTTTCTCCTTTGCTTAAATTTTCAGCCCAAAAAAAATTCCACCCGATGACGCGAAACCGCAAAAGTTGCGCAAAAAAATCAAAAAAATTTGCGGCACCTGTGCGTCTCCGCGCCTTTGCGTGTGCTTTTGCTTTTTTTGAATGCGGCCTGGCCGCTTTGTGAAGAGGTGGGGTGATTTCAGCTGTAATCGCAACGCACGATACAAAAGACCATCACGAATGTCAAGATAGAAGTGGTTCGTTTTTGATCGCAGCTCAAGTTCGGCCAATCGGAAGCGCTTTGCATTGAAGGGATAAAACGACGATTAGAAATGCCGATTAAATAAAGTGCCCAAGTGACCGTCATGCCCGAGTGCTTTAATCGGGCATCCACAAGCGTTAGAGACTGGATTCCCGCTTAAAGACTGCGGGGATGACGGTTCAAAGCAAATGGGAAAGTTATTTAATCAGCGATCCCTAACACGGACAAGCCGCAACCAAAAAAGATTAACACGGAGCAAACAGAGAGGGTAGCGCCTGGAAAACTCCCTTTAGCATTGTAATCTCTGTTTGCTCTGTTTTCTCTGTGTTTAAAATTTTTGCTTTTTTTGCACCGATTGAGCTTTTAATCGCTTAACGGCCTGCTGTTGTCAAGCCTCCGTCTTCGATGATTTTTTTTTCCAGAATAAACGATACCTCTTCTGCTCTCCATGTCACAGCTTTTCGGAGTTACCTAACCATCATGAGCTGCTTGCTCGCTTCCCGCGCTCCGGCTTTGAGGCGATACCAATAAACACCCGAAGGCAGCAGACGGCCGCGGCTGTCTTTGCCATCCCAAGCAACGGCGTAAACGCCCGGGGCGCGTGCGCCGGAGAGCAGGCGGCGCACGAGCTGGCCGGTGAGATTGTAGATGGAAATCTCGACGTGCTGGTCTTCACTTCCCGGCAAATCAAAGCGAATGATGGTTTCATCGGCGTTACGAAGTGCGCGGAAAGGATTCGGGTAACTCTGATAAAGCTTGAAAAGCTTGGGCACGCCGGCCTCTCCGGCTTCGGCGCCGTCCCCCGGCGCCACCGCAGAACGGAGATCATCGGTCAGATTTTGCAGCTTGAATTCCTGCAGTTCAAAGGCCGGGCCTTTGGAAGCGAAGATCACTTCGCACAATTCGCCGGCAGCGGAGTGAGACGAAGGCTGCGCATGAAAACCGCCGAGTGTGATCAAACCGGGAGTATTTGACGCGCCTTCGAGCTGCATCCATCCGGAGGTCAAAGCCATGCGCTGCACGCCGATGAATTCGAGTTTTTCGTTGGGATAAGACAGTTGCAAGCCGAAAGCCTGGAAGCCAAGGGGATTGGCTACGCGCAGGGCGACATTGACGCGCGACAAATCAGTGGTTGCCGTGGCCCGCGTGATTGTCCCGGAGTGAATCGAAATTCGATAAGGAGAGGTTGGCACGCTAGCATTGCTAGCGCTGGCGCGCGCAAAGCATTCCGCCGGCGGCAAGGCTTGCAAATAGCGCTGGAATATGGCGAGCGCATCGCCCGGCGTGGCGGTGCCGTCGCAATTGACATCTGCCGCAATAGCCTCGCAGGCGAAACCCGGCAGGTCGCAACTGGAGGGCGGATTGCCGTTATTCAAAAAGATTTGAAAAGCGCACAAGGCATCGCCCGGGGTTAGAATCCCGTCGTTGTTTATATCGCCAGTGCTCACGCACGTGGTGACGTGGAAGCTTTGCTCCGGGGCAAAAGTAGAGCCGGCAAAATTGTGGTCGAGTGCTTGCACGCTCCAATAATAAGTGCCTTCGGACAGATTTTTGATCGTCCACCGGTTGTTGTGATTGGCGTTGCCCAATTGGGCCACGCGGGAATAGCCATTGGCGGGATCTGCCAATGCGGCCATGATTTCGTTTCCGCCCGGCGTGGCGCCCAGGCGCAGATTGTAAGTGAGGCTGCCCGGCCGGGTTTCGGCATCGGTGGATTTGTCCCAGGCGAAAGTTGCGCTGCTGTCCGTTGCGATCACTTGCAGATTGGCCGGTGCGGCCGGCATAGTATTCGGGCGCATGATGTCGTTGCGATAAATCTTGCCAATCATTTTGTCGCCCTGCCATCCGGCTAACAGAATATCCAAATCACCGTCGTTGTCATAATCGCCCCAGGCTGCCGTACTTTCGAAAAAAGGCTGAAGCGCGGCGGCAGCGGCTGCAAAGCCACTCTGATCATTGCGAAAAACTTCGGCAAGCGGCACGTCGAACAGAGGCCGGGAATGCCGGCCGCAGACCAACACGTCCAAATCGCCGTCGTTGTCGCAATCTCCCCAAACTGCTGTGCCTGCAGCCACATCGGGAAGGCCCCTAACCAAGACGAAGTGGCCTGCATCATTGCGATAGATTGACGTGGTCTGACTGAATTCGCCGGTAATGCCGGTCACCAGCATGTCCAAGTCGCCGTCTTGATCGTAATCGCCCCAATCAACCGATCCGTCGCCGCGCAACCTCGCGCCGATGTCCACAAAATTGTCCCGGCCGTCATTGCGATAGATTTTGTGGAAAAATTCCCGCGCTACGCTGGCCAAAATGTCGAGATCGCCGTCGTTGTCAAAATCCGCCAAAGAGCGGATGGAAACCGAAGACGGAAGCGTGGTAGCGGCACGATTGAAGACTCCTTCGTCATTGCGGAAGATGCTGGCGCCGGCCATGATATCCAAATCGCCATCGTTGTCATAATCGCCCCACGTGGTTCCGCCTAACGGGATGCCGCTATCGACAAACGTTCCGTTGTCGTTGCGAAAAACCTGGGAGGAAGAAAGAACGTCCAGATCGCCATCGCCGTCGTAATCGCCCCAATCGTTGTCGAATCCCGGCAAAATTTGCGCAATTAAAACAAAACCCGCGCTGCCGTCGTTGCGATAAATTCTGGAACCTACCAAAATATCCAAATCGCCGTCGTTATCGTAATCGCCCCAAGCCGCGCCGTTAGGTGAGAAGAAGGGCAAATCCGCAGCAATGTCAAAAAAGGCGATGGCAAAAGGCGTCGCACTAACTTCGTTCGAGAAAGCGCTCTCGTTCAACGCGCGATCCAAAGCCGTGATGCGATAGAAGTACGTGGTATTGCCGGAGACGGACAGATCGGTATAAGTCGTTTCAGGGGCCGCAACGCTCAACCACAAATCACGCGCCGGCGAAGAGGTGCTGCGATAGATGCGATAACGCAAAAGATCGCTGTCCGAATTTGCCTGCCACGCGAGTGCAACTTTGCGATCGCCGGAGAAGGTTAGGCGAAGATTTTTCGGCATGGCCGGCGGCGAATTGTCCGCGGGATAGCTCACGACAAAACTTTGTTCCCCGGCAAAGGCGGAGCCTGCGAACGCCGGATCAACGGACTGCACGCTCCAATAATAAGTGCCGGGCAACAGATTTTGTAATGTCCATTGTGTGCGCTTGCCGCTATTGCCGCGGCCGGGGAGGTGGCGGTATCCCGTGGCATTCGCAGCATGCGCCGGCATGATTTCGCTTCCGCCCGGAGTTTTGCCCACGCGCAAATTGTAGCTCAGTCCCAAGTCCGCGGTTTCGAAATCAGAGGCAGCTTCCCAATCCAGGGTGACGTGCTCATTCGATACCGAACTGGTGAGCCGGGTTGGCGCCGCCGGCGCTTGATTGGGCGTGCGGCTTTCGTTGCGATAAAGCTTGCCGATGTTCTCTCTAAAGACGCCGATGAGCACAAGGTCGAGATCACTGTCGTTATCGTAATCACCCCATCCCGCCACGTTGTTGTCGATCTCGATGAGGCTTGCTTCAATATCGCTGAACGTTCCGTTGCCTTCGTTGCGATAAACTCTGGCCTTTCTGCTTCCGGCCAGCAGAATATCCGGATCGCCATCGTTGTCATAATCACCCCATTCGCAGGAGCCGCCGGCGCCGATAAGGTCCGCATTCATATCCTGAAAAATGCCATTGCCATTATTGCGATAGATTTTCGTGACGGCTCCGCTCAATGCCAGATCGAGGTCGCCGTCATTATCGAAATCGCCCCAATCCCCGGCGCCGGCGGCAATCAAGCCGGCTTGCGTATCCGTAAAAATGCCGCCCGAATCATTGCGGTACAGTTTTGTGCTTTCGCTCGCGTTGTATCCTCCTGCCACCAACAAGTCCAGATCGGAATCATTGTCATAATCGCCCCAGGCGAGGGTGCCGTTGCGGGCGCCGGCCAGGCCGGCATTCACTTCCGAAAATGCGCCTTCGCCTTCGTTGCGATAGAGCAAGGTGGTAGGCTGTAAGAAGTTCTGAAGACCCATCAAGGCAATGTCCAGGTCGCCGTCATTGTCGTAATCGCCCCAATCTACGGAAGGGGAAAATGAGCTCGCGAATCTCACGTTGAGATCGACGAACACTTCGTTGCCGTCGTTGCGATAGAGTTTCGTGATGGTTCCGGTCAAGATTAGATCAAGATCGCCGTCATTGTCGAAATCACCCCAGGCCCCGGCCTCGGCGCCGATCAAGTTGGCAGGCGTGTCCGTAAAAATGCCGCCGGGATCATTGCGATAAAGTTTTGTGCTGGAGCCGGCGTTGTAGTTTCCCACGAGCAACAAGTCCAAATCAGAATCAAGATCATAATCTCCCCAAACTACTTCACCGAGCCCGAAGGGTGGAAAAGTCACGCCGGTTTCGATAAAAGGCTCGAACTCGCGCTCGAGCTTGAGATTCCTCCAATCCGGGTCTTGCCCGTAACTCAACGTGGCGAGCAAAAGATCATCCGCCTCGCGATAGAGTTCCAATCTGAAATCATAAAATCCCAGGGGCAGGCTGAAACTGTCCGTATAGAAATCATTCGCATTGTTCGGCACGGCAGTATAAGGCGAGGTGGTCAGCAAGAGGCTTTCGTTGCTTCCGGATTTGCGCTTGTAGAGTTTACCATAGATTCTTTCTGCCGCGCCCGTCACCGCGACCTGCCAATTCAATTGTATCGACTCGTAATAGCCGTCGCCATCCGCATCTGCGCCCGGATGCGCGCCAACGTCGGCAATGGTTACAGTTGATCCCGCCCACATGGGCACGCCGGTCAAATCGGAACGCTGGCCATATTCGACGCGATGGGACAGCACATTGGGATGCGCAGGCTGGAAAACGAGGCGGTAGTCAAAAACATCTTTCTGCGCCGTGGCCGCGACGGTGGCTTTATAATCTTTCGCTTCATCGGGATTGTCGGGTATAATCCCATTAACTTGTGTGACCAATTGCTCGGCGCCCTGGCTGTCTTGTTGATAAACATAAGTCGTCACCAGGCCCCACGCGGCCGGGCCCAAAGGCGACAAGCGCCACCAGATTTCAAATTTCTCGAAATAGCCGTCTTGATCGGCATCGACTTTGTTTTTTGCTTCCAAATTATAAACAACGAGATGGAAATGGTCATAGACGAAGCTCACAGTATCGCTGGAGATGGCCGTGGCATTATCTATGGCCCAATACGAATGCGTTCCGGTTGTGGCCACGCTTCCCGGCGCGTTCCAAGGGAGATTTGAATATGAGCCGTTGCCATCGGTGTTCACGCTCAACGTGTACAACGCCGGTGTACCGCCGGGAGGCCGGACATGCAAAGTTGCCGTATGGCTGGCAGTGAAGCCCGCGCCGGAAAGAAACACCACGCTGCCAACCGGCGTGTGTGAAGGGCTGACTGAGACGCCCGGGCGCAGCGCGCCCGCATGCGCTTGCGCCTGTGGCGCAAATATTTGTGCGCTGCCGGGCAGGGCCGAAAAGATGAAAAAAGATGCCACGCAGCAGCCAATGATATTATTGAGAGCTCTCATAGCGCCTCCCGTGTTAAGCTCGAATAAAAAGCATGCGCAGACGCAGCGATCTTCTATCTTCGATGGCCTTGCGCCAATCTTCTCACCACAATAAAAGATACCTCTTTAGTTCTCAAACTGACAGTGTTTTTTATTATCACGCTAGAACTGGAAGCTGCATGCTCGCCATGCGCGTTCCGACCCATTCTCTCCGGCTGCGAGCGTGACGTTTTCACGCAGAGCGTTGATGCTCTGCGTTTCCGTCCATAGCAGCGCGCACAGAGGGTTTGTTCGTTTCATCGTTCGTGCTCCTTTTTGAGGTTTAGACTTTTGGCGGGAACATTTCTTTGATTTTCGCGCTGGTCAACACTTTATATTGCCACAGCGCGAGCAGAAAAACCGTTGCGGTGAGAATAAAAGCCAAAGGCGCGGCCAATGCTTTTGGCACCGCCGTCGAGTGATATTTGACGGCGAGGTCTCCCTCGACAACTAAGGCAACGAGAAAGCCTAAGAGACCACCCGCCGATGCGATCATTTCGATCCACACAAAAAAGAGTGCGCAGCTTTTCCATCCTTGCCGATGCTTGAGCAGGCCATAGCAAACCGGTATTCCCAGGATGCCGGGATGGACTGTAAACGGGTGCTTGTAAAGCGTAATCAAAATGTCCACCAGGCTCGCTAAGCCGATGAGCAGAAAGATGAACGCGACGAGGTTCAGGTCGAGAGGGTTGTTCTTGATCAAACTCGTCAAGCTCTTCATGGTCGGCATTGTATAAACCTCCTTCAGGTTTGATCTGCTACGGCTTGGCCGTAGCATTGCGCGGCCGTGCGGTTATACTGCTTCAAGGTTAATTTGTAACGCTCTCCTCTGAAAATGTCATTCTGCAAGAACCTTCCCCGGCGCTGGGCACAAATTTCAAAACTAGGCTCTGATCCGAGCGCGAGGGAAGGTTCTTCCAGAGAATGCCAAGGTCGAGGTGGTGTTACAAACTAACCTTTAACTGACAAGTATTCGAAGCCACGGCCAAGCCGTGGTTGAACGAGACTGCTCGTTCTAAAACTCGAACGAAACCCCTCCCACCGGGAAAATCTGAAACTGCAAAATGTCTTCGCGTGAGCCGTCTTCGTTGTATTGATAATCCCAAATGTTCGGGCGATTCAAGATATTGTACAGGTCCAGAAACACGACCATGTTCCAATTTTTGAAAATGAAGCGCCGGTCCATGCGAAAATCCAGGCGATGATAAGCCGGGTAGCGCGTCGTGTTCAAGGCTTGCAGCTCTTCCACAATCCACGTGCGCCATTCGGGATGATAGACCGGCGGCGTATAGGGCCGGCCGCCCAAATAGCGGCACTTCAAGCTGAACTCCACCTCGTCGCCGAAAGGCAAAATCCACGCAGTGAAAGGATGCCACCACTGCTTCTTGAGATTTTTATACCAGACGCGGTTTTTCAAATTCGCTTTGTAGCCGCCGATGAAAGTAAACACGTGCCGGTAATCGAAATCCCAATCATAAAAGGTTCCATAGCGCACGTCTTTCGCGCGGGAAGCGGAATAAGAATAACTGAGAATGGAGGAAAAGCCGTGAGTGAGCTTCTTTTGAAAAAACAGCTCAACGCCTTTGGCCTCGCCGCTAGCCTCATTGACGAGTCTGCCTTCATGAGGATCGAAAGGATCCGGCGTGGTGAAAGCCTTCAAAATCGGAACGTCGTGATAAGATTTATAAAACGCCTCGAGCGTGAGCTTGATATCATCACGCAACAGTTTCTCAAAGCCCGCAACGTACTGCCGGGTGAACTTGTTGCGCAACTCGCGGTTGTTGGGATGAAGCGTCAGCTCGATATATGAAGGCGTTTGGTAATGATAGCCGAAAGCAAAATTCAAGGTCGTGTTGGGACTCAGGAAATAAGAAGCGCCGAGGCGAGGGCTTAAAGATTGAAAATCGTTATAAGCAAAATAGTCGTGCCGCAACCCGGCTGTCAAACGAACCTTCCTGAACAAGTCTCCGGAAAGCTGGGCATAGCCAGCCGTTTTGAAGGAGCTTGCTTGGGTGCGATCGATGAACTCGGTATAGATTTGGAAAATACTATCCTGCTTTGTGTTGCCGGGGCCGTAGTAGAAAATCGTATCCGGCTCCGCGAAAACGTCATGATGAAATCGAACCCGCTTGTATGACGCGCCCCAACTCAAATCCACTTGCTCGTTGAGTTGGCAGACAAAGTCGGTTTTGAGCGTGTGCTCGGCTTCCTGCGAGCGGTTGAAAAAAACTGTTGCTCCGGTTTTCGTGCGATACAAGTCGCTGTCCCAGTGGCTTCGCACCGAAGAAAGCGTGGTGTGAGAAAAAATTCTTTTGGACCAGAGGGTGCGCAGCGTTGCTCCCAGCGCATACTGGTTGCCGGAATACTCCGAAGTCAAATCTTCGTCCTCGCCTACTTCGTCAGTGGTTATTTTATCGGCGCCGTACAACGCGTTGAGGAAGAGCCCATTTTGGCGATTTAAATCGAAGGACAGTTTGCCTTGCAAGCTATGATAACGCGGCACCGCCGTCAGCCCGACGGCGCCGATGAGCAAATCGATGAAACTTTTTCTGCCAGATAAAATGAAGCTGCCTTTGCGCGCAGCGAGCGGCCCTTCCAGCAGCAAGCCTGCGCCGGCCATTCCCATGTAGCCCTCGCCGCGAAAGCGCTCGCGGTCCCCATCGCGCAGAGCGATGTCCATCACCGACGAAGCTTTGTCGCCGTATTTCGCCGCGAAAGCGCCGGCGTAAAAATCCACTTTGCGCACCATGTAGGTGTTGAGCATGTTGATCGGCCCGCCGCCGGCGCCCTGCTCGCCGAAATGATTGGGGTTGGGAATTTCGATGTTGTCCATCAAGAAAAGATTCTCTCCCGGGATGCCGCCGCGAATGATGATCTCATTGTTTTGATCCGCGCCCGAAACCACGGCCGGCAGCGCTTGCATCACGCGCTGAATATCCGTCGCCGCGCCGGGAGCGCTGCGCACCTCCTCGAAATCCATGGTGCGCGTGCTCACCACGGCCTCCTTCGTCTTCTCGAAATATCCGGCAGAGACTTCGACCGCTCGGACTTGAAGAATGTCTTGCTGCATCTCGACGCGCAGAATCGTTTTGCGCTTGGGATTGACGATCACATTGGATTTCAGCGCCGTGCGATAGCCGAGATAGCGAATGCTGAGATTGTAGCTTCCCGGCTCAAGGCTCGTGATTTCAAAGTAGCCGGCGGCATCGGTTGCAGCGCCTCGCGCCGTGCCTTCAACGAGAACGTGTACGCCGAAAAGCGGCTGCAAATTTTCCGCGTCCACAATGCGGCCGCCGATAGCGCCGTTGGTTTCTGCGCCGGGCAGCGTTCGCCAAAGGAGGAGAAGGCTGCAGAGCACGAGTTGAAGAGATCGTTTTTGCACGTTCATGAGGTCACCATCAAAGTTTACATTGACAAAAGCAAGATCCGCTACAAACGCATCACGCCTCAAAGGTAACTCTGCTTCGTTTGTTTATCTCACCAACAACATCTTCTTCTTCTGCACCCGCTCCCCGGCCTTCAAAGTGTAAAAGTATATTCCCGAGTTGACCGCTTGGCCCAGGTCATTCTTCCCATCCCAAACAAACGATTTCAATCCCGGCGATTGGCGGCCATTTATCAGGGTCCTAACCTCCTGCCCAAGTGCGTTGAAGACGGTTAATTGAACCTCGCTGGCCACTGGCAACTGATAACTGATCACTGTTTCGGGACTGCCGAAGCTTCCGTGTCCTTTCGCGGAAAAGGGATTCGGATAATTCTGCTCAAGCGCAAACGCCGTGGGAAGCGAGGACTTGCTCTCCGCGACGGAAGTAAGCTCGCCCGTGAAGTAAATGTAAAAGAGAAACTGCATTTCATCGGAGCTTCTCGTGCCGAAGGAAATCCAATTATCCGTCGTGTTGTTGTAAGTGGTGATCAGTCTCACGCCTTCACCGGCCTCGATGGTCAGCGGCGGATCCAACTCCAACAGCGGCGGATGCTGCCAGTCATTCGTCCAATACAGCAGCTCGCCGTTGTGTTTTCCGCCCACGCCCACGATTTTAAATTCCGTCATGTGCTCGTGCGCGTGCGCCCACATTTGGATGAGGTGTCTTTTTTCGGAAAAGAAAAAGGTCTTGGTGAGGGTGGTCACTTGATGCGGCGGGAGATTGATGTCGTAATTGCCGACGTTGTCATGCTCCGCCACGTGCGTGATCGCGCTGCGCTCAACCGTGTGGAGGTTGACGTAGACTTCCCCGATGTGAGTTTGGTTGGAGCGATTCACCGAATGCGCATTGAGATCGAAGCCGGAGCCTGCGGGCAAGCGCATCGCCACGCCCTTGGGAAAATGATAATTTGTGAACGGCGTCTGCGTTATGATGAAAGCGTAGAATGGAAAAAGTTCGTTGATCTCATTGGCGACGGTTTCGTTGATGTTGCCTTGCGCATCCCGCAAGTCACGATACATGCGCGGCGACGGCGCGGGCTTGCCCGCCGGGTAATTGTAAAGAACAAAATGATGGCTGCCGGGCCGGTAGGAAATTTCATAACGGCTGACGAAGAGATCTTCCGTAGTCGGATACGGCTCGAAATACAAAAACTCGCGGTCGTGAATTTGTGAGGGCCAAACGTTGAACGGGCCGAGATGAAATTGAAATCCGCGAGCCGGCGGGGCGAGCGCTTTAAATTCCGGCGGCTGATAGCGCGTGGTGTCATGCAACAGCGCCGGGTCCGCCACCACGCCCGAAGACGGTGCGCCCGCCTCAATCCACTTTTTAATAAACGCAAGCTCGCCATTGGTGAGCGAGGGCATGCCGAGCGGCATGAGCTGACCATAATTGGGATGACCGTTATAAAAATGATCTTGTTCAGCGACGTTGACCTTTTCCCATATAAAACTCTGAAACAGACCGGGGAAGCCGCCGGCCCGGCTGACTCGCGCCAGCCCATCAGCAGCGGCCGCGCTGTTGCGAGGAGCGACTCCGACCAGATTATCGTATGCGACGTCCTGCGTCAAAACCAAGCCGGATTGCCGGGCAAACGCGCTGCCTTCGACGTGGCAGCCGGTGCAGTTTCGGTTGAGAATGTCCTGCTGAATTTTTTCCCAAGTCGTTTCCTGCGCATAGCCGGCTGTTGCCAGGCTTGCCAGAAAAAGTAGAGCAAAATAGAAACGAGGATTCATGAGGTGCCTCCTTTATGACTTGACAATGTTGAGTTGAAATAGAGGTGTTCTCTGTGGCTGGTTTTTTTTGAACTCATCCCCCCCGGCCCCTCATACGTGTCAAGCTAAGGGCGTAGCCCCTCGCAATTCCCCCCTTGAGGGGGGTTAGGAGGGTGTTCTTGAGGGCAAAGATTATCTTAGAAATCATGTGCGGCCTTGCAATGCTTTTCAAAAATGCTCTTCATCTCATCATGATGCCGAACGACACCCCCCTGGCCCCCCTCAAGGGGGGAATTGTTTGGTGAATGCACTCTTAGCTTGACACCTATGCCCCAAGCCCCTTTCTCTTGGAAAGAGAAGGGGGCGTCGGAGGTCGCTTCGAGCTCAAATTTCTCTCTTTGTCTTTTTTGGCTCATTGGCCCCTGCTTTATCTCGTCAGCGCCATCTTTTTTATTTGCGTGAAATCATTGGCGGTGAGACGATAGAAATAAACGCCGGAAGCGCGCTGCTTCGCATTCCAAACTATCTTGTGATAACCCGATGACATTTGCCCTTCGACCAATCTTTCGATCTCCTGCCCAAGAACGTCGTGAATGGTGAGCACGACTTTCGCGCGTTCGGGCAAAGCGAACGCAATGGTCGTTTGTGGATTGAAGGGATTGGGATAGCTGTCGCTGAGCCAATACTCGTTGGGGACGCCGCTGCCGGACCGTTCTTTCACGCTGGTCGGCGTGATTGCCGTGAGGGAGAAATCATCAACAAACAAATTGGCGGGAGCGACAACCGCGCTATCCGGTCGCGTCAAAAGGATGATCTGGAACTGCAAGGAATCGGCTATTCCAATCAATCCGGAAACATCGATCCGATCTTCGGGAAAGGCTTCATTGAAGCCGATAAAGTTGCCGGGCAATGTAAGCGTGAAGGTGACAAAATTCCAGTAACTCCACCTGCCCTCACGGTAAAAACGCGCCACAATGCCGATCAAATCGATGCTGACGCCGTTGAAAAGCTGGGGATAAGGAGTCGGATCAAGCCGGCCTTTGAGCTGAAAATCCGCCAGCAATTCCTGAGTATTGGGCGGCAAAGCATCGATCGCGATCGGCGGCGAAACCAAGCCGGCCTTCATGCCGGGAAGATAATTGCCCGTGATCACGTCAAAACAACCCGCGCTGTTCGGCGTGCTGACTGCGGCAGTGTTCGTGAAGTGCCACGGATTGGGGCCGCCCGGGCCGCCGGCAATAAATTTCGCCGGGCCCGTGTCGCCGGCATCGTCCGTGAAAATCGTGGTCGCGCCGTCGATGATTCTGATATCGTCAATGCGCCAGCCGAACAGAGTGGAATCATCTTTGTGTGAAAGGCCTTCATCTGAGCCGAGCAGGAATTGCAGCCACACGGTTTGCCCGGTGAAACTCGAGAGATCAAAAAGCTCGGTGAACCAGCCGCCGGAGCTGCCGGTCCATCCCGGCACGCCGGCGCCAAAGCGTTGATTGAAGCCATATGCGCTATTGGCATTGTACGTTGATGACGAAAGAACCTTGAAGTTTGCGCCGTCGCTCGAAATGCGCACGGTCACGGCGTCCCACGCATCAAAACCGGTCGGATAGTTGGCGCTCTTCGGCTCGATGCGGAAGTGATGCTCGAAGAGTAAAAGCGGAGCCGCAGCTCCGGCCAGATTGATGGGCGGCGAGGTCAGAGTTTGCTGCCAATTGTCATCATAGCCGCCGAGTTCTTCGATGCCGCACCAATAGGATTTGCCGACGAACGCGCCGGTTGTGCTGGTGTGCCAGAAGGCTTCACTCCAACCGTCTTGAAATTTCCAGCCGGGAGCGCCGGCGTCAAAGTTCTCGGAGTAGATCGTCTCGTCGGCGATAACGCTGTTGGTCTTCTGTTGAAATGGAAGAAGAGCTTCTGACAAACGCTCTCCGACGTTCTCAGGCTTTCGCCAACTCGCCAGTTTCTTGTTGATCTCTTTGGCAGAGAGCAAACCCGCAAAAGCGGGAACCAACAACATCAACGCCGTAGTGATGACGAAGAGCTTCTTCATGATAATCCTCCGTGAAAGTTTTCAATGTCTTTGAAGATGTTGTAGCGCAAGCTTCCAGCTTGCCTTCGTTTACAGGCTGGAAGCCTGCGCTACGATTTACTACGTTTGTTTATTTGATCAACGCCGCTTTGCGTTGTTGCACGAACGACCCGGCTTGCAGCCGATAGAGGTACAAGCCGCTCGGCAAGCCTCGCGCATCGAAGATGATTTTGTGCTCGCCGATTTCCATCCTTTCATCCGCCAACGTCGCCACTTCCCGGCCGAGCACGTCAAAGACTTGCAACGTGATCTTCGAGCTTTGCGGCAGCGCAAAACGAATGGTGGTTGTGGGGTTGAAGGGATTGGGATAATTCTGCTCCAAACGATACTCCGTCGGAACATTGGCCAACGCTTGCCCGACTTCGGTAACGGCCTCGTGACGCAGGTAGCCAAAACCGGCTTGATGAAGCTGCGAAGCATTGCTCGCGACACCGACAATGGTTTCACCCACGATGGCAACGACGTGGAAGCTGCTATCGCTGAGGACCGCACCACCGTTGCCGAGCACGCCATTGGGCACAACAAGCTGCGCCACCGCGCGCTGCTGGAAAAGGAAGCACGCAGCGAAAATAGCCGGCAGCAAAACTTTATGTAAACGGTTCATGGTTCGTCTCCTGAAAAGTAAAATCGTTAACCTGAACTCATCCCCCGGCCCCTTCTCTTGGGAAGAGAAGGGGGGAGCAAAAAAGAAAGATTCGAATGCTTTGCATCGGTTCTCCCCCTTCTCTTTTTAAGAGAAGGGGGCTGGGGGGATGAGTTTGGTTGCTTTGGAAAATGAAGCCGAAGCAAATGAGAAAGTTATTTGGCTGACGATCCTCACTTCTGCGGCGCAATGGATTTCACAAACGCTTTCAGTTCGTCAATTTCCTTTTGCTGCTCTTTCACGGCTTCGATCAAGACCGCGACCAAGCGGGCGTAATCCAGCCCGTTGGCATTCCGGCTGTCTTTCTCATAGGACACAACTTCCGGAATCACTTCGGCGACTTCTTCGGCAATCAATCCGATGCTGGGCTTGCCATCTGCTTTCCAATCGTAAGAGACGCCATGCAAGCGTTGGAGTTTGTTCAATGCTCCAGTGATGGGTTGGATGTTCGTTTTCCACCGACTCGAACTTGGATAAAGGAGTCCATCGGCATTGATTTTTCCGGCAACATGAAGTTGTTCCGTGGGTTCCGTTGTTCCAATGCCGACGTAGCCGAATGATGATATAACGAATCTTGGATACCATGCTCCTACATCATCGGAATAGGCAGTGAAAATTTGAAAATAACTTCCAGCATAATTGGAGCCGATGCCCCAACGTGTGGTTGTGCCGCCATAGCCTATCTGAATTGCGGGAGCAACATTCTCATCTCCTCCTACAATCAATTGGCGGCTCCAACTCACCCAATTGACTGCCGGATTGTTTATGTGAAGTGCTGCAGAAGGTGTTGTCGTTCCAATGCCGATGTTGCCGTAGAGGTGAAGCCCCCCTGCAGCCGACTGTATGTAGCCAGTCGTGGTCACATCATTTGATCTGAAATTAATGGCCTGTCCGTCTCGAATAACCATGTTGCCCTTGAGATCCAGACTGGCCCCAGGATCCGTCGTCCCGATGCCGACACTGCCTCCGCTTTCAAAAATCGCAGAATTGCCCAGAGTCGTTGCGCCAGTATACTTGGGAATGAAGTTCGCCGTGCCCGGGCCGCTCATCGCCGGTGGCAGCCATGTTCCTATTCCACCTGCGCCGGAAGTTAAGACATAGTCGTTGACGGCGTCTGTCGGCAGCTTCAACCCGATCATGCTGACGGTTCCGGCGACATCCAATTCCGAACCCGGCGTCATCGTTCCCACGCCGACTTTGCCATCATTATCCACGAACACGACGTCAACGGGATTGCCGTCTGCCGCGTCGAGAGAATGGCCGTCGCCCGGGCCGGCAGTGGCGGAGATCGTCAACGAATTGCCGCCGCTTGGAAAGATGGCGACGTTCGTTCCCGCCACAAGATTCACATTGTCTTTCAGATTATTGAGCGCCTTCACAACTTCGCCGCCAGCGATTTTGTTTGCGGTCACGGCGTTATTCGCAAGCGCAGCAGTGCCTACCGCACCGTTGGCAATTTTGGCCGCGGTCACGGCGTTATTGGCCAAATCTGCGGTGTTGACGTCATTATCCGCGATCTTCTGGCCGGTCACTGCCGCGTCCGCAAGCTTGGAAGTGGTCACCGCGTTGTTCGCAAGCTGCGCAGTGGTCACCGCAGCGGCCGCGATTTTGGCGGAGGTCACCGCGTTGTTGGCAAGCTCATTGGTGTTGACGTCGCCATCGAGAATCTTCGCGGAGGTCACGGCATTGTTTGCAAGCTCTGCAGCAGTCACGGCGCCGGCGGCAATCTTGGCTGTCGTCACCGCGTTGTTGGCGAGCTTGCTGTTGGTCACGTCGCCATCAACGATTTTCGCGCTGGTCACCGCGCCATTCGCAAGCTCAGTTGTTCCCACCGCGCCGGCAGCGATCTTTGCGGAGGTCACGGCGTTGTTGGCCAGGTCGGCGGTGTTGACGTCACCATCGTTGATCTTTAAGGTGGTCACCGCGTTGGGCGCAAGCATGGCTGTGGTTATACCGCCGGGCGCAATGCTCAGTGGGACATTGCCGCTCGTGCCGCCGCCATCCAAGCCGGGGCCGACCGTAATACCCGAGATGGTTCCGGCAGTGATCGTAATCGTATTGCCGCCGGAAGAGATGGTCGCGCCGCCGTTCGTCGTCAAGATGAGATCGCCTTCCAAGCCATTGAGGCTGGTTACAGGCAGACCCGCTGCGCCCGAAGAGGATGATAGAGTCTGTTGCAGATTGCTCGATTTTGTATTTGCACTACTCTGACTCAAATTGTTGCCGCTCGCGGAGATGATGAGTGAATCGCCCTTTTGAGCGATCTTCACGTTCTCTCCGGCCACGAGCGTGACGTTTTCACGCAGCGCGTTGATGCTGCGCACCACTTGATCGCGCGCAATTTTGTTGCTCGTCACTGCGCTGTCCGCAATCGAGCGCGCGTGCAAGCTGTAGGCTGAGGCCGTCAGCTCTATTCTGGGATTGAACTCCGCGCCCTCGCCAATCGCCATCCCGAGCCAATAAGGCTTATCAAATGGAAGCCGCAAGGAATTGACGCTTCCGAGATTCACTTTGAAGATGCCATTGACAACCGCGACGCTTTGCGTTTCGATCCACAGCGGCGCGCCGCCGTTCGCGGCATCATAAAGCCTGAAAGTGAATTTGTAGCTATCGTTCGCCACGGCTTTGCCGAGCGGGCCGTTGAGCACGCCCTGATAGCTGATGGTTTGTGGAATTTGGCTCCAAGCGATTTGGCCCGATGCCATCAGAGCCAATGCCATGAGCAGCGCGTACAGAAGATGAGATCGTTTCATTGTTGCTCCTCCTTTTTGAGGTTTAAATTTTAGAGGTGAACATTTCTTTGATTCTCGCGCTGGTCAACACTTTATATTGCCGCAGCGCGAGCAGAAAAACCGGTGCGGCCATCGCTGATTGTTTCCTTGGGAAGAACGTCACGCGCGAGCTTTTCTCGCCGCCAGTGGTCATTTTTTCCTCAGTTCCGGCTGAGTGCCTTGGCCTCGAAGATTTCGTTGAGAATCATTTGCGCTTCCGCGGCCATGAGGCCTTTTTGAATAAGCTGCTTCAAGTCCGTGATCGCGCCTTCGAAAACCCGCGGATACAACGACAGGTTGTACGCTTTGGTTTGCGCGTACAGTTCTTTGGCTTTTTCAATTTGACCCAGTTGCAAATAAGCCAAAGGAATGTTGTAGCGGGCGTACATGGCTGTGGAATCCAACGCCACGGCCTTTTGCGAATACGCGATGCACTTTTCAAAGTCGCCCATCAAGTAGTAGGCCCATCCCATATTGCCGTGTGAGGGCGAACAACTCGAATCGACGGCAACGGCTCTCTGGAAAATCGCGACGGCCTCTTCGAAACGTCCCCGCTCCCCGTGCGCGACGATGAGGGCATGGTAAGGCGCGTGATATTGGGAATCGATTTTCAAGGCGCGCTGATGAGCGGCAATCGCCTCGTCATAGCGCGCCTTTCTCCCATAGGCCAAACCCAGGTTATAATGGGCATATTTATACTCCGGCTCGACCTTCAGAGCATTCTTGAAAGCGCGAATGCTTTCATCATATTGCTGCTTCGCGAGGTAGGCTCGACCCAAATAGTTGTGCGTTCCGACATCGTCGCGATCGCTCTTCAAAACTTTCTTGAAAGAAGCGATCGCTTCGTCATATCGGGCTTTTTCAAAATAAGCGCGGCCGAGGTTCTTGCGCGCAGAAACGCTTTTGGAATTGTGCTGCAGCGCTTTTTGCGAGGCTACGATCGCCTCATCATAGCGTTCGGCGCGCAGAAGATCAGCCCCGAGGTAGTTGTAGTGCGCGGCGCTGTCTGCGGTCAAAGCCTGTTTGATCTTCTGAACGATGCCGCCATTGAACAGGACCGTCCACTCCAGTTTTTTTAGAACGCGCTGCGCGTCATCATAAAATGCCTGATATTGCTTTGCGGGAATTCGTTGTTGCTTGAGTGTCAAGCGCCATTGCGCCTGCACGGTATCGTTCTCCACAAGGAAAGATTTTTGAAAATTGAGGAACGAGCTCTGGAGTGAATCCGCCTCCGGCAGCTCGCTGGGCTTGAAGTCCGTTGTGGGCGGCGCATAGCGCGCCACAAACTCGAAACGCAGTTTGTGGCCGAAAATAAAATCCTGCCGCCGGCCTTCCGGCGCGGGCAGAATTGTAAACGAAGGATAAAATGAAAGCGCAAACGAGGCATTGTCGGGATAAAAGTAAACTGGCGTCTTCTCATCCAGAGTGTCGGCGAGCGCAAAACGGAGCGTGGCATTGAACGGCGTTTGTGGATTCTTTAAATCCGAGTATTCGAGGGTGTGAAGGCGAAACTCGGAGTAACGCATCTGCGCGAACTCGCGCAGCGCCTCTTTTTGTTGCCTGGGCTGAATCTGCGCGAAAAAGGATTTTATATTGTCGCTCACCGCGCCGCTCGTTGCGATCGCCCATCTCACCGTGGCAAGCTCGTTCTCAAAGCGCACGGAACTCTCGAAGCGCACCGTATTGTCCTCCGGCGGCGAGCTTGGAGTTTCAAGAAACTCACCGCCTTGGCCGTTAATGACGAAGGCCCAGCGCTCTTGATCCGACCAATGCAGCGAGGGAAACGCGGTAACAGCCGAGGTCGTCTCCAGCCAAAGCGCTTCCTGCTCGAGGGGAAGGTAAACGATCAAATGTGGAAAATTGGTCGAAGGCAACTCCTTGGGGACGTCTCGCTTCGCATAAAGATCGATCAAAGCAGGATACGCGGAAATGCCGGCGGCTTTCAGCAAAGCGATGAGCAAAGTGACGCGATCCTTGCAATCGCCATACTTGTGCGTGAGAACTTCTTCCGGCGGATGCGGCATATAGCCGTCACGACCGAGGTCCGCTTGCACGTAATCGATCTCTTGCTGAATGAAACGATAAAGCGCCGCGATTTTTTGCTCGGGAGTTGCGGCCTCGCGCGTAAGTTCCGCGGCTTTGGCCGCGATCATTGGCGTCACGTTGGCGCGCGCCAGAAGGCGCTCGCTGGCCCAGGCATCGATCTCGCGCCAGCTTTTGAGTGAGCTGAGCGCAATGCTGGGAGCGATTTCATCCAAGCCGGGCATGCCTTCTTCAACCGCAATCGCCGGCAGATCTTGCGTTTCCCAGACATAGAGGTCTTGCCCCGCTTCCTGGCTGATCGCCGGAGAAATCTTAACGTTGACGGTTTGATATTGAAAGGTCTCGCCTTGGGGAACCCGCACTTCCAGCCGGGATTGGCGCGCCGGGTCGATACGCGGCGCAAACGGCGGGAGGAGCGTGAACAGCGTGAAGTTGAAATAGAAGTTTTCAAACCAGCGGTTGGCGATGACGGGACGCTTATCCTGGATGGTCGCCTGAAATTCAAACCCGCAACCCACCTCCAAAGCCGGCAATGAAAAAACCAGCACCCGCATATCGCTATACTCTTTCTCCCCGGTGAGGCTTGGCGGCGTTTTGATCTGCACGGCATCTTTTGAGATTTCCAGCAAGGCGCCGTCCTTTTTGATCGTATGCGCAAAGTCGAGCGACAAGTCATCATAATAAGAGTTGTAATTTATTGGAATCTGCGCATAGTCGGACCGCGCTTGTTCGTTGAGAATTTTCCCGAGCACGTGGATGGTGATTTTGCGAAGGCCTGTTTGGGCCACGGTCATGGTCATGTCCTTGCGCAGGATGACAGCCCCGGCCTCCTCTTCGCTCGCTCTTGCCGGAGCGGTCGCCAGCAGTTGCGCGATCTCCGGCGCGATTTTTTTCTCTTGCGGCTGTGCTTGCCCCTCGCAAACCAGCAGGAGCGGGCCAAGCCAGATCAAGAGGCGGAATAAAATATTGTTTGCGATTTTCATTGTGGTCTCCATATTCAAAATCCCTCAACCCGTATGCTGCCATTGACCGTCTTGAGCGCGATTTTTCCCTCGCCGCTGGCAAGGCGGCCGCTCACGGATTTGGGCGTGGTGGCGGCCTCGTGAAGGAGCAGGCCCGTTGTGCTGATCGCGCCGTTCACGACTTCGGCTGAAAATAACGCCGAGGTGTTTTGGGGAATTTGCAGAGCGATGGTTCCATTGACCGTGCTCAGCTCGCACGCGCCTTGTTGCGGCAAGGCCAAGCTCGCGTTGAGGTTGCCATTCACCAGAGCAACGAAAGCGTTGCCGGTGATTTGAGCGAGCGAGACGTTGCCATTGGTCAAGCCGATGGAAATCGTTTCTGAAATTTCCCGCAATTGCGCGTTGCCGTTGACCAAGCCAATGGCCGCTTTCCCGGTCAGGGAGTCGATGAAAACGTTCCCATTGAGATTGCTCACCAGCGCCTCCCAATCGTGCGGCATACGAATGTGATAGACGACCTCCAAAGTTCGGCCATTCGTTTCGCGCGGCTGGATGGTTTTGATGAAAACTTCGTCGTTGCTCTCGGCCACGCGCACTTCCAGTTTTTTCATCCAAGCATTGGCATCTTCAACGCTCTTCGCTTTGACCCGGCGCTCGCCCCAAATTTCAACCTTCGAAGCGCCGGGCACGCCGGTGACGTCGATCTCGCCGTTTATGCCTTCCAAGCGCAAACGGCTTTGATTGCGCGCTTCGACCTCGAACGAAAACTCTTCGACAACCGTCACCTCGTGAGGGGTGGGAATGATGCCGTTCATCTCGCACGCGCTGAACGTGAAAGCGCATGCCAGCAAGAGGCACAAGCTCTCAGATACGTGGCGTATTTTTTTGTTCATAATCATCTCTGCATTAGGTTGAGCGAAGTCGGACTTTCGCATTAAAGCTGTTGCGAGTTATCCAAAACTCGTTACGCGAAAGTCCGACTTCACTTTTTAAGAGAAGGGGATTTAGGGGATGAGTTCTGATGTTATTTGCCGCCGAGCGGAAAGCTGACGCCGGCCATGATCTGAAGGCCTCTGGTTTTGACCTCCGCATCACCAGACACGAGGTCTTCGCCCATAAATTTGAGTGTGTCGTCCTTGGCAATATCCGAAAGGCCTAGGGCATAACGACCTTCCACAAAAATCGAGTTGGCGCCAACCGGGAAACTCACACCCGCGCCGAAAGCAAGACCGAGATCGACACTCTTGGTGATTTCCTTGGCGTCGAGTTTTGCGCTAATGCCGGGTACGCTGAACTCGAGGTTCGAGCTCAAGTTGAACCCGAGGGTTGGGCCAGCCATCAGATAGGGCCGAATGCTGCTCGTGCCAAGAGCAACCTTTAAAAGCGCCGGCGCTTCCAAATAGCCGGCTTTAAACGCAAATGTCGCGGTCCCCAAATCTGGATCGGTGTCGGTAAATTCGCCGCCCTTTTGCAAATACATCGGCGCAAAGCGCAGCGAGATATTTTCACTCAGGCCGACCTCCAAAACACCGCCGACGCCAAACGCCGTGCGTCCGGAAAAATCGAACTTCGTGCCGTCTACATCCTTGCCATTGAGGTTGGCGAGGTTCGCGCCGCCAATGACGCCGAGCTTGACTTGTGCGCTAGCCGGCAGGGCGATAAACAGCGCCAGAAGCGCGACGAGGAACAGATTTAGTTTGTTCATAATAACCCTCCTTAATCAAAGGATTAACTTAGTGGCATGATGATTTATGCGACGGCGCCGGATAGCCACTAAACCTCCGGAGCCATCAGAATTTCATGAGTGACGTAAATCAACTCGCCATTCGTCAACGGCGGCGCTTCCAATGGCATGATCGCGCCGTAATGCGGATAACAGACTGGCATATCCTGTGATCTTGGCAACGACTTCCTCGGCATGTGAGGCGCCGCAAATCCAATCCACCTTGCGCGCCAAGCGGCCGAAAATCGACGCGGCCCGCGCTTGCGCCGCCACTAATATTTTTTCCGTGCCGCCTTCGATGGTAACCTCGAGGTGCCCGACCGCCCCCTGCTCAACCGCGCAGGTATTCTCGCTCACCTGCAAGGTCCATTCGCCGCCGCCTGGCCCGCGCAGACGGTAGAGTGCTGCGGCCTGCAATCCTTTGGCGCGCTCCGGTCGAAAGTTTGCCGGGCGCAGGTCGCGCATGAACCAATCCACGAGAGGCTCGGCATATTCCGGGTCGAGACCTTGCCAGCGTTTGGCCACGAGCAGCAGATCCCGCTCGTGCAGCACATTGTCGCCGAGCTGTGCGAGAAAAAGCGTGCGCACCGTCACCGGCCCGACGAAGAACCACGCGGGCTTCAGCCAATCGCCGTCGCTGAGGCTGCGATAAGTTGCCATCAGCGCGTCGAACTCGTTGCGGAACTCACGCCTCAAATCGGCCACCGGCATATTTCGGCGGCGCTTCACTTCACGCGCATTGCGGGTGAAGGTATCAAACTCGGGCGGCGGGCCGGGATTGCCGGCAAGAGCGCGATCCAACACTTGGCGGAAATTCACCGGCATGGCGCTGGTCATGTGCGCGAGCACATCGCGCGCACGCCAGCCGAGATAAGGCGTCACACACTCCCATTCGGAAGCCGTAAAACCGGCGCAATTCCGCTCGAGGCGTTCCGCGAGCCGCTGCGCGAGCTCGAGCCATTGGCTGCGAGAAATTTTAGTGAAGTCCGTCATATGCTTTGCTCCCAATTCTATTCGATCTGCAAGTTTCTCAATTCTAACTGTTGCAAGTCAAACCCCATGCCGTTCGAGAAAATATGCGATCACGGTTTTCCCGCGCGTGCCTCAGCGGTGATTTTTCAGCGTTTGCACGGATTGGGTTCAAATGAGAATACTGAGGAGTGTCACAAAAGCGAGGGCGAAGTTATTCAACAGTGGACACGGAGGTATGAAAAAGTATAAACGCAATATGAAGGCAGGCTTTTCGTTCCGATGCTAACTACAACGTTAGGCGTTGTAAGAAAATAACCTGTACAAGTGTCATTCCGAACGGAGCGAAGCGGAGTGAGGAATCTGCTCTGGCATGAAAGATTCCTCAACGTTGTAGCTCCACTTAAAAACCCCATCCGGATGATTGTTGCGCAGGCTCGAATACTTGGCGTTCATGCCGAAAGTCGCGCTGGCAAACCCAGCTCTTTCATCAATCGATTGAGATACGTGCGCTGAATGTTCAGCAGCACTGCAGCTTTGGATTGATTCCCGCCGGCGAGCGCCAACGTTTTGGCGACGAATTGCTTTTTGAATTTGAGCAGCGCTTCATTCAAAGGCATGCCTGCGGCAATTTCTTCCGGCGGCATCGCAGTGAGCGACGAGGGCAATAACTCGGGCGTGATTTCATCACCGGCGGCCAGCACCACCGCGCGTTCGAGCGCGTTCTCCAATTCGCGCACGTTGCCGGGCCAGTGATAGCGCTGCATCACTGCCATGGCTTCGTCTGAAATGCGCGTGATCCTTTTGCTCATGAGCCGGCAGTGGCGTTCGAAAAAATGATGCGTCAGCACCGGAATATCCTCGCGCCGCTCGCGCAAGGGCGGAATCTCGAGCTTCACGACGTTCAGGCGATAATAAAGGTCGCTGCGGAAACGTTTTTCCTGCGCTTCTTTTTCCAGATTTTTATTGGTGGCCGCGAGCAGGCGGGCGTCCACGCGCAAAGCCTGCATGCCGCCCACTCTTTCGAACTCCGCCTGCTCGATAAACCGCAAAAATTTTGCCTGCAAAGCCGGGGCCAGCTCGCCGATTTCATCGAGAAACAGCGTGCCGCCGTGCGCCAATTCCACACGCCCGCGTTTGGCTTGATGCGCGCCGGTGAATGCGCCTTTTTCGTGGCCGAAGAGATCAGACTCGAAAAGCTGCTCCGCCAGCGTGGTGCAATTCACCTGAATGAAAGGCCGCTCACGGCGCCGGCTGTGCGCATGAATGAAATGCGCGAGCACTTGCTTGCCGGTGCCGCTTTCGCCTTCGATCAGCACGGCGGCCTCGGTTTGCGCCACGCGTTGCGCCATGGCCAGAATCTGTTGCAGCTTGGAGCCTTCGCCAAAAATCACGCGATAACGCTCGGTTTGCTCGCTTTTGAAATAAATATTCTCCGCCAGCAAGCGTTTGCGCTCCAGCGCCTTTTGGATGACCAACAAAAGATGATCCGGCTCGACCGGCTTGGGCAGAAAATCGAATGCACCCTGCTTCATGGCCTCGACCGCGCGCGGCAAGGTGCCGAAGGCCGTCAAGATGACGACGGGCAAATCGGAATGCTCTTCGCGCAAATGTCGCAGAGCCTCCATGCCATCCATCTCGGGCATTTGCACATCCAGCAACACGAGAGCGGGATTTTCGCGGCGGGCTTGCTGCACGCCTGCGCGGCCGTTCTCGGCAAACAGGGGAAGATAATCGTTGGCCTGCAGGCGATCACCCAACAACCGGCGCAGTTGGGGATCGTCATCGACGATGAGAATTTTTTCTTGCGGCATCAATCATCCCTCCGGCAAAGTGAAAATGAATGTGCTCCCTTTTCCCATTTCGTTTTCCACCCAAATTTTTCCGCCCTGCACTTCCACCAGTTTTTTGACGATGAACAAGCCGAGGCCCAGCCCTTTTTCGCGCGGGGCAAGGGGAGCGGCGACGCGCTCGAATCTCTCGAAGATCGCCTGCTGTTTGTCCGCCGGAATGCCCGGCCCGCAATCACAAATGCGAATCGCGATCATTTCCGTCAAGGCGCTCGTTGGCGGCGGGGCGATTGGGGCAACCGCAGCGTGCACGCGCACCGTCGTCGTGCACGGCGAATATTTGATGGCGTTCTCGATCAGATTGAAAAGAATTTCCTGCAGCGCGTCGCGATCGGCGCGCACGCACAGATTTTTCATCTCCCCGATTTCGAGGAGGATTTTTTTGGCAAAAGCCAACGGCGAGATGGTTTTGATCACGGCGGGAATGGCTTCCGCGAGCATGAGCCGCTCCGGAAAAAATTCCAGCTTGCCGGCCTCGATCCTGGTGACATCCAAAAGATTTTCGATCATCCGGCTCAAATACGCGCTGCTGCTGTGGATGCCGTCCAGGTATTCTCTTACTTTGGGAGAGGGTTTTTCGGGTATGCCCTCGAGCAAATTCCGCGCGGACCAGCTGATCACCGTCAACGGCGTGCGCAGCTCGTGCGAGACGTGGGAGACAAAGTCAGATTTGAGGCGGTTCAGCTCTTCCAGTTTTTCCCGTTCCGCTCTTTCGACGATGGCGGCTTCTTGAAAACGGATGCGTTCGCAGGCATTCAATGCTTCGGCCGCCAAAGTCGATAACAAAGCCAAATCTTCGTCGGAATATCTGCCGCCGGAAAACTTGCGGCCGAGCAGCAGCAATCCCAAACCGCCTTCGCCCATTGTGACGGGCAGCATAATCTCAATGCCGCTGCGCTCGAGTGCTTCCGAATGCGGCAAATCATCGGCGCTCCCGGGATCGGCACGCCCCTTTTTTGCCAGCGGCAAGGGATGGCGCTTGAGCCGTTGAGCCGGCTCCGCGTTTTCCGCGCAGGAAAGCCGGGATCGTTCTTCCTGATTCAGGCCGTGGTGGGCGCGCACTTCGAAAACGCCGTTTTGGGGAAGCAGAACCGCCAGCTTTTCGATGGGGATGACCCTTTGGATTTTCGCCAGCAGAGCTTCCAACACTTCGGCGCGGTTCTGCGCTTCGCTCAAGCTCTGGCCAAACTCCGTGAGGGTCGCACGGTAATTGTATTGCACGCGATAGAAGGTGCGATCGACGAAGCTTTGAATGCCTTGTTTGGCGGGATTGAACGCGAGCGCGGCCACCAGCGTGCAGAGAATGGCGGCGAAGCTATTGGCCTGCGGGCTCATCGCCAGCAAAAAATTTCCCGCCAGGCCCACCAGCAGCAAATACAAACCGGCAATGAACGCGGTCAACAGCGCATAGACGATGCTGCGGTTGATGACGACTGCGATGTCGAAGATATGGTACTTCACGATCGCAAAGGCGAAGCTGATGGGAGCGGCCATCATCGCCAGATACGCAAGCTCTTCCGGCACGAGCGGCGGCATGCCAAAAATTTGCGGCAGGGTCCAAAACATCATGAACGGCGCGCAGCCCACGGCAATGCCCCATAGCAGCCAGCGCACTTTATCCTTTTCGCTTTTGCCGGCGGCGGTGAGATACGAATGCACCATGGCGATCATAGCCAGCAAAAAAAAGACGAGCACATAGGCGCGATGCCAGGTGAAAACACGGAAGTATTCGCGAAACAGCGGCATGCTGTGCGCGAGCACGGCGCGCAAATGCAAAATTTGCAGCAACAAAACGAAAACGAGGGCGGGAAGAAAAATCAGCGTGGTTTGAATTTTGGTTGACGGGAACACTGCTTTTTCTTTGGGAAAAGCCATGACGAAGCGCAGCAGGATCGCCGGGAAGAAGGGATAAATCAGATAATATATCACCGGCAAAAAATAACGCCAGGGCGGCGGCCCCGCCGGAACGCGGGCGGTCGTGATCGTGAAGCACAGTGACAGCACGAGCGCGAGATAGAAAAAAAGGCGGCTCGGCTTCTCGGTGCAATTGTGCAGGCAAACCCAAACCCCGACCGTCCAGACGATCAAGCCGAGAATCAGTACGACGAGAACGTGGCGGCGCGTGTACCAATAGCTCAACACGATCGGCGCGGAAAATTCTTGCGCGCGCCGCAATACGGTAAGGGTCACCATATCGCCGGCGCGTTTGCCATCAAGAATAA
>Ga0247727_10003559_pt1 | contig 34306 bp, 31 predicted proteins | sample WisWelCaveWW1625_FD_202498 | JGI IMG/M metagenome (GOLD analysis project Ga0247727, IMG submission 202498) | Biofilm microbial communities from Wishing Well Cave, Virginia, United States - WW16-25 | ecosystem: Environmental > Aquatic > Deep subsurface > Groundwater > Cave microbial mat | place...
TTTATCCAACACCACCTCCTGTGTAGGGTTGCTGTCGACAACACCACTATTATCTCTGCATTCTACCTGCTTGGTACGTAAAAGGTTAAGATGCGATTGCCCTGCCAAAGTTGACCGTTGCCTTGACGCTCTTCCTATCGAAGCGTAAGATATCGCGTTGTGCCTGCCGTTGCCTTCCGTTTGCGTCAATACGTGCGAGCATGAAACATCCGATACGCCGTCGCGCGCTGTTCGGGCTTTTCTGCTTGGGCTCCGGCTTGGCTTACGTGCTGCCGCTGGGCTTCATGCGCGCCGCCGGCCGGCTGATTGGTAATGTGGCGTTTTTTTGCGCGCCGTCCGTTCGCCGTTTGATGGATCAGCACTTGGCGTACGCTTTCGGGCACGCTCTTTCCGCCGGCCAACGACGGAGTATCGCGCGGGCGGTCATTGTCAATCTGAGCCAAACGGTCGTGGAATGGCTGTGCATGCCCAAGCTGTCGGCCGCGGATTTGCAAAAACTCATTCGCGTCGAGGGGCTGGATCATTTGCGCCAGGCGGTTGCGCAGGGTAAAGGTGTTCTGGCATGCTCGGCGCATTTTGGTAATTGGGAGTTTATCGCCACTTACCTGCGCACTCTGGGCTTTGACGGGGCGCTGCTCGCTCGTCGTTTGCGGTATCCGGAATACGAGGCATTCCTGATCAAGATGCGCGCGCAGAAAGGCGTGCCGACCCACGAGCGCGGGTCCGTTAAAGAAGTTGCCCGACTCTTGCGGGCGAACAAAATCGTGGGTTTTATGCCGGATCAAGACACCGACGGCTTGGAAGGCGTTTTCGTTGATTTTTTCGGACACCCGGCTTATACCCCCGCAGGGCCCGCTGCCTTATCGCTGATGACGGGCGCCGCGATTGTTCCTTGTTTTATGATTCGCGATGGGAGGGGCTTTCGGCTGGTGTTTGAGCCGGCTGTGAGCACGCCTTCAACAACTGATCGCAAAGAAGCTATCCTGCAATTGACGCAGGCTTGGAGCCATGTTATGGAAAGTTATATTCGCCGCTATCCGGAACAATGGGTGTGGATGCACCGTCGTTGGAAAACGACTCCCGAGTCGCTGGCTAAGCGTTTGCCTGTGACCAACGGACCATCAGGGCCGCCAGGCGCGCAGATGCGAACGCCGCTTGCCGCCCTAGCCACGCTAGCAGGCGGTCTTTTGCTGACCATGAGTGCAGGCTGCCAGGGCTCTCGTGATAAAGAAGCGGCCAAATCGAACGAGGCGGCTCAAACACAGGCCGCTAACCCGGATCAGCAGCTGGATACCTTTACGCTTACCGGCTACGATGATGATGGCCGTCGGCGATGGGATTTGCAGGGAACCGAAGCCAGCTTGGAAAATAATATTGTGACTATTCAAAAACCAAACGGCGTAGGTTATGATGCTGAGCGTCGCGCTTATTTGACGGCGAAAACAGCCGAAGTCGACCAACGCACGCGAAACATCCTGCTGCAGGAAGACGTCACGGTTCACACGTCCGACGGCGTGTGGTTCACCGCGCCGAAGCTCGAATGGGTGCCCGATATCGAGCGCGCGCACACCGATACGGCGGTGCGCATCGAAACCGACCATATGCTGCTACGAGGTGTAGGGTTTGACGGCATGGCGCACCTGAAGCAGGCGCGCGTGCACGCCGATGTCGACGTGGTGCTGAACCCGAGCGATGACGATCTCCCCGGAGGCGGACCCAAACAAGTGAATATTACCTGCAAGGGGCCGCTTGATTTTGAGTACGAAAAGGGCCTGGTCACCTTTCATGAAGAAGTGCACGTGATCGATGGTAATGGCGAGCTTTTTTCGGACATCTTAGTCGCGCATTTGAATGACGATCGCCGCACGATCCGTTTTGTCGAGGCGACAGGCAACGTCCGCATCGAACAACAAGGCCATCACGCCAACAGCGATCGGGCGCTCTACGAGCCGGCTAAAGGAAAGATAACGCTTTTGGGCAAACCTTCGCTTTTACTGAAACCAGAATCCGAAGCTTCCGGCAAACTCACCCCATGAAGCAACTGGCTTGCCAGCAGTTGAAGCGCAGCTACCACGGACGCAATGTCGTCGATGGAGTCGACATCAGCATCAACCGAGGGGAGATCGTCGGGCTGCTTGGCCCAAACGGCGCCGGCAAGACAACGACTTTTGCCATGACGGTAGGCTACGTCAAGCCCGACTCGGGCAGAATATTGTTGGACGGCAAGGAAATCACCGGTTTACCCATGCACCAGCGCGCGCGTATGGGAATCGGCTACCTCGCGCAAGAGCCCTCGATTTTTCGCAAATTGAGCGTCGAGCAGAATATTTTAGCCATTCTCGAGACGCAGAATTTTTCGCGAACCGATCGGCGCCGTCGGCTGGATCAGCTGCTCAATGAACTGGGCATCACGCACCTGGCTCGGCAGAAAGCGTACACGCTTTCCGGCGGCGAGAAGCGCCGCCTTGAAATTACGCGCGCCTTAGTCGCGAATCCCCATTTCATCCTTTTGGATGAGCCGTTCTCCGGTATTGACCCGATTACCGTTTTCGAGGCGCAAGAAGTTATCCGCGAATTAAAGCGGCGCGGTCTGGGTATTCTGTTGACCGATCATAATGTCCGCGAAACGTTGGAAATCACGGACCGGGCCTACATCATGGCTGAAGGGCGCGTTTTGATTTCTGGGACAGCGCACGAGCTGATTACCGACGCTAAGGCTCGGGAGATCTATCTTGGAGAGAAGTTTCGTCTATAGACGTATGACAGGCCAGAGGAAAGGATATACGCATGTTTCAAAAGCAAGCCAAGCCGACTCAAACGCCCGATCAACCCATACAGATTTCCGTCGAGGATACGGCGCCATGCCAGAAATCTGTCCGCATCGTGGTGCTTCCGGTTGCCATAGCCCCTGTTCGCGCTGAAGTTTTGCGCGAGTTTCAAAAGGAAGCGCGCCTGGATGGTTTCCGCAAAGGCCATGCGCCTGTCGATTTGATCCAGCGCCGTTTCGGCCCATCTATCCAAGAAGAAACCCTCAAGCGTTTGACGCAGCAGGCTTTTGAGCATGCCACGCAAGCGCAATCGCTCCGGCCTGTGGGCCCCTTTGAAGTCAGCCGCGCGGATTATGAAGAAGTGCGAGGGCTGACGCTGGAGGCTAAGGTCGAGATAGAGCCGGTTTTCGAGCTTGCCGAGTACAAAGGCATTTCTTTGAAGCGGCCTGCGATCGCTGTAAGCCCCGAAGAACTGGCCAAAGCTATGACGCAATTGCAAGAATCCATGACGCAGCTGGTTCCCGGTAAAGATGACCAGAAAGAGCGCCAAGTTCCCGCGATCGACGATGATTTAGCCAAGGACCTCGGCCATGAGACGCTCGATAAACTTAAAGTGCATGTTGAAGCTAAACTGCGCGAGCAAAAAGAAACGCTATTAAAACAGCAGCTTGAGGCTGCGGCTTGCGATACACTAGTTGCCCGGCATGCGTTCGATGTGCCGGCCGGCTTAGTGTCCCGGCAGACCGAGCGCCTGACGCGGGACTTTAAGGTTCGGCTGCTGATGTCCGGCGCTAAAGAAGAGCAGGCGGACCAGGAGCTGGCTAAATTCACCGAACAGCTTAAGACGTCGGCTTTGCGGCATGTAAAACTCTCGTTCATCCTCGACCGCATTGCGGAAAAGGAAAATGCAAACGTGGGCCAGGATGAGCTCCTGGAGCGCATGTGGCAGCTGTCGCAGCGCTGGCAAAAAGACCCCGCCCAGGTCAAGGCGATTTTGGATAAGGAAGGTTTGTGGCCGTCGGTAGTTTCATCCATCCGCCAGGACAAGACGTTGGCTATTGTTATGGCAGCGGCGGCTATCGAAGATACAACGGCGCCTTTGGCCGCGCAGGCGAAAGCGGTTTAAGGGTTTTTGGTGTCGGGAACTCGGATTTATTTCTTTCTTTCATAGCACACGCCATGGATCACTCGATCCATGGCATAGGGGAGGGGCGATGACAAGTTACGGACAGATGCTGGTCCCGATGGTGATTGAACAGTCACCCAGAGGAGAGCGCGCCTATGATATTTACTCGCGGCTCCTTAAGGACCGCATCCTTTTTATCGGAACGCCGATTGACGACGTCGTCGCTAATCTGGTGATCGCCCAGCTGCTCTTCTTGCAGAGTGAAGACGCGAACAAGGACATCAACGTTTACGTCAACAGCCCCGGCGGATCGGTTACGGCGGGTTTGGCAATCTATGACACCATGCAGTTCGTGCGACCACCTGTGGCGACTTATTGCGTAGGCCAGGCGGCAAGTATGGGCGCGCTTCTTTTGTGCGCCGGCGCTAAAGGCAAACGCTTCGCGCTGCCCGCCTCGCGCATCATGATCCACCAGCCGTGGGGCGGCGTGCAGGGAGCCGCGTCCGATATCTCGATCCAGGCGCGCGAGATCCTGCGGCTGCGCGAGCGGTTGAATGAAATTTTGGTCAAGCATACGGGACAAAGCCTTGAGCGCATCGAGAAAGACACCGACCGCGACTATTTCATGTCCGCGGATGAAGCCAAAGAATACGGGATCGTGGACGAAGTGATCAATCCAACGGCGAAGAAATCTTAATAACGAGTAAACCGGCTCTGTTAGAGCCGAACGATTGAACGACAGGAGTTAAGCCTAATGCCGCACTTATTGACGCCAGGCCCCACACCGCTTCCACCCCAGGTGCGCGAAGCGATGGGCAGGCAGATCATCCACCACCGAACCGCTGAATACCGAGCGATTTTTAAGCGCGTCATCCAGGGGATGCAACAGGTGATGCGCACCAGCCAATCGGTTGTGGCGCTGACTGGCTCCGGCACGGGCGCTATGGAATCAGCCGTGGTGAACTTGTTGTCAAAGGGCGATGAAGCCATCGTGATTCTTGGCGGAAAATTTGCCGAAAGGTGGCAGAAGCTCTGCCAGGTGTACGGGATCACTGTGATTCCGATCCAGGTCGCCTACGGCGATGCTGTGGACCCTTCGCACCTTGAGCGCGCGTTGCGCGAACATCCGAACGCTAAAGCGGTTTTTGGCACGCTGTGCGAAACTTCGACAGGCGTGGTGAATGATATCGAGGCTATTGCCGCGATTACCCGAAAGAGCCAGGCTGTCTTGGTGATCGACGCGATCAGCGGGCTTGCCGCCGACGTATGCGAAACCGATGCGTGGGGTGTCGATGTTGTTGTGACCGGATCGCAAAAAGGTTTGATGCTGCCGCCGGGGCTTGCTTTCATGAGTTTGAGTGCGCGCGCCTGGTCGCTGGTTGATCGTTCAACGCTACCGAAGTTCTATTTTGACCTTAAGCTTTACCGCAAAAGTCTCGAACAAGACGACACGCCTTTTACATCCGCCGTGTCGCTGATGATCGCGCAAGAAGAGGCTGTCAAGCTGTTGCTCGATGCGGGCATGCCGGAGGTTTTCCGCCGCGCAGGCGTGATGGCGCAGGCGACGCGCGCCGCGATGCAGGCGATGGGCTTAACGCTCTTCGCCAAGCGGCCCTCCAACGGCGTGACTTCGGTGAATGCGCCTTCCGGGATCGACGGTAAGAAAATCACGAAGTTGATGTGGGATAAATCCAAGGTGATGGTCGCCGGCGGCCAAGGCGAGATGGAAGGCAAGATTTTCCGTTTTGCGCATATGGGTTTTATCCTGCCCGAAGACATCTTAGCGGGCCTGGCCGCGCTTGAATCGGCGCTGACCGAGCTTGGCTATAAGGTGTCGGTGCCGGGTGTTGGCCAGAAGACAGCCAAAGCCGCCATGGAAGCTCTGGCAACCGAGGCTGTTAAGCGATGAGCGCTTCTATTAAAGTGCTGATCGCCGACCAGTTGTCCGAAGAAGGTATTGCTGTTTTTAAGGCAGAACCCAGTCTTTCGGTCGACATCAAGACCGGGCTTTCGAGCAAAGATTTGGCCGCCATTATCGCTCCCTATGACGGCCTTGTCGTGCGCAGCGCTACTAAGGTGACCGCTGAAGTTATTGAGAAAGCCGGGCGCCTCAAAGTCATCGGCCGCGCGGGTGTGGGTGTCGATAACGTAGACGCCGATGCGGCTACCAAGCGCGGCATCATCGTGATGAACGTGCCTGCCGGCAACACCATCTCAACGGCCGAGCACACCATCAGCATGTTGTTTGCGCTCGCGCGCCGCATCCCGCAGGCGCAGGCTTCGCTCAAAGCCGGCCTTTGGGAGCGCTCAAAATTCGTTGGTGTTGAGCTTTTCGGAAAAACGCTGGGCGTGGTGGGGCTGGGCAAGATCGGTCTAGAAGTCGCGCGCCGCGCGCAAGCCATGGGCATGCGCGTGATTGCTTACGATCCGTTCTTAAGCGCCGATCGCCTCAAGCAATTGGAGATTCAGGTGACGAGTCTTGAGCAAATCTACGCCGAGGCTGATTTCATCACCGTCCACACGCCGCTTACCGCCGAGACGCGCCATTTGATCGGTGCTAAACAGATCGAGCAAATGAAGAAGGGCGTGCGATTGATCAACTGCGCTCGCGGCGGCATTATCGACGACGCCGCTGTGGCGGCCGCGATTAAATCGGGAAAGGTAGCCGGGTGCGCGGTCGATGTGTACGAGCAGGAGCCGCCTCCAAAAGATCATCCGCTGATCGGTTTGGAGCAAGTCGTGTATACGCCCCATCTGGGAGCGTCCACCGATGAGGCGCAGCGCAATGTCGCCGTCGAGGTGTCGAAGCAGGTCGTCGACGCGCTGCTGGGCAGGGGCATTCGCAACGCGGTCAACATGCCGTCGGTCGATGCCAAGACTTTAGCTATTCTCGGACCGTATATTACCCTCGGCGAGCGGCTCGGCTCGCTGGCGACGCAGTTATCGGGCGGGAAGGTATCGGAGGTGCGGGTCACGTATGTCGGCGAAGTGACGGCGTATGATACTTCTCCCATTACCCTGGCTGTGTTGAAGGGGATTTTATCTCCGGTTGTCGGCGAGAACGTCAACTACGTGAACGCTTCGATTATCGCCGCCGAGCGCGGGGTCAAGGTTGTCGAAGCTAAAGCCACGAAGATGGACGAATTCGCCAACTTGATGGCGCTCGATGTGCAGGCTGATGGCGCGCGTTTCGGCATTCAAGGAACGCTTTCGGCCAGGCGCGAGCCGCGCATCGTGAAGATTGATCCTTATTTCGTCGAAGCGGCGCCCGAAGGCTATCTCTTGATCATTCATAATGAGGATAGACCTGGCTTGATCGGCCAGTTGGGCACGCTGCTTGGCCAAGCGAAGATCAATATTGCCGGTATGTCGAATGGCCGCGACAAGCCGGGCGGCACCGCTATTACGGTTGTGAATATCGACCAAAGCGTGCCTGCGCCAGTGATGGAGCAGGTTAAGCGCATCCCGCACGTTATCGATGCGAAGCTGATCCGATTCTAAGGCCATCATGAAGCGTGCGAAGGATTCAAAGAATATTGTTGTCGTCGGTGTCCAGTGGGGCGATGAGGGTAAGGGAAAAGTCATCGACGTACTGACCGAGCAAGCGGACATCCTCGTCCGCTACCAAGGCGGCAACAACGCCGGCCACACGGTAATCGTGGACAAAGAAGAGTTTATCTTTCACCTGATTCCTTCCGGCTTGCTGCACCCTGGGAAAATCGGCGTCTTAGGTAACGGTGTTGTGATTGATCCTGAAGCGCTCGTCGAAGAAATGAATAAACTTAGGGCGCGCGGCATTGATGTGGAGCGAGCGGTCAAAATCAGCGATCAGGCGCATTTGATTTTTCCGTACCATAAACGCATCGATGCCGCCCGTGAAGCTTCCCAGACGGGCCGGATTGGAACGACCCGCCGGGGAATCGGTCCCTGCTATATGGATAAGGTCGCTCGCGTGGGTATCCGCGTGGCGGATCTTGCCGATCAGAAAGCTTTCGCCAAGAAGCTCTTGCGCAATGTCCAAGAGAAAAACAAATTACTGCAGGCGATCTACCACGAGCCGCCGCTGTCTTACGACGAGATCTATGCGCGTTACCGCGATTTCGGGAAAATCTTAAAGCCCCACGTGGTGAGCATAACGCGGTTTTTGCGCGACGCGATAACAGCAAGAAAACGCATTCTTTTTGAGGGCGCACAAGGCACGATGCTGGACATCGATTATGGCACCTACCCGTATGTGACTTCATCCAACGCGACGGCAGGCGGCGTGTGCACGGGCGCGGGCGTGCCGCCGACGGCGATTCACCGAATCTTGGGCATCGTCAAAGCGTACACGACACGCGTAGGGGAGGGACCTCTGCCGACGGAATTTTCTTCTTCCCTCATGGAGCAGATCCGCACCAAAGGCAAAGAATTCGGCGCGACAACCGGCCGGCCCCGTCGCTGCGGTTGGTTCGATGCCGTGGTCGCTCGGCATGCGGTTTGGGTGAACGGTTGCGATTCCATAGCGGTTACGAAGCTCGATGTGCTTGATGAGATGGATGAAATCAAAATTTGCACCGAGTATCGCGACGGCAGCAAGCGCATTGAAGATTTTCCAGCCGACATCGAGATCTTGCAGCGTGTGCAACCTGTTTATGAAACTATGCCTGGCTGGCGCGCCGATACCAGCAAGGCGGGGAGCTTTAAGGAATTGCCCAAACAAGCGCAGGCATACCTGCGGCGAATCGAGGAATTGCTCGAAGTGCCTATCTCGTGGATCTCAACAGGGTCGGGCCGCGAGCAAATGTTCAAGACGTCCGCGTGGTGACTTCTAGCTTTCTTGACTGCCCTAGGCGCGTGTGTTAGCTTAGCGTAAGCGTTAAGAGGAACGCACCCAGTTTAAACACGAATTTATCCTAAGCCTTTTAAGGAGGGTACGATGCGTTTTCGGATTGTGATTGCCTACGTCATGAGTTTAGCGACGCTGATGGGTGCGGGATGCGCTATTAATTTCGCTAAGCGTTCTCCTTGGGATATCGAACAACTGGCCGAGCTCAGCGCGCAGCTTGAGCAGTTTAAAACCCTCGCTCAATTGAAAGCCGAAGAAGCCGAAGAGTTGCGGCGCGCCAAAGCCTTGCTTGAAGGCAAGCTGAGCAGCTCCGAAGCAAATATCGGCTATGACGAACGCGGTCTTGTCGCAAGACTTTTAGATCAAGTGCTCTTTGATTCCGGAAAGGCAGAGTTAAGACCTGGCGCTCGTGCTGTTTTGGATAAGGTCGCTCAGGTTCTGAAAGAAGTCCCCGGCCAGCCTATTGGCATTGAAGGGCATACGGATAACGTGCCCATTAAGGTTTCCGCTTGGGAGAGTAACGATGCGCTTTCGCAAGCCCGCGCTCAGGCGGTGGCCGCTTATTTTACCGAGAACCATGGCATTGACGCCTCGCGATTAACCGCCATTGGTTACGGTGAATCGCGTCCGATCGTCTCCAACAGTTCCGAGTCGGGCCGCCAAAAGAACCGGCGTGTTGAAGTCATTATCCTTCCTAAGTCGTCGGAGCAGGCCTACCACGACGAGGCGCAACGAGTTTCCGGCAACGAGCCGGCGTTCGCGAAGTAAGCGCGTAGAGCTGTGTTGCTCATGCGTCGACGTCGGGTGGTGGTTGTTTGCATTGCCGCTGTAGCTGTGGTTGTGCTATCCGTGAGTTTGGCAAAAACGGGCATGGATTTGGATCAGGCCCGGATTGAGCGCGGCGATCTCCAGTCTGAGGTCGATGCGCTTGCCCGGCAGTTGGCTCGCATGAACGGCCAGCGCCAGGAGCTTCTTGGGCAGTTGGATGAGCATGTGCGCTCGATCGAACAGCTCAAGCACGAGATGGAACGATTGCGCTCGCGTAGTCTGCAGACGGTAGTTGCCGTGCCGCAGTCGGAAGCGGTCGCCCGCACGCGCTCTTCCGACTAGTTCTTTTAAGAAAGCCTATGACTCAAAAACGCCCGCGACACATTGCTATCATTATGGACGGAAACGGCCGCTGGGCTACACAGCAGGGCTTGCCGCGCGTGCTGGGGCATCGGGCGGGCGTCGAGGCTGTGCGTCGCATGGTAGAAGTCTGCACCGAGCAGGGCATTGAAGCGCTGACGCTCTACGCCTTCTCTTGCGAGAATTGGGAGCGACCCTCCGATGAGATCCACGATTTGATGCGCCTTCTGGATGAGTTCATCGAAGTTGAGCTGCCCATGCTGCAGAAAAATCGCATACGTTTGCGGGCCATCGGCCGTCTTGAGATGCTCCCCGCGTCGACCCTGACGCACCTAAAGCAGGCCATCGCGCAGACGAGCCGTAATAACGGGCTCAACCTCATTCTTGCCCTGAGCTATGGCGCGCGACAAGAGATTATCGATGCCTGCCGCCGCATCGCGCAATCCGTGCGAGATGGAAAGCTTACATCCGAGCAGATCGACGAAGAAACCATTGCTTCGCATCTGTATACGGCAGGTTTGCCGGATCCGGATTTGTTGATTAGAACCTCCGGCGAGCAGCGATTATCGAATTTTTTGCTTTGGCAAATGTCTTATACTGAATTGTATCTCACCCATAAATTGTGGCCTGATTTTTCGAAGGCTGATTTCATGGAAGCGTTGGCCGAATATGATCGGCGGGATCGGCGTTTCGGCAAGACGCAAGCGCAAGGCTTGCACTCGCAGGCACCTGCGATTCCAGCGACGGACAACGGCCACCGGAGCGCTCGCGCCGGGGCCGATAGGACATGAAGGCGCCAAACGTGACGACACAAGAGAGCGGATCTGACGCTGTGGCGGGCTCTCGCTACGCGCAGCGCGGCCTGATGGGCGCGGAAGGGCGTGGGCGTAATTTGGTCTTTCGCCTAGGTAGTTCCGCGATCTTAATCACGTCTATCCTCGCGACGCTCTTTTGGCTTCCGCTATGGTGCTATGCCATGGTTGTTACCGCTTTCGTGGCGGCGGGCCTTTACGAGTTCTTTACCATGATTCGCCACCGGGGTATCTTGGTCAATCGCCCGCTTGGCATCGCGTTGGGAGTTCTTTTTTGCGCTCTGGTGGCCTGGCGATCGATGGTCGAGCCGGGGCTGCTGCCGCTTGCCGTAGGCTCTACCGAAAGCGCCATGATCAGTTGGATGTGGGACGTTTTTTGGCCGTTTGCGATCATCAGCTTGTGCGTGCGGCAGATTCTGCGCGGCAACACGTTTGAAGCGCTCAGCGGCATGAGCACCACGCTTTTTGGCCTGGCCTATATCGCGGCGCTTTTTAGCTATTTTTTTTATATCCGCGCGCTTGATTCTTCGCAAGGCGCCGAGTTGATCCTCTACTTGTTGCTTGTCACAAAAATGGGAGATGCCGGCGCTTATACCGTCGGCAATCTTCTAGGCAGGCACCCTTTGGTGCCGCGCATTAGCCCTCGCAAAACGATCGAGGGTTTTGTGGGCGCTATTTTGGTCAGCGGTGCTACGGCCGTTGTGGCCCAGCCGCTTTTGGGCCGGCCCATGCCGCCGATACCGAGTGTGTGTTTAGGCATGTTTCTGGGGCTGTTCGGCCAAATCGGCGACTTGGCTGAGTCGCTGATCAAGCGCGATTGCCAGATCAAAGACACAAGCCGGCTTCTGCCGGGGCTAGGCGGCATATTAGATGTCATCGATAGCTTGTTGTTCACCGCTCCCTTGTTTTATGCGGTGCTTATCTACGGATAAAGGCCCAGCCGGCTTTAAGCCGCATGCCGCAGGATGCTCCTGCGGTTTTTTGTCGCCGTAGTAAGTAATAATAAGAGGATAGCTTTTGAAGCAGCTTGGATGAAACGCATCGCGGTTATCGGCTCAACAGGATCGATCGGGCAAAACACCCTCGATGTGATCGCGCGCAACCCCGAGCGCCTGCAACTTGTTGGTTTGGCCGCGCGATCGCGCATCGACCTTCTCGCCAAGCAATGGGCGCAGTTCTCACCGCCCTATCTTGCGGTTCTGGATGCCGACAAAGCAAAACAGCTTAGCGCGCAGATCACGCCGCACCCTGTGTGGTCCGGCACGGAAGGTTTAGTCAAACTGGCTACGCATCCGGACGTGGATCTGGTGGTAGTGGCCGCGCTTGGCAGCGAGCTGCTGGTGCCGATTGTCCGCGCCATACAAGCCGGCAAGCAAATCGCGCTGGCCTCTAAAGAGTTATTGGTCATGGCAGGCGGGCTTATCATGCGCCTTGTCCGCGAACATGGAACGCGGCTTATTCCCATCGACAGCGAGCATGCGGCGTTGTTTCAATGCTTGCATGGCGTTGAGCCGGCGCAAGTCTCTCGCTTAACGGTTACAGGAAGCGGCGGATCGCTTTGGAATGTTCCGCCCGAAGCGTTGGCGAGCGTGACGCGCCAACAGGTGCTGGCGCACCCTAAATGGCAGATGGGCCCCAAAATCACCGTTGATTCTGCGACGCTGATGAACAAAGGCCTTGAAATGATCGAAGCGCGATGGCTCTTCGATATTCCCCTTGAGCGCATTTCTGTCGTGATCCACCCGGAAGCTGTCGTACACGCGATCATTGAGCTGGTGGACGGCACATTGCTTGCGCAGATGAGCTTGTGCGATATGCGGCTTCCGATTCAGTACGCGCTGAGTTTTCCTGACCGCTGGAGCAGCTCGCTGCCTCGGTTGGATGTCACGCGACTGAGCGCTTTGCGTTTTTTTGAGCCCCCTCTTGAGCGTTTTCCATGTTTGCGTTTGGCGCTTGAAGCCGCCGCGCAAGGAGAAAGCGCTTGCATCACGCTTAACGCAGCAAATGACGTCGCCGTTCAGGCGTACTTGGATGACCACATTCCTTTCACGGAGATTCCGCGGATAATAGCGGAGACACTCGAACAGCACGAGCGGGTTACGCATCCCACATTGGATGAAATTCTGTCCTTGGATGCGCTGGCCCGCCGAACAGCTAAGGAGCGAATTCATCAATGGTCGACACGGTAATTGCTTGGGTTGTGCGCGCGGCGACGGTAACCGGCGCATTCGGATTTTTGATCTTAGTGCACGAGGCGGGGCATTTTGTCGTGGCTAAGCTTGCGAAAGTTCGGGTTCTAAAGTTTTCTATTGGATTTGGTCCTGTATTGGCTAAATGGCGGGGTAAAGAAACAGAATACTGCGTTTCCTGGTTTCCGCTGGGCGGCTTCGTCAAGATGGCCGGCGAGCAGCAAGAAGAGCAAGAGCAGCAGCCTTGGGAATATCTGTCTAAGCCCATCAGCGTTCGCGCGTTGATTGTTTTGGCGGGCCCGCTCGTCAATTACCTGACAGCTATCGTTCTTCTGTGGGTTTTTCTTTTGCGCGGCTACTCAGGCTTGCTGCCGATTGTCGGCAGCGTGATGGAAAATATGCCGGCCCAAGTCGCCGGGTTTCAGGTTGGCGATCATATCGTGGGTCTTGAAGGCAAGTCTGTTCGAACTTGGGATGAAATGACGGCGATCATCCATGAGTCGGCGGGCAAAGAGCTTTCTATCGAGCTTGAGCGATCAGGTAAGCCTGTAGCGGTGCGGGTGACGCCAAAGTCCGAAGAAGTTACCGCCAGAAACGGCGAAAAATTAACGATCGGCCTGGTAGGCATCGGGGCGGGCAGCGAGCGCATGGGGCCGGTAGCGGCGATGGGCTTATCTATCCGCATGCAGAACTATTGGGCGGTTCAAACCATTAAAGCCTTCGGAGCGCTTTTAACCGGAAAACGAAAAATTCAAGATTCCATGACCGGCCCCTTGGGCATCGTCAAGCTTACGTCGGAAGCCGCGGGCATGGGTATGGGGCCGTTGCTGATTCTGCTGAGCTTATTCAGTTTGAGCCTTGCGATTTTCAACTGTTTCCCCGTGCCAATTTTAGATGGCGGCCATCTCTTGTTTCTCTTTCTTGAAAAATTGCGGGGAAGGCCGATCAGCCTTTTGGTTCAGGAGCGGGCCGCTATGGTGGGGCTTGTGCTCTTGGTGACCCTGGCGCTGGTCGTTTCCGTGAACGATATCAACCGTTTTTGGCTGCAAAAGTAGTCAATCCGCTTATGGCGCTAACATTGAACCCTTGGACAGCTATCTGGCTTAGGCCACGTCAAACGATCCGCCAGATCGTCGACGCAAACCCAAAGCGCGGCGTCTTCGCATTGGTGGCCGCTTCAGGGACCCTCTCGACGCTTAGCCAGCTCCTGAGCGCCCTGTCGAGCCCGGATGGTTTGCCTGGGATGCCCGCGTGGCTCTTATTTACTCTGCCGTTTGTGGGTGTGTTTTTCGCACTGCTTGGCTGGTATATCCTCGGTTGGGCTTATCGCTGGATAGGGAGCTGGTTCGGCGGTCAGGCCAGTAGCGAGCAGGTTCGCGCGGCGTATGCCTGGACCGAAATACCGATCATTGCGGGAGCGAGCGCCATTATCGCTGCTTGCATTGCGGCGCAGGCGCTGGGTGGTCGATCCGATCTTGCCTATGCGATTATTTTCCTTGTCACGCTTCCGGTTTCGATGGTGATCGGAATTTGGCAGCTGGTGATGCGTTCGCAGGCGCTTGGCGAGGTCCACGGATTCTCGGGATGGAAGGGGTTCGGCACAATGTTCGTTTCGAATATGTGCCTGTTTATGCCGATCACGCTTCTGGCCATGCTGGCCGCCATCGCCATACCGAATGTGCTCAGGGGACGCATGACCGCCAATGAATCAGCGGCTATTGGCAACATCCGAGCCTTGAGCGCGTCTCTTGAGCTGTACCGCGCTGCCGACGGCGTTTATCCTGGCTCCTGGCAGGCACTTCAGGAGAAGGACACGCCCATGAGCGCCCCAGCGTTTCAACACCCCGACTTGTCCGCAGAGGCTGTGCAAGGATACCGATACGCCTATGCCCAGCGCGGCTCCGACAACTATCAGCTTACAGCGGTCCCGGCAGAACCCCTAAGCACAGGTTCGCGAAGCTTCTACAAAGATGCCGCAGGTGGCGTTATCCGGCATTGCCGTGTGAGCTCAGAGGGGCATACGCCACTGGCCAGAGACTATCCGCTGGAAAAACAGCCGGCTCCCTGTGCGGCCGGTGCTGCGGAGCAAGACGAATGATCGCCAGGCGCAGGACGCGTCAAGTACGCGTCGGCTCAATTGCGATCGGAGGCGATGCTCCGGTTTCAATCCAGTCGATGACTAAAACCGACACGGCTGATATTGCGGCAACCGTCCGGCAAATTCGCGCGCTGGCGACCGCCGGCTGCGAGATCGTACGCGTGGCGGTGCCGACTATCGAGGCTTCCAAAGCGCTTGCCGATATTCGAAAAGAGGCCAACAAGGTTCCGCTGGTTGCCGACATCCATTTTCATCCGCAATTCGCAATCGCGGCTATTGAAGCGGGGTTTGATAAGATCCGTTGGAATCCCGGCAATATCCGCAATCCGGAGCGTGTCCGCGAGGTTGTCGACCGCGCGAAGGAGCGGGGTATTCCTATCCGCGTCGGCGTTAATGTCGGTTCGTTAGACCCCGAATGCGAAGCCGCCCACCCAAACGACCTGGTTGAAGCCATTGTCCAAAGCGCGCTTAAGTCGGTGCGCCTTTTGGAGGGCTTCGGATTCGACAAGATTGTCTTGTCGCTCAAGTCTTCGGACGTGGTTCAAATGATCAGGGCTTACCGTCGCATGAGCGAGCTGACCGATTATCCGTTTCATCTGGGGGTTACGGAGGCGGGTTTGATCGATGCCTCTACCGTGAAATCCGCGATCGGAATCGGCGCGCTCTTGGCCGACGGCATCGGCGATACGTTACGTGTTTCGATCACCGGCGATGCGATCGATGAAGTGGATGTGGCGCGCCGTATTCTTTCTTCGCTTGAGCTGCGCCGTTTTTCAACGAATGTCATCGCTTGCCCTTCTTGCGGGCGCTGCGAAATCGACGTCGTCGGCATTGCCAAGCAAGTCGAGCAGCGGCTGATGGAGCTGGGCAAGCAGGATCCGCGCGTGATGCAGCTGACGGTTGCGGTGATGGGCTGCGTTGTGAACGGGCCCGGCGAATCCGAGCATGCCGATATCGGCATGGCAGGCGGCGGAGGGGTGGGGGTCATTTACCGCAAGGGCAAGCAGGTTCGCCGCGTATCCGAGGCTGAAATGGTCGATGCGCTGATGGATGAAGTGCGGGCTGTAGTCAACGGCGGCGTAGCGCAAGTTCCGGGAGCTGCGCTGACGCAGATCTCAAAGGCCGGCTGACCCAGCGCATGATCACTAAATGGTCCAAATATTTCCTTCCGACTTTACGCGAAGACCCTAAAGACGCCGAAGCCATCAGCCATAAGCTGATGATGCGCGCCGGCCTGATCCGGCGCGTGGGCTCCGGCGCTTATGCCTACCTTCCATTCGGCCTGCGCGCGCTGCAGTGTGTCTGCGCTATTATCCGCGAAGAAATGAACAATGCGGGCGCTCAAGAGCTGCTCATGCCGGCCCTGACGCCGGTTGAGTTATGGAAGACGACCGGCCGCTATGAAATCATGCAAGACATTCTGATTCGCTTCAAGGATCGGACGGGCAAGGAAGTGGTGCTGGGGCCAACGCATGAAGAAGTGGTGACAGACATTGCCAAAGAAGCGCGGTCGCACAAACAGCTGCCGATCATCCTTTATCAGATCCAGACCAAATTTCGCGACGAGCCGCGACCGCGTTTTGGCATCATTCGCTCCAAAGAATTCCTCATGAAGGATGCTTACAGCTTTGATGTTTCTTGGGAAGATTTAGGCCGCAGCTATGACGCCATGTACCAGGCCTATAAACGGATTTTCGCGCGAAGCGGCTTAAAAGCGCTCGCCTGCGATGCGGATTCGGGCGCGATGGGCGGCGACGTGTCGCATGAGTTTATGGCCGCCTCTGATTTCGGAGAAGACCGCATCGCGCATTGCGCTTCTTGCGGCTATGCCGCCAACTTGGAAGCGGCCAAATGTCCACCCGCACCGGCTATACCTGGCGAAGCGCTGCAGCCGCTGCAGGAAGTTGCCACGCCTGGCCAGCACACCGTTGAACAGGTTAGCCAGTTTCTCAAGGTATCTCCAACCAAGATTATTAAGACGCTGATCTATGAAGCCGCCTCCGACGTTGTGGCGGTTCTTGTTCGGGGGGACCATGACGTTAACGAAGCCAAACTGGCCCGTTTATTGAAGTCCAAGACGCTTAAGCTTGCTTCTGCCGCTACCATCGAGCGCGTCACCGGCGCTCCGGTTGGTTTTGCCGGTCCTGTAGGCCTTAAGGGTGTTGCGTTGATCGCTGATCAAACGCTCGCGCATCTTGCAAACGCGGTGGCAGGGGCAAATCGCGCCGAGGCCCATATGGTTAACGTCAACCTTAGCCGAGACGCTAAAGTGGATACGGTCGCTGACGTGCGTTTTGCGACCGAAGACGATGCCTGCCCCAAGTGCGGCGCAAAAATGGCTCTCATCAAGACGATCGAAATCGGCCATGTGTTTAAGCTCGGCACCCGCTACAGCCAGGCGCTGGGGGCTGTCTTTCAAGATGCTTCGGGCCAGTCGCAGCCGATGATTATGGGCTGCTATGGGATCGGGGTGAATCGAGTTTTGGCGGCAGCGATTGAGCAATGCCATGACGAGCAGGGAATTGTATGGCCGGCGGCGTTGGCCCCATTTAGCGTTGTGGTAACCGTAATGGAAGCTGTAAACGAAACCATGCTTGCCAAGGCCACGGAATTGGCTCAACGATTGGACAAGGCCGGATTTTCCGTGCTTTTGGATGATCGCCAGCAGTCGCCTGGCAGCAAACTGAAGGATGCGGATCTGATCGGCATCCCGGTGCAGGTAGTTGTCGGTAAGGCTTGGCAGCAGGCGGAGCAGCTCGAAATCCGCTCGCGCGCCACTAAAGAGAAGATGCTGGTTGCCGTTGAGGCTGTGGAGGATACGGTCAGGAAACTGCTTGACACGTCATCGACGCTGGTGTAATTTAACACAGGGAATCTAGCCTTCGCTAAAAGTGGGTTTTACCCACTTTTTTTATTATCTAGGATTTTTGTTTAAGAAATTTAAGAAAGAACGCTGGGTTTTCCGGCCGGACACGTGCGCGTATGGATGATCCTAAGCTGGCTGCAATCCGGGAATTGGCTGAGCCGATTCTGGCCCAACAGAACTTAGAGTTAGTTGAGCTTACCTGCCGTCCACAGGGCCGGCAGCTGCTCCTTAAGTTTCTGGTAGATGGTGTGGGGGGCGTTAGCATCCAGCAGTGCGCCCGCGCAAATTCGCGTATCGGGCAAGCGCTAGAGGAAGCACGGCTCTTGGAAGACGCTTACGAGCTTGAGGTTTCTTCTCCTGGACTTGACCGGCCGCTTGTCAGTTTGCGGGATTTTGAGCGGGCTATCGGCGAAGATCTGCGCATTGAGGTGAGCGAGCCGGATGGCCGGGCACGTGAACTGACCGGCATGTTGTTAGCGGTTCAGCCGGAAGCGGTTGTGCTTAAAACTAAAGCGGGTAATTTGACCGTTGATCGCGCTCAAATTCGTCGCGCTAAGAAAACATTGCCGTGGTAGCTGCCACAAGCACAAGATGGTTTGATAAAAGAAAATGAACGCTGAACTTCTTTCTATCTTAGAAGCGATTGAGCGAGACAAAGGCATCAGCCGCGAGGTGCTTATTCAAGCGGTTGAATCTGCCTTGGCCACGGCCGCGCGCAAGAGCCTAGGTGTGCCCGAGGATCAAGAAGTTACCGTCACCATCGACCGCGTAAGCGGCCGCTTGGCTGTTTCCTCTCAAGGCAAGGCCGTTTCCTCCGTTGATTTCAGCCGCATCGCGGCGCAGACCGCTAAGCAGGTAATCATCCAGAAGATCCGCGAAGCTGAGCGCGAGGTGGTTTTCAACGAGTTTCAGGGCCGCGTCAGCGACATCGTGACAGGCACGGTTCATCGCTTTGAGCGTGGCGATGTTATCGTTGAGCTTGGCCGCACCGAGGCTATTCTACCTAAAGCTGAGCGCATTCCCCGAGAAGAATACCAGCAGGGCGACCGACTCCAGGGGTATGTCTTAGAGGTCCAGAAGACCGTAAAGGGTCCCGCGATCGTGCTCTCGCGCACGCACGAAGGTTTTGTGAAGGGATTATTCGTGCTTGAGGTGCCGGAGATCGCCGAAGGCATCGTTGAGATGAAAGGCGTTGCTCGAGAAGCCGGCGACCGAACCAAGTTAGCCGTTCATTCGAAGGATGATAAGGTTGACTGTGTCGGCGCTTGCGTTGGCATGCGCGGCACGCGCGTCAAGAATATCGTGCGCGAGCTGCACGGTGAGAAGATCGACATCATTCGCTGGCACGAGTCCATCAAAGAATTCATCGCTGCGTCGCTTGCGCCGGCCAAAATCGCTCAAATCGAAGAGAATACGGCCTCCAAGCGCGCGATTGTCATCGTTGATGATGACCAGCTGTCGCTTGCGATCGGAAAGCGCGGCCAAAATGTTCGCTTGGCTTCCAAGTTGACCGGTTGGGAGCTGGAAATCAAAAATCGCGGCCAAATATCCAGCGCAAGCCAAGCTCCGGCGTTGCGTAGCCTCGAGGGCATCGGTCCTACGCTTGAAGCGAAGCTGCTCCAGGCAGGTATAGATTCTGTGGATAAACTTGGCGGCATGACCCAAGAACAATTACTTGAGGTGCCGGGTATCGGCGAGAAAACGGCTCAGAAATTATTAGAGTCAGCCAAGAAGGCGTTGAGTCAACCTCAACCGCCGGTTGAGGAGGCTGCTTCAGTAGAGCCCGCAGAGCCCGCGCAAACACAGACCGCGCAACCGCAGGAATCTACCGATGCCCAGACGGGAAAGACCGACGAGCCTAACAGCCAAGAGTAAGGCCGTTAAAATTAAGCGATCTGCGCCAGGCGCGCAGGAAGAGATGCCAGGATCAGGTATGCGTGTACACGAGCTCGCCAAAGAACTTAAGCTGACCTCTAAAGAATTATTGAGCAAGCTATCTTTGCTCAAGATTCCGGCTAAAGCTCATATGAGCACCTTGGATGACGCGGCTGTGGCCAAAGTCCGGGCGGAAGCCGCTAAATCATTAGGGAGCAAGCCCTCTGTAGGTAAGGCATCGGCATCCAAACCAGCGGCCAAGGAATCGGCCAAGCCTTCCAAGGCATCTGCAGTAAAAGAGGCTCCGGCAAAAAGTCACGCGGCAAAAGAAGTCGTTAAAGCCGCTGTGTCTTCAGCGATTCCCGCAACTGCTGCAAAATCCATAACGCCTGCGCCAAGCGTTTTGGCTGCGCCGAAAGTTGCGGCGCCGGTTGCCGCAAAGCCTGCCATGCGTGAAGTTGCCGCGGCCCAACCTGTTGCGGTCGCTGTTTTGCCGGCGGTTGATGCTAAAATTTTAGAGCTGAGGTTTCCCATTACCGTTAATGAGCTGTCGGTAAAATTAGAGATAAAGGCCAGCGATTTGATTAAGCGGCTCATTCAACAAGGCGTGTTTGCTTCGATCACACAGCAGCTGGATCAGGCGACCGCCACAAAGGCGGTTGAAAGTTTTGGCGCGGTGGTTACTTTGGCCCCGACGCTGGAAGAACAGCTGCAGAAATTTGCAGCGCCTGATCCCGCCAAGCTAGTGGCACGCGCTCCGGTGGTGACGTTTATGGGTCATGTAGACCACGGCAAGACCAGTTTGCTCGATGCTATCCGTCAGGCCAAAGTGGCCGAGCAGGAAGCAGGGGGTATTACCCAACACATCGGCGCGTACGAAGTCTTGCTTCCTAAAGGGCAAGTGACGTTTCTGGATACACCGGGCCACGAAGCTTTTTCAGCCTTGCGGGCTCGCGGCGCGAACATTACCGATATTGTCGTATTAGTTGTCGCAGCCGATGATGGGGTTATGCCACAGACGCTGGAAGCCATTGATCACGCGAAAGCGGCTGATGTGCTCATTGTTGTCGCCATTAACAAGATAGACCGGCCCGATGCTAATCCTCAAAAGATCAAGCAGCAGTTGGCGCAGCACGATCTCTTAGCCGAAGATTGGGGCGGCAAGACGATTATGGTGTCGGTTTCTGCCAAGACGCGCGAAGGTATTGATAGCCTGCTTGAAATGCTGCTGCTTGAAGCAGAATTGCTCGAGCTCAAGGCTGATCCCACAGCGGCCTCGCAGGGAACGGTCATCGAAGCTCGGCAAACCAAAAACCGCGGGCCTGTAGCGACGGTGCTTGTGCAGCAGGGAACATTGCGTGTAGGCGATACCGTCGTTGTTGGGCGTCTGGCGGGCCGCGTGCGGGCCATGATTAATGACCGCGGTCAGCGTGTTAAAGAAGCCGGGCCTGCTCGGCCGGTTGAAATTCTCGGCCTTCCTGAGGTGCCGCAAGCGGGCGATCGGTTCCTGGTTGTAGGCGATGAGCGGGCCGCCAGAGAGCTGGCTTCGCAGCGTCACGAGCAATACACCAAGCAGGCGCTTAATCCGCCCAAACGAATCACGCTTGAGCAGCTGCACCAGCGGATCATCGAAGGCAAGCTAAAAGAGCTGCGTCTTATTCTCAAGGCCGATGTGCAAGGCTCGCTTGAGGCTATAGTGGGCAGCCTCATTAAACTCGACACGGAAAAAGAGGAAGTTTCTTTCCGCATTTTACACACCGGAATCGGCGATATCAGCGAATCCGATGTGATCCTGGCGGCTGCATCGGACGCTATCATCGTGGGTTTTCATGTCGGCATTGATCTGCAAGTGCAGGTGCTTGCCGCGCGCGAAGGCGTCGATGTGCATATTTACCAGATCATCTACGAGCTGGTGGGCGCCATCAAAGCGGCTATTGAAGGTTTGCTTGAGCCCACTCTGGAAGAGACCTTTTTGGGCCGAGCGGATGTACGCAAGCTGTTCCAGGTTTCAAAGATCGGTATGGTGGCCGGCTGCATGGTTACTAAGGGAACTATTCGGCGCGACGCGACCATGCGCGTTATCCGTGGCCGCGACAGGCTTATTGAAACGAAGATCATTAACTTAAAGCGCGTCAAAGATGATGCGCGCGAAGTTCAAGAAGGCGTCGAGTGCGGCATTTCGCTTGACGGTAATGTGGATTTGCAAGTCGGCGACCTGCTTGAGGCGTGGGAAATAAAGAAAGTCGCTCGCAAGCTAGGCTGATGTGCGGCCACCGCTAGCGGCGGCCCGATTGCGTTGGACGTTATCGTGCAGGGCTCTACCTTCATTTCTCCTTCTATCCAGGCAGGCAAGTGCTGATGGCTCGCGTGTTAAGCGGCATGCGGCCGACCGGTCAGCTGCACCTGGGCCATCTAGTGGGCGCGCTCGCGAATTGGAAATCCCTCCAGGATCGCTACGAGTGTTTCTTCATGGTGGCGGATTGGCACGCGCTTATGGGCGAATACGAGCGCCCGCAATTGATCCGCCAGTGGAGTTACGAGAACGTCATCGACTGGCTCGCGGCGGGTATCGACCCTAAACGCAGCGTCATCTTTCGCCAATCCGATGTCCCCGAACATGCCGAGTTGTTTACGCTGTTGGCTATTTTGACGCCTTTAGGCTGGGTTGAGCGAGTTCCGACGTACAAAGAGCAGCTGCGTGAGATAGAAGGGCGCGACTTGGCCACTTATGGATTTTTGGGTTATCCCGTGCTGCAGGCGGCCGATATTTTATTGTATAAAGCGGATGCGGTTCCTGTGGGCGAAGACCAGCTGCCGCACCTTGAGCTGACGCGCGAGATCGTTCGGCGCGTGCATTTTTTGCTTAAGCGCGAGATTTTTCCCGAGCCCAAGTCGCTGCTGACTGAAGACTCGCGTTTGTTGGGCACCGACGGCCGCAAGATGTCCAAGAGCTATGGAAACACGATCAATTTGTCGCAAGATGAGCAGTCGCTTCGCGAGACGGTGCAGAAGATGTTCACCGACCCGACCCGTATCAAAATGACCGACCCGGGGCATCCGGATAAATGCAACGTGTGCGGCTACTGGAAGACGTTCGCCCCATCTCAAGCGGCAGCGGTATGGGAAGAATGCCGCACTTCCAAGCGCGGCTGCGCGCAGAATAAGCGAGATCTAAGCGGTGTTGTGGTCGAGATGACTCGCCCGTTTCGCGAGGCGCGCGCTAAGTTGCCCTCGGCGCAAGAGAAGTCGCGCTACGCCGAAATTGAGCGTATCCTACAGGACGGAAAAGAGCGCGCTCAAGCGGTGGCTAGAGAAACGATGGCCGAAGTAAAGGCAGCCTTCGGGTTATCTTAGAGGACAATCAATGCGCTACGATGTGCGCGCTGAAATATACGAAGGGCCTCTACCGTTGCTCGTTGAGCTTGCCAAGCTCAACTTGATCGATCTTTTTATCATCAAACTGGTGGATTTGACGAAACAGTATTTGGAAGAAGTTTCGCGCGCCGGCCGAGACCTCAACGAGCTCGCCGAGCCGCTGCCGCTTTTAGGCAGCTTGCTTGCTTTTAAGGCGCGCGGGCTGATGCCCCAGCCAACGGTTGGCGGTGAAGACGATGAAGTCCCCGTCAGCCTAGAAGAGCTCGAGCGGCGCCTTAAGGAATACGAGCAATTTAAGTCGGTAGCGCAGCTGTTGTCGGAGCTGCATCATTTAGCGCACAAGCATTACACGCGCGCGCGCGCCGATGTCCCGGAATTGGAAACGCCGCAAACGCCCGAAGCGGGGTTGGGCGAGGTGGGTATCGCCGACCTCGTCGGCGCTTTCTCGAAAGTGTTGGAGCGGGCGACTGCGCCTATTTACGAGGTATCGGTTGAGCCCTGGACGGTTGAAATGAAAGTAAAGGACTTGCGCGTGCTGTTGGCGGTGAAACGGCGGGTTAGTTTTTCGGAACTTTTTCACGCCAAGCTGACGCGCTTGGAGCTGGTGGTTACTTTCTTAGCGCTGCTTGAGCTGATCCGCCAGCGTTACGCGAAAGCGGTGCAAGAAAAGCCTTTTGAAGAAATCAAAGTCGCCTTTTGCAGTGAGACGGTGGAGTCGTAGCTATGAGCCAAGACAGCATACCGGATGAAGCTAGAACCAAACGTATAGTCGAAGCGCTGCTTTTCGTGTTCGGAAATCCGCTGCCTTTGAAGCGGCTCTTAGAAACGCTGCCGGATCTGACGGCAGCGCAGGCGCGGGTAATGATTGACAGCCTCAACGCCGAATATCAATCTTGCGGCAGGGCTTTCCATATTCAGGAGGTAGCCGGCGGCTACCAGTTGTTGACCGATCCCGATTTGGCGCCATGGATTCAGCGCGCTTTGCAGCCGCCAAAGCAAGACTCGGTGAGCCCTGCGGCTTTGGAAACTTTAGCTATCGTCGCGTACCGCCAGCCGATCACCAAAGGCGAGATCGAACTGATCCGCGGCGTGGATGTGGGCGGCGCTTTGGATACGTTGGTCGAACGCAAGTTCGTGAAACCCGCCGGCCGCAAAGACAGTCCCGGCAGGCCCTTTTTTTATGGAACGACTACCGAATTTTTGCGCCACTTTAAGCTTGAATCGCTGGAAGCGCTGCCGAAAATTACCGAGTTGGTGGTGCCCGAACAGCTGAGCGCGCAGGCCAAAGCGCTTGATGCGGCTGGCGTGGCAGAGCTGCCGGCAAGCGATGCAGCGGCCCAAGGCTCGCCTGAAACAAGCGCCGCCACTGCGGCGGCCAACGTCGCTGCGGTCGCGTAAACGCGATGGCTCCGGAGGCAATTGCCCGCAATCGCGCCAAGCATACGGCGCAGCTGGCCAAGATTCGGCGCCAGATTGACTCGTTGGATGAGCGTTTGCTTCGGCTGGTGAATCAGCGGGCAAGTCTTGCTCTTAATATCGGCCGCATTAAAGACAAACAGAAGTGGCCTGTATTCGATCCTAAACGCGAAGCTTTCGTTTTGCGCCATGTGATGGCGGCCTCGCGAGGCCCCTTGTCGTCTTCTGCGGTGCGGCATATTTTTCAGGCTATTTTGTGCGAGTGCCGGCGGCGCCAGCGCGCACGCCGCCATCAATCAGGCCTGTGATGACGACGGTAGCTTATCTCGGACCTGAGAACACCAATACCCATGTGGCGGCGCAGGCGAAATTCGGCAAGCGCGCTGACTTTGTACATGCCCCGACGGTAGAAGATGTTTTCCGCTCCGTCGAACGGCGGCAGGCTGATTTTGGCGTGGTGCCGATTGAGAATTCGCTTGAAGGCGCTGTGACGCATACGCTGGATCGCTTCATTGATTTTATCGATACGCCGGTGCAGATCCAAGGTGACATCGAGCTGCCCATTCGGCACTCATTGATTATTTTGAATGGAGCGCGGCTGCTCGATTTGAAAATCGTATTTTCGCACCCCCAAGCGCTCGCGCAATGCAGGCACTGGCTTGATCAGAAATTTCCCGGCATTCGACGCATGGAGACTCGCTCAACCGCGGAGGCGGTCCAACGACTCCTGGATCGAACGGACACCATAGATGCGGATGGTGGGGGAAAACCCGTGAATTCGCTTGAAATAGCGGCGATCGCAAGGGCTGAACTTGCCGAGCGCGGACTGAAGGCAATTCCGATCCCCGAAGTTCGCGAGAACAAAACGCGTTTTCTCATTTTGGGTTTGGGCGAGCCGAAGAAGGGAAAACGCAACAAAACATCGGTCGTATTCGCGCTCAAAGACAAACCCGGCGCTTTGCATGACGCGCTGGTTCCGTTTAAGCGCAACAAGATCAACCTGACCAAGATCGAGTCGCGCCCGTCTAAGCGCAAGGCGTGGGAATACGTGTTCTTTATCGACGTAGAGGGCCACGAGTCGGATGTGTCGGTGCAGCGCGCGCTTAAAGCGCTCGGCAGTTCGACGTCGATCGTACGCATACTCGGCTCGTATCCTGTTGCCGCTCGATAACTCAAGATAAATGGAACAGCTCATGGCAAGTCTGGATCCGCGTGCGCGGGCAATTTTGCAAGGCCTGCAAGGGTACAAACCCGGCACGCCCATTGAAGAAGTCAAGCGCCGCTTCAAGCTGAAGTCGGTGATTAAGCTGGCTTCCAATGAGAACGCGCTGGGCCCGTCGCCAAAAGCGCTTGCGGCTCTGCGAGCAGCGTCCTCACAACTCAATCGCTATCCGGATGCTGCCGGCAGCGCTTTGAAAGCTAAGCTCGCGTCCGTTCTACGCGTGAAGCCCGACATGATCACGCTGGGCAACGGTTCCGATGAGCTGTTGGTGCTTGCGCTGCGCGCGTTCGTTGACCCGGGCGATGAAGTTGTTGTTGCCGAGCCTACGTTCTTGATTTATGCGCTGCAAGCTAAGGCCTGCGGCGCGTCGGTGCACGTGGTGCCGCAGCGCGATCACCGCTATGACCTGGCGGCTATGAAAAGGGCGGTGACGCCTCAGACAAAAATTGTTTTTATCGCGAATCCCGACAATCCGACCGGCACCTACGTCACCAAACGAGAGTTGTCGCAGTTCTTATCCGGATTGCCCGCTTCTGTTTTAGTGGTGATGGATGAGGCCTACTATGAGTTTGTGGACGCGGCGGATTACCCGCAGACGATTCCACTGGTGAATGATGCGCCGGTGATGGTGACGCGCACGTTCTCTAAAGCTTATGGCTTAGCGGGCCTGCGTGTGGGTTATGCCGTCGCTAATCCTAACGTCATCGCGGCGCTTGAGGCGGTGCGCGAGCCGTTCAACGTCAATAGCTTGGCCCAAGCAGCGGCGCTGGCGGCGCTGGGAGACATTGCGTTTCTAGCTAAGACGCGCAAGGTATTGGGCGAAGGCCGCCGTTTTGTTCTTAAAGCGTTGGATGCGCTCAGGTTTCGGTATGTGCCGAGCGCGGCAAATTTTGTTTTGATCGAATGCGGCCCGAGGGCTCCGGAGCTCGCCCAGGCGCTTTTGGAAAAGGGCGTCATCGTGCGCGAGATGAGCGCGTGGAAGCTGCCTGGCTTTTTGCGCGTGACGATCGGCACCATGCCTGAAAATCGGCGGTTTGTGCAGGCACTTAAGCAGTGCTTGTCGCCATCTGTAAAAGTGAAAAACAAGAGAGGATCTAAATGATTATTGTCCTGAAACCCGACGTAACCAAGAAACAGCTCGATCATGTTTTAGTACGCATCAAAGAGCTGGGCCTTAAACCTATGATCTCCAAGGGCACCGAGCGCACCATTATCGGCGTTATCGGGCCTGAAGATGCTCTGCGCGCGCAGCCGCTTGAGGTCATTCCCGGTGTCGAGAAAGTGATGCCGGTCCTGAAGCCGTACCGCTTGGTTTCTCGGGAGTTTAAGCCGGAGCCGACTATCGTCGACGTTAAGGGCGTAAAAGTAGGCGGCAAGAAGCTGGTCGTCATGGCCGGGCCTTGCTCGGTGGAAGGCCGCGAGATGCTGTTGGAGACAGCCAAGGTTGTCAAGAAGGCGGGGGCCGCCTTTCTGCGCGGCGGAGCGTTTAAGCCGCGGAGCTCGCCGTACTCTTTCCAGGGTTTGCGCGAGGAGGGGCTAAAGTATTTGCGCGAAGTCGCGGATGAGGTGGACATGCCTGTGGTCACCGAGCTGCTGGATGTGCGCGATCTCAAGCTGGTTGAGCGCTACACCGACGTCATCCAGATTGGCGCGCGCAACATGCAGAACTTCGAGCTGCTTAAAGAAGTCGGCTTATCCCAAAAATCGGTGCTGCTCAAGCGCGGGTTGTCGGCGACCATAACCGAATTTTTGCTGGCCGCGGAATACATTCTCAGCCAGGGCAATTTCAATGTGATCCTATGCGAGCGCGGCATCCGCACTTTCGAAGACCAAACGCGCTTTACGCTCGACTTGAACGCCGTGCCGGTCATCAAGAAGTTGACGCATCTGCCCGTTATCGTAGACCCGAGCCACGGCACCGGCTCATGGGATTACGTGACACCTATGGCGCGCGCAGGGGTGGCGGCCGGCGCGGACGGCTTGATGATCGAAGTGCACCCGCAGCCTGAGGTCGCGCTTTCCGACGGCCCGCAGTCGCTTCTGCCAAAGACATTCGTCAACTTAATCAAGGAAGTGCGCAAGATCGCGGTCGCCGTCGACCGCACGCTCTAAAATCGTCAGGTAGCGCGCTGCCTTCGCGGTGCGCGCTGGAATTCGGGGAACGATGATCCGGCGTCCTCTATTTGAGCAGGTTACGATTGTCGGCCTTGGGCTAATGGGCGGATCGTTAGGCATCGCGATCCGTCGCCACGGGTTAGCTAAGACCGTAGTGGGTCTTAGCCGTAGCGCAGCGACGCTGCATAAGGCTGGAGCTGTGGGCGCGATTGATATCGGCACGCTCGATCCGCGAAAAGCCCTTGAGCGGGCGGATCTTGTGATCCTTGCTGTCCCTGTTGATGTGATCGTGCCGATGGCTAAGCGTTTGAGCCGTTTTGCGCCTCCAGGCGCTGTTTTTTCGGATGTCGGCAGCACTAAGTCTGCTATCGTCCGCGCGCTTGATCGCGGGCTGCCTAAGTCTATGCCCTTTGTCGGGGCGCATCCCATCGCTGGGTCCGAAGAGCGGGGCATTGCTGCGGCAAGCGAAGCTATTTTTAGCGATGCCGCGTATTGCGTTGTGACTCCTACCGCCAAAACCAACCGCGCTGCTTTGCGCGCTGTTACCCATCTCTGGAAAGCCATCGTGCCGCGTGTGGTCGCCATGAAAGCGCAACGGCACGATCAGCTGCTGGCCGGGGCAAGCCACCTGCCGCATGCGCTCGCTTTTGCTCTGGCCGCAAGTTTTTCGCGCGGCGCCTTGCCCGCCATGCCCCGCAGTTTTTTGGATATGACCCGTATCGCTAAAAGCGATCCGGATCTTTGGCGAGCCATTTTTCTCAGCAATCGTGCGGCGCTTAAGCGCGTTTTTCGCGCGTTCGACCGCAACTACCGAGGCCTCACAGATGCCATCGAAAGCAATCGAGCCGACACGCTCTGCCGAATCCTGGCTCGAGCCAAAGCCCGACGCCATGACCTCGAAAGCCGCTAAGCCTTCGGGAAATTTAGGCGCCTCTGATCAGTCGACAGTTGTCACCATTGACGGGCCGGCCGGCGTAGGCAAGAGCACAACCGCCCGCTTGCTGGCTAAGGAACTGGGCCTCTTGTATCTGGATACGGGCGCTACCTACCGAGTGCTTGCATACGCCGCGCTGCAGAAAGGGTTCCACCCTATCGTGGACGTCAAACCAATCGCCGAACTGGCAGGGCATTTAAAACTGAAATTCCATTACAAAGAAGACGGAAAATTGCAGGTGATTCTAAACGCTAAAGACATCACGACCGCGATCCGCACCGAAGAGATCACCGAGGCCGCCGCTCAGGTCGCCCAACATCCGGATGTGCGCAAGGCTATGGTTCGGTGCCAGCGTGAGCTGGCGAAAGAGCAAGGGCCTGGGCTTGTCGTTGAAGGGCGCGATACAGGCTCGGTTGTTTTCCCGAACGCGACGTTCAAGTTTTTTCTCGACGCGGATCCCGCTATCCGCGCCGAGCGCCGTCAAGTCGAAATGACGCGCATGTACGGCACCCAGCCTCCGATCGTTCAAGTGCGCGAGCAGCTCAACTTCCGCGACCGGCTGGACCGCCATCGGCGCGTAGGGCCGCTGGTCAAGCCGGAAGGCGCGATCGCCATCGACACATCGCACCTGACCACCGACGAAGTTGTGCGCAAGATGATCGCGTACGTCCGCTCGACCGCCATTGAGGGCTAGGCGCCCATGTCTTGGCTGCGCGGCATCCCGTATTACTTGGTCAAGTTTACGTGCTGGCTTGTGCTGCGCTTGCGCTTTGGAATGGAAGTAACGGGCCAGGAGCATGTTCCCAAGCAAGGCGCGTTCATCATCGCTTGCAACCACGTCAGCCATTTGGATCCGGTGGTGCTCGGCTGCGCCTGCCCGCGGCGAATCACTTACATGGCCCGGACCACGCTTTGGGAGCCGCCCCTCTTGCGTTTATTCATGAACGCCATGCAGTGCATTCCCCTTAAACGCGGCGAAGCGGATGTGGGCGCGATTCGAGAAGCGGCGCGGCAGCTTAAGGCCGGCCGCAGCATCGGTTTATTCCCGGAAGGAACGCGCCAGCCTTCCGGTCAATTGGGCCAAGCTAAGCGGGGAATCGGGCTTCTGGCCGCTCTAGCCAAAGTGCCGGTTGTGCCCGCGGTGGTGCAGGGCACCTACGAAGCGCTGCCTAAAGGCGCCAAGCGCCTGCAACGCTCCAAGATTCGGGTTGCCTTCGGGCCGCTCATCCCCTATACTACTGCAGTTTCCCGAAAGGAAGCCCTTTCAGGCGCGAACAGCGACGGCGCGCCGCAAAATACGGAACGTCGCGCAACCAGTGGTAAAGGGCACGATCAACTTGCCGAGGCGGTTACTCGCCAGTGGCAACAGTTGCTTGCTTCAATGAAGGAATCCCCGCATGGCGCCAACCAAGATTGATTCCATTTTAGAACCTGCCGTATCCGAGAACGCTCAAGCTATGGGCGATCTTTACGCTCAAAGCATGCGCGGCATCACCGAAGGCCAGATCGTTAAAGGCCGCGTGATCGCACTGACTGCTAAAGAAGTGATGATCGACATCGGCTTTAAGTCCGAAGGTTCGGTCGATCGCTTTGAGTTTGCCGACGCCAACAGCCTTAAGGTCGGTGACGAGGTCGACGTGCTCGTCGAGAATATCGAAGACGAGCAAGGCATGGTGATCCTCTCCAAGCACAAAGCCGATCGTCAAAAGGGCTGGGAGCGGATCATCAATAATTTCAAGGAAGGCGATGTCATCGACGGCCGTGCCGTGCGCAAGGTAAAGGGCGGCCTTATGGTCGATATCGGCATGGAAGCGTTCATGCCTGCTTCGCTTGCCTCTTTCAAGGGCTACGCTAACCTCGATAGCCTCATTAATTTGCCGCTTAAGTTCATGATTTTAAAAATCAGCCGCTCGCGCAAGAACATCGTGGTCTCGCACCGCGATTACTTGCTTCGCGAGAAAGACGCGCAGCGCAAGATGCTCATCGAGTCGCTCACAGTCTCTGAGCGTCGTAGCGGCACGGTCAAGAACCTGACCGATTTCGGCGCTTTCATCGACCTCGGCGGGCTCGACGGCTTGCTGCACATCGGCGATATTTCATGGGGCCGCATCGGCCATCCATCCGAGGTGCTCCGTGTCGGCCAGCAGTTAGATGTGATTGTTCTGTCGGTCGACCGGCAGTCGAACAAGATTTCGCTCGGTCTTAAGCAGCTTCTGCCGAGCCCCTGGGAGCACGCCGGCGATAAGTATCCGGTGAACGCCAAGGTAAAAGGCAAGGTCGTGAACCTGGTTCCTTACGGCGCGTTCGTGGAAGTCGAGCCGGGAATCGAGGGTTTGGTGCACATTTCCGAGTTCTCGTGGTCCAAGCGCATCGCGCATCCATCCGAGCTGCTCAAGGTCGGTCAGGAAATCGAGGCGGTTGTGCTGGCCGTGGATGCCAAGAACCAGCGCTTGTCGTTGGGCATGCGCCAGGCAAGCGGCGATCCGTGGCAGACCGCTAAAGACAAATACACGCCCGGCGTTAAATTAACCGGCCGCGTGCGCCAGTTGACCGACTACGGTGCTTTCGTTGAATTAGAAGATGGTATCGAAGGCATGCTTCACAACGCCGATATCTCGTGGACGCGCAAGATCAACCATCCATCCGAAGTTTTGAAGAAGGGCAAGATGGTGGATGTGGTGATCATGACTTGCGAGCCAGACAACCACCGCATTACCTTAGGCATGAAGCAATTGGTCGAGGATCCGTGGCCGCAGCTGGTTCAGCGCTTCTCCGTAGGGGCTTCGGTCGAAGGCACCATCACTAAGGTGGCTGGTTTTGGCCTCTTTGTGGAGATCTCGTCAGATGTCGAAGGTTTGATGCACTTATCCGAGCTTGAGTTGGGTCCTACCGAAAAGCTGGATGAGCGGTACAAGGTTGGCGACAAGGTCCGCGCTCAAGTCATCAAACTCGATGAGCTGGAGCGCCGCATCGGGCTGAGCAACAAGAACCTGCCGCCCGAATCGTGAGGCTGTAGAGTCGTTCGCGGAGCGTCCACGGTCATTCGGCCGTGGACGTTTTGTTTCTATAGAAAAAATGCCAAAGAGTATAGCTGAGCAGTTGGATATTATCCGGCGTGGAACGGCCGAAATTATTTCTGAGGCCGAGCTTGAGGCTAAACTCAAGCTCAACCGGCCACTTGTCATCAAAGCGGGCTTCGATCCCACCGCACCTGATCTGCACCTGGGGCACACGGTCCTGTTGCGCAAACTGCGCCATTTCCAGGACCTCGGGCACACGGTGGTATTTCTGATCGGCGATTACACGGCTATGATCGGCGATCCCACCGGCCAAAGCGCAACGCGTCCCCCCCTAACCAAAGAGCAAGTACAGCAGAATGCCCGCACGTATACCGCTCAGGTTTCTCGTATCCTGAATCTGGAGCGGTTGCAAGTTCGATTCAACAGTGAATGGCTGGAACATATGAACTTACTCAAACTCATCGAGCTCTTCTCGCGGCAGACGGTGGCGCGTGTGCTGGAACGGGATGATTTTCAACAGCGCCTTAAGAGTGATCAAGACTTTACGGTGCTCGAATTCACTTATCCGCTTTTGCAGGGCTATGATTCGGTCATGCTGCAGGCTGATGTTGAGCTCGGCGGGACCGATCAAAAATTCAACCTGTTGATGGGCAGGCGCATCCAGCGTCGCTATGATCAAGAGCAACAGGTCGTCATCACCATGCCGCTCCTTGAAGGCACCGACGGCGTCAATAAGATGTCCAAGTCGCTGGGCAATCACATCGGCATCAGCGAACCGCCCAACGACATGTTCGGCAAGCTCATGTCGATACCTGATGCACTCATCACCAAATACTTCACCCTACTGACAGATGCGCCCAGCAGCCGCGTGATGGAAATCGGGCAGGGGATCGAGCATAAGACGCTTAACCCGCGCGACGCCAAGATAGAATTAGCCAAAACGATAGTCGCTATGTACCACAGCGAGGATGCGGCAACCCAAGCGGCTGAGGAATTTTCCAAGATTTTTTCGCGCAAGGAATCCCCGAGCAATCCTCAAAGGCTGAGCATTACGCTTCATGAGAAGATCACGCTGAACGATGTGGTGTTTGTCGATGTCGTGGCGTTGCTGGTGCATCACGGCTTAGCTAAGACAAACAACGATGCGCGCCGGCTCTTGAAACAGAAAGCGGTAAAGCTCAATGGCGTCGTATGGTCCCAGTCGCGCATTCCAGAGTCCGACGCTGTCGGCCTTTTTCAGGTCGGTCCCAGGCAGTTTCGGAAGCTGGAGCAAGGGTCTAAAGAAAACTAAAATTTTGTGCATTTTTATATTGACACACTTGTCATCCTCCTGTAACATTGCCCCACGCTTGTGAACGACAGAATTCGTTGATCTTGAAAATAACTTGTCGGTGATCGTCCGACCCGGAACACTGCGGACGCTGCGGTGTTCCTCATTTTTCTTTCTTCAATTTGTTCTCATCTGTTCTTTGACAATTCAGTTCTCTGCCTGCCCCATTATCTTTTGGGGTTTCAACCGGATCGTAACGTCAATCGGAAAGTTTATTGACGGAGAGTTTGATCCTGGCTCAGAGCGAACGCTGGCGGCGTGGATAAGGCATGCAAGTCGAGCGATCCTCGCAAGAGGATAGCGGCAAACGGGTGCGTAACGCGTGGGCAATCTGCCCTGAAGCGTGGGATAACTTATCGAAAGATAGGCTAATACCACATGTGTTGATTGATCCGCATGGATTGATCAAGAAAGGTGGCCTAGACCGCAAGGTTGCTACCGTTTCAGGAGGAGCCCGCGTTCCATCAGCTAGTTGGTAGGGTAACGGCCTACCAAGGCTTTTGACGGATAGCTGGCCTTAGAGGGTGGTCAGCCACACTGGGACTGAGACACTGCCCAGACTCCTACGGGAGGCTGCAGTCGAGGATCTTTGGCAATGGGCGAAAGCCTGACCATGCGACGCCGCGTGCGGGATGAAGGCTTTCGGGTCGTAAACCGCTGTTACGAGGGAAGAAAACCTTTCTAGCTAACACCTAGAGAGGCTTGACGGTACCTCGGAAGAAAGCCACGGCTAACTCCGTGCCAGCAGCCGCGGTAATACGGAGGTGGCAAGCGTTGCTCGGATTTACTGGGTGTAAAGGGCGTGTAGGCGGCTCTGTAAGCCCTGTCTTAAAGGCATCGGCTCAACCGATGTTATCGATAGGGGACTGCAAAGCTTGAGTATGGAAGAGGTGAGCGGAACTCCCGGTGTAAGGGTGAAATCTGTAGATATCGGGAAGAACACCAGTGGCGAAGGCGGCTCACTAGGCCATTACTGACGCTGAGATGCGAAAGCTAGGGGAGCAAACAGGATTAGATACCCTGGTAGTCCTAGCCGTAAACGATGGACACTAGGTGTTGGGTCCTTCTTGGGCCCAGTGCCGCAGATAACTCGTTAAGTGTCCCACCTGAGGAGTACGGCCGCAAGGTTGAAACTCAAAGGAATTGACGGGGGCCAGCACAAGCGGTGGAACATGTGGTTCAATTCGATGCTACGCGAAGAACC
>Ga0247727_10003560_pt1 | contig 34275 bp, 35 predicted proteins | sample WisWelCaveWW1625_FD_202498 | JGI IMG/M metagenome (GOLD analysis project Ga0247727, IMG submission 202498) | Biofilm microbial communities from Wishing Well Cave, Virginia, United States - WW16-25 | ecosystem: Environmental > Aquatic > Deep subsurface > Groundwater > Cave microbial mat | place...
CATTCATCGGCTTAAGCATTTCCGTCGCATTGCCACGCGCTATGAGAAACGCGCCGCTAATTTCTCCGCCATGATCACCATTGCCTCGCTTTTCCTCTTCTCTGATTTTGCATACAGACTCTAGTAAATACTTTGAAGAATCTGGGTATTTAAACATATAATTGACTGATGAAATTCGACCCGCAAAAACATCATCGCCGTTCCATCCGTTTGAAGGGATATGATTATTCACAGGCAGGCGCTTATTTTGTGACCATTGTCGCATGGCAACGCGAGATGTTGTTTGGCGAAATTGTGGATGGGGAAATGATATTAAACCGAAATGGGCGAATCGTCCGTGATGCATGGTTTGACCTGAAAAATCATTATCGTTATGTGGAATTAGAAGCGTTCGTCATTATGCCGAACCATGCACATGGAATTATCGTTTTGATTGATGATGGTAGGGGCGGGTCTTTCGTATCGGGCGGGACGAATTTGCCTGAAGATTTGATTGCAGGCGCAACTCCATTGCCAGCCAAACAGACCCGCCCCTACGTGACCGCAAAACGTCACGGTCTACCCGAAATTGTCCGCGCGTTCAAATCGTTTTCTGCGCGACGGATTAACCGATTACACCGCACGGATGGAATCCCCGTGTGGCAGCGAAATTATTATGAGCACATCATCCGTAACGAACGCAAATTGGACAACATCACCCGTTATATCGAATCCAACCCATCCATGTGGAATGACGATGACGAAAACCCGAATCGCCAACTGTAGGGGCGGGTCTCCGTAGATGGCAAGGTATTGCGCCCGACAAAACCACTGCGGGCGAAATCGTCCCGCCTGCCATGCAGACCCGCCCCTACGGGCAATTTGGTTGTAAAATAAGACGGGACACCAATGCCAGAAACCAAACCACCAAAAGTGTTCATTTCATACGCATGGGAAGACGACCTCAAGACTTGGGTGCTTGACTTTGCCACGCGCCTGCGCTCGGATGGGATCAATGCGATTTTGGATCAGAGGGAGACCTAATGGCTGAACACTTCGACAAACTCAGTGCGGCGCCCAAACGCCCCCTCAAAGTCTTCCTCTGCCACGCACACGCGGACCGTGACCCCGTCCCACATGGGGATGATATGGGCGGACTCCCCGCAGGGACCCGCCTAACCACACTTGCCCTGGCGAGCAGTGCCAGGGAAGACGGAGTGGACCGCTACGCATGGCTCGACAAAGAGAAACTCCTCCCAGGGCAGGGTTTCGACACGGTCAACATACCGGATTGGGAATTGGAAATCCGCAAGGCCGTTTGCGAAGCGGATAGGGTTAAAAAATAATCGGGCGAGAGAGTATTCCCTGCCCGATTATCGTCAGGTTATCTTTATTTTAATGTAATCAATAGAGGGCCTTCTACCTCCTCCTTCAATGCTTCCCGAATGTAAGTGTTAAGATACGCATTGAGATCGGTATCTGTATCTCGTATGCCGCCTGCAAAGCAATAGGCGCCTGTTGTATCCGTAACGTAGGGTATATTGTATTTGGCTAGTTCGTCCTTGATCTTATTCCAATTCATTTCGTTTACACAATCGGGCATATTCCGAGAAATTTTCTCGATCACAAAAGATATATCACCTTTTCTAAAGGTTTTGTAATTGGGAATGTCTGTGACTATGACAGAGTAGCATCTTTCTGGGGTGTCCAAAACCCCAGATGTTTTATAGTTCGGGATCGTCCAATATTCAAAGGGAATCTTCTGGTCTCCAACAAGCAAATAGGCATCAAAGACCCAATCACCCGAATCTGGAAGGGTCAAACAAGCATCTACTTTTGCAAGAGACGGGCTAAAATCTACTCGTTTTATTTTCATCTTCAAGCCACTGGCTACTTCGGCAATAGATGATGGATAAACAACACTATCTATATCCTTCGTTTCAGGTAAATTAATTTCCTTATAGCCAATAACATTTACCTTTGCAATCTGTCCATCATTTGTGGTGAAGTTAACATCGCCAATTGTGATTTTCACCTTTTTTGGCTTTTTGTTTTCACTGCTAAAATCTCCGTACATGATTTGGGTTATTAAATAATCGCCATTTTTATCTGGACGACAGAAAACAAAATCCTGATCACTTACAGCTATTTCCTTGCCACCAGCATTAAGTAATTTTATTGCACCTACTGGGCACTCTGTTAGCGGACCATTGGGCGTCAATATTTCTCCGTTGATGCTCAATTCAACCATTGCATGATCATCAGTATAAGCCGCGCCTTTCAAGTCAATTTTGATATTTTTCATTGAATCAGGCGACGCTGAAGTAAAAAGCATATTGAAACTGACCGCTGCTATTGAAGCGATTCCCAGAATTACAACAATCAGAAATACTAGTTTTTTTATTTTCATGGTGAATTCTCCATTATTTGATACTAAACAAATTATCCGCTATACGACGCATTGGTTGGGTAGTTACACGTAGTAGAAAATCCTGTACGATGTCCAAAACTATCCAGATCACCAAGGCAAGTAGTGCTTCTAAGTCCAGCAAAGGCAGTAACCGTCACATTGCCATCTACCATGTCAGTATATTGTTGGGTTCCCACTGGTATTTTGGTGCCGTTCTGCACATAATATGTTGTATAGTAACCAGTCGTCGTAGTGGCTTTTATCCCAAACTGCTTTGTTGATGTCGTTGTTGCGTAGACTGTCCCACGCGTCCAATTTACTACGCAATATGACCCCCACCTTAGTTCAACATTGACCTGTCCGTAAGTACCACTTACAGTTTTTTCTTGCTGACTTTGATAAAGAACGGTTGTTGCCCCGTTTGAACATATCGTGCCACTCTTTTTGGTGTAGGCAGGATCCTTATACCAACAAGTTTGCCCGCCAGTGCAAGTGCATATGTTTGTTGATGTGCACTCTGCGCCATGAGTAGCGTATGCTATTCCGTTAGGAACAAGAACTAAATTGAAAAGCAGTGCAAACATGACCGTGATTTTGAAAATCTTCTTTTTCATAGATACACCTCATTTTGTAAGATTTGCGTTGATTTTAGACTTTGAATTGAATTCTTGCCACTGTGGATATCCACAGTGGGTATGAACTGAAAGCATATTAGAATTGAACCGTTCAATGACATCAAAATAAGGACAAAAATGAAAACAGATATTACATCAATAAAGCCATTTTCAAAAAAAAGTTCTTTGCAATATTGGCAGGCGTAACCATTTTGTTTTTCGCTCTTTTGGCCGTTAAGAAAATAAAGCCATCAGGTAATCAAGAACAAACCATTGCATCTTCTTCTACTGCGCATGCTACATCAATTGTGAATATTCCTCCCTTACCTTCCTCGTATCCTAAAGACTTTCCACAACTCAGTGTAAGCATAGACAAAATTTCAACCTTCCAGGATCGTTATTTCATTAAAGGGACTTTGAATCAAAGTGCCATAACAAATGGGACGCTGGAAAGTGTTGATGTGTCCAAAATAATATTGACAGACTCAACAGGCAAACAAATCCCAATCGAACCTTTGGATTTTGGGATAAACGGTGGCATATCCACAGGGCTGGAATTTAGTTTCTACACCCATGAAAAAGGCGCGTCTGGGATGTTGACCCTCACAGTCCCCTCGGCAGATTTCCATTTTGAACAAAATCAAATATCCAGCCGTGATTTTGAAGTGGATTTTGGAGATAATCCCCATGAAAATCAGGAATGGTCTTTAAATACTGATTTTGTGATCGCGGGGCATCATGGTCATTTATCAAGTGTCAAGGCGCTAATGAAAGATGACATGCCATTCTTGGAATTCATAATAATTGGGGACTCAGAGATCAGAGGGGTGCTTGTTTCTGACATGGCTGTCCAATATTTTTCTGGAGACGATTTCTATACTGCTTTTCAAGATGGGAAAATTATCACGCACTTCAGGTACGCGGACAGCTTCCCGAAAGGAAAACACCAGTTTGCTTTTAATTTAGTTTCTTTTTCTGTGCAAGGAAATTGGCAGGCTACATTTGATCCTATATCAATTGATAAACAACCCTCGACTACAAACAGTGAGTTGCATAACGCCTGTTTTCTAAATGAAAATTGGATGAATCGAGAAATATTGCCAACGGACATTCCCTCTGAATTATCAGGAACGCTTCTTGTTGATAATCTGTTTACAGGTTCGAATTCTCTTTTTACGGGGACGATTGATTTGAAAGGCAGTGAGAAACAAAATGAGCTGCCTGCTCAGATGTCGGTATTTTCGCCAGATGGAACAATGATGATTAATTATGACTGGCAGACACAAAGTGCCTACATTACCAATTTGCATAGCGGGGGGGTGGAAAAACACGCTTGGAGCAAAAGCCCATTAAACCGTATTTCATGGCTTAATAATACCGACTTAATTGCCTATGATAGCGATGATGGAATTTATATCTCCCATGTTGATGGGACAGGACTATACAAAGTCAATGGGACAGATAGCGAAACTTTACTTAGTGGCTGGTTGCCAGATGGACAGCATTTGCTTGTGTCTCGCAAGAGTTATAAGAAGCCAATGCTTTTGCAAGTTATAGATATTACTAGCGGCGAAACAAAGGATTTGTTTTCTTTTTCGAGTAGTTACATTACTGCCGCTATTCCGTCTCCAGATGGTAAAAAAGTTCTTTTTGAAGATGGTATCATGGGAGCGCAGCAACAGGGAATTTTCATAGCCAATCTGGATAGCTCAGAGAGACATTTGATCGCGTCTTTTTGGCGAATGTTGATAGGTTCTTATACTTGGAGTCCAGATGGAAAGAGGTTAATTATTTCGGTTACAGATGTAAAACATGGTAATGAAATGACGAGTTTTCTCATCAATCCTGATTCCTGCGAAACAATCCGATTATCCAATATAGATTGGGCGGTGCGCGCTTGGGGAGTTAAGCCGTAAGTTATTCGTTTAGTAACCCCATCTTTTCAGCCTCAACTGACGCGGCGGTACGGCTGGTAACATTTAACTTCTTGAATATTTTGCTGAGATGAAACTCAACAGTTCTAGGTGTTATGCCCAGTGATTGAGCGATTTCCTTGTTGGTGAGTCCATTTGCTACTAATTTTAGAACTCGCTTTTCATGTTGGGTCAGGCTGGGAAATGTGCTGTTATTCATACTCCTCCTAATTACAAACAAAACCCAAATTGATACGTTGCATTATACCCCCCCCCTTCGGGTATTCGAGGAGATATGTGCATAGTACAATTAGTCCTGTATAGGCGGGACAAAGGCGTAGAAAAAATCTCCTCGAAACAGAACCAACCTCCCCCGTCGCGTGAAGCGCTGTTTAGACGGAGGACAAAGATCAGATGAGAGAAAAATATCAAAGGACGGAAGTCAATATCAAGACTCTGTCCTTCGTCTTTTGTTCTCGGTCAATACGTTATAATTCCCCGCAACCCAAAATCCAAAATCAGAAATCGTAAATCTAAAATGTCGAAATCATCTTTCCAATCCATCATCCTCAAACTCCAAGACTTCTGGGCATCGCACGGATGCCTGATCACTCAGCCCTCCACGTTCAGGTCGGCGCAGGTGGGGCGGTTCCGATAAATCAAAGCAGTAGGCGGGTATAATAGTCGAACGGAATTGAGCAAAACATGTTGAAAAATATTTCCCTAAATTGGGACGCCATCTACGCCGAAGAGACCCGCTTGTTGCGCGCCTTATCCCCGCAGGAAGGCGTGCGGCAATTCTTTGCGTTAATGGCGGAATTCCAACCGCGGCTGTGGGAAAGCGAGTCTGTGTTTCGGAATGAACGCAATCAGGCGCTGATTCAACTCCAGACGCGGCTGGCAAAGCTAAACGTCAATAAAAGCCATGAACGATCTGATTGATTCCGTCGTTGCTTTCCAGGATTTCCTAAAAACAAAAGAGGTTCCTGTCATGGCTATCGGTGGGATTGCCGTCGCGGTATGGGGCGAGCCGCGCCTCACCCGCGATATTGACATGAAGGTTTTGGTTTCGCGCGAGAACCGCGGGCGGCTGCTGGCAATTTTGCGGTCGTTTACCCCTCTCCAGGAAGACTCGGATGAATCGTTTCGCCGCCTTGGGTTGGCGTTTTTCCGGGATTCCAACGGTGTTCGTATTGATGTGATGCTGGCAGATACGATTTTCGACGAGACCGCCATTGGGCGCGCCCGCAATATCGATTTCACTCCTGGAAAAAGTATCCGTGTGTGTACGGCTGAAGACCTGATCGTTTACAAAATGCTCTCCACGCGCGCCAAAGACCGGGGCGATGTTGAATCCATCGTTCAAAAGCAAGGGGATGCCTTGGACAATGTCTATATCGAGAATTGGCTTGCTCAGTTCGAAGAGGCGTTGGCTGATAGCACGCTGATTCGTGATTTTCGCAAAATACGCACGCGATAAAAACTACGCAATCTAATACTGATTACTGATTACTGAAAACTATGCCTTCCTCCTTCCAATCCATCATCCTCAAACTCCAAGACTTCTGGGCATCGCACGGATGCCTGATCACTCAGCCCTCCACGTTCAGGTCGGCGCAGGTGGGGCGGTTCCGATAAATCAAAGCAGTAGGCGGGTATAATAGTCGAACGGAATTGAGCAAAACATGTTGAAAAATATTTCCCTAAATTGGGACGCCATCTACGCCGAAGAGACCCGCTTGTTGCGCGCCTTATCCCCGCAGGAAGGCGTGCGGCAATTCTTTGCGTTAATGGCGGAATTCCAACCGCGGCTGTGGGAAAGCGAGTCTGTGTTTCGGAATGAACGCAATCAGGCGCTGATTCAACTCCAGACGCGGCTGGCAAAGCTAAACGTCAATAAAAGCCATGAACGATCTGATTGATTCCGTCGTTGCTTTCCAGGATTTCCTAAAAACAAAAGAGGTTCCTGTCATGGCTATCGGTGGGATTGCCGTCGCGGTATGGGGCGAGCCGCGCCTCACCCGCGATATTGACATGAAGGTTTTGGTTTCGCGCGAGAACCGCGGGCGGCTGCTGGCAATTTTGCGGTCGTTTACCCCTCTCCAGGAAGACTCGGATGAATCGTTTCGCCGCCTTGGGTTGGCGTTTTTCCGGGATTCCAACGGTGTTCGTATTGATGTGATGCTGGCAGATACGATTTTCGACGAGACCGCCATTGGGCGCGCCCGCAATATCGATTTCACTCCTGGAAAAAGTATCCGTGTGTGTACGGCTGAAGACCTGATCGTTTACAAAATGCTCTCCACGCGCGCCAAAGACCGGGGCGATGTTGAATCCATCGTTCAAAAGCAAGGGGATGCCTTGGACAATGTCTATATCGAGAATTGGCTTGCTCAGTTCGAAGAGGCGTTGGCTGATAGCACGCTGATTCGTGATTTTCGCAAAATACGCACGCGATAAAAACTACGCAATCTAATACTGATTACTGATTACTGAAAACTATGCCTTCCTCCTTCCAATCCATCATCCTCAAACTTCAAGACTTCTGGGCATCGCACGGATGCCTCATTACACAGCCCTACTACACCCAGGTCGGCGCGGGGACGATGAACCCTGCCACCTTCCTGCGCGTGCTCGGACCCGAACCGTGGAACGTGGCGTACGTCGAGCCGTCTGTCCGCCCCGATGACGGGCGTTATGGCGAGAACCCCAACCGCTTCCAAAAGCACACCCAATATCAGGTCATTCTCAAGCCTGATCCTGCCGCAGGTCCCGCCGCCTCAGGCGTGCGGGAGGGACCGCAGGAGCTCTATCTCGAGTCGCTCAAAGCGCTCGGCATTGACCCGCGCCAGCACGACATCCGCTTTGTGGAGGACAATTGGGAACAGCCCGCCATCGCCGCCTGGGGTTTGGGTTGGGAGGTCTGGCTCGACGGGCAGGAGATCACGCAGTTCACCTACTTTCAGCAGATGGGCGGCGTGACGCTCAACCCCGTCTCGGTCGAGATCACCTACGGGCTCGAACGCATCCTCATTGCGCTCAACAACGCCAAAGCCATCTGGGATGAAGAATGGGGCGCAGGCGTGACCTATGGCGAGATCATCCGCCGCGAGGAGTTCGAACACTCCAAATATTATTATGAGGTCGCCGATGTCGAGCGCGCCCGCCAGATGTACGATCTCTACTCCGCCGAAGCCGACGCCTGTCTCGCGCAGGGTCTGCTCGTCCCCGCACATGATTACGTCCTCAAGTCCTCGCACACCTTCAACATCCTCGACGCCCGCGGCGCGATTTCTGTCGCTGAAAGACAGGCGTTCTTTAGGAGAATGAGAGAATTAGCGAGGCGCGTTGCGGAGGGGTATGAGGAACAGCGGAAGGAGCTTGAATATCCGTTACTCAAAGAGAGTCAAAAGTCAAAGGTCAAAGGTCAGATCCTTCCTTCGACTTTCGACCTTCGACCTTCGACCTTCATCCTGGAGATCGGAGTCGAAGAATTACCAGCCAGCGATGTGGACACCGCTTATGAACAACTGACTCAGCGGATTCCTTCCTTGCTTAAAGAACTTTATCTTGACTACGGGGATATTCGCATCTTTTCCACCCCGAGGCGGCTCGCTGTTTCGATAGGGAATCTCAGCCCCAGGCAACCCGACCGCGAAGACCTCGTCAAAGGTCCGCCCGCCGATAAAGCCTTCGACAAAGATGGCATCGCCTTACCTGCTGGCATGGGCTTTGCCAAGAAAAATAATGTAGATACTAAAGCGCTCGAAGTCCGCGAGGAAGGCGGAGGCAAATACGTCTTCACTGTTGTCAAACAAAAGGGACGCCCGACTCCCGAAGTCTTAGCCGAAGCATTACCGAAACTTATTGAAAGCATCAAGTTCGAAAAGTCCATGCGTTGGAATGACTCAGGCGTGGCGTTCTCACGTCCCATCCGCTGGTATGTGGCATTGCTCGGCGACATGGTCATCCCGTTCGAATATGCAAGCGTCGTCTCTGGCGACATCTCACGCGGACTTCGCCCGTACGACTCTCCTGAAATCAAAATCCCCTCGGCGGATAAATATTTCGATGCTATCCGTGAATCGGGAATCGTGCTCGATAAAGAAGAACGCAAAGCCTCCATTGTTGAACAAGTTAAACAAGCCGCGTCTTTGGTTGGTGGACAAGCCATCATTGAAGAAGGTCTGCTCAGCGAAGTAGCGAATCTCATCGAAATGCCTACCGCTGTGATGGGTGGATTTGATAAAGAATATTTGACTTTGCCAAGAGATGTTTTGATCTCGGTGATGAAGAAACATCAACGTTATTTTCCTGTTCAACGCGTAGGGGCGACTCTTCAATCGCAATCAGTCGCCTTGTCAGGCAAGGATACTTCGCAATCGAGTTCACGGTTGACTCAGGGAGAGTCGCCCCTACTAGCAAATTTCATCGCCATCCGCAACGGCGACGATATCGGCGTGGACACCGTCCGTCAGGGAAACGAACACGTCCTCGGCGCGCGCTTTGCGGATGCGAATTTCTTCGTCCGTGAAGACCTCAAACTCAAACTCGAAGAATACCGCCCCAAACTTTCCACGCTGACTTTCCATACCAAACTCGGCTCAATGTTGGATAAATCCGAACGCATCGAGAAACTTGTTAATGATTTGATTCCCATGTTGGGACTCGAAAAAGACGAAGCCATCTTCGCCTGCCGCGCTGCATATTTATGTAAAGCTGATTTAGTGACTCAAATGGTCACCGAGATGACGTCGCTTCAAGGCATCATCGGGCGTGAATACGCGTTGCGAAGCGGCGAACAAAAAGATATTGCTGTTGCCATCGGTGAGCAATATCAAACAGTACCTCAATCGAAAATTGGTTTGGCTGTAACATTGGCTGATAGACTCGACTCGTTGGTTGGATTATTCGCGGCAGGCCTGGCTCCCACCGGTGCGAAAGATCCATTCGGTTTACGCCGCTCCGCGATTGGTGTCGTGCAACCTCTCATTGAACATAATGTTGATTTTGATTTAGCCGAAGCCGTGAAGAAATCTGCAAAGACACAACCGATCGAAGTTAAAGATGATGTACAAAAACAAATCCTTGAATTCATCACTGGACGGTTGAAAGTTGTCTTGGGTGATTTGGGCTACAAACACGATGTCGTGGACGCTGTCCTTGCGGAGCAGTCTGCCAACCCTGCGGCATCCGTTCGGGCGGTGAAGCAGTTGCAATCGTGGACGGAACGTGAAGATTGGTCGTCCATTTTGGATGGGTATGCGCGCTGTGTCCGCATTTTGAAATCGGCAGGAGCGGAGGGTAATCACAAGATCAATCAGAAGTTGTTGGTGGAGGCGGAAGAGAAGAATCTCCACGAAGCGATTCAGAAAAATGTCAAAGCCCAACCAGCCAATGTGGATGAGTTCTTGAATGTTGTCCTAAAACTGATCCCATCCATCACTGCTTTCTTCGATAAAGTGCTGGTGATGGCGGAGGATCAAAAGGTAAAACAGAATCGCCTCGCGCTGGTGGGGCAAATTGGCAATTTGTCCCACAGCCTAGCCGACCTGAGCAGACTCGAAGGGTTTTAGTTTATTGTCAAATCGGATGCGATTGGGTATAATTTTTTCAGCGAACGGGTGGGCAGCGAATTGCATCCATATTGAACATCGTGACCACGGTTGAGCGTTTCAATCGCATCGCACACACAAGCCAGAGAAGGAGAAACCATGTCCAGGCAAAAAATTCGGATTGTCTTTTTATTTGTTATCGGCGCTGTGATTCTGGCTGGGATATTTGCCACTGTGCAAGCCGCTTCGTCGAGCGCGGGGGTTGCGAGAGGTCATGCCCAGGTGACGGCGGGGCTTTTGCCAGACCTCAGCCACCCGCGGAACGTCACGCAACCGCTAGACACCTATGAAGGCGGTGAAGACGGCCATGGTTGCCACGAAGAAGGCATCAACCCAAGCGATTACTAAACGTTGTCATAACTTTTACTAATCAAGATGGGCGGGGCATTGCTCCGCCTTTCTGTTTTAATTTGCCAAATTTTCAAACCCGTCTATAATTCAACCAACCTGTCTACCTGTCTACGTGTTTATCTCAATAGCCCATGTCCACCCTCGATGAAATCAAATCCCGCATTGACATTGTAGACCTCGTCTCGGAGGCGGGCGTCAAACTGCGCCACGCGGGGAAGAACTACACGGGCTTCTGTCCGTTCCACGATAACAAGCACACACCGGCGTTCGTCGTCTGGCCCGAGACCGGGACGTGGCGATGTTTTGGTCAATGCAACGAGGGCGGCGACATCTTCAAGTTCGTGATGAAAAAAGAGGGGCTGGATTTCAAAGAGGCGATGCAAAAACTCGCCGCGCGCGCGGGCGTGGAAATCAAGGAATATCAACGGGAAACGCCGCAACAAAAGGAAGCCTTCGAGAATCTTCGCAAGATTTTGGAAGATGCGATCATTTTTTATCGCACGTACTTGTTCAATAATAAGAACGTCCTCGATTACCTCCGGACGAAACGCGGGCTGACCGGCGCCACCATCGAAACCTTTGGGTTGGGGTACGCGCCGCAGGGTTACGACAACCTGCTCAAACATTTCACCCAACGCGGGGTCAAAGAAAACGAACTGGTGGACGCGGGCTTGCTCTCCGAACGCGAGAACGGCGGATATTTTGATCGCTTCCGTCACCGCATCATGATTCCAATCCGCGACGAACAGGGACGCATGGCGGGATTCGGTGCGCGCATTGTGAATTCAGATGATGTGCCTAAGTTTTTGAACTCACCCGAAACCCCGGTCTTTTCAAAGGGACGCCTGCTCTACGGCCTCGACCGGGCGCGCAAACCGATCCGCACTGCCGATCAGGCTGTCATCGTCGAAGGCTATCTCGATGTCATCGCTTTGCATCAGGCGGGCTACGAAAACGTCGTCTCGCCGATGGGCACCGCGTTGACGGAAGACCAGATGCGCCTGCTCAAGAAATTTACGCGGCGCATCGTCCTCGCGTTGGATCCCGACACGGCGGGGCAGAAAGCCGTCCTGCGCGGACTCGACGCGGCGCGCTCCGCCATGGACAAGGAAGGCGAACTCGGCTTCGACGCGCGCGGCTTGCTCCGCAACGAGTCGCGTTTGCAAGCCGACTTGCGCGTAGCGAGGATGCCCGATGATCTCGACCCGGATGAAATTGTGGCGCGTGATAAAGAAGAGTGGAAAAAGATAATCGAAGATGCCAAACCCATCGTCACGCACGTGATGGAGACGCTCGCCGCGGGGCAGAACGTCAACGACCCGAAGGTGAAGAATCAAATTGCGGCGCAGGTGCTTCCTTTAATTGAAGATTTGCCAAATCCGCTGGAGCGCGACACGTATCGTCAGGCGCTGGCGCGGATGCTGAAGGTGGATGAACGCGCGCTGGTGGGCACCCAAGTTCAGGGCTCGAGGGTGAGGCGTCCGCGCGGGATTGAGAAAAAGCACCCCGTTGAAAAATCCGACATCACGGTGTCGGTCTCATCAAGCAAGGCGGTCGAGGAACACGTGATTGGCGTCTTGTTCCGCAAACCCGAGTTGCTGTATCGGCTGGACAGGTCACTGCAGGAGTTTGGCTTGATCGCGCTCAACGCCGAAGATTTTGAATATACCGATAACCAATTGTTGTTCGGGCTGATCCGTGAATCAGTGGAGCAGGATAAAACCGAACATCACGCGTTCGTGGTGGACTCGTTGCCCGAGTCTTTGCAAACGCGTTCGCTTGAACTGGCGCGCGAGGTGGAAAAAGCAGAGCGCATGGAGGAAAAACAACTTGAAGAGCTATTGCGCGGCGTGATCAAACTGCGGCGCGTGGCGGCGGGTGAAAATTTGAATCAACTGCGATTTTTGCAGGAGGAGGCGCATCAGGGCGGTGATTTGCGCGCATCGTCGTATCAGGATCTGGTGTTACAACATACGCGGTTGCTGAGGGATTTGGATCAGGCAAATCGCCGGATGGTGATGAAACGCCTGGAGTGAGACTGATTCGCAATTTTCGAAGATTGGTGGAATCGTATTATTCAACCGAATTCGTAACGATTCAAGTGAAACGGCGTCTGGTATGAGAGAGAACATGGCAGAGGAAAAGCGGATCACATCGAACATGGAAGATCGTAACCACGCAGTTTATCCGCAGAAAGATAACGGGGAGGATGCGGACTTCTTCGATTCGCCTTTGCAGGTTCAAGCCCATGCATTGATGAAAAATCTTGCGGAGGTCGCCGAACTTGCCGACGACCTGCCCGATCCCGATGTGGCTGTGCTTTCACAACAGGAAGAGTTGGCCGAGGATAAACTCGATCTCGAAAGCCCCGACCTCGTTGCAGAACTTGCCGAAGACCCAGTGCGGCTGTATCTGCGCGAGATCGGTCAGGTCAAACTGCTCGATGCCGACAGCGAATTCCGCCTTGCCACGTTGATCGAAGCAAACCGCCTGATCGAATCGCTCCGCCGCCATCCGCTTCGCAAAGGTATGACGAGCGAATGTGCGATTTATCATGCGGTGGTTGCTGAAATGCGCACGGCATGGGAGCGTTTGCTCGAAGATACGACGCGGCTCGATCGCCAGCCGCCAGACATCACTTCGATTCTGAACGAGGCACAAGGATTGCGCGCGAATTGGGAATCAGGCAAACCATCGTATCTCAGAAAATATCTGGATAACGGATTGTGGGGGACGGATGAACTATGGGACGGCGTGGCGCGCAAAGCCTATTCCGCCTATCTCAGCCTCAACTTGATCCCGCCTCGATACGCTGAGTGGTTGCTGAATCACCTTGCCCATCATCGTCACCTTCCCAACCAGCGAACGCTGTTTCATCATTTACCCTCGGACGAAGACCTCCACACCGAAATGGACATCGTACACATCCGCGCGGAGGATGCCAGGTCAGCATTGGTGCGCGCCAACCTGCGGTTGGTTGTCAGCGTTGCCAAGCGCTACCTCAATCGCGGCATCAACTTCCTTGATCTGATTCAAGAAGGCAACATGGGCCTTCTGCGCGCGGTCAAAAAATTCGATCCGCGCCGCGGCTTCAAGTTCAGCACCTACGCCACATGGTGGATCCGCCAATCCATCAACCGTTCGATTGCCGAGCAGGCGCGCACGATCCGCATCCCCGTGCATTTGTTCGAATCAATCAGCCGCGTGATGCGCGTCCAGCGGACTCTCACGCAACAACTGGGGCGAAACCCCACCACCGAGGAAGTTGCCATCGAAGTGGGGTATCTCCCCGCCGCCGATGTGGATGCGATCCTGCGCGCACATTCAGAGGAACAGCCGCTCGATACGGCATTGCAACAAAGGCTGGACTCTGCCATGCAAAAAGTGGACCGCGTCCTGCGCTCTGCCGAGGAACCCGTCTCGATTGATGGACCCGTGGGGGATGAGGACTCCAGTTCGCTCGGCGATTTCATCGAAGATGAAGACGCGCCTTCGCCGCTCGATTCCGCCACGCGCGAGATGCTCCGTACGCAAGTGCGAAGCGCCCTTAGCCTGCTCTCTGACCGCGAGCGTGAAGTGCTCGAACTCCGCTTCGGCTTGAAAGACGGAAAAGATCACACGCTCGAAGAGGTGAGCGCGTATTACAACGTCACCCGCGAACGCATCCGTCAGATCGAAGCCAAGGCGTTGAGGAAGTTGCGGCATCCATCGAGGAGTAGACAGTTAAGGGATTATTTGGGGTGAAAAGCAGAGAGTGGAGAATTAGAGATTAGAGAATTGACTGGTTTTGCGTCTATCCATGCCTTATGGAAGCCAGATCATTTCTCTATTCATACATCTATCAATTGGCGAACATTCTTGTAAGCGAATTGGCTTTCCGTTAGGCATTGAAAGATAATAAATATGTTTTTCCGTCAACAAGAATACTCCACGCGAGTCTGCTCGCCAAGAGATTTGATATATGTATTCACCAATTTCCCATGTCTCGATATGTTTGTAAGAATTAGTTGAATAAAGAGCGACTTTGTTTTGATTCTCCAGCAGAAGTAGCCACTTTTGATCTGGAGAAACTATCGGGTTTTTACGATCTGTCCATTCACTCGGTCCGATTAATGTTATCGAACCATCTGCCTTAATGCTGTAGATTTGATTATCGCGCCTGCCAAATACTTGAGATTTTTCGAAACCTTCATATAGCTCAAATATATAATCCGTTAGTTTTGAGTAAGTTCCATCTTTTCTAATCAAGTATGTTCCTTCGGGCGGTTCGTTGTCTATGAACCCGCTAGGACTAGTTGAGGCAAATATGGTCTCGTTCTGCTGGTCGACTACAAGAGACTCTGCTACATATGGCCATATTTTGTCTGTTTGTTGTGTCTCGACATTAATAAATCGAAAATTATGAGGTGGTGCGCCTTCGCCGCCATCAGCGATAATGTACAGGATGTTATTTAGCCAGCCATAGTCATAACCGTAATGATCTCCGTCGATTCTTTTCGGTAACTGTACAGCTTTGATCTTGGGGTCTGCAACATAAATTGATATGGAAAAATCTTCATGAGTTTCGATAGTTGAGTTTTGAAATAAGATTTTCCCTCCTAATGGAGAATAGTCAATTTGAAAAACGTTTTCAAAATCACTGATTAGCCAATGTGTTGATCTGTTGTCTACGTCAAATAAATATACGTCTGATGACGGTCAATCAATCTGCGCAGCAAAAGCCAAGAATTGACCATCTGGCGACCATTTTAAGGCTTCGATGCCTTCAGCAAAGGCAAACTGTATGCCCCTTGTATCGCATGAACTGATATTGCAAATTTGGTGTTTAATTCCAAGAACACTAAGATTCTCTGGAAAATCAGATGAGATTGAATCTGCAATAAGAAAATTCGTTTGATCTTTCAAATTGAACAAATGGAGTTCTAAATCATAGGGTTCATTAAGTCCTGAGCCTGTGAAATATGCTAACCATTTTGTGTCAGGTGATATAGCCAGTGCTACATCATAAACTCTTGCGTTGTCGGAAAGTTGTAGTTGTTTTCTGCCACTTCCATCTGCATCAAAGATAGTGAAATTGTTGAAATCCATTTGAACGAGTAGATAGGGTCCTTTAGTTTGAAGCGGGGGATAAGGCGTCGCGGTTGGGATGGAAGTTTGTGTTGGGCGCGGGGTTCGGGTTGAGGGAACAGTGGCAGTCGGCGTTTGGGTGGGAGAGGCTGGAGCAGGCGCGCAACTTCCGAGCAGGCAGATCAAAATGAAGAGGGGAATGAGGCGTTTGATCATAGTGTCCCTTTTGCGATTTGAGTATAGCATTTTTCGTGGTGAGTAGCCTTGTGAAAAGTGGCACTTTCACTAGCCCTCAAAAGTCTCTTATGTTATACTACCGCGAAAGTTGTGCAAGGAAGCACAAACAACTCTCAGTAAATGAAATTCTGGAGTCCAGAAGCTTGCTTCTGAAACTTTGGACGGCAAGCCGTTCGACTCCAGAAGCCTTTTGAGGTGCCAGAATGTTGGAATACGTTGCAATAGCGCTCATGATCGCTTTGGCGACTGCCGTTGCCTTGATCGCGATTGGCATGGGGAATTTATTCGGACCGAAGAAACCATCTGCAGAAAAGTCCATGCCCTATGAATCAGGCATGGCTCCCTACGGCGAAGGGACGCGCCGTTTGCCAGTTCGTTTTTATTTGATCGCGGTCTTGTTCATCCTGTTCGATATCGAAGTTGTTTTCTTTTTGCCGTGGGCGATTGTGTTTCGCCAACTCGGTCTGTTCGGTTTGATCGAAATGGTCGTCTTCATTGTGATCTTACTGGTTGGTTATGTGTATGCGTGGAAGAAAGGAGCCCTTGAATGGGAGTAGAACAAAAACTCGGTGACATGGGGATCGTCACTACAAAATTGGAAGAACTGGTCAACTGGTCGCGCACGAACGCGATGTGGCCCATGCTGTTTGGTCTCGCTTGTTGCGCGATCGAGATGATGGCGGCGCAGGCATCTCATTATGATATGAGCCGCTTCGGCATGGAACTCATGCGCGCCAGCCCGCGTCAATCGGACCTGATGATTGTTGCAGGACGAGTCTCGCGCAAGATGGCGCCCGTGCTTCGCCGCCTCTACGATCAGATGCCCGAACCGAAGTGGGTAATCGCGATGGGCGACTGCGCTTCGTGCGGAGGCGTCTTCAACAATTATGCGATTTTGCAGGGTGTGGATGAAGTCGTCCCTGTGGATGTGTATGTGGCGGGTTGCCCGCCGCGCCCCGAGGCGTTGATCCACGGCGTGGTGACGCTGTATGAAAAAGTGAAGGGCGAGAAGTTTAAGGATTTGGCGGTAAATACGCGCTGAGCGGAGTGCCGAGTGAAAGCCGAGGCACGCAGACGAAGCGCGCTTCGATAGGTAGCGCTTCGTCTGTGGCTCCTCTACTTGCATTCGGAGCCTCCGCTCAGCGCGAGGTAATTTTATGGACAAAAAACTCGAAAAGATCGTTCAGGATTTGCAGGCGAAGTTCAGCACATCGATTGAAGAGTTCCGCGATGAGGCGCATGTCTTCGTCAAGGCGGAACACATCGTGGACGCGCTGACTCTCTTGCGCGATAAATACGAATTCGAATTGCTCTCCGCGCTCACCGCGTCGGATTATTATCCTGAACAGAAGCCGCGCTTCCACGTGGTGTATCAACTCACGTCGCTGGCGAGGAACCTGTCGGTGCAGCTGAGAGTCCAAGTAAATGGCGACCAGCCCAAAGTCCCGACCGCGACGCGTGTGTACGACGTCGCCAATTGGCGCGAGCGAGAACTCCTCGATATGTTCGGAATCGATTTCGAAGGTCATCCCGATCCAAGAAGAATCTTGATGCCTGTCGAGCATGAAGGGCATCCGCTTCGCAAGGATTATCCGCTCGGTTACGAAGAGCCGCAGTTCACATTCAATTACGACGACATTGATTTGAAAAAGATTTACGCGAAGGAATGAGGTAGTGCCGACTTTAGTCGGCAATTAAGCGACTGAAGTCGCCACTACGAATTATAGAATAAGGTAAACGATGGCGCAGATCGAAGAAGTTAACGTAGATCAATTCAGGCATCTCGTTTCGGAGCGCGCGCTGACGGGCGAGACCATGTTGTTGAACATGGGACCGCAACATCCGTCCACGCACGGCGTGTTGCGCTTGCTGCTCGAGCTTGACGGCGAGACGATTGTCAACGCGATTCCAGACATCGGTTACCTGCATACAGGCATCGAGAAAAACATGGAAGCCAAGACGTACGTCAAAGCCGAAGTGATGACTGACCGACTCGATTACATGAACACGACGGGGAACAATCTTGCCTATTGCGTGGCGGTCGAAAAACTGGTTGACCTTGATGTGCCTGAACGCGCACAGGCGATCCGCGTGATCATCACCGAATTGCAGCGCATCGCATCGCATCTCGTTTTTCTCGGCGCGTTCGGTCTTGACCTCGCCGCGATGTCCGTCTTCTTATATTGTTTTCGCGAACGCGAATTGATTTTGGATATTCTCGAACTGTGTTCGGGTCAACGCATGATGACGACGTACTTCCGTCCAGGCGGTGTGTGGCGCGACGTGCCTGTGGAATTTGAACCCGCCGTTCGCAACTTCATCAAGATTTTCCCCAAACGGATTGACGAGTACGAGGCGTTGCTGACGAAGAACCCGATCCTTCTGGACCGTTTGGTTGGTATCGGCATCCTCGACGCGAAGACCGCTCTTTCACATGGCGTGACGGGACCGACTCTCCGCGCCTCAGGCGTTGACTGGGACTTGCGTAAGTCGCGCCCATATTCAGGTTATGAACAATACGATTTCAACATTCCCATCCGCACCGAAGGCGATACGTTCGCGCGTTACATCGTCCACATTGACGAGTTCCGCGAATCGTTGAAAATCGTCGAACAGGCGTTGGACAACCTCCCGAAGGGACCCGTGCAAAGCAGTAATCGAAAATTCGTCCCGCCGCCGCGTTCTGAAATTGGCGTGAGCATGGAAGCGCTCATCCATCACTTCAAGTTGTGGACAGAGGGCTTTCCCGCGCCGAAGGCATCCATTTATAGCGCAGTCGAATCGCCGCGCGGCGAGTTGGGCGTCTACCTCGAAGGCGATGGCGGACCCAAGCCGCACCGCGTCCATTGGCGTACACCTTCGTTCGATAACCTTTCCGTGATCAACAAGATCACGCAGGGACATCTCGTGGCTGACCTTGTGGCGGTTCTTGCCTCCATTGACATCGTGCTCGGAGATATTGACCGATAAATGCACCCTCACCCTCTCCCGAAGGGAGAGGGGACATGAGTTGACATTATGCTTTCAAAGAAGTATCCAAAAGAAGTTAAGCAAATCCTTTCCAAGTATCCGCCTGAGGGCAAACGCTCGGCGGTGATGCCTTTGTTATTCCTTGCACAACGAGAAGAGGGCTTTGTAGACAAGTCCGCGATGCAGGATATTGCGAAGATGCTGGACATCACAGAGACCGATGTTGCCGAGATCATTGGTTTTTATACGTTGTATCACGATAAAAAAGAAGGCAAATATCGGATGCAGGTCTGCATGGATTTGCCCTGTGCCTTGCGCGGCGCGGAAAAATTCATGGACGACCTTTGTGCCAATCTCGGAATCAAGGTTGGTGAAACCACATCAGATGGCGTCGTGACTCTTGAAGCGGTGACGTGTCTCGCCGCCTGCGACAAGGCTCCCATGTTCCAGACACAGGGACCTCATGGCATCAAGTATCACGAAAACATGACTGTGGATAAGACCATGAAGTTAGTCACCACGTTGAAGAATGCTAGCTTGTGAGTCATTATGATAGATATTGAAAAAGAAATTTCTTATTGGCGGGACGGTGCTTTGAGGGATTTGCAATTTGCAAGTCGGTTGATCAAGCGCGAGGAAGAAGAAACCCTGTATTGTTTTTTCTTTCTTCATTTGACGCTTGAGAAATCACTCAAGGCGCATATTGTTAAACAAACAAAAAACCTGCCGCCCAAAACACATAATCTTCTTGTTTTATCTGAAATAGGCAATGTGAAATTATCTGGAGAACAAAATGATTTTTGTGGGCGCATAAATTTATATAATATTGAAGCTCGTTACCCAAACCTTTCCATTCCCGCGCCAACATTGCAAAGGGCCAAGGAATATTTTGAACAGACAAAGGAGTTGATGGAATGGCTGATAAAACAATTGTAAAATCTGTTCAAAATTACCTCCAGTACGTAAAACAACAGGGCATCCCAGTCAGTTATGGTGTGCTGTTCGGTTCACATGCTAAAAATAAAGCACATGAGTGGAGCGATATTGATGTTTTGGTGGTGTCGCCGCGCTTTGATGAGAACCAGACGACAGAAGATCACGAAAGGTTATGGATGTTCGCCGCTCGTACGAACAAACTGATTGAGCCAATCCCTGTTGGAGAAAAACAATACAAAGAGGATAAATCGAGCTTGATTCTTGAAGTTGCACGCCGAGAAGGACAAATCATTCCTCTGGCAGAATAACTATTTATGGCACATATCCTTCTACGTCACCGCGAAATACCCGACATCAACAAACTCACCGTCTACAAAAAGAACGGTGGATTTGCCGCGTTCAAAAACGCGGTTACCAAGATGAAGCCGACCGAAGTGACCGACGTGGTCAAGAATTCAGGCTTGCGCGGGCGCGGCGGCGCAGGCTTTCCCACAGGCATGAAGTGGTCTTTCATTGATAACAAGAACTGGCCCCATTACGTGGTGGCAAACGCGGATGAGTCCGAGCCGGGCACATTCAAGGACCGCGAGATCATGGAAGGGAATCCCTTCCAGTTTTTGGAAGGCTTGATGCTTGCCTCATACGCGGTTGGAGCGAATGTGGCGTACGTTTATTTACGCGGCGAATTTTGGGAATTGGGCGCGGCGCTCGATGAACAAATAGCGGAGATGGAAGAAGCAGGTTATCTCGGCGATAAACTATTCGGCACAGAATACTCGCTCCGAATTTACACCCACCTCGGAGCAGGCGCGTATATCTGCGGCGAAGAGACCGCTTTGCTTGAATCGCTTGAAGGCAAACGCGGACAGCCGCGCGTGCGTCCACCGTTCCCGCCTGCGGTCGGTTTGTATGGCAAGCCGACCATCATCAACAACGTCGAGACCTTTACCAATGTGCCGATGATCCTTGCCAACGGCGCAGAGTGGCACAAGACGATGGGTACGGCGGACAGCGCGGGCGTGAAAATCTTTTCTTTGTCAGGTCGTGTTCGTAAACCTGGAAATTTTGAATTGCCGTTAGGCACAACCTTTCGTGATTTGATTTACAAACATGGCGGTGGCGTGCAGGATTCGCGCAAGGTCAAAGCGATCATGCCTGCGGGCGCGTCGTCTTCGTTGATTCTTGTGGATGACGACAAAGTTCTCGATACACCGATGGACTACGCCACTGTCCGCACGCTCAAAGCGGACCTTGGGTCTGCCTCCATTATCGTGATTGACGACACCGTTTCGATGGACTGGCTCATCAATAAGACCGTCCATTTCTTCAAACATGAATCGTGCGGCAAATGCACGCCCTGCCGCGAAGGTACATATTGGATGTCTCATCTCACCGAGCGCATTCACGGCGGCGACGGCTCGAAAGCTGACGTGGATCTGCTTCTCAATGTGGCGAAACAAATGCAAGGCAAGTGCCTGTGCGCGTTGGGAGAATTTTCCACGATGGCGGTTGTCTCTGGCATCGAACGCTTCCGACAAGATTTTGATAACGCGGTAAAAGTATAATTGTGTTAATGAATTGGAGGTTGTCATGGATGTATTAAGTTATCGAGTGCTGCTCAGAAAAGAACCCGAAGGCGGATTTACCGTCAACGTTCCGTCCCTGCCAGGTTGTGTAACTTTCGGTGAAACCCTTGAAGAGTCCTTTCGCATGGCGCGGGAAGCGATCGAGTTGTATATCGAGAGTCTTGAAGCGCATGGCGAGGAAGTTCCCACAGAAAATGAAGTGCTTGAATATACGTTGACGCTGCCCGCTCATGCCTAGGTTTCCCGCGCTCACATCACAGCAGGTAATCAAAATCCTTGAAAAGAAAGGGTTTTTGCTCGACAGGAGCAAGGGCAGTCACAGAATTTATTTTCATCCTGAGACCAGGAGAAGAGTTGTAGTCCCTTTTCATCGCAAAGACCTGCCGCAGGGAACCTTGCGTGAAATCCTCAGGCAGGCTGGCATCGGCAGAGAAGAACTCCAGGATTAAGTTGGAGCATTGATGAGTAAACAGGTTACATTAACGATAGACGGAAAACAAATCACGGTTCCCGAAGGACTCGTGGTTGCAGATGCCGCCAAGATGGTAGGCATTGATATCCCCGTCTTTTGCCATCACCCGAAACTCGAGCCTGTTGGCATGTGCCGCATGTGCCTCGTTGAAATTGGCCGTCCTGTGCGCGATCGTGCAACGGGTCAGTTCGTGATGGAGAACGGCGCGCCGAAGATTCAGTTCATGCCCAAACTCGAAACGGCTTGCACGAACAAAGTGGAAGAGGGCATGGTCATCCTCACGCAAACGGCAAAAGCCACGGATGGACAAAAGAGCACCGTTGAATTTTTGCTCACATCGCATCCGCTTGATTGCCCGATCTGCGACAAGGGCGGCGAGTGCCCTCTGCAAAATCTCACGATGGCGCACGGACCTGGTCAGAGCCGCTTCATCTATGACGAAAAGATGCGTCTCGAAAAGCAAGTGCCCCTCGGTGAGTTGATTTATCTCGACCGTGAACGATGCATCCAATGCGCGCGCTGTGTCCGTTTTCAGGATGAGATCGCAGGCGACTCGGTGCTCGGCTTCGATGAACGCGGACGCTCGATGCAGATCGTCTCTTTCTCGGACCCTGGGTTTGATTCTGTTTTCTCGGGCAACACCACCGACATCTGCCCCGTCGGCGCGTTGACCACCGCAGACTTCCGCTTCGGCGCGCGCCCATGGGAGTTGGAGGCTTCCCCTTCGATCTGCACGCAATGCCCTGTGGGATGCAATACCACGTTGAACACGCGCCGTGAAGCCAAAGCAGGCGGTGAGATCGTCGTCAAGCGCGTGATGCCGCGGCAAAACGAAGAAGTGAACGAGATCTGGCTTTGCGATAAAGGTCGCTTTGCGTATCACTACGCAGAAGGCAAACAGCGCCTCGCCAAGCCGATGATTCGCAAAGATAAAAAATTGACGCGCGCCTCATGGGATGCCGCGACCAAACTCGCCGCGGAGAAATTCCTCAAGGCAAAGAAAGACTTTGTTATTCTAGCTTCAGGCAGACTTTCGAACGAAGATCTGTTCAACTTGAAAACACTCGCCGACCACGCCGGCGGAAAATCCTATTTGTACTCGCACATGGCGGGCGGCGAATTGACTTCGCTTGTGGGCGTTGGGGCTGGCACGAACTTTGGAACGATGGGCAAAGGTACGGCTATCGTCGTTGTGGCATCCGATCTATATGAAGAAGCGCCGATCTGGTATCTGCGCGTGAAGCAGGCAAAGGAACGCGGCGCGACCTTGATCGTGTTGAACCCGCGCGAGACCAAGCTTGATAAACATGCTTCGTTCAAAGTTCGATATGAGTATAGTGGTGAAGCGAAGGCAATCCACGATTTAATGAAGAAAGGCAAAGCAGGTGACGCGTTCATGAAAGCAGAGAACGCCGTCATTCTGTATGGAAGCGAAGGGCTCGGTGTTGCTGGCTCACAAAGTCTTGCAACAGCCTGCGCCAAGTTGTTGAACGATAACGGCTTCACGGGCAGACCCAACAACGGACTCATCGGTGTCTGGGAGCGCGCGAACGACCAGGGCGCATGGGAAATGGGATTCACCGTGGAAGCCGATCTGGCAAAAGCGATGAAAGGGAAATTAGTTTACATTGTGGGAGCCGATCCGATGAACGATGATCCGAAACTGGCGAAGGCTCTTGCAGAAGCAAAATTCGTCGCGGTGCAGGATGTGATGGGAACTGCAACCACTGAAATCGCGGATGTCGTTTTGCCCGCGCAGGCATTCACTGAACGCGAAGGAACATTCACGTCAGGCGAGCGACGTGTGCAACGGTTCTATCCTGCCGTGCCAGTCACGGGTGAGTCAAGACCCGATTTTGCGATCACATCACAGTTGGCGCGGCATATGGGAGTCATTCTCGAAGGCACATCGGTTTCCGTGGTGTTCGATATTTTGTCTGAGACTGTCGCATCGTTTGAGGGCTTGAATTATGACAAATTGAAAGAAGTGAAAGATCAATTCCCCATCGTCGGGCGCGGCGATATGTATTACGGCGGCACGACCTACGAGAACAAGCACGGCTTGGGCGTGCACTTGTCAGCGGCGGCAACGCGCGGGGAACGGGTGAGCATACCGAGGGTCCACGCTTCGCGAGAAGCAGTTCCACATCCGAAAGACAAAGAATTTTTAGCAGTCCCTGTCAACAAGTTGTATCATCGCGGCACGACGGTGATGTCTGCGGAATTATTGCATCAGCGAATCGGCGAAGCGAGTGTGTCGTTGCATCCCGATGCCGCGCAGAGGCTTGGTGTGAAAGTTGGGCAGACGGTGAACGTAAGTTTCAATGGCACGAGCGGTGCGGCGGTTGTGAAGCTGGACGACTCGATTTCAGAAGAGATCGCGCTGGTGCCGCGTTCGATGGGGTTGGCAATTCGTGAGCCTGTGGCGGCAAAGGTGAAGGCATGAATTTATCATGCTCTCGCAGGGTCTGTGACCCTGCGTTTTACACGACAGAACACGGCGGTCACACGTGTGCCTGCGGCTCAGTGCAGGCAGACTGCCTTGGAGCAATACTTGTGTGGGTGAAGTTATGATCTCCGATTGGACTCTCTGGCTCGAGTGGTTCATCAAATCGCTGGTGTTGACGCTGGCGTTGTTGGTGGGATTCATCTTGCTGACCTGGTTTGAGCGCCGCGCGCTGGCTCGCATTCAAACGCGCGTGGGCCCGAATCGCGCGGGACCGTTTGGCTTGCTGCAACCGATTGCAGACGCATTGAAGTTGATTTTCAAAGAAGAACTCACGCCCGCGAAGGCGTATAAATTTGTATTCTTCCTCGCGCCGATCATAACTGTGGTGCCTTCCATTATTATCGCGGCGGTGATTCCGTTCGGACGCTCGATCAATTTGTTTGGGCGCGAAATCAATCTATATCTTGCGGACATCAACGTGGGCGTGTTGTATTTCATGTCCATTGCGGCGATTGCGGTGTACGGGATCGTACTGGCGGGATGGTCGTCGAACAGCAAGTATGCGATGCTTGGCGGTTTGCGTTCCACCGCGCAAATGATCTCGTATGAACTTTCGCTTGGCATTTCTTTGATCCCTGTCATTTTGCTTGCCAATTCGTTTCGCATGATTGACATTGTGGAGACACAAAGCACATGGTGGTTTGTCGTTCTCCAGCCTGTGGGCGCGCTCATCTTTTGGATCGCGACCCTCGCGGAAGTGAACCGTGCGCCGTTCGACATGCCCGAAGCCGAGCAGGAATTGACGGCTGGTTATCACGCCGAATATTCAGGCATGAAGTTCGCGTTGTTCTTCATGGCGGAATACCAGAAGATGATCGTGATCTCGGCGGTGATGGCGGTCTTTTTCTTCGGCGGGTATCTTGGTCCTGGGGTGGATCAATATCCGCTTCTCGGACCGGTATACATGGCCATCAAAATTGTGGTTTTGTTGTTCGCGATGATCTGGGTCCGCGCCACCTGGCCCCGCCTGCGCTATGACCGCCTGATGTCTTTTGGGTGGAAGGTGCTTGTGCCGTTGTCATTGGCAATTGTGTTCATTACGGCAACAGGCATTTTGCTCGCAGAACAAACGAAGAACGGACTGTGGATGTGGGCAATCCCCGCCACCTCAGTGATCGTCGGTTTGATTCCAGTCGTCACGATCTTTCGTGCGTTGAGGAGATTATCGTATGGGCGTGCTTGATCCCCTTGTTGAACTCGTGCGCGGGCTTTGGATCACGTTAAAGTCCATGGGCGAGAAGCCCGTCACGATCCAATACCCTGAAGAGAAAAGACCTGTGCGTCAGCGTTTTCGCGGTCGCCATGTATTGAAGCGCTATGATAACGGACTCGAAAAGTGTATCGGATGTTCCCTCTGCGCCGCGGCTTGCCCTGCGGACGCGATCTTCGTCGAAGCCGCGGAGAACACGGATGAAAAACGCTTCTCTCCTGGGGAGAGGTATGCTTCGACCTACGAGATCAACATGCTCCGCTGTATCTATTGCGGCTATTGCGAAGATGCCTGCCCCACCGAAGCCATCGTGCTGGGCGACAATTACGAACTCTCCTTCTACGACCGCCGCTCGGCGATCTATACCAAGGAATCTCTGCTCGAACCTGTTCCCGCCTCCGCGATGTTGACCCCACAGAAGGTGGATGCGGGCGAGTTTCCGCGGTCGGTGCCTGAGATGGAAGATCCAAGAGATTAGAGACTAGAGACTGGAGATTAGTCTCTAATCTCCAGTCTCATTCTGTTGCAACCATGACTATTGATTTGATTTTATTCCTCCTCCTCTCCCTCATCGCCATCGCCTCCGCGCTTGGCATGTTGTTGAGTCGCAACGCGGTGTATTCGGCGTTGTATCTCGTGTTGAACTTTGTCACGGTGGCGGTGTTTTACCTCCTGCTCGGCGCGCCGTTCATTGCCATGGCGCAAATCACGGTCTACGCGGGCGCGATCATGGTTTTGTTCCTGTTTGTGATCATGTTGCTGGGCACAGACGAGTTGCCCAAGTCTCAGGTTTTGCCGTGGCAGAGACCGCTGGCGGTTGTTTTAGCGGTTCTTCTCGCGGCGGAAGCGACATTTCTTCTTATCACAAAGGCTCGCCCTGCTGGCGACGTTTTGCAACCCGATGTGTCTGCCAACACGATGGATAATCTCCGTCAGTTGGGTATGTCTCTGTTCACCGATTATTTGTTGCCTTTTGAAGTTGTATCCATTCTGTTGCTGGTTGCCATGGTCGGCGCCATCGTGTTGACAAAGAAGGAAAAAGCAGAGAGGAAGAAATGATACCGATCAACTACTATATTATCCTCTCAGCCATTTTGTTCACCATCGGCGTGACGGGTGTGCTTGTGCGCCGCAACGCCCTCATCATCTTCATGTCCATTGAATTGATGTTGAACGCGGCAAACCTTGCCATCGTGGCGTTCAGCAGTGTGTTTGAAAGTTTCAGCGGGCAGATCTTCGTGTTCTTCGTCATCGCGGTCGCCGCGGCGGAGGTGGCGGTGGGTCTGGCGTTGATCGTTGAGATCTTCAAGTCCAGGCGCAGTATTGATGTGGATCAGATGAGCAGTTTGAAGGGATAGTGACTTACTCTGTTGGTCGAGTAGCCCCGCTGGTTTTCGCGGGGCGTATCGAGACCAACACGTTGCAAGTAAACATCTAATTATTTTTGAAATGTGTGGTCTCGATACGGGCTTTGCCCTACTCGACCACCGATCCATAAATGGAAAATGAAATTATGATTTTTAGCGAATCAGTAAACACAGGATTTTTATTCTTAGCCCCCTGGCTTGTCTTCGCGCCAGTTCTTGGCTTGCTGGTCAATCTAATTTTCGGTAGCAGGCTTAGCGAAAAGTGGATCGGCATAGTGGCGAGTCTCGCGTCGGGCGCGGCGTTTGTCGTGTCGGTGTTGCTGTTCGTAACCGTATCAGCCTCACACGGCGAAGCGATGCGCTGGCAACTCGCGGAGTGGATTCACGTCGGCAATTTGTCTCTCGATTGGACGTTCCGCGTCGACTCATTATCCACCACGATGATGCTGGTCGTTTCGGGTGTTGGGACTCTCATCCACATCTACGCCATCGGGTACATGCACGAGGATGTGCGCTTCAAATCGGACCCTGGACGGTTCCGCCGCTTCTTCGTGTTCCTCAACCTGTTCATCGCGATGATGATGATCCTCGTCAGCGGCGACTCGTATTTGATGCTGTTCGTCGGCTGGGAGGGGGTGGGGCTGTGTTCGTTCCTGTTGATCGGCTTCTGGTATGAGATGGATACGCTCGCACGCCCCTCATGGGCGAATTCGGATGCCGCGAAAAAAGCGTTTATCGCCAACCGCATCGGTGACTTTGGTTTCCTCATCGCGGGCTTCATCATGTTCTTCGCGTTCGGCAGTTTCCAATTCGATGCCGTCTTTGAAAAAGTCCATGAAGTTTCGCACGGAGTGATCATCGCGATTACTTTGTTTATGTTGGTTGGCGTGGCGGGTAAGTCCGCACAGATTCCACTATATGTCTGGTTGCCCGATGCGATGGCAGGACCGACTCCCGTCTCGGCGTTGATCCATGCCGCGACGATGGTGACCGCGGGCGTGTATCTGATCACGCGTTCCGCGCCGCTGTATTCATCGGTGCATGAGGCGCAAAATATTGTCGCGATGGTGGGAGCGATCACCGCGCTCTTCGCCGCGACGATTGCCGTCGGTCAATACGATATCAAGAAAGTGCTGGCGTATTCGACCATTAGTCAACTTGGATTCATGGTTGCGGCGGTGGGTATGGGCGCGTATGTGGCAGGGATGTTCCATCTCGTCACTCACGCGTTCTTCAAGGCGTTGTTGTTCCTTTCAGCGGGTTCGGTGATTTTGGGATTGGAGCGCGGGCACCATCATGCAGAACACGCGCACGCGAGTCCCCTCTCCCAGCGGGAGAGGGCTAGGCGCCGCGCTGAGCCTGTTGAAGTGGTGAGGGAGAAAAAGGGAAAGCATGCCCTCCCGAAAGAGCATCGGGACAATGTGAGCAAAGCCGAAGGGAAGAAAGAAGAAAGACACGCCGCTCACGATGACCATGCTTTGACTGGTCATGGCGAGGTCTTCGATCCTGGCGATATGCGCAACATGGGCGGGCTTCGCAAGACCATGCCTGTTACATTTTGGTTGTACATGATTGGGACGATTGCTCTGGCTGGCTTGCCTCCGTTTGCAGGCTTCTGGTCGAAGGATGAAATACTTTTGGATGCGAGTCATCATTCCCAAACAGTCTACTGGCTATTGACTATCGCTGCGTTCTTCACCGCGTTCTATATGGGCAGGCAAATCTGGATGGTCTTCTTCGGCGAGGCGCGGCACGAAGCCGCGGCGCACGCGGAGGAAAGTCCCAGAGTGATGACTGTGCCGTTGATGATTTTGGCTGTGCTCTCATTGTTGGGCGGCGCGTTGAACCTGCCATTCGAAGGTTTTCACAATCTGGGTCATTGGCTGGAACACACGATTGGTGAGATCGAATCGCTTGGGCTTGATTTACAAGTCGCTGGCGTTTCAACTGGACTCGCGTTGCTTGCTATTTTGATTTCATGGCTTATCTACGGACGAAATCCTCTAAAAGCGCATCAACCTGACCCATTGAAGAAACCACTTGGATTGATTTTTACGGGCATGGAAAATAAATGGTTCGTGGACGAAATCTATCAGGCGATCATCATTACGCCGTTTGCAAAACTCTCACAATTCCTCGCGGACGTTATTGACTGGCGCTTCTGGCATGACTGGTTCCATGAGACAGTCGTCGCAGGGACGTACAACTGGGTCAGCAACATCGGCTTGAATGAATATGCCGATCAAAAAGGTATTGACGCCGTCGCGAACGGCTTGGGCGCGTGGACTCAAAACTTCTCGGCGACCCTCCGCAAGGTCCAGAATGGATTCGTGCGTTCGTATGCGCTATCCGTGTTGTTGGGCGTCGTCCTCATTCTCGGCTATCTTTTGATGAAATAAACCTGTAGACACCCATGTTCCGTCGGGGTCTGAGACCCCGACGAGCGAACTGGGAAACAAGGATTGAACATGAATTTATCGCTCACTCTTCTCACATTCTTCCCGCTGGCGGGCGTGCTGGTGTTGTTTTTCATCCCCAGCGACAGGAAAAACGCTTTGCGTTGGACGACACTGATCACGACGTTGATCACATTCGGTATTTCGCTTTGGGCGCTGACGATGTTCAACGCCTCGAACCCCGACTTGCAATTGGTGGAAAAATATAACTGGATCACCGTAGCGGGCTGGAACATTCAATATCATCTCGGCGTGGATGGGTTGAGTATCCTGTTGGTATTGCTCACCGCCTTTCTCACACCGATCTCGATCCTCTCCACATGGACAGCTGTTGAAGAACGCGTGAAAGACTTCATGGTGTTTTTCCTGTTGCTTGAAGTGGGTATGATGGGCGTGTTCCTCGCGCAGGATCTGTTCCTCTTTTATATCTTCTGGGAATTCACGCTCGTGCCGATGTACTTCATCATCGGCATCTGGGGCGGACCGCGCCGCATCTATGCCGCCATCAAGTTTTTCCTGTATACGATGGCGGGTTCGATCTTGATGTTGCTTGCCATTTTGTGGCTTGGCGTCAACGGAAAGACATTCTCTGTTCCTGATTTGATTTTGCAGGGCGGTATCCCCGCGAACATTCAGTGGTGGTTGTTCCTTGCGTTCACCGCCGCGTTCGCCATCAAAGTGCCGATGTGGCCCCTGCATTCATGGTTGCCCGACGCGCATGTCGAAGCGCCGACGGCTGGTTCTGTGATTTTGGCGGGCGTTCTCTTGAAGCTGGGAACATACGGCTTCGTGCGATTCAACCTGCCCTTGTTCCCTGAAGCGGCTGTCTATGCCGCGCCGTGGATCGCCCTCTTCGCCACCATCGGAATCATCTACGGCGCGGCGGTCTCGTACGCGCAGGCGGATGTCAAGAAACTGGTCGCGTATTCCTCTGTCAGCCATTTGGGATTCGTGATGCTCGGTCTGTTCGCGTTGAATCCCGAAGGCATCGCAGGCGCGATCTTGCAAATGATCAATCACGGCATCAGCACGGGCGCGTTGTTTCTCCTCGTCGGCATGATCTACGAACAGACGCACACGCGCGAACTTAAAGTCTACGGCGGTTTGTGGAAGATCACGCCTGTGTTTGGTACGGTCATGCTCATCGTTGCGCTTTCTTCGATGGGCTTGCCTGGACTCAACGGCTTCGTGGGTGAGTTCACCATTTTGCTCGGCGCATGGGGCGCGGGGCAAAACGGCGTCTTTTACTGGGGTGGCGTGTGGTTTGCCGCGATCTCCGCGCTCGGCGTGATCATGGCGGCTGTGTACATTCTGTACATGTTCCAGAAGATGTTCCTCGGTCCACAGGGCGAGATCGTGGATGATGTGAAGAAACACAGGCACGGCATACGCGACCTCAACTGGCGCGAGATCGCCACCGTCGTTCCGTTGCTTATCCTCATTTTCTGGATCGGTTTGTATCCCGCACCGTTCTTCGATCTGATGGCGCCCGCCGTTGATAAACTCGTAGGGATGTTGCCAATTCCATAACATAAATACCTCGGTGGTCGAGTAGTCCCGCGTGTACTTCGCGGGACGTATCGAGATCACCAATGACAAGTGAATAATTGAATACAAGTTATGTGGTCTCGATACGCCTTCGGCTGTCGCCTCGGGCTACTCGACCACCGCATGAAACAAAAATAGAATTCGCGCCAATTCGTGAAATTCGCGGCTAAAAATTTATGAATCAATCCGACCTCACCACCCTCCTCCCCCTCACAATCCTAACCGTTTGGGCATGTGTGTTATTACTCGTTGATCTCTTCATCCCGAAGACTCGCAAAGGGATTACCGCATTGCTCTCCGCGCTGGGTCTCGCGGTCACACTCGGCTACACCCTCTCTCAACTCGGGCAGGAAGTATCTGGCTTCGGAGGCATGGTCGTGCTCGATGGTTTCTCCATCTTCGTCAACGCGCTCCTTCTCATCAGCGGCTTGCTCGGCATCGCCCTCGCCTACGGTTACGTCAAACGCATGGGCATCGAGCGCGGCGAATATTACACCCTGCTCCTCTTCAGCGTCGTCGGCATGATGCTCATGGCGCAAGCGGCAGACCTCATCATCGTCTTCCTCGCGCTCGAACTGCTTTCCATTCCGCTGTATGTGCTCGCCGCGTTCGCACGCCCCAAAGTGGAATCGGAAGAAGCGGGACTCAAATACTTTTTACTCGGCGCGTTTTCAACTGGATTCGTCGTCTACGGGATTGCCCTCATCTTCGGCGCGACTGGCGCCACAAGCCTTTCCGCCATCGTTGAGTCCGCTTCATCCTCCAGCTCAAACCTGCTCCTGACCATCGGCGCCGCCCTCCTCCTTATCGGATTCGGCTTCAAGGTCGCCGCCGTTCCCTTCCACATGTGGACTCCCGACGTGTATCAAGGCGCGCCCACCGCGGTGACCGCCTTCATGTCCTCTGGTGCGAAGATCGCAGGTTTCGCCGCATTACTCCGCGTGTTCGCCACCGCATTCCCCTCCCTCGCTGTGGATATGACCGACATCTTCTGGGTACTCGCGGCGTTGACCATGATCGTCGGCAACGTCGTCGCCATCGCGCAAACCGACATCAAGCGTCTGCTTGCGTATTCCAGCATTGCGCACGCGGGATACATTCTCATGGCGTTCGTTCCGTATGGGCAACCAAACGTAGTAGCGACTTCAGTCGCTGCAGGCTTGTTCTACCTCGTCTCGTACGCGTTCACCAACTTCGGCGCGTGGGGCGTGGTGATCGCACTTGAAAAATCGGAAGGGAGGGGCTTGCAGATTTCCGATTACGCGGGACTCTCGAAGAAACATCCCGCCCTTGCCGCGGCGATGGCTGTCTTTATGCTCTCGCTAATTGGTCTCCCCCCAACGATTGGATTGATCGGAAAAATATATCTGTTCCGCGCTGTCATTGACGGCGGGTTTACTGGTCTCGCCATCATCGGTGTTCTCACCTCCCTCATCTCGGCATTCTACTACCTGCGCGTCGTGGTCGTCATGTACATGCGCGACGGCGACCCCACAACCGAACGCGAAACCTGGCTCGACATGACCACCGCAGTCGCCGCGCTGGTGACGGTCCTAGTAAGTTTTGTCCCGCAATTTCTGTTCGCGTGGGCAAGCGAAGCAGTGTTGAAACTTTTCTAATTTCATCGCTGGTCGAGTAGTCCCGCGTGCTCGTAGCGAGACGTATCGAGACCATAGAATAAAAAACGGGACTGTGTATCACAGTCCCGTTTTATTTTCACAACGTTTTACCCGCCCGTGACCTGATAGATCTGAATCAAATTCCCGCACGTATCATTGAGCACCGCGGCGGTGGTCATGCCCATGTTCGTCGGCTCCATCGTAAACTCTACGCCGAGTTTTTGCATTCGGTCATACTCGTTCTGGATGTTGTTGACCTGGAATGCCGTGAACGGAATCCCATCCTTGACAAGCGATTCCTTCAGCGCCTTCATAGCGGGGTAACTGGCATTCGGTTCGAGGAGCAACTCAGTGCCATCTGGTTCCTCGGGCGAGACAACGGTGATCCATCGCGCGCCTTCCCCAAGCGGAATATCCCGCTTCGTCACGAAGCCCATCACTTCCGTATAAAATTTCAACGCCTTGTCATAATCATCTATCGAGACACTGGAGAGTTTGATTTTCATGTTGATTTATCCTTTTTAGTTCTTTCAGACTGAGTGGAGTTTCTTCGCCACAGAGCGCGCAGAGACAGTTGAGAAAAATCTTTTAAAGCTCATTTTGCTCAGTGATTTCTGTGGCTTAGCCTTCTTTCCTTAGGAGTTGTGTCGCTGCGGTGCAACCCAACGAACGGAACTCGCTCGGGCTGAGACCGAACAGCCCTTTGAACGCCTTCCCGAACGCCGCGTGGGATTCATAGCCCGCGGCGAGCGCGACCTCGGTGATATCCACCGCGCCCATGCGGAGTTTGCGCGCGGCGCGCTCCAGCCTCATGCGGCGGATGTAACTGGCGGCGCTTTCACCCGTTTGCGCGGTGAAGACGCGGTGGAAGTGCGGGATGGAGAATCCCGCCACCCCCGCCAGTAACTCCCGATTCAGCGGCTCGTGGATGTGCGTACGGATATACAGCATCACATCCTCGATGGTTTCGGAATATTCCTCAACAAGCTGTGTGTCAGTCACCATGGGCAAAATATAGTATATCAAAACCCCTGTCCGCTACTCCAAATGTATCATTTTGGAATCAAAATGGGACTATGTTCACCCACAACCCTGTTTTATGTTGGAACAAAAGCCCTCACCTTGCCCTCTCCCAGCGGGAGAGGGGGAAACTGTCCCGACCAAAAGCCGTCAGAATCGGGGTGAGGGAGAAAACCGCCCTTCACCCACACTCCCGTTTTGTGTTTGGATTATGCTTTCTGCATATACGCTTACGCCGAAAACGGATGTATTGCCTCCAACGTTTTGATTTCATCCTGTTGAGCAAAATACAAATCCCAGCGCAGTTGCAGATTCATCCAAAAATCGGCAGACATATTGAAGAACTTGGCAAGGCGCAACGCCGTCCCTGGTGTGATGCCTCTGCGCCCGTTGACA
>Ga0247727_10003561_pt1 | contig 34271 bp, 31 predicted proteins | sample WisWelCaveWW1625_FD_202498 | JGI IMG/M metagenome (GOLD analysis project Ga0247727, IMG submission 202498) | Biofilm microbial communities from Wishing Well Cave, Virginia, United States - WW16-25 | ecosystem: Environmental > Aquatic > Deep subsurface > Groundwater > Cave microbial mat | place...
CTGCACGAACGGACAAAAGACTGCCCCGCCTGCGAACAAGGCCGCTACGATTTTCTCAACGCGCGCAGCGGACAGTTTGTGACCACACTGTGTGGACGCAACGCGGTTCAAATCTCACCATCAGCCAATGCCCAGATTGACTTCGCCAAGCTCGCCGAACAACTGCGCGATGCGGGCGAGGTGAGTTACAATCGCTTTTTGCTGAAACTCAAAACGGGCGAGCATGAGATCACCGTCTTCCCCGATGCCCGCAGCATCATCAAAGGCACGGACGATCCGAACGTCGCCCGATCACTCTACGCCCGTTACATCGGAGCCTGAACAATTCACCCTGAAGGAATTCTGCTGTAGATGTCCAAAACCGAAATCATCGTTCCCGCTTCCACCTCAAATTTAGGTTCGAGCTTCGACACTTGCGGTCTGGCCCTTTCGCTCTACCTGCGCATCGAGGTCGAGCCTCGTGAGAGAGGTTTTGAAATTACCCTGACCGGCGAAGGCGCTGAGAAATTGCCACTCGACGAATCGAACCTGATCGTGCGCGCCGCTCTCCATGCCGCCGAACAACGCAGGCAGAAATTGCCCGGCGCGCGATTGCGCGTGGACAGCCAGATTCCGCTCTCGCGCGGTCTGGGCAGCAGCAGCGCGGCCATCATCGCGGGCATCTCGAGCTACGAAGTCCTGTCGGGCGAGCGTTTGAGCGAGGAAGAGTTCTTCGATTACGCGCTGCACTTCGAAGGGCACGGCGACAACCTCGCGCCGAGCACGCTCGGTGGATTGGTCGTGGCGGCAGTCAAGGAATACGTTGATTATTCCGGCAACGAACGCCGCTCGCTCGTGGCCGTCAAACGCCATTGGCCTGAAGAGGTCAAGATCGTCCTCTGCATTCCCGAAATCGAAATGGAGACGGTGAAGATGCGCGCGGTGCTGCCGCAAATGATCACGCGCCACGACGCGATCTATAATTTGCAGCGCGCGGCCTTGTTCCAGGCGGCGTTGGCCGAACGTCGTTTCGATTTGATCAACGAAGCGTTGCGCGACCGATTGCATCAGCCTTACCGTGCCCCGCTTGCGCCGGGGTTGAATGAGATTTTGAAATTGAACGACGAGGCTCATAAACATCCCGGGCTGCTCGGCGTGGCGATCAGCGGCGCAGGCTCGGCGCTGATCGCGTTTGCGACCGAGAACTGCGACGCGATTGCTGAAACAATGAAAGCACGGATGGCGGCGAGTGGCGTGAGGGCGTGGGCGATGGAGGTGAAGGTTGATAATCGTGGGAAAATAATTGGGTGAGCCATGCCAACAGACACAGATTACGAAAAGAGAATTGCCGGATACGAGCGCCGTGACCTTCTGAGGAGATTCTACGATGAAGAAGGCTTACGTAATAACTGAAGGAGAATCGGATGTAGCTGTTCTCAAAAAACTACTTCCGGCTCATTTGACCAAAGAGGTAGAAATTGTGTCGGGACAAGGTGATTACGGTGCCCGTTCCCTTGCCGCTTCCATCTTGGCCGCCAGGCAGAGACCTGTGGCATTGGTCATAGACGCTGACACCAACGATGAACAGATGATCAAGGAACGAGCCGACTTCGCCCGCTGGTCATTACGCCAAGCTGCGGCAGATGTTCCGTTCGAGGTTTTTGTCGCTGTTCCAAGCATCGAGTCCGTTTTCTTTCAAGACCAGGCCCTCATCGAGAACTTTGCTCATCGAGAATTCACAGACTTGGAGTGGAGGCTGGTTAAACTTCAACCGCAAGAATTGTTCGCCAATGAACCCGGCGGCAAGCGTCAGGTAATCCAGCGGCTTCTCCACAATCTCAACAAGGAGTCTGTCAAACTTTTGCAAGAGCACCCGTTGATTCAAGCGCTGACAGACTTTTTATCTTCTGTTGTGGAGAACGGCAACCGAAGTAACGGGTGATCCCTAACTCGACATGTCATCACTCACCAAAATCCCGGCGGGCGTCCAATATTTCTTCGACGATGAGGTCAAACTGCGCCGCTACGTCGAGCGACGCGCGATGGAGGTCTTCGCCGGCTGGTCCTACGACGAGATCATCCTGCCGATGTTCGATTACCACGACCTGTTCGCGCGCGGGATGGGCGAGGAGAAGGCCGAGCGGACCTATCGCTTCGTTGACCGCGACGGCGCGTTGTTGGCGCTACGGCCCGAATTGACATCGCTCGTTGCGCGCACTGTGGCCACGCGGTTCGTCAAACGCGAGCGTCCGGTCAGGCTCTGCTATTCCGGCGAAGTCTTTCGTTACGACGAGCCGACCGAACGCGCGGCGCGCGAGTTTCATCAGCTCGGCGTCGAACACATCGGCGAGCCGAGCATCGTCGCCGACATCGAAGTCCTGCTGGTAGCGGCGGAAGTGTTGACCGCGCTTGGACTCAACGGCTTTCGCATTGCGCTTTCGCACGTAGACTTTTTCAACGGCGTGGTTGATTTTCTGAAACTCAACGACACAAACCGCGCGCAACTCCGCGAATTGATTGGTCGCCGCAACAGTCTGGCGCTCGACGAATTTTTGAATATTCACGCCTCGCACATCGAACCGTCGCGCCGCACAGGCTTCTCCCGCTTGATCCAAATCGCAGGCAAGGAGGAGGCGATTGCGCGCGCCCGGGAGATTTTGCTCAATGAACGTTCGCGCGCCGGGGTTGATCATCTCGCGGCGATCTATTCGACGCTCACTGCGCTCGGACTCGAAGAGAATTTCGACCTTGATCTGGGCGATGCGGGCGGGCTTGAGTACTACACCGGTTTGACGTTCAAAGTCTACCTGCCGGATTGGGGCGTGGAGATCGGCGGCGGCGGGCGTTACGACAATTTGATCGCCAGTTTCGGTGAGCCTGAACCCGCCGTCGGATTTTCACTTGCGCTCGACGGGCTGGTTGGCGCGATTTCGCTGGGCAATGACAAACAGGAATTGCAGAGCGCGAACGATACCCAGGCGATTTCTTTCAACGGCGATCTGGCGCGCGCGTTCAGCCAGGCCCGCGAGCTGCGAAAGCAACAGAAGCAGGTGAAGATCAGTGCCAGATAACAAGCTGACAATCGCGCTCTCGAAAGGCCGGATGCAGGACGGCGCGCTCGCGCTCTTTGCCCGCGCCGGCGTCATCGTCGCCGAAAGCGAGTTGAATTCCCGCAAGCTGATCATCAACTCGACCGACGGGCGATACAGTTTCGTGCTGGTCAAACCGCCGGACGTGCCGATCTACGTTGAATACGGCGTGGCTGACGCGGGAGTATGCGGACGCGACGTGCTGATGGAATCGCGCGCCGGCGTCCACGAACCGCTCGATCTGAAATTCGGGCGCTGCAAAATCGCCGTCGCGGCCAAGCGCGAAGTCGTCGGGCAGGATTACAATCTGCTGGCGACCGTCCGCGTGGCGACCAAATACCCGCGCATTGCGACCGATTACTTCCACGCGAAGGGCGTGCCGATTGAAGTCATCACGCTGTCGGGTTCGGTCGAACTGGCGCCGCTGCTGGGCCTGTCGGATCGGATCGTTGATCTGGTCGAAACCGGACGAACGCTCGAAGAGAACGGCCTCGAAGTGATTGACGTGATTGCTGAATCAACGGCCTGGCTGATCGTCAATCGCGCCAGCTTTCATCTTAAACGCGCCGAGATCGGCGGGCTGATTGCTCAACTGACTGAAATTTTGAACCAATGATCGAGATCGTCAAACTGACCGGCTCGCGCGCAGCAGAGAGCGCGAAGCTGAAAAAAATCCTGAGTCGCGGCGGCGGGTTGAACGACGACGTTCTCACCCGCACCGACGCCATCATCCGCGAAGTCCGCGAACGCGGCGATGCGGCGCTCATTGAATTCACCGCGCGCTTCGACGGTGTTCAGCTTACGCCCGAAACCCTGCGCGCCCGCCGGCAAGACATCGAAGAACTCGCCGCGCAAGTTGACGACGAGCTGATCGCCGCGATGCGCGAAGCGATTGCCAATATCCGCCATTACCACGAACATCAACTGACCGGCGACTGGGAGATCGAACGGGCAAACGGCGTGCGCCTGGGCCAGCGTGTGCGCCCGCTGGAAATCGTGGGCTTGTACGTGCCCGGCGGCAGCGCGGCCTATCCTTCGACGGTGATGATGAACGCTGTGCCAGCGCAAGTCGCGGGCGTCGAGCGCATCGTCGTCGTCACGCCGCCTGCTCAGTTCAAACAGAACCCGGTGATCGCGGCGACGCTGAAAGAGTTGAACCTGTTCGAGGTCTACACCATCGGCGGCGCGCAGGCTGTCGCGGCTCTGGCTTTCGGCACCGAGACGATTCCGCGCGTGGACAAAATCGTCGGCCCCGGCAACCAATACGTCGCCGCCGCGAAGAAGCTGGTTTATGGCGCGGTTGACATTGATTCGATTGCGGGGCCGAGCGAGATCGTGGTCGTGGCGGACGACACAGCTCGCGCGGATTTTGTCGCCGCTGACCTGCTCTCGCAGGCCGAGCATTCCGAAGACGCCGCCGCGATCCTGATCACGCCGAGCGAAAAGTTCGCCGAAGCCGTGCGGGAAGAGATCGTCAAACAGACCCGGACTCTTTCGCGCCGCGAAATCATTGAACGTTCGTTGGCCGATTTCGGCGCACTGATCGTGGTCGAATCGCTCGACGCCGCGTGCGAACTCGCCGATCAAATCGCGCCCGAACACATCGAGGTCGTCACCGCCGACAGCGAAGCTACGGCTGCAAAGATTCATCACGCGGGCGCAATCTTCATCGGGCCGTATTCGCCGGAACCGGTGGGCGATTACTTCGCCGGAACGAATCACGTGTTGCCGACCGGAGGAACTGCGCGGTTCTCATCGGCGCTTGGAGTTTATGACTTTTTGAGACGCACAAGCATCATTCGTTATACCGAAGCTGAATTGCGACGAACTGTGGCTTCAATTGGCCGACTGGCGCTCGCTGAAGGGTTTGATGCTCATGCCCGATCGGCTACTATAAGAACAGTTGATAGTTGATAGTTGACAGTTGATAGTTCTTCCGCATCGAAACCATCAACAACACCCAACCATCAAGGAGGTCAACATGTCTGACAGCATCATCAGAGACAAATCGTACCGGTTCGCTATCCGAATCGTCCGGCTCTGCAAGGAATTGAACGAGAAGAAGGAGTACGTCCTCAGCCGGGAAGTTCTCAGAGCCGGAACTCACATCGGGGCCAGAGTGAAAGAGGCGCAACAGGCTGAATCGCGGCAGGACTTCATCCACAATTTCTCAGTCGCTCTTCAGAACGCCTCTGAGACCGAATACTGGCTGGAGCTTCTGCGCGACGCAGGGTTCATTGACCAGAAAACCTTCAACTCGCTCAACGACGATTGCGCAGAAGTGCTCAGACTCCTCACCAAAATCGTCAAAACATCCAAGCAAAACAGCTAATCGTTCAAAAACTATCAACTGTCAACTATCAACTATCAACTGTATTTTGTGAGCCCTATCAACTGCAATTTATGAATTCGCCGTTAGACAAAATCAAATCAAACGTTCGCGCGATCACGGCCTACACGCTCGCCCCGCTCGAAGCGCCGATCAAGATCAACCAGAACGAGAATCCCTTCGGGATGCCGTTTGCGCTCAAGGAGAAAGTGATGCTCCGCGCAATGAAACACGATTGGGCGCGCTATCCCGATTTCGTTCCGGCTTCGCTGCTCGAAAAGCTTGCCACTTACGCTGGCTGGCGGGCCGATGGTGTGATGGCCGGCAACGGATCGAACGAGATGATCCAATCGGTGGTCAATTCGATTGTCGAAAAAGGCGTGCGCGTCGTCCTGCCTGAGCCGACGTTCTCGGTCTACCGGCAGGTGGTCAACGTCGCAGGCGGCGAGATCATTTCGGTCCCGCTCAACGAAGACCTGACCTTCAACTTTCCGCGATTGGCGAGCAAAATCGTCACGAGCAAGGCCGATCTGGCGATCATCTGCTCGCCCAACAACCCGACGGGCTGCACAATCAGCGCCCGCGACCTGGCGACGATTGCGCGCAACAGCGACGGCATCATCGTCGTTGATCAGGCTTACCGCGAATTCGACGACGGAGACTTCGTTCCGCTGCTCGACGAATACAAAAACCTCGTCATCCTGCGCACGTTTTCAAAAGCGATGGCGATGGGCGGGTTGCGTGTCGGTTACTGTCTGGCCGCGCCCGAGCTCATCCGCGAGTTCAACAAGACGAAGATGCCTTACAGCTTGAATTTCTTTTCGATGACGGCGGCTGAGATCGCGCTGGAAAACCTGCATCTGTTGCGGCCGCTGGTCGAGAAAATCCGGCTGGAAGGCGAACGATTGTTCGCCGAATTGCAAAAGATCGAGGGATTGTCGCCCGTTCCGTCGGCGGCAAATTTCTTCTGCGTCAAGACTGCGATTCCGCCAAAGCAGTTGTTTGAAGCTTTGCACGCTCGCGGCATTCTGATTCGTGACGTGAGTAAAGCGCCGATGTTGTCCGAATACGTTCGCATCAGCGTCGGCGCGCCGGAAGAGAACGACAAACTGATCGCCTCGCTGAAAGAGATTTTTGAACCATGAGTCGTAAAGCCGAAATCAACCGAAAGACCAAAGAGACGGAAGTTCACGTCGCGCTCGATCTGGACGGGACGGGCGCAGGCCGCATCAACACAGGCGTCCCGTTTCTCGACCACATGCTCGAACTGTTCGCGCGGCACGGGTTGTTCGACCTGGAGATCGCGTGCAAGGGCGATCTGCAGATTGACGACCACCATTCGGTCGAAGACACAGCTATCTCGCTGGGGCAGGCTTTCGCCCAGGCGCTCGGCGACAAAACGGGCATCGTGCGATACGGCGCGGCTTACGTGCCGATGGATGAGACGCTGGCCCGCGCGGTGGTTGATCTGTCCGGTCGTTTTTACCTCGTCTACAAAGTTCAAAACACGCGAGACCGGGTCGGGACGTTCGCGGTCGAGCTGGCCGAGCATTTCTGGCGTTCGTTCGCCGAGCATTGCAAATGCAATCTGCACATCGAGGTCTTCTACGGGCGCAACCAGCACCACCTCATCGAGGCGGTGTTCAAATCAACTGCACGCGCGCTGTCACAGGCCGTGCGCATTGACGAACGGATCACGGGCGTGATGTCAACGAAAGGAACCATCTCAGGGAATTAGCGATGAGGATTGCGATCATTGATTACGGCGTAGGCAATCTGCGCAGCGTCGAGAAAGCCTTCACCTCGCAAGGCATCAACGCCGTCGTGACCCGCGACGAGAAAATCCTGCGTGATGCCGACAAGCTCGTGCTGCTCGGCGTCGGCGCGTTCGGCTATGCGATGGAGAGCTTGCGCAAACTGGGCTTCGACCAACTCGTGGTCGAAGCCGCCGGTGCGGGCAAGCCGATCATCGGGTTGTGCGTAGGTTTGCAGATGATGTTCGAGGAAGGCCACGAATTCGGCGTGCACCGCGGGCTGGGGCTGCTGCCAGGCCGCGTGGTCAAATTCCCGGATGGCGTGCGCGTGCCGCACGTCGGGTGGAATCAGGTCGAGTTCAAACGGAACCATCCGGTCTTCCGCGATCTGCCCGACCAGCCGTTCTTCTACTTCGTGCATTCGTACTACGTCGAACCGTCCGATGCATCGTGCGTGATGGGCGAAACGGAATACTCATCGCCGTTCGCTTCCGTGTGCGGGCGCGACAACGTCATCGGCGTGCAGTTCCACCCGGAAAAGAGCCAGGCTGCCGGATTGAAGCTGCTCAGTAATTTCGCCCGAAGGTGAAGCACCGTTATCGTTTCACTATCGCCTGCCCGTCAATCTTTGCGAGCAGACGCTCAAGCCTCGGTTTCAGGCTGCGGTCCAGCTCCAGGCACAAGTCGAAGTCGCGCCTGGCTTCATCATCACGGCCCCGCTTCAGCTTGGCCATTCCACGGTTCGCATATGCCATGGCGTACCGCGGATTGATCAGAATGGCCCGGTCGAAATCAGCGATGGCCGCCTCCGTTTTTCCTTTGCGGTAATGCGCCGCGCCGCGATTGTTCCAGGCTTCAGCCAGGGCCGGATCGAGATCAATCGCCTGGTTGAAATCGGCGATGGCCAGGTTGGGATGGCCCTGAGCCATCCAGGTCTGCCCGCGATGGTTGTAGATCGCCGCATTGCGCGGGTCGAAAGTCAGCGCGGTGTCGTAATCGGCCATTGCCTCATCCCATCTGCCGCGGGCGAAAGCGGCGTTGGCGCGATTGACGTAGAAGCACGCGGCGCCGGCGTCCTGCGCATCAACCGGCGGCGCGACCACGACCAACAGAGCGAGAGATGTTTGAACCGCCAATAAAACCGCGATTATTCGTTTGCTGAGCATTGGTGTTACTCCTTTCGGCTGAGGGCCTTTTGAATCGGGGAAAAAAGCCGCTCGAAGCCAAATCGGCTCCGAGCGGCAGGAACGGGACTTCAGGAGAGTATTTGGTTTCAGTGGATGCAGATTGTTGATATTCGGCGATTACTGCACTTCGGCGACGACCGTCACGATCTCAGGCTCGACCTTGTTGCTCGCCAGGTTGCGATCCGAGCCTTTGATCAACCGCTTCTCGGTCTTGGACATCACGATCTCGCGTCCGGCCCAGCCGCCCGCGTTGATCACTTTCGCCAGGAAGTAGCGGTCGCCGTAGCGACGGAAAACCAGCATCGCCTTTCCGGTTTCCTTGTTCGGATAGATCGGCTGCGCGAGCACGGCCACCGCCGCCTTGCTCTCGCGGTGACGAATCATAACCGTTCCGCCGACAGTGGCGCCTTCCCTCACGGTGTATTCGCCAGCCGGCAGCGTGCGGTTGGCGGCGCTGAAATCGAACGGGATGTTGGCCTTCAACACCGTCCCGCTCTGGGCGAAAGCCGGCGTCGCCGCCAATACAAACAGAAAACCGAACATCGCAAAGAAACGAATCACATTCTTTTTCATAGTAACCTCCTCAGGTTGGGGAAATTGAGCTGCCATCATCCGGCTGCTCCGGTTTCAAGTTGAATCCAAATGGCCGCAAGCATTCACCCCGGCCATTGGCCTTCTCGTTACCTCTTCATCATTTCAATCAGCATCATTGCGCTTGCGCCGGAATAGATCACAACCGCCGTGCCACAGCGCATAAAGCGTGGACGATCAACCGCGCCGATGCTGTAATTGCCTGACCGGGTGCGAAATAGAGTCTTCGCCGGATTCGGGAGAGAGCCGGGCCGCAATCCTCGAAACGGGATGAAATCTATCCGATCGGATAGACTCGCATATCCGATTAGATAGCCTGGTCAGATAGCCCGGCGCGCTTGCGGGTAACGTTCCCTGTGCAGCAGTTGTGAAATTGGCTTTGCTCCCGGATTTTTCAAGGTGTTTCCCCGCAGAGCGCGAACGCCAATTGCTTATTTGGCCCACTCGCGCGTACCATCGCAGCCATGTCAACTGCGCTTATCTATTCCGACGAATATCTGAAGCACAACACGGGCCATCACCCCGAGCGCCGCGAACGTTATCGCGCGACGCTCGATGGATTGATGGCCGACACAGAGCTGTGGGATTCGCTCGTCAAACTCGATCCGCGCGCGGCTACGGACGAAGAATTGCTGCGTTGTCACACCGAAAGCGCCATCGCCATAGTAGGCCAGGCCTGTTTGCGAGCGGCTGCCGTTGATCGCGTCGCGCTCGATTCCGACACGGTGGTGTCATTCCAGTCGGAGACGGCGGCCAGACTGGCTGCGGGCGGCGCCTGTCGCGCCGTTGATGCCGTCGTTACCGGCGAATCGGAAAGCGCGTTTGTCGCCTGCCGCCCGCCGGGACACCACGCTACGGTCGGCGAGGCAATGGGCTTCTGTCTTTACAACAACGTCGCCGTCGCCGCGCGCTACGCTCAGGCTGCGTACCCGCAGCAGATCAAAAAAGTCCTGATCGCTGATTTCGACGTCCATCACGGCAACGGGACGCAGGACATCTTTTACGGCGATCCGACGGTCTTCTATTACAGCCTGCATCAATATCCCTGGTATCCGGGCACGGGCCGCGCCGAAGAATGCGGCGCGCGCGAAGGCGAAGGTTACACGCTCAACATTCCGGTTCAGGCGATGACTCCCGCCGAGGATTATCTGCGGATGTTCGAGCAGGGATTGGAAGCGGCGATGAAGAATTTTTCGCCGGACTTGGTGATCATCTCCGCCGGTTTCGACGCGCACGAATCGGACCCGCTGGGACAGTTGCTGCTCAATGACGCGAGCTACGAACGAATGACGAAACGCTTGAAAGAAGCGGCGCTCACAACCGGTGGAGGCCGAGTCGTTTCGTGCCTCGAAGGCGGATACAACCTGCGCACGCTCGGCGGCGCCGTGCGGACTCACGTCGCCGCGCTGTCCTGAAGATTTGGCTTGACCAGCTCTACCGATTGGGCGCAAAAAAACTTTGCGTCCAGCCATCAATCGCTTTGCTTCGCCCTCGCGCGGAGTTAGAATCTGCATCGTCAAGCTCTCAAATTATTTTAGGCGCGACCGGGATCGAAATTGATCAGGTCGTAAAAGGAGGCCGCAAATGACAAGAAACAGAATTTACTTCGCCATGCTCGCGTCGTTGATGCTCGCTCTCGGCTTGAGCGTAACGGCCAACGCGCAGTATCTGACTTCGGCCAGAGCCGGTTTCGTCAACCGCACCGAAGGCAAGGTCTACATCCTGCGCGCCGACAGTCTGGACGGCGAGAAGGGACGCGCATCGCTCGGCACGCAAATGCGCAATGACGACCGGATCAGCACTACGGCAAACAGCTACGCCGAAGTGCTGCTCAATCCGGGATCGTATCTCCGTCTGAACGAGAACACCGAAGTTCGCGCCGTCAGCACCGATCTCGCTTCGGTTCGCTTCGAGCTGGTCAAAGGATCGGTGATCGCCGAGGTCGGCGAAGCCAACAAGAAAGCCCCGATCGAGATCGTCACGCCGAAAGGCACGCTGACCATCGCAAAAGACGGATTGCATCGGATTGACGCCAAAGCTTCGGCGACGATTGTCGCAGTTCGCCAGGGCGAGATTCACCTCGGAACCCGCGCCGAGCTCGCGGCCAACAAAGCGACGAAGATCGGTCGCGGCAAAGTCGCCAGCCTGACCGGATCAGATCAGATTGGGAAGTCCGATCTGGCCAAGCTCGACAGAGACGTGATGGATAATTTAGACGTGTGGAGCTTCAACCGCGCGCAAACTCTGACTGCGGCCAACGTCGCCAGCCTGCGTCGCTCGCGCGTGCTGACCGCGTTCGGCGGCGGTTGGTATTACGATTCGTTCTACAACTGCTACACGTTCATTCCGTATCGCTCGCGTTTCTATTCGCCATACGGGTTCGGGTTCTTCAACAATTTCTATGACTGCTACTACTACAATCCGTACTACTGGTACGGAAACGGCGGCGGTTATTACGGCGGCGGCGGTTCGGTCGTCACGCCGCCTGCGCGCGTGGTAACGGGCAACGACCGCGCGCCGATTCGGCGTGAAGCCGAGGGACGCGGCATTGATACCGGCTCGATCTTCGATTCGCGCTCGGCGAGCGGGGCCGGCGATTTCGGTTCGAGAACGATCTCGTCTCCGTCCACGTCATCTTCGTCATCCACGATCTCGGCGCCTGCGCCGTCGCGTGAAACCAGCAGCGGTGACAGCGGCAGCCGTCCTTCGATGCCGACAAGGCCGTAACAACACCGGTGGCCTCCCAGGTTATGCTCGCGCCATCACCCCAATGAGCATAAAGAGAGAGGGCCGAGTCGAGCGTCTGCTCGACTCGGCCCTCTGCATTTTGATCGGCGTATTTTCAGACCGGGCTATTGCTTCTCAGCCGGTTTACCTTCGCCTTCGGTCTTCTTCTGATCTTCAGGTTTCATATCCGACCAACTGTCAATCACCAGTCTGTCGTTCTCAACCATCAACACCAGAGGAATGATCTTGTCCACTGTCTTGGTGAACTGCTCGTCGGTGAAGACGTAGTAAAAATCCTGCCGCACTCTGCCTGGAATGCTTCGATCAACGGACGTCGTCGGAGACGCTGTGGAGATCTTCAGATCCTTGAGGTCGCCCAGCAGGCTGTCGCGCAGGCTTTTCTGTTCACTGCTCAACTTCTGCTTCGCCGCAGTCGAGAGCATGTTCTCGGCCTCAGCCCAGTTTCCGGTCACCACCAATTGGCTGAATTTTCCGAAAGCCTCCGCCGTCTGCTTCGGATCATCCACCGAAACCCGCGGCGGCGGCGGCTCCACCGCGGGACGCGAATCCGCCCACCGGTAAGTTCCCCAAACCCCGGCAAGAAAAACAATCGCAATCAGCCATAAACCGAGCAAAGTGTATTTGCCCTCTTTGCCTCGGCTGGCAACCTCTTCAAGCTCGGTCTTCAAATTGGTGTCTTCAAAAAGTGTCCTCATTGTCTTCCCCTGAAAAGTTATATTGTTTGTTCGACGGTCACGGTAGCCGACCACTGATACGGCTGTCAAATCACAGCTCCTGAACGAATTTCAGCCATCGGTCTTGCAACCGGAACGCCCGGTACTCTGATGCAAATCTCGCCCGAACGATTGCATGCATCTTTTTCGCCCGTTAAGCTTCGCTTTCCTTCTCATCACACTTCCCCTGGGAGCGCCGGCGAGGACGGGCGGCGCTCCCAGGGAGAAAATTCATTGAGGTTATGACTGCTAAAACGACTCTGGGCATTTTCGGTTTGGGAACTGTGGGCGCGGGCGTCGTCGCTCTGCTCGGCGACAATCCGCAATTCGACATTTGCGCCATCGCCGTGCGCGACCGCCACAAGCCGCGCGACGTTGACCTTTCGCAATTCGAGGTCACTGACGACCCATTCAAACTCGCTGACGATCCGAAGATCGAGATTCTGGTCGAAGTCGCGGGTGGTTTGAATCCTGCCTACGAAGTCGTCAAACGCGCGATCGCCAACGGCAAACACATCGTCACCGCCAACAAGGAATTGATCGCCAAACACGGCCCCGAAATCTTCGACCTGGCCAATCGCCACAACGTCACGATCTTTTTCGAAGCCGCGGTCGGCGGCGGTATTCCGTTGATCTCGACCTTGCAGCGCGGCTTGCAGGCCAACCGCATCTCGCGCGTCGCGGGCATAGTCAACGGGACGACCAATTACATCCTGACGAAGATGGAACGCGAGCTGAAGCCTTTCGCCGAAGCTCTGCGCGAAGCTCAGGCCGCCGGTTACGCCGAAGCCGACCCGACCGACGACGTCGAAGGCCGCGACGTGGTTTACAAAATCGCCATCCTCTCGTCGCTCGCGTTTCAAGTCCCCATCGAAGTCGAAAAGATTTACCGCCAGGGCATCACCGCGATCACCGATCTGGACATCAGGCTCGCCGCCGAGTTCGGCTATCGCATCAAGATGATCGGACTGGCGCAGCCCGGCGAGAGCGGCGACGGCGATTCCCCCATTCGGTCTTTGGATGTGCGCGTCCACCCGATGCTGGTGCCGCGACACCACCCGCTGGCCGGCATCGAAGGCGTCAACAACGCCATCTTCATCAAAGGCAGCGCGGTCGGCGAAATCCTGCTTTACGGCCCGGGCGCGGGACGATTCCCCACCGCCAGCGCCGTCGTGGGCGACATCATCAACATCGCCAGCGCGCTCAAGCTGCCCGATTTTGCCAGCTATTTCCAATTGCCCATCAGCTCGCAGGTCAGCGACGTCTTCCCGATTGAAGAGACGATCAACGCCTACTACATCCGGCTCGAAACCGAAGACGCGCCCGGTGTGATCGGCAGTCTGGGACAAGCATTCGGCCATCACGGCGTCAGTCTTCACAGCGTCACGCAAAAACACGTAGCCGACGATGCGGCGACCATCGTTCTGCTGACGCATCGGGTGAAAGAGAGACAGGCGCAGGCGGCGCTCGGCGAAATCAGCGCGCAATCAACGACCAGGCAGATTGGGGTTGTGCTGCGAGTGCTGAGTTGAGGGAAAAAGAAATGGCTGATGAATGCAAAGTCGAGTTTACGGAGCGAGCGGTGAAGCAGCTTGAGCAGTTCGCCAAATCCGCCCGTAATGTCATTCTCGACGATGTGCGTTTACAGCTTCCCCATCAACCGAACGTGGAAACCAAAAACAGAAAACTGCTTCGTGAAACCGTCCTGGCAGACTGGGAGTTGAGAGTCGGGAAATATCGGGTGTTTTACGATCTCGATGAAGAAGAAAAGATTGTCCGTATCGTCGCCGTAGGTTATAAAGAACACAATGATCTCTATCTCGAGGGGGAAAAATTTAGCTTATGAACACCATTGCGATAGACTTAAATCAGCAGCCGGTCTCGCTGGCTGAGCTACTCAATATAGCTCGTCAGGGGAGCGTAATCCTGCGAGATTCCTCCGGTGAACAATTTATTCTGAGCCAGGCTGACGACTTTGCTCTGGAAGTCGAGTTGCTCAGACAAAACCTCGACTTTCTGACTTACCTCGATGCCTGCAAAAATGAGGAGAACACTTTGTCATTGGACGAAGTGGAAAAGATGCTGAGGTGAGCTGATAACCGAAAGAAGGCCGCGCAACCAACGACGAGGCAAATCGGCGTCGTGCTGCGCGGATTGAGTTGAACACACCGTCATTTGACACTCTGCGGCGGGAGCAGCTATAAAAGAACCGCCTGATGGTCAGGCGGCACGTATGATCAAACGAATATTCACGCTGATCTTCATACTCACGGTTTTCGGCAACGCCCTCGCTGCATTTCCTCCGCACAGTGATGGAGAAGGCGGCTGTTCGACCGAATGCTGCCAGACCGCGCGCCACGAAGGGGCTGATGCAGTTCTTTCGAGATTGTGCTGCATCGTCGAATGCCCGCAGCCCGCAGAGAATTCCGGCTCGACGACGACTGTCATTTTGCCGCCGCAACCACCCGGCGGATTTGCCGATTGTTTTCTTCCGTCTCCGGAGCCGGCCTCATACGTCCGGCAAACCAGATTCCCCAGCTCAGCTACTCGCTTCCTGCATGGCTCGACGAGCCGTTACCTCGATACCCGCTCACTCCTCATCTAGGCCGTAGTGTGCCTGCTCACCGATAAAACCGGCTCGCGTGACGGTTGAAAGCCGCCGCGAATCGTTTTCACGCACAATCATTTTTTGCGTCTCTGCCAGGACCGGCAGAGACGAATACCATTTTGACGGAGGTGTTTTCATGAAGCCAAAGTCTATCTTCGCATTACTGACCATTTCAATCGCAGGCTTGATCGCCGCCAGTTGCGGCAGCACCGGCCCCTCCCTCAAAGAGAAAGTCATCAAGTCAACGAAGTCTGGCGATATGACCATCACGATTTCAAGCCGGACCGGCGAGCTTAAAAAGGGAGAGAACGATCTGATGGTCGCGTTCACCGACGCTTCGGGCAAGCCGGTTGAGGCCGGCGCCGCATCGCTCAACTTCCACATGGCCGCGATGGGCGCGATGGCCGAGATGAACGACCGCGCGACGCTCACGACCACCGACACGCCCGGCAAGTACCGCGCGCAGGTCAACATTGAAATGGCCGGCACGTGGGAAGCTCAAGTCAAGTATCAGGGGGCGCACGGCACGGGACAGATGAGTATGACCGTGCAGGCTAAGTGATGATCTGAGTTGTGGGACAAGATGCCATCTTGTCCCACGCCGGAGATTTTATGATCAATCGCATTATCGAATTTTCGCTGAAGAACCGCTTCATCATAGTCGCGGTTTACATGGCTGTCGCGGGTTGGGGCTATTGGGCGCTGCTGCGCACGCCGATTGACGCGATCCCTGATCTTTCGGACAACCAGGTGATCGTCTTCACCGATTGGACGGGGCGTTCGCCACAGGAGGTCGAAGACCAGGTGACCTATCCGCTCTCGACCACGCTGCAAGGGATGCCCGGCGTGCGCTCGGTGCGCGGTCAATCGGCGTTCGGCTTCTCGATGATCAACGTGATCTTTGAAGATTCGGTTGATCTCTACTGGGCGCGGACGCGGGTGCTGGAGCGGTTGAATCTGGTCAAGGCTCAATTGCCCGAAGGCGTCACGCCGACGCTCGGCCCCGATGCGTCGGGCGTGGGCCAGATCTTCTGGTACACGATTGAAGGCGACGGTTACGGTTTGCGCGACCTGCGCTCGTTGCAGGACTGGTTCGTTCGCTACCAGCTCAACGCGGTCTCAGGCGTGGCCGAAGTCGCTTCGGTCGGCGGCCACGTGCAGCAATACCAGATTGACGTTGATCCGAATCGGCTGCGCGCCTACTCGATCCCGCTCTCGCAAGTCGTCGAAGCCGTCGAGCGCAGCAACTCGAACGTCGGCGGCAACGTCGTCGAACAAAGCGGCCAGTGGTCGGTCGTGCGTGGCGTCGGGCTGATCGAATCAATGGCCGACATCGAGAACATTGTGATCGGCGCGTCCGGCGGCACGCCCATCTACGTGCGCAACGTGGCGGCGGTCAAGCTGGGCAATGCGTTCCGCGTCGGCGCGCTCGACCGCGACGGCAAAGAGGCAGTGGGCGGCGTGGTCATCGCGCGCTATGGCGTCAACGCGCTCGACGTGATCGAGCGCGTGAAGGAGAAGCTCAAGTCGCTCGAATCGGGCTTGCCGCGGGGCGTGAAGATCACGCCGTTCTACGACCGCACCGAGCTGATCCTGCGCGCGACCGAGACGCTCAAACGCGCGTTGATCGAGGAGTTGCTGCTGGTCACGCTCGCCCACATCGTCTTCCTCTTCCACTTCCGCTCGATCCTGATCGTGACGATCCCACTGCCGCTGGCCGTGCTCGTCTCGTTTCTGTTCATGCACTACCTCGGCATCAGCTCGAACCTGATGTCGCTCGCGGGCATTGCCATTGCGATCGGCGTGTTGGTTGATGCGGGCATCGTCGTCACCGAGAACGCATTCCGGCAGGTCGAGAAGCGCGGGGTCTCGCCGCGCGACCGCCGGCGGGTCTGGCAGACGGTGCTCGAATCAACGCAGTTGGTCGGTCGTCCGATCTTCTTCTCGATGACGATCATCATCCTGGCCTTCATCCCTGTCTTCGCGCTGACAGGCCGCGAGGGCAAGCTCTTCCACCCGCTCGCCTTCACCAAGACGTTCGCAATGGCCGGAGCAACCATCATCGCCGTCACGCTCGTGCCGGTTCTATGCACGCTGCTGCTGGGCGGTCGCTTTCATTCGGAAGATTCGAACATCGTGATGCGCGCGCTGCACCGCATCTATCGGCCCGCGCTCAGGCTTGCGCTCGCCCACGGCGTGATCACGATCCTGCTGGCGGCTGCGCTCTTCGGCGGCGCGCTCTACCTGGGTAGCCGCATCGGCAGCGAGTTCATGCCCGAGCTGAACGAAGGCGACCTGATGTACATGCCGATCACCGACCCGGCGATCTCGATTGACGAGGCGCTACGCGTGATGCAGATGCAGGATCGGACGCTCCGGTCGTTTCCCGAAGTCGAGTGGGTGGTCGGCAAAGCGGGCCGCGCCGAGACTTCGACCGACCCAGCGCCGGTCAACATGAACGAGACCATCGTGCATCTGAAACCGACCGAACAGTGGCGGCCCGGAATGACGCGCGAGAAGTTGATCGCCGAGATGGACGCGAAGCTGCAGATGCCCGGCGTCCAGAACATCTGGACGCAGCCGATCATCAACCGCATCGAGATGCTGACCACCGGCATCCGCACGCAGATCGGCGTCAAGATTTTCGGCGGCGATCTCAGCGAGCTTGAACGTTTGTCGCACGAAGCGGCCGGCGCGTTGCGAAGCGTCCGAGGCGCGGCCAACGTCTCGCCCGAACCGCTGACCGGCGCGCCTTACATTGACATCAAGATCAATCGTCAGGCCGCTGCGCGCTACGGCATTGACGTGAAGGCTATCCAGGACGTGATTGACATAGGCATCGGCGAGACCAACCTGACCGTGACCATCGAAGGTCGCAAGCGATTTCCGGCCCGCGTGCGCTACGCCCCGCAATTCCGCACCAGCCCTGAAGCGTTGGGTCAATTGCTCGTGCCCGCGCCGAACGGAGCGCAGCTTCCGCTCTCGCAACTGGCGGACATCCACACCGTCCAGGGCGCTTCAATGATTCCCAGCGAAAACGGATTGCTGCGCGGCACGGTGCTGCTCAACGTGCGCGGGCGCGACGTGATCGGCTTTGTCGAAGAGGCGAAGAAGGTACTGGACGGGAAGGTCGCGCTGCCGCCCGGTTATTACTTCGAATGGAGTGGGCAGTACCAGGATCAGCAACGCGCCCGCGCGCGATTGCAGCTTGTGCTCCCCATCGCGCTGCTGGTCATCTTCGTGCTGCTCTACTTCACCTACCACTCGCTGGTCGAAGCGGCGCACGTGCTGATGGCTGTGCCGTTCGCTCTGACGGGCGGCGTCTATCTGCTCTACGCGATGGGCTACAACTTCTCGGTCGCCGTCTGGGTCGGATTCATCGCGCTGTTCGGCACGGCGGTGCAGACCGGAATGGTGATGGTCATCTACCTGAACGAAGCGGTCGAACGAAAGAAGGCCGAGCTTGGAAGATTGACGCGCCAGAGCCTGATCGAGGCCGTGCTGGAAGGCGCCGTGCTGCGATTGCGACCGAAGGTGATGACGGTCTCGACCGTCGTCGCCGGCCTGCTGCCGATTATGTGGAGCACGAGCGCCGGCGCGGAGGTAATGAAGCCGCTGGCCACGCCGGTGCTGGGCGGAATGGTTTCGTCATTGATTCACGTGCTCGTCGTCACGCCGGTGATCTTCTTCTGGCTGCGCGAGCGAGAGATCAAACGGGAGATGAAGAAGGCCGCCAGCGAGCGTCCGCCGGAAACGAGCGATGAGTTGGCGACGATTGATAAATGAGAGAAGGAGAATTTGAGATGAAGCGAAAATACTTTCGACCTGTGCAATTGGTTTTGCTGCCAATCCCCCCAACGGCAGTTGGGGGATGGTTAAAGTCCAACCTACACCAGGAGTGTCATTATTCCTCGAATCCCCCCAACGGCAGTTGGGGGATGGTTAAGGCCCACCCTACTATCCAGCCAACCGGAAGGCCGGACTTTAACGATCCCCCAACTGCCGTTGGGGGGATTCGGGGGCTGGCGCGCCTGTTTGTAGGCAGGACTTTAACCATCCCCCAACTGCCGTTGGGGGGATTCAAGAGAAAATCTCAAAAAACAATTGCGCAGGTTGAGTACTTTTCGTTGGCTTTGATCCTGCTGTTGTTCGCAACAATCAATGCGCTGGCCCAATCCGCCAGCGCGCCCTTACCCGTGAACGCGACTCAGGCTTCGGCATACACACGACTGATTGATCCGGCGAACGGAACGACTGCGGACGATCTGGTCCGCCACGCGCTCGAACACAACGGCGAGCTTCAGGCGGCGCGCAAGATGATCGCCGAAGCGCGAGGTCGTCTGCTTCAAGCCGGATTGAAGCCCAACCCGATGATTGAGGCGAGCGGGACGCAGGCGACAGGCAGCTCGGACAACAACCTGATGATCGGCGTCGAGTTGCCGCTGGAGCTTGGCGGCAGGCGCAAGTCCCGCGTCACGGTGGCCGAGCGCGAGGTCGAGATGAAAGCAGCGGAGGTCCGCGATTTCGAGCGGCGGCTGGCTGCCGAAGTGCGAATGAAGTACGCAGAGGCAATCGCGGCGGCGCGCAACCTCAAGTTCACCGAAAATCTGCTCGATCTTCTGCGCAATTCGCACCGACTGGTTCGCGCGCGTGTCGAGCTGGGCAAGAGCGCGCCGCTCGAGCAGAGCCTGGTCTGGGTCGAATTGAACAAGGCCGACGCGCTGCGCATCGGCTTCGAGAGCAAAGCCGAAATCGCAATGCTCGAGATCAAAAAGGTCGCAGGCATGCCGCCTGACGAAAATCTGCGATTGCGCGGCGAGTTCGATCTGGAGAGACAACCACCGCCGCAGAGCGAGGCGTTGCGACGCGCGCTCGAATCGCGGCCCGATCTGGCGGCGTTGCGCGCGGCAGAAAGCCTCGCCGCGGCGCAAGCCGAGCAGGCGCGCATTGAAGGCAAAGTGGATGCGAGCATCTTCGCCAACTACGAGCGGATGAGCTTCGGCTATGATCTTCGCGGCTTCAACGACGCGGGCGCGCTCGCGGCGATCACCGGCGTCTTTCACAACGCGACGTTCGGCGTGCGGTTTACGTTGCCGCTCAGAAACAAAAACCAGGGATTGATCGAGGCCGCAAAGGCAGCCGAAGAGGCCGCCCGCCGCCGCCGCGAGTTCGCCGAGCTGGTCGCGCGCAACGAAGTGGCCGCCGCTTACGCGCGTTTCGAGCATGCGCAATCGGCGCTGGCCGTCTACCGCGACCGCGTGCGCGATTCGGCGCTGCGCAACGTGGACGTGCTGCGCCAGGCTTATGTGCTGGGGCAGAAGAACGTGCTCAATTACATCGAAGAGCAACGGCGCTTCATAGAGGTCGAGACCGGTTACACCGATCTGCTCAAAGAGCATCTCGATGCGCTCATTGAGATCGAGCGCGTTGCAGGCTTGGGGGCTGCTTCGACCGAGCAGAGGATCAAGACCGAGAATTGAGAGGGCGTTGAAAAGAGTGGCGCAGACTTCAGTCTGCGCGGACTTACACGATTGCGAATTCCCGAACAGACTGAAGTCTGTTCCACATCGGAGAGCACGATGAAACAGGAGCGGAACGAAGAACTCAGAAGCCCGAATGCGGCAGCCTCTTCGCGTAAACGACGGCTGGTGATTGTCGCCCTGCTGATCGTCGCAGTGGCCGGCGCGTTCGGTTATTGGTTTACGCGCGGAACGAATCGAAGCAGTTTGGCAGGCCGTCCCGTGCCGACGCCCGATTTCGACGCGACCTCGCCGTCTGCGGGCGGCGCATCGCCGCGTTCGGGCGACCTGCTGATCACAATTCAGCCTGAGGAGCTTGAAAACGCGCACCTCAAGATCGAAGCGGCAGTCGCGCAATCCGCCGCATCCACAGACACTGGCGGCCTGCGCACGACGGGCACGGTCGAGCCTAACGCTTACAAGGTCGTGCCGGTGCTGCCAATCGCTGGTGGCATTGTCAGGCAGGTCAACTTCGAGCTTGGCGACAAGGTCGAGCGCGGGCAGAGGCTGACCGTCATCTTCAGCACAGAGCTGGCCGACGCCCAGACGGCTTACTTGAGCATGCTGGCCGAGATAGAGAGGCATCATCAGCACTACAAACGCACGGCGCAACTCGTAGAGATAGGCGCGGCCAGCCGCGAGGAGCTGGAAGAAGCGAACGCGACCTACAAAATCGAGCAGGCGAAATTGAACGCCGCGCGCCAGAAGCTGCTCCTGCTCGGGATGGACGCGAAGCAGGTTGACGATCTGCGCAACAGTAATCAGATGAGCGCGCTGATTTCGATTGAAGCGCCCGCTTCGGGCACGATCCTCAGCCGCACGGTCAATGCGGGCGAGGTGGTGATGATGGGCAAGGAGCTGTTCCGCGTCGCAGACCTTTCGACCGTCTGGGTGATCGGGCAGATTTACGAAAAAGATTTCGCCGAAGTGCGCGCCGGCACGCCGGCGGTGATCACCGCGCTGGCCTATCCCGGCAGAACTTTCGCGGGCCGCATCTCTTACATTGATCCGCGTGTCGAAGCCCAGATGCGCACGGCCCAAGTCCGCATCGAGGTCAGAAACCCCGGCGAGGTGCTCAAGCTCGGAATGTTCGTTGACGTGAATTTTAGCGGAGCAAAGGCTGCGACGAGCGCACAATCGGTGGTCAGCGTGCCGCGCAGCGCAGTGCAGATGATCGGCGCGAAGCAGGTGGTCTTCGTCGTGACCGACAGAGCGGGCGTCTTCGCGCAACGGGAAGTGAGCGTGGGATCGGAATCGAACGGTCTCGCGCCGATCTACGCCGGACTCGACGCGGGCGAGCGCGTGGTGACCGAAGGGAGCTTCCTGCTGCGCGCCGAGAGCCTCAAGCTCAACCCGTCGCAACTGACCGCCCCAGCCAGTCAAGCTGCCGCGCAGCAGACGTCAATCGCTCAGGCAACGCCATCGTCGCAACAGAGCCAGGCGCAATCGGTGACCGTCACGTTGAGCGACAAGGGCTATCAGCCCGACAGCTTCAAGCTGCGGCAGGGCGTTCCGGCGCGCGTCACTTTCATCCGCAAAGTCGAGGCCACCTGCGGAACCGAAATCGTGTTGGCTGAGTACAAGATCAAGCGCGAGTTGCCGCTCAACCAGCCGGTGGTCGTCGAATTCATTCCGGCCAGAACCGGCGAGTTCAAATTCAGTTGCGGAATGGATATGCTGCGCGGGAAGATAATCGTGGAATGAGAGCCGCAATTTTCCCGAACAGACGGAGACCGAAACAATGAACCGAGAGCTTCCCCACGTCGTCATCATCGGCGCGGGCTTCGGCGGATTGACGATGGCGCAGGCCTTGAAACGCGCGCCCGTGCAGATCACCGTTGTTGACCGCACCAACCATCACCTCTTTCAGCCGTTGCTTTACCAGGTGGCGATAGCCGGTCTCTCGCCTGCCGACATAGCAATGCCGATTCGCTCGATTCTTTGCAAACAAAAGAATGTGACGGTGCTGCTCGACGAAGCCATTGACGTAGACTTCGACCAACAGATCGTCAATCTGCGTGACGGCAAATTGAAATACGATTACCTGGCGCTGGCGACCGGCGGGCGCACCGGCTACTTCGGCCACGACGAATGGGAGAAATTCGCGCCGGGCTTGAAAGACCTGGACGATGCGGTCGAGATTCGCCGCCGCGTGCTGATGGCCTTTGAAGCGGCGGAAAAAGAATCCGGCGCGGAACGTCGCCGCGAGCTGATGACCTTCGTGGCCGTCGGCGGAGGGCCGACCGGAGTCGAATTGGCCGGAGCCATTGCAGAGCTTGCTCGATTCGTGCTGGCGCGCGATTTCCGCAGCATCCATCCCGAAGCGGCTGAAATCCTGCTGCTCGAAGGCGGGCCGAAAATCCTGCCGGGCTTTGCGCCCGATTTGAGCGAGAGCGCGCATCGTCAGTTGACCGAACTCGGAGTCAAGGTTCGCGTCAACGCGCAGGTCACGAACATTGACGAAGGCGGCGTCTATCTGGGCGAAGAGACGATCAGAGCGGCGACCGTCATCTGGGGCGCGGGCGTGCGCGCGACTTCCCTGACGACGCGGCTGGGCGCGCCGCTCGACCGCGCAGGCCGCGTGTTGATCGAACGCGATCTGACTGTGCCCGGCCATCGCAACGTCTTCGCCATCGGCGATATGACTCATCTCGAACAGGATGGAAAGCCGCTGCCCGGCGTCAGCCCCGTGGCGATGCAGATGGGACGCTCGGTCGCGCGCAACATTCAAAACGATCTGGCAGGCAAACCCTACCAAGAGTTTCGATACGTTGACAAAGGCAGTATGGCCACCATCGGCCGCAAGGCCGCCATCGCAGAGCTGGGCAAATTGCACTTGAGCGGCTTCGCGGCGTGGATGGCGTGGCTGCTGGTTCACATCTTCTTTTTGATCGGGTTTCGCAACCGCTTCGTGGTGATCTTCAACTGGGCGTGGTCGTATTTCACTTACCAGCGCGGAGCGAGATTGATCACGGGACGAAGATCGAGATTGCGAGCCGGACCTGGGGTCGTCGCGGGCGAACGGGAAGCGGGGCAAGCGGAAGGCGAGTATTCGATAAAGTAACCTACCGCACCCGGCGATAAGTTTTCGGATCGGCGAGCAGGAAGAGCTGATCTCCATTGCGCGAAACCTGCCCCGTGATCTCGACCGGCTCGGCAACGAAATCCAGGACTTCACGATTCACCGGCTGCCTTCTTTCAGAGACCAGCCACAGCGAGACGGTCACGCCTTCGGCGTCGCGCGCGACCAGCAGCGGCGGGATGCCGCCGCGAATGCAGAGCGATGCGCACTCACGGTGCGGTTTCGTGTGACCGGGATTCATCACGCCCAGATAGCATTTGCTGTCAACGATCTCTCCGACCAGCGTGTGTGCGCCCAGATTTTCAACGGGTCTGTTCATCGCGCGGGCGTTTGTTTTGATCATCCTGATTGAATCGGGGACGACTTCGATCATCGCAGTGTCGTCGCGGTGGATCAGCGTTCCGCGCAGCTTCACGCGCTTTCCGTCGAATCCTTCGACCATCTGCTCTGCGCCGTGCTTCCCTTCGGCGACCAGCGCGTAATAGGAAAACACCGGCAGCGTCCCCGCCTGCCCGTTCTTCTGCGCGACCAGGACGGGATAAGGATACTCGTCCACGACGCCTTCGAATTCGCGCACGTTGCCGAACTCGAAGAAGCTCGCGGCGAAACGATGCTGCCCCGTCACGAGCAGGGCTGCGATTGCGATGGCGATGATGACGAGCGCGATGACGACCTTGCGCACATACGCGGCGATGCCCTGCGGCGCTCGCGGCAAATAGCCAACGTAAAATTCTTCGCGTTCATTCGGTTCCATAATCAACCTCAAAACCTCGCCGGTTCGACGCGAGTCCCCGCAACATTCGGACGCGGATCAACCAGCACCCGGCCATTGACGACCCTGACGTTGAACGTCGGGACTTTCTCGGTGAACGGCGGAGGCGACGCGCCCGATTCGGGCAGGTATTGATAACCGTGCCAGGGACAGGTCACGCATCCGTCAATGATCCGGCCTTCGCCGAGCGGCCCGTTCTGATGCTGGCAGACGTTCGAGACCGCGGAGATGCGGCCGTCGTACCTGAAGATCGCCACGCGCTCGCCCGACAGAGTAGCAATGCAGGCGCGCTTTTCGGGAATCTCATCAACGCCGCAAACGTCAACGTAACCATCCGTCGTCGCCGCTTCGATCTCTCTGTCCAATCGTCGCTCGCGGTAACCGGCGACCAGATGCAAACCGAGCACGTTCGCCACGCCGATGCCGAGCAATGCAGTGAGGATCGGATTCGTCTCCGATTGCAGAACTCCGAGCAGAACGTGGGCGACGATCAGGCCGTAAGCGACGTAGACGAGCATATGCAGCCGCTTCCACACCGGCGCGGTCAGGTTCGCCAGCCAGAAATCGTGGCTGGTCGCAGCCAGCAGGAACAGGATGATCAACGCGAACAAGCCGAGCGGTTGAAACGGAAAGTTCGAAAGGCTCGCATATCGCGTGTTGCCCACGAACACACTGACCAGCGGGTTGAGTGTGCCGAGCGAATGGAATTGAAAGATCGAAAGGACTCCGTGCGCCAGCGCCGCCAGAAACGTCGCCACGCCGAGATGACGCCGGTTGTAGAGCAGCGGCAGGAAGCGCGGCGACAGTCGGCACAGCGGCCCGATGATCAGAACAACGTGCAGCATCAAAAGCGCGCAGGCGCCGAAGCCGCGAATCAGCAGCGTCTCAATCGTCGCGTGCGGATGAATGATCGCGCCTAATCCGGCAAACAGCGCCAGATAAGCGACGATGCCCGCAACCATCGCCAGGTCGTAGATGCGCTTCTGCCGATTCCATCCGACGGAAGTGTAAGTATGGCTCATCGCTTCCCTCCTCCGTCGCCGGCCGGGGTCTTTCGCAAAGCTCCGGGAATATCCGGCGTCACCGGCGCGGGCTTGCGCACGACCAGGGCGGCGATGAACAGGGCAATCAGCGCAACGGTCAAAGCCGCGATCATCACGCGATGCCTGCTTCGCAGAGAGCGGATCATCTCTTCATCCTCCGCGCCGCGTCACGATGCGCGGTGTGTTCGAGCGGAGGCTGCGCGCCCCGCGCCCATCTCCTCAACAGAATCGGCCACAGCGCGGCGACGCCGGGAACGATCAGCAGACGGAACCCCAACGGCGCGCCCTTCGCCGCCGGGTCAATCCGCCCGACTCCGGTAATGACGAAAGCAATCGCAAAGCCCAGCCCGATTGCGACGTACACAATTGCTGCGTTGACCATCAATTCCGCGATGAACATAAGATTTACTCCGCCCCAAAGTCTGCGCGGAAATTACCGCCGCAGGGGCAAAATGTCTACGGAGATTCATCTGCTTTATCCGTCGAGAGGCTCGATTTATTTCGCTCGAATCGCGCGAAGCATCGGCTCATTGCAGTCCTGCGCCATAAAAATCCGACGATTGATCGGAAAAGCCGACGCCGGCCACGGTTGCGCTCTTTACCTCTGGCTCAGCAAATCTACGCTTTGCCTCGCCTTGCCTTTGCGGCATTGATTGGCACTGGCTTTGCTCTCGAATCGGGAGTCGGTCACAACTTAAACAATCAATCCGGGAGGTAAGTATGCGTCATTTGGTTCTGGCAGTTCTGTTGGCAGCCTCGATGTCTATCGCAGTCGCTGCGCAAACAACCAGAGAGCACGGCGGGCACGGTTACGCTTTCGTCGCGCCGGGAGGCGCTTCGGGAGGAGCCGCGACTCTGCATTTCGGCGTCGGAGGCGAAGCCCTGGTTTACAAAGGTCTGGGCGTGGGCGGCGAGATCGGCTATCTGGGGCCGGCGCGCTCGCTCGGCGAAGGCTTCGGAGTCTTCTCGCCCGACGTCTCCTACCATTTCCTGAATGCCAGCAAATCGGGCAAAGTCGTGCCGTTCGTCACCGGCGGATATTCGCTGCTGTTCCGTTCGGGCGTGGCCAATGCCGTCAATTTCGGCGGAGGCGTCAATTACTGGTTCAAAGACCGCGTCGGGCTGCGATTGGAATTCCGCGATCACATTCCTGCGCACAGCGAGCTGAGCCATTTCTACGGCTTCCGCATCGGCCTGACTTTCCGCTAAATCGGCACGGCGCCACGCGCGTGAGCGCATATGCGCCAACTTAAGCCCAGGGTGCGCCCGCCCATAAGTTGGCGCACATGCGCGGCACTGTTTTTGATTCAGGGCTTTTGCAAAGTCAGTTTTGGACTCGGCTGATGAACGAAAACCTAACCCCCAACCCCCAACACCTATTAATTCAATTCTTCCTTTTTCCTTCAAACACTGCAGTTGATCGAGGCCGCAGGGAGATTGAATTAATAGGTGTTGGGGGTTGGGGGTTAGGTTTTAGATTTTGTGAAGCTCGTTCCTGATGACTCTGCAAAAGCCCTGGTTTTTGATTCCTTTTGATTGACCCCCAAACCAAAACTCCTTAAACTCCGCCCTGCACTGATTATTCGTTTTCCCACTGCCTCCTGCGCTGGCTGGCCCCCGACCTCACTCCAACGGGAGACAATGGATAAGGAGATGGTTGAAATGACAATAACTACACCCACCACCCTCACACGCCTGGCACAAACTGCATTCACGCTTCTGATCGGCATGGCGGTCTGTTGGCTGGCGCCATCGCCTGTTCTCGCACAGGTCGAAATGACGAAGACCGCGCCGGCCACGGCGATTGCCGGCGACAAGCTCACTTACACGATCCAGGTCTCGGCCACCGGCCAGGTCGCCGACCTCGTGCTGGCTGATCCATTGCCGGCGGGCACGGTATTCGATTCACTCAATGTGGCCATCAACCGACCGACCGCTCCGCCCTGGAACTGCACGATGCCCGCCGCCGGCAGCAGCGGCAGCATCACTTGCAGCAACGCTTTGATGGCGCCGGGCGACACCGCGACCTTCATGATCGTAGCCCGCGTCTGCCCCGAAACAGCTTGCGGCGCCGTGCTCGACAACGCTGCCACGTTGACTGCCGGCGCCACCGCAGTCTTGACCATCAGGCGCGCTGCCAGGACTACCGTCCAGGCGCAATCCGATCTGGCAATCACCAGCAGCGTTGCGCCCGCGTCGGCGATGGCCGGCGACAACGTGACTTACACTTTGACCGTCACGAACAATGGCCTGTCAAACAGCGCCAACACCATCGTCACAAATATGCTGCCGCCCGGACTCACAGCCCTCAGTGCGACATCGTCGCTCGGCAGTTGCAGCGGCATCGGCTCCGGCGTGGTGAGCTGCGCTCTCGGAACGCTCGGCGCGCCCGGTCAATGCGCGGCGGCGGGTCAATCGCCGCCGACATCGGCAACCATCACGATCCTCGCGCACCTGCCTTCGGTCTCGCCGCCGGGAACTTTCGGCAACACCGCGACCGTCGCGAGCGGCAATTGCCTGCCCGACCCGGGCACGGCCAACAACACTTCGACCGTCAATTTGACGCTCAACCAGGCGAACACAGGCCCCGGCGGTTTTTACAAGTCCGGCTCCGAAATCAGCACGCAGAAACCAGGCTCGGTGCTCTTCTTCGGCTTCTACATTTCAAACCCCGGCGACGCGATCAGCACCAACACGCGCATCAACATCACCAACGTCCATCCGACTCAGGGCGTCACGCTGCACCTGTTCTTCGTGGACGGCTCGGATTGTTCCGCAGCCGATGCCTTCCTGTGCCTGACGGCGAATCAGACGCAGAGCTTTTTGTTGTCCGACATTGATCCGGGAACGAGCGGTTATCTGATGGCCGTCGCGGTTGACGGCCCGCCCGGTTTCGCCGAAGGCCGCAACACCGGCTGCCCGATCAGCTTCAACTATCTGATCGGCAATGCGAACATCAAACTGGCCTCTTCACCGATGCGCGAGGCAGACCTTGAATGCGAATCGGTCGGGGCGGAATTCGGCAGCCCGCTCCCCGGTTGCGACCCGAACAGCCCGACCGCCACGCTTCCGTTCAACGGCGCCGTGAACGGTTACAACCGTCTGCCGCGCGTTCTCGCGGCCAGCAACATTCCGAGTCGAGCCGACGGCAACGACACGCTGCTCGTGATCACGCGCATCGGAGGGAATCTGGCGACCGGCGCTGCGACGCTCGGTTCGATCTTCGGTATTCTTTACGACGACGCCGAAAATTCGTTCAGCTTCAGCTTCTCGTCGGGCGCGTGCCAGTTCCGCAGCTCATTGTCGAACGCCTTCCCGCGCACCGCGCCGCGATTCGAGACCATCATCCCGGCGGGAAGAAGCGGGTGGATGAAGCTGTGGGGCGCAAGCGACATCGGCATCATCGGCGCGACGCTCAATCGCAACGACAACAAACGCCGGGCGGCTAATGCCTTCGAAGGCGGCCACATGATGCACGTGCTGAAGCTGACCGATTCGGTCACCATCACGATTCCGATCTTCCCGCCGTCCTGCTGACCGCGCGGCGGAAGAAGTTTGACAACAAGGCAAAGGGAGGCTTGGGGCTTTCTTTTGCCTTTCGTTTTTGAGCAAACGTGTCAGTAGCCCGACCGTGAGGCTTGTCATCACCCAAATTTTTGCAGTTTCTCGATCTTTGATTTCAGTGGCGGTCTGCGTTCTTAGCCCCGTAGGGGCGGGATGTTTATAGATTCAGGCCAAATATTCTCCCAAGCTCCGTTAGCCCCGTAGGGGCGGGATGTTTATAGATTCAGCCAAATATTCTCCCAAGCTCCGTAGGAGCGAAATGTGCGAGATGTCGCGCCTACGGAGCTAAGGGAAATATCTAATCGCCAAAGCTATAAACATTCGGCTCCTACCGAGCCAGGGGGATCGCCACTTTTCAAAGAAACTTCTGGCATTGAGCCAAGTCAAAAATTTGGGTGATGACAAGCCTCACAGTCGGGCTACTGATACCCGATTTCAGGAAAACCATATGTTCCGCTCAATTTGCTTTTCATTACTCCTGATCACTGCCTCAGCAGCACAACCGGAATCAGCCGTTTTAGAATCCGGCAAGCCAATCGAAAAAGCTCTTGCGGGAGGGCAATCGCACAGCTATCGCGTCGCCGTCTCGACCGGACAGTGCCTGCGCGTCACAGTTGACCAGCGCGGCATTGACGTCGCCGTCAAAATCTTCGGGCCTGACGGTAAGGAGTTGGTCGTGGGCGATCTGTCCGACAAAGGGGACGTTGATTGCGTGGTCTGGATTGCCGAAGCCTCAGGCGATTACCGGATTGACATCGTCGCTGCAAAGACTGCGGCACGCGGCAACTATCAGGTCGGGCTTGCCGATCTGCGCGCGCCAAACAACCAGGATCGGCAGCGCGCCGATGCGCAGCAGGCTTTTGTGGATGCCGAGAAGCTCTATGCCGAGAACAAACCCGATTCACGCCGCAAGGCCATTGAAAAGTACGATCAGGCGATGCGGCTCTGGCGCGGGCTGGGTGAACGATCCTACGAGGCTCTGACGCTCTACAACATCGGCGACACCCACCGCGTGCTCGGCGATTATCCGAAGGCGCTCGATTACCTCAATCAGGCGCTAGAGATCAGGCGCGCCACAGGTCGGCGCAAGGAAGAGGCGCAAGTGCTCACCGCCATCGGCTCGACCTATTCCGCGTCGGGACAAAAAGAGAAGGCGGTTGAGTCTTACCTTCAGTCATTGCCTATTCGACGCGAATTGGACGACCGCGACGGCGAAGCGTTGACGCTCAGTAACCTGGGCAACGCCTACTTCGATCTGGGCGAGAAGCGCAAAGCGCGCGAGTCGTTTGAGCAATCGCTTGCGTTGAGGCGCGATCAGCGAGGCAAGATGATCACGATGGCCAATCTTGGCCGCGTCTATCGCGATCTGGGTGAGAAACGTAAGGCGATCAAAACCCAGCAGGAGGTCTTGTCGCTGCGCCGCACGCTCAAAGACCGTAACGGCGAGGCCGTTACGCTGACAGACCTGGGATTGATCTATTCGGACATCGGCGAGCACCAGAAAGCACTCGATTCGTTTGCCCAGGCCTCGGCGATTCAACGCGCGCCCAATACCATCAACTTCATTGGGCGCACGTACTATATGCTCGGCGCGCCACAGGAAGCGTTGAGGTATTACGACCAGGCGCTCGCGCTGATGCGGAATGCAAAGAACCAGCAGGGCGAAGCCGACACACTCAATTATCAGGCGCTGGCGTTCTGGGCCGCTGAAGATTATCCGAAGGCGCTCGCCGCGCTCGATCAGGCGTTGCCGATTGCCCGCGAGATCAAAGCGCGCCTGGTCGAGGTCGCAATTCTGAACAACTATGGCCGCATCTACGCTTCGATGGGCGATACGCGGAAGGCGCTCGAATATTACTCGCAGGCGCTCCCGCTGGCGCGCGCCGTCAGCAACAGAAACGGCGAAGCGGCGATGCTCAACAACATAGGCTTCGCGCACGAAGCTCTGGGTGACAATGCCAGGGCGCTCGATTTCCATCAGCAGGCGTTGAAGCTCAGCCGCGACGTAGGCGACCGCCAGCGCGAAGCCAATGTGCGTTACGGCATCGCGCGCATCGAAAGCTCCCGCAATCGCCTTCGTCAATCGCGTAATCAGATCGAGCAGACGATCAGGATCGTCGAATCGCTGCGGTCGAAACTCGCCAGCCCCGATCTTCGCGCCGAATATCGCGCCTCGTTGCAGCGTTACTACGATCTTCACATTGACGTGCTGATGCGCCTGCACAGGCGACAGCCGAAAAGCGGATTTTCAGCCAAAGCCTTGCAGGTCAGCGAACACGCGCGGGCGCGAAGCTTGATCGAATTGCTGACCGAAGCGGGCGCGGACATCCGCCAGGGCGTTGACCAGACGCTGGTCGAGCGCGAGCGCGAGATGCAGGAGCAGATCAACGACAAGACCGCTGAGCAAATCCAATCGCTCGGCGACAAGAAGAAAGCCGAGCAGGTCGCGGCGCTCACGCAGGAGATCGAACAACTGAGCGCCGAGCTGCGCAACGTGCAAGCGCAGATTCGCCAAAGCAGCCCGCGTTACGCTGCGATCACACAGCCGCAGCCACTGACTGTGCGCGAGATTCAGCAGAAGCTGCTCGACGCAAGCACCGTCCTGCTCGAATATTCGCTCGGCGAAGAGCGGAGCTATCTGTGGGCTGTGACCCGGGACTCGCTGCGCAGCTTCACGCTGCCCCGCCGCGAAGAGATCGAATCCAAAGCCCGGCGACTTTACGAGCTGATCACCGCCCGCAATCAATTCAGGCCGAACGAATCGAACCAGAAGAAGCAGACGCGCATCGCCAACGCCGACGCCGAAAGCCGCGAGGTCGCGGTTGAATTGAGCCGCATTCTGCTCGGACGGGCCGTCATGCAATTGGGCAACAGGCGATTGATCATCGTCGCCGACGGCGCTTTGCAGTATGTGCCGTTCGCCGCCCTGCCGAAATTCGGAAGCGCAGCGAGCCAGCCGCTGATAGTCCACAACGAGGTCGTCAGCCTGCCGTCCGCTTCGACGCTCGCGGTATTGCGGCGTGAGATGGCGGGCAGGCCGGCGGCCTCGAAGACCATCGCGGTGCTGGCCGATCCGGTGTTTGAAGCCGAAGATGAGCGGGTGAAGACCGTCGCCGTCAGCGCCGGGAAAAAAGACGACAAGAAGACCGAAGCCGCGACCACCGATCCTTCGCGCATCCTGCTGGTCAAATCGGCCACAGACACTGGCGCGGCAGACGCCGAATTCCGCATTCCGCGTCTTCCCAACACGCGGCGCGAAGCCGAGACGATTATGTCGCTCGCTTCATCCGGTTCGAGCAAATCCGCATTCGACTTTTCAGCCAACCGCGCTGCGGCGACGAGCGACGAGCTGCAGCCCTACCGCATAGTTCACTTCGCCACGCACGGATTTTTGAACAGCCTCAATCCTGAGCTTTCGGGATTGGTGCTCTCGCTGGTTGACGAAAAAGGCGCGCCGCAGAACGGTCTTCTGCTCGCGCCCGAAGTCTACAACCTGAAACTTCCTTCGACCGACCTGGTCGTGCTCAGCGCCTGCCAGACCGGCTTGGGCAAAGAAATCCGCGGTGAAGGCGTCGTGGGATTGACGCGGGGATTTATGTATGCCGGAGCGCCGCGCGTGGTGGTCAGTCTGTGGAACGTCAGCGACCGCGCAACGGCGGATTTGATGAAGAGTTTTTATCAGGGAATGCTGAGCAGACGGATGCGCCCCGCCGCGGCATTGCGGGCCGCGCAGATCGAGTTGTGGAAGCAGAAACAATGGCAGGCGCCGTATTACTGGGCGGCTTTCGGGTTGCAGGGTGAGTGGCGTTGATTCAGCCAATCTCGTCTTACGGCGGCGAAGTTGTATACTAACGTCGTCAAGGAGATCGTTGGCAAACCCAATCGGGAAGGAGTTGAAGAAGATGTCTACCGTCACAGTTCAAAACATTCTCAAACAGATCACCGAGCTGGCGCTGGTCGAGCAGCGACTGCTGCACGATTTGCTGGGCGACAGGTTGGAGCAGCCGGCAAAACCGCCGTCGGATCAGCGCCTGCAGCCGATTCCGATGCCGGATTACAAAGACGCATTGCAATGGTTGGTTGATAATGCGCGCCAGTACGCCGGCCAGTGGGTTGCGCTCGACGGTGCCCGCTTGATTGCGCACAGCCCTAATCACGAAGAGGTCTTCGCTGCTGCCGATGCTGATGGTGCGCATCTGCCACTCCTCTCCTTCGTCGAGGACCCCGACAAAGTCTACGCAGGTTTTTGAATATGGCCAAACAACTGAAATGAATACAATTCGCAGAGCAATCATCACAGCGTCGCAGCCAGAATGCAGGAGGTAACAATGAAGATCAAACCGGGCTTTCATCAACAAATTTCTGCTTTCGCCGTGTGCACAATTACAATCTGTCTGATCGGGTTGACCGTGCCGACCTTCGCGCAAGACCAGGACGACGACACTTCGCGCCGCTTCTGGCCGCCGAACTTCCGGCCAGCCTCAACTCAACCGAGTTCGACTTCCAAGACGGGCCGATACAAGCGCACGACGCCCGCCTTGCCCAAAGACGCGATTGCGGCCAACACAATGAGCGACGCTGTGGTCGGCATCACCATCTGGCGGTTGCGCCCGTCGAAAGGAACCGACGAAGCGCGCATCCTGGTGAAGAAGAGCGGAAAGAACTGGACGCCGGAGCGCGTCGAAGCCGGCACGAAATTCAGCGAAGGCTCGATGCTGCGCCTGAGCATTGAAATTCCGCGCACGGGCTATCTCTACGTGATTGACCGCGAGCAGTACGGCGACGGCGCGATGAGCGATCCGTATCTGATCTTCCCGGCAAACCCGGCGAGCGATGAGAACAAGGTCGTTGCCGGGCGCATCGTCGAAATCCCAAACCAGTCAGACGATCAAGCCTACTTCGAGGTGAAATCCCTGCGCGAGGCAGGACAATCGCCGCAGGTCGCTGAAGTCCTGACCGTGCTCGTGACTCCGTCGCCGCTCAAAGAATTGCCGAAGCGCGCGGCGGGCGACGATTCGCCGCTGCTGCTTTCCAAAGCACTGGTCGAGAAATGGGAGAAAGAGTGGACTGCCGCGGTCGAACAGTTGGAATTGGAGAACGGCGCAGGCAATGCTTACACGAGAGCCGAGCAAGCGGCCGGCGGCAATTCAGCAAAACGATTGACGCAAGAGGACCCGCTGCCGCAAACCATCTTTCGCGTGGCCGTCAAACCCGGCAGACCGCTGATGGTGAAATTGCCGCTGAAAATCGGGAAATAGCGAGGGGGCGAGGGGGCGGGCGAGGGGCGAGGGGG
>Ga0247727_10003562_pt1 | contig 34264 bp, 27 predicted proteins | sample WisWelCaveWW1625_FD_202498 | JGI IMG/M metagenome (GOLD analysis project Ga0247727, IMG submission 202498) | Biofilm microbial communities from Wishing Well Cave, Virginia, United States - WW16-25 | ecosystem: Environmental > Aquatic > Deep subsurface > Groundwater > Cave microbial mat | place...
TGTGGCTGCGCGCCACCGGCAGCACGGTGGTCAGCCAGCTCATCGACACGCTCATCGTCCTGTACGTCGGCCTGGCCCTGCCCAAGGGCTGGGACCTGGACACGTTCCTGCGCCTGGCCGTGCCCAACTACCTGGTCAAGCTGGCCCTCGCGCTGGCCATGACGCCCGTGATCTACGCCGTGCACTGGTGGGTCGAGCGCTACCTCGGGCACGCGCTGGCCGACCAGTTGGCCGAGGACGCGGCGCGCGAGACGGCCTGAGCGCGCCGCGGCCCCGTGGCTCAGCGCGCCGCGGGCGGCGCCTTCAGCCCCAGGTCGTCGATGACCTTGCCTTCCTCCAGCAGCGCCTGGCGGTCGGCGCTGGCGCGCTCGACGTCGCCCTGCAGGTCGCGCAGCTCCGCGGCGTCCGCAGCGTCGGCGGCGCGCGCCTCCAGCAGGCGCTCGTCCAGCTCCGACAGCCGCCGCTCGACCACGTCCAGGCGGTCGAGCAGCTTCTGCATCGCCCGCACGCCCGCGTCGGGGTCCTTGCGGTAGGACTTGCCCAGCACGCCGAGCATCGCCCGCCACAGCTTGGCCTGGCTCTGCGCGCCGTCCATGTCCGTGCGCGTCTTGCCGTCCGCCGTGGCCACGAACAGGTGCGCGGGCTTCTTGCCCGCGAACAGCGCGTGGAACGGGTGCTGCTCGTCCAGCACGTCCTTGCCCAGCTTGACCGCGTGGAACCAGCGGCCCAGCAGGATGGTGCGTTCGTTGTCGAACTCGCGCGAGAGGAACGCTTCCTCGGTGCCGGCGCAGGAGTCGCACTCGCGCAGGATCAGCAGCGGACGCAGGTCGCCGCCGGCCAGCTCCGCCAGGGCTTCGTCGCCCGAGAGCGGCTTGGCCTGGGTCGCGGAGCGCGGCGCATAGGCCCGGTCCCAATCCCAGCGCAGCAGGCGGCTGGCCGTCAGCTCGCGCGGGGTGGTCGCGGGACCGCCGTCCGCATTCGGGCCGCCGGGGCCCTTCCCGTCAGGAGCAGGGCCGGCACCCGCGCCGGGCTGGCCGCCCTGGCCCGCGCCGCCGACCAAGCCCGGGCCCTGTCCGCCTGGCAGCGCGCCCGGCGCTGCGCTCTTGCCACATCACTGCGAGTGGCCGTGCTGCGCCATGAGCAGCAGGGCCAGGGCGGCGGCGCAGGATCGCGCGACGGTCAGGCGTGGTGCGTGCATGAGGACCTCCTTGAGAAGCCAGCCCCCGCTGGGGTCGGCGCGACGGGATGGCGGCAATCTAACACGGTCCGCGGCCGGGTGTCAGCCACCCGGGGCCGCCGGCGCGGCGACCTTCAAGCCGAGGTCGTCCAGCGCCTTGCCCTCCTCGAGCAGGGCCATGCGCTCGTCCTCGACCTCCTTCTTGCGGACCTCCAGCTTCTGGATCTCGCGCTCGTCCGGAGCCTCGGCCTGGCGCAGCGCGGCCAGCTTGTCGGTCAGCTCGACCAGCAGCGCGTCGTGCCGGTCCCATTCGTCCAGCAACTGGAGCATGCGCTTGACCGCGGCGTCCGGGTCCTTGCGGTACGACTTGCGCAGCACGCCGGCCAGCAGCTTCCACATCTGCTCCTGCCTGGCGCGCGTGGGGAGCGGGGACACGCTGGAACCGTCCTGCGTGGCCACGACCAGGTGCGGCGGCAACTTGCCTTCGAACAGGGCGTGGAAGGGATGCGCCTTGTCCAGGACGTCGTCGCTGACCTTGACCGGGTGGAACCAGCGGCCCAGCAGCATGGTGCGCTCGCCGGCCTGCTCGGCCGCCACCAGCTCGTGCCCGGCCAGGCCGCAACCGTGGCAGTCGCGCACGATGAGCAGCGGTCGCAGGTCGCGCTCGGCGAGCGAGACGATGGCGGCTTCCGGCTCGAGCGGCTGCTCGCCCTCCTCGCGGCGGACGTAGGCGATGTCCCACTCCCAGCGCAGGAGCTGGCGCGCGGTCCACTGACGCTCCTTGGGTCGCATGGGGTCGTTGACCGGCGGGATCATCCCGGGCTCGCCCAGCCACGTCCCGCCGTCGTCCTCGTCGCCGCCTTCGTCCTGCGCCGTGGCCGGCAGGACCAGCGCCACCAGCAGCAACCACGCCACGCGTCCCGGGAAAGCGGTCATGCTCGCGACCTCCTCGGCGACGCCCCGGACGGAGCGCGCCCGGGCCGCGACTCTACCACCGCGGTGCGCGCGCGCCGCGCTGCCCGCTCTACTTCTTGCCCGGCTGCACGGCCGGGCCAGGCATCCCGAAGCGCTCCATCGTCCAGACCAGTTGGCTGGCCGTGATCTCCGCCAGCGCCTCGTCGCGGATCTCGTACCACGACAGCGCGTTGGCCTCGGGCTCCCAGCGTCGCAGCGCCTGCCGGAGCGCCAACGCGAACCAGGCATCGTGCGGGTTTTCGAAGGGCGGCGGGTTGATGGTCTGACCGTACAGCGTGCACACGGGCGGCGTGAAGGGCCGCGGGACGTTTTCGATCAGCCAGGTCACCGAGGCCTCGTCCAGGACGCCCGGGTCCACCTGGCCCAGGAAGACTTCGCCAAACATGTCGCCCGTGAACCAGGGCACCAGCAGGTCGAAGTCCGTGATGCCGAACATGTCCAGCCACAGCACCGGCCGCGACGACTGCTGCGTGACCGCATCGCCCAGCGGGTCGGCTGCGTCCTCGCCGTAGGCCGCCAGCCCGCCCAGCAGCGCGCCGCTGCTGTGGCCCCACACGCCGATGCGCGCGGGATCGATGCTCCAGATGGCCGCGTTGGCGCGCAGGAACTGGAGCGACAGCTTTACGTCCTCGAGCTGCGACGGGAAGTGGTAGGCCGGGTACGGCCGGAACTCGACCGCCGCCACGCCGATGCCGTTGAGCCGCAGCAGCTCCAGCAACTCCGGGTACTCGTCGACCACGTCACCCTTGTCCCCGAACGGCGTCGCGCCGCCGTGCAGGAAGACGACCGCCGGGTCGGAGCCCGTGGAGTTGGCGGGCGCGTACCAGTCGAAGCGCAGGTCCGGGTGGTAGGCGCCGTACGGGATGTCGAGCAGCGGGCCAGGCAGCCCCGAGCCGGGCGGCGGGACGGGCGTCACCAGCAGTGGGGCCAGAAGGCACAGGGGCAGGAGTCGGCGCACGGGTCGGGCTCCGGGACGGCCCGGGATTGTAGGCCGGATTCGAGGTCCGCCGGCCGATCGGCCCTCCGGTTGGCTGGAATTGCGGTCCAGCGACCCTGTCGGCACAGCCACGACAGCTTCGCTCCCCGCCGGGTTCGCCGCTTGGGGGTATGCTTCCGGCCACGGGAAACCGGAGAACTCAAGCACCCTGAGGGACCCATGTTCAAGCTCGGCACGACGTACCGCCGCCCGAATCGGCGCTCCGCGACCACTCTGACCGCCCTGACCCTTGCCCTGTCCCTGCTGCCGGCCGCCCGGGCCGGCGTCCTGCTCGTCGATCCGCTGGACCCCAACGGGTTCGCGCAGATCCAGCCGGCGGTGGACGCGGCCTTGACCAACGACATCATCCTCGTCCGGCCGCTCGCCGACCCGAACGCGCGCTACGAGCCGTTCACCGTGGGCGGCAAGACGCTCGCGATCTGCGGCGACGAGGCCTTGGGCGTCGTGCGCCTCGGCAGCGTGGTGATCGGCAACGTGCCGGAGGGCGATGTCGTCATCCTGCGCGGGCTCGAGCTGCAGGCGACCGAGGGCCTGCCGGCGCTCAGCGTCGCATCCGGCGACGGCGACGTGCGCCTCGAGGATCTGGTGGCCACCGGCGGGTCAAGCGTCCCGTCCGGCCCGCAGCCGGCCCTCGTCGTCAGCTACAGCGACTCCGTCGTGGCCACCTACTGCACGCTGACCGGCGGCGCGGCGCTGACCGGCAGCGCGTTCGTCACGGGCGCGGCCGCGCTGGACATGATCGGCTCGGAGCTGTCCATCCGCGGCGGCACGCTCGCGGGCGGCAACGGCGCCGACAACCTGACGGACGACCCGGTCCCGGGCGGCCGCGGCGGCTCGGGCAGTTCCTCCCAGGGCGGCAAGCTGGTCATCTCCAACGTCCTCGTGCTCGGCGGCCAGGGCGGCCTGCCCGGCTGCGTGGACGAGATCAACTGCGACTGCGGCGACCTCGGCGGCGGCGGTGACGCGATCGCGATGACGGACACGATCCTGGTGGTCGAGGCCTCGACGCTGCAGCCCGGCACCAGCGGACCGACGTCCTGCCAGGGCAGCGGCACGTCGGGCCTGGACATCGCGGCCAACGGCGGCGTCGTGACCGAGATCGACGGCCCGGTGCACGACTACTGGATGTCGTCCCCGGTCGTCACGCCGGTGCCGTGCAACTTCCACTTCAAGGGCGTCATTGGCGAGGCGGTCATCATCTCGGCCTCGAGCATGTCGGCGCAGTTCTGGCTGCCCAAGTACAACGGCTACCTGTACATCGGCAGCGGCAACCTGCTCGACTTCTACACGCTGCGCATCCTCGACACCGAGGACGGCATCCACGACACCACCCATCCGACGCCCCCGCCGCCGCCCGGCATCGACAGCTTCATCGGCTACACGCAGGGCTTCTTCGTGAAGGGCGGCACGGTGCACTGCGGCCCGCTGTCCACCTTCCTGTACATCGGCTATGGCCCCTGAGTCCGCGGCCCTCGCCGCGGCGCTGGCCGCGACGGGAGCCGAGGTCTCGACCGCCGACGACGCGCGGCTGGTCCACGAGCACGACGGCAGCACGCTGCACGGCGCGCGGCCGTCGGCGGTGGTGTGGCCGTCCGACACGCAGCAGGTCGTGGCCGTGGTGCGCGCCTGTGCGCGGGCCGGCGTGCCCTTCGTCGCGCGCGGCGCCGGCACCGGGCTGTCGGGCGGCGCCATGGCGCTGGGCGGCGGCGTCGTCATCGCGCTCAACCGCCTGAACCGCGTCCTCGCCGTCGACGCACCCAACCGGCGCGCCGTGGTCCAGCCTGGCGTGGCCAACCTGGAAGTCGGCCGCGCCGCCGCGCCCCACGGCCTGTGCTACGCGCCCGACCCGTCCAGCCAGGCGGTCTGCTCGATCGGCGGCAACGTGGCCCACAACAGCGGCGGGCCGCACACGCTGAAGCACGGCGTGACCGTGAACCACGTGCTCGGCCTGCAACTGGTCCTGCCGGACGGGAGCGTCGAACGCGTTGGCGGAACGGAGCGCCCGGGCTACGACCTGCTGGCGCTGCTGTGCGGCAGCGAGGGCACGCTGGGCCTGGTGACGGAGGTCACGCTGCGCCTCGTGCCGCAGCCGGCCGCCGTGCGCACGCTGCTGGCGGCCTTCCCCTCGCCCGCGGAGGCCAGCCGCGCCGTGTCGGCCATCGTGGCCGGCGGCGTGCTGCCCTCGGCCATGGAGATGATGGATGCCGTCGTGGTCGAGGCGCTGCAGGCGGCCTTCGGCTTCGGCTTCCCGCCCGGCGCCGGAGCGCTGCTGCTGCTGGAGGCCGATGGCCCGCTGGAGGAGGCCGACGCGCAGGCCGAAGCCCTGCAGCGCCACTGCCACGCCTGCGGCGCCCTCTCGGTGCGCCTCGCCGCCGACGAGGCCGAGCGCACCGACGTGTGGAAGGCCCGCAAGCGCGCCTTCGGCGCCCTGGGGCGGATCGCACGCAACTACTGCACGCAGGACGGGGTCATCCCGCGCACGCGCCTGCCGGAGATGCTGGCGCGCGTGGCCGACGTGGGCGCGCGCCACCGCCTGCGCATCGCCAACGTCTTCCACGCCGGCGACGGCAACCTGCACCCGTGCATCCTGTTCGACGACCGCGATGCCGACGAGCGCGCGCGCGTCATCCTGGCCGGTCGCGAGATCCTGCAGGCCTGCCTCGAGCTGGGCGGCAGCCTCTCCGGCGAGCACGGCGTGGGCGTCGAGAAGCGCGAGGCCATGATCGGCCAGTTCGATGCGCCCAGCCTGGCCGCCATGCGCCGGCTGCGCGACGCCTTCGACCCGCGCGGCCTGTGCAACCCGGGCAAGATCCTGCCCACCGGCGGCACCTGCCACGAGACCTCGCCGCGCCGCTGGCAGGTTTCCGCCTGACGACTGCTACCCTGCCCGGCGATGGCCGCCGTGCTGGATCCCGAGCCCCGCTGCCCCGCCAGCCCGCAGGCGCTGGCCGAGGCGCTGCGCGAGGCGCGCGATGCGCGGCAAGGCGTGCTGCCGGCCGGCCTGTCGCGGCGAGGCGGCCCGGCGGCGCGGCCTGCGCGCTTCGAGGTGCTGCTGTCCACTCGCGGGCTCGCTGGCGTCAGCGCGTACGAACCCGGCGACCAGACCGTCACCGTGCGCGCGGGCACGCCGCTGGACGAGCTGCAGGCCGTGCTGGCGGAGCACGGCCAGCACCTGCCCGTCAGCGACGGTGCGGGGTCGCTGGGCGGCCTGCTGGCCACGGCCGAGGACGGCCCGTGGGACCTTCGGCACGGGCCGTTGCGCGACCGCGTGCTGGGCGCGACGGCGGCCCTGGCCGACGGCACGCTGGCCAGCGGTCGCGGACGGGTGGTCAAGAACGTCGCCGGCTACGACCTGCCGCGGCTGCTGTGCGGTTCGCTGGGCACGCTCGGGCTGCTGGTGGAGGCCACGCTGCGCGTGCAGCCGCGGCCGGAGGCGCGCGCGACGCTGGCCCTGCGCCTGCCCGCTCCCGAGGCAGCGCTGCTGGCCGCGTCACGCATCGCGCACGGACCTCAGGAACCGCTGCTGGCCGACGTGCACCTCGCGCCGGGTGCACGTGACGCGCTGCTGATCGTGGCCTGCGAGGGCTCGTCCGACGGTGTGCGCCGGCGCCTGCTGGCCGTGCGCGACGCGCTGGGCGGGTCCGGCGCCGCCGAGGCCGCGGCGCCGGACGCCGTGCGTCCGGCCGTTCGCGTGCGCCTGGCATGCGCCGGCTCGCGGCTGCCTGGCCTGCTGGCCGGGCTGCGCGCGGGCGCTGCCCCGCCCGCGGTGCACGCGTGCCCGGGACTCGATCTCGCCTTCCTCGACTGGGACGTCGCCCCTCCGCGCGCGCTCCTGCTCGCCATCCTGGCCGCCGCTCGCGCGCAGGCCGGCGCCGTGCTGTGGCGCGCGCCCGCCGGCGAGGCCTTCGATGCCGACGAGGTCTGGGGCCCGCCGCCGCCGGACTTGCCGCTGATGCGGCGCGTCAAGCAGGCCCTGGACCCCGACGGCGTGCTGGTCGCCGGCCGCTTCGTCGGAGGGCTGTGACGTGGGCGCGCGGCGGGCCCTGCTGCTGGCGCTGCTGGCCGGCTGCAGCGACGCCGCGCCAGCGCCGCCCGCCGTGCCCGCCGTGCTGCTGCTCACCCTGGACACCACGCGCGCCGACCGCCTGGGCTGCTACGGCGATGCGACCGCGCGCACGCCGCGCCTCGACGCGCTGGCCGCGTCCGGCCTGCGCTGCGCGCGCGCCTGGTCGCCGGCGCCGCTGACGCTGCCGGCCCACGCCACGCTGCTCAGCGGAACATGGCCCGCTGCGCACGGCCTGCACCTCAACGGAACGGCCGCGGCGGACGACGGCACGCGCCTGCTCTCCGAGGCGCTCGCCGAGCGCGGCTTCGCGACCGCGGCGTTCGTGGGCAGCTTCGTTCTCGACGCCCGCTGGGGCCTCGCGCAGGGCTTCGACACCTACCACGGCCCGCCCGCCGGCGCCGCCGGCGCCACGCCCGAGCTGGTCGAGCGCCCGGCCGACGCGGTGGTCGACGACGCCCTGGCCTGGCTGTCCGACGTGCCCGCCGACCGGCCGCTGTTCCTGTGGGTGCACTTCTTCGACCCGCACGAGCCGCTGCGCCCGCCCGCGCGCCACCTGGCCGGCGCGCGCGACGCCTACGCGGCCGAGATCGCCTTCTGCGACGAGCAGGCCGGCCGCCTGCTGGACGCGCTGGCCCCGCGCAGCCCGCTGGTCGTGGTGGCCGCCGACCACGGCGAGGCGCTGGGCGAGCACGGCGAGCCCACCCACGGCCTGCTGCTGCACGACGCCACGCTGCGCGTGCCGCTGCTGCTGGCCGGCCCGGGGATTCCGCGCGGCGTGCTGCACGCGCCGGCCGGCCTGCTGGACGTGCCGGCCACGCTGCTGGACGCGCTCGGCCACCCCTCGTCGCTGCTGCCCGACCAGCAGGGCCGCTCGCTGCTTGAGCTGCTGCGCGACGGGACCGGCGCCGCCGACCGCGCGCTGCTGCTCGAGACGCGCCAGCCCTGGAACGGCTACCGCTGGCACCCGCTGGACGGCGTGGTCTGGCGCGGCCACAAGCTGGTCGAGGGCGCGCGGGCCGAGGTCTTCGCGCTGGACGAGGACCCGGGCGAGCTGCACGACCTGTCGGAGCAGCAGCCCGACCTGCTGGCCGAGCTGCGCGCGCGGCGCGCCGCGCTGCGCGCCCAGACCGAGCCCCGCGCCGCCACGGCCACGGCGCTGGCGCCGCACGAGCGCCAGGCGCTCGAGGCCCTGGGCTACGTCGGTTCCGGCGGCGCCGCGCCCGCCGCGCGCGAGATCTCCCACGCCCCCGACCCGCGCGACCGCCTGCCCGACCTGCGGCTCAAGGACGAGGCGCTGGCGCTCCTGCGCCGGGGCCGGCTGCTGCTGGGCCTGGACGCGACGACCGACGCCGCGCGCGACGAGGCCGAGGGCCGCGCCTGCCTCGACCGCGCCGCCGCCCTGCTGGAGGAGCTGCTCGCGCGCCAGGCCGACAACCCGACGGCGCTGGCCAACCTCGGGCTGGTCGAGCAGTCGCGCGGCAACGCCCTGCGCGCCGCCGGGCTGTTCAAGGCGCACGCGGCGCTCGAGCCACGCTCGGCGGCCACGCGCCTGAACCTCGCGCTGGCCCTCGCCGAGAGCGGGCGCCCGGACCTGGCCGAGCAGCAGATGCTGGCCGCGGCCACGCTGGATCCGCGCGGCCTGCCGGCCCTGCAGTGGCTGGCCGACACGGCCGAGCGCGCCGGCCGCCGGGCCGAGGCGGCCTTCTGGGTGCGGGAGGCGCTGGCGGCCGACCCGTCCGAGGCGCAGCGCGCCGCGCTGGTCGCGCGCGCCGCGGCACTGGGGACGCCCCGGGCCCCGGCCGGCTTCCCGCTGACCGACCTGCGCGACGGGGAGCCGCCGTGAGCCCGCCCGTCGTTCCGTCCCCGAACCTGGCCGATCCGCAGTGCGTGCACTGCGGCTTCTGCCTGCCGGCCTGCCCCACCTGGCTCGCGCTGGGCACGGAGATGGACTCGCCGCGCGGCCGGCTGATGCTCATGGACGCCCTGCGCGACGGGCGCGCGGTCGCCGACGCGTCGCTGGTGCGCCACCTCGACCTGTGCCTCGGCTGCCGCGCCTGCGAGACCGACTGCCCGTCCGGCGTGCGCTACGGCGAGAAGCTGCAGGAGGCGCGCGAGGCGCTCTACGGCTCGCGCGCGCGCCCGCTGTCGCGCCGCCTGCTCGAGCGCGCGGTGCTGGCTGGCGTCGCCCTGCCGCCCCGCGTGCAGTCAGCCGGCGCCGCGCTGCTGCGCCTGCTGCGGCGCGAGGGTGCGCTGCGTCCGCCGCGGCCGGGCATCGGCGCCGCCGGGCCGCTGGCGGCCGCGCGCCGGCTCCTCGGCGGGGCCGCGGTCGAGCTCGACGGCCCCCCGCCGCGCCTGCCGGCCGTGCTGCCCGCGTGCGGCGCGCGCCGCGCGCGCGTGGGGCTGCTGCTGGGCTGTGTCGGCCGCTGGCTGCAGGGCTCGGTCAACCTGGCCGCGGCGCGGCTGCTGTCCGCGGCGGGCTGCGAGGTCGTCGTGCCACGCGGCCAGCGCTGCTGCGGCGCGCTGCACGAGCACGCCGGCGACCGCGCCGGCGCGCGCCGCCTGGCGCGCGTCAACATCGCGGCGCTCGAGGCCGCCGGCCCGCTGGACGCCGTGGTCGTCACCGCCGCCGGCTGCGGGGCGATGGTCAAGGACTGGGGCGCGCTGCTGCGCGACGACCTGGCCTTCGCGGCGCGCGCCGCCTCGCTCGCGGCCCGCGCGCGCGACGCGCTGGAGCTGCTGCACGAGCTGGGCCCGCCGCCGCTCGTGCGCCCGGTGCTGGCGCGCGTGGCCTACCACGACGCCTGCCACCTCGCCCACGCCCAGGGCGTGCGCGCGGCGCCGCGCGCGCTGCTGGCCCGCGTGCCCGGCCTGCTGCTGCAGCCGCTGGCGGATGCGGACCGCTGCTGCGGCAGCGCTGGTCTGTTCAACCTGCTCGAGCCGGACGCCGCGCGCGCCGTCCTGCGCGGCAAGCTCGAGCGCCTCGCGGCCAGCGGCGCGGACACCGTCGCGGCGGCCAACGTCGGCTGTCTGCTGCAGCTCGCGGCCGGGGCGCACGAGGCCGGGATGACGCTGGTCGCGCGTCACCCCCTGCAACTGCTGGCGCAGTCGCTGGGGGACGACGCCTGACGCCCGCGCGGATGGAGACTGAGCGATGGGCGGCTTGGGGGTGAAGCCGCGAGTTCGCCCCGTCTGCCCGCCGTCGGTGCCCCTCCACCCAACGAGTGGGCAGACGGGGCGAACCGCACACGACGAGGACGGGCTGCGCGGGGATTGCGGGCTCAGGAGGCGCCGCGGTGCGGCGCCACCGGAGCGCGCTCGCCGGGCACGCTGATCACGGGCTGCGCGGAGTTGCGGCCGCCGACCCCGCGCCTCGATGCGCCCTGGCCGGTCACGTGGTCTTCGGGGCCGCCCGGCGGCGGCACCGAGCGGGCGCGGTGATGTCGGAGCCAGCCTGGGCAGCGTGAGGCGCGGTGGCGGTGGGCGCCGCTCCACGCAGCCAGCCAGCACCGTGCGCGGGAGCCTCGGCCGCCCGCGCTGCGCGCCTGCGCGATCTCGTGGCGGCGCAGGCAGGCGGCCGAGGCTCCTCGCGCCTTCGGGACCGCGTCGCCGAGCGCTCGTCTCCAACTGCGCGGACGTCGTCGAGGGGCGGCGGGGGAGCAGCGGCGATGGGCGGGTTGGCGACTCGTTCGCAGCCCCCCGGAAGATCTGCTGAAGCAGATCTTCCGTGAGGCCAGCCGAGTCGCCAACCCGCCCATCGCCGCTGCTCCCCCGCCGCCCTCGACGACGTCCTACTCGCGCAGCGCGCAGAGCGCCGCGTCGCGGTCCGGCACGAGCGTCAGGATGCGGTCCATGCGGGCGAGGCGCAGCGTGCGGTCGACGGCGGGCGTCGGGCCCCACAGCGCCAGCGCCTGCGGCTTCCCGAGCCGGCGCAGCAGCGCGACGAGCACCCCGAGGCCGCTGCTGTCGATGAAGCCGACGCGCGAGACGTCCAGCGCCAGCCGCGTGCGGCCCTGGCCGACCAGGTCCATCAGCCGGTTGCGGAGCTCGGCCGCGACGAGGGCGTCCAGCCGCGGCTCGTGAACGGTGACGACCGTGACGTCCTCGAGGTCCTCGATGTCGATGTGCATGTCGGCTCCGATGCGGTTCAGGCCTGCGGGCCGGGGCAGGGCAACCCGCGCCAGTCCAAGGCCAGGAAGGTGATGTCGTCGCGCGGCTCGTCGGCGGCCGCGAAGGTGCGCAGCTCGGCCAGCAGGTCGTCGCACAGATCCTGCAGCGGCTGGCCCTGGCGGCGCTCGAGGAAGGCCCACAGGCGCTCCTCGCCGAAGGCGCGGCCCTGCGGGTCGGCCAGCTCCGTGATGCCGTCGGTGTACAGCAGCAGGCGCTCGCCGGGGGCGAGCTGCAGGTCGTCCTCGGTGAACGGCAGCAGCCCGTCGAGACCGATGATCGTGCCGCCGGCGCGCAGCTCGCGGATCCGGCCGTCGGTGCCCTGCAGCAACGGCCGCGGGTGGGCCGCGCTGGAGCAGCGTAGGCGGCCGGTGCGCAGGTCCAGCAGCGCGTAGGCGATGGTGAAGTGCTTGCCGAAGCGCTCGAGCGGGTACTCCGCGTCCAGCCGCTCGAGGACGCGCGCCGGCGCCAGCGGCGGGCCGCTGCCCGGCGCCTGCACCAGGCCCGCGAGGGGCGACAGCGACTGCACGGTCGAGACCGTGACCATCGCCGCGGGCACGCCGTGACCGGCGACGTCCAGCACGTAGAGCGCCAGGTGCTCGTCGCGCAGCGGCAGGACGTTGAAGATGTCGCCGCCCACGGCCTGGCACGGCACGAAACGCCAGGCCAGCTCGAACTCGGCGCCGCTCGGGGCCGTGCGCGGCATCAGGCTGCGCTGGATGTCCGCGGCGGCGGCCAGGTCCTCGTTCAGCCGCGACTGCTTGGCCTGCAGGTCGTGGTTGGCCCGCAGCAGCGAGCGCGACATCTGGCGCAGGTGCACCTGGTTGCGCACGCGCGCCTGCACCTCGCGCGCGTCGAAGGGCTTGGCCACCCAGTCCACGGCGCCCAGCGACAGGCCGGTGAGCTTGTCGTCGACCTCGGTCAGCGCGCTGAGGAAGATCACCGGGACCTCGGCCAGGCGCTGGTCCTGCTTGAGGCGCCGGCAGACCTCGAAGCCGTCCATGCCCGGCATCACCACGTCCAGCAGCACCAGGTCCGGACGCTGCGCGGAGGCCTGCGCCAGCGCGTCGCACCCGTCGCTGGCGAAGCGCAGCTCGTAGCCCTCGGGGCGCAGGATGCGCTCGAGCAGCAGGCGGTTGTCGCGGCCGTCGTCCACGACCAGCAGCCGCACCGGCTGCTCCGCGACGAGCTGCGCGATCGCTTGCGCCGCGTGCGCGCTCATGCCAGCGGATCCCTGAGGTGCAGGCAGAGGACGTTGCCGTCGGCGTCGCTGGCGTAATCGAGGCCGTCGCCAGCCGCGCGGATGAGCAGCAGCCCGAGGCCGCTGTCGGGCCAGGTCTCCGGCTCGCCGGACAGCGGCTCGGGCGGGCAGGTCACGGTCGCCGGATCGAAACGGCGGCCCTGGTCGGCCACGGCGACCCGCAGGCCGTCGTCGTTCCAGGTCAGGTCCAGGCGGATGGGCCCGCTGCCGCCCACGTAGCCGTGGCGGCAGACGTTGGTGGCCATCTCGGCCACCGCCAGCTCGAGGCCCAGCACGCGCCGCTCGGGCAGGCACCAGGCGCGCAGCACCTGGCCCGCGACCAGCGCGAACTCGCGCGCCGACAACAGCGAGGCCCGGCCCGCAAGCGAGAAGTGCCTGTCGGACATGCAGGCCCCTGGTCAGCGCGCGGCGTGCGACAAGGCGGCCTCGCGGTCCGCGAACACCTCGAGCACCCGGTCGAGACTGGTCAGCTCCAGCACGGCGCGCACCGCGGGGCGCACGCCGCACAGCACGACGTCGCCCGTCACCGCGCGCGCGCGCTTGAAGGCCGACACCAGCGCCCACAGGCCGGCCGAGTCGATGAAGCCGACGCCCGAGAGGTCGACGACCAGCCGCACGCCCGGCGCGAGGAGCCGGTGCAGGCGGTCGCGCGCGGCGTCGGCGCAGGCGGCGTCGAGCGGCCCATCGAGCGACACGACCTCATCCCTGGCGCACACGACACGGTGCTGATGGTCCATGGCGGTCTCCGTTCACGGACCGGCGCACCCGACCCGTTGCAGGCCCCTTTCGACCGGCGGCGACGGCCGTCTTGAGGCGGCCGCGAACGGGTGCGCAGGGCCGCTGCGCTCAGCCCGCCGGCCCTGTTTCCAGGCGCGAAAGCACGCCCGACGGCAGGTCCAGATCCGCGGCGCCCAGGTTCTCGCGCAGCTGCTCGAGGCGCGTGGCCCCCACCAGCGCCGACGAGACCTCGGGCCGCCGCAGCACCCACGCCAGCGCGAGCTGCGCCGGCGCGAGGCCCGCCTCGCGCGCCACGCCGGCCAGGTGCGCCGCGCGCGCCAGCGCCTCGGGGGTCATGAGGCTCTTGAGGAAGCGGTTGCGCTGCTCGTCCGCGCCGCGACTGCCGGCCGGCATCCGGCCGCCGGCGTACTTGCCCGTCAGCAAGCCCTGCGCCAGCGGGCTCCAGACGATCTGGCTCAGCCCCAGGCGCGCGCAGGCCGGCATGACGTCGGCCTCGATCGCGCGCTGCACGTAGCTGTACTCGGGCTGGCTGGTGATCGGCCGGTAGCCGCCGGTGCGGTCGGCGATCGCGCAGGCGGCCTCGATCTGCTCCGCGTCCCAGACCGACACGCCCCAGTACAGCACCTTGCCCTGGCGCACCAGGTCCTCCATGGCGCGCACCGTCTCCTCGACCGGCGTCTCGGGATCGGGGCGGTGGCACTGGTAGAGGTCGACGTAGTCCGTGCCCAGGCGCCGCAGGCTGGCGTGGCACGACTCCATGACGTGCTTGCGCGACAGGCCACGGTCGTTGACGGCGTCGCTCATGGGCCAGAAGAGCTTGGTGGCCAGCACCAGGTCCTGGCGGCGCACGCCGGCGTGCGCGATGGCGCGCCCGAGGGCCAGCTCGGCCTCGCCGCGGGCGTAGATGTCGGCGGTGTCGAGGAAGTTGATGCCGCCGTCCAGCGCGGCGCGCAGCAGCGCGTTGGTGGTCGCCTGGTCCACCGAGCTGCCCAGCGTGAGCCAGCTGCCGAGGGCCAGGACCGAGACCTTGCAGCCGGAGTTGCCGAGCGGTCGGTAGCGCATGGCGCGGGATTGTACGCGGCGGGCCGGCACCGACCGCGAGCTTGAAGACGCGGGGCGCACCGGTCAGGCTCGCAGCCGATGTCGCCCGCCTGCGCCCGCCAGGCCGTGCTGCTCACGGCGCTGCTGTTCTCCAGCGGCGGCGCGGCCATCAAGGCCTGCACGCTGACCGGCTGGCAAGTGGCCAGCTTCCGCTCGGGGCTGGCCACGCTGGCGCTGCTCGCCCTGGTGCCGGCCGCGCGGCGTCGGCCCGACGGCGCCACGCTGCTGGTCAGCCTGGCTTACGCGGCCACGCTCATCCTGTTCGTCTCGGCCACCAAGCTGACCACGGCGGCCAACGCCATCTTCCTGCAGAGCACGGCGCCGCTCTGGCTGCTGCTGCTGGGGCCGCTGCTGCTGCGCGAGCCGGTGCGCGCGCGCGACCTCGCCGTCATGGCCATCGTCGCGGGCGGGATGGCGCTGGTGCTGCTGGGCGACGAGCGCCCGCAGGCCTCGGCGCCCGACCCGCTGCGCGGCAACGCGCTGGCGCTGGCCTCGGGCCTGAGCTTCGCGTTGCTGCTGGCCGGCATGCGCTGGCTGGCGGCGCGCGCGACACGCGAGCCGCTCCGGCGCAACGGCGGCGCCATGCCAGCGGTGCTGGCGGGCAACGTGCTGGCCTGCCTGGTCGCGCTGCCCTTCGCGCTGCCGGTCGCGGGCGTCTCCGGCGCCGACCTCGGCGCGCTGCTGTTCCTGGGCACGATCCAGATCGGCCTGGCCTACGCGCTGCTGTGCGCGGCCGTTCCGCACGTGCCGGCGCTGGCGGTCTCGCTGCTGCTGCTGCTCGAGCCGGCGCTCAACCCGCTGTGGACGTGGATGCTGCAGGGCGAACGGCCGTCGGAGCTGGCCGTCGCGGGCGGGGCGCTGATCCTGGGCGCGACGGTGGTGCAGGCGCTGGCAGGCCAGCGCACGACCCGTTCCGCCTGACGCCGCCGCCCGGCAGCGGCCTGCTATCGTGCCGCGTCCCTGCCCGGAGTCCCCGATGCGCGCCCTTGCCGTGCTGCCCCTGCTCCTCGATCCCGCCGCCGCCCAGTCGATGGCCGCCGAGCCGCGCCCCGCGCTCGACCCCGCACTGCGCGACCTGTTCCACGAGGCGCTCTCGGGCGAGCTGGCCAAGGAGCACGTGATCGCCATCACGCGCCACCACCGGATCCAGGGCTCGCGCGGCTACCGCGACGCGGCGCGCTACGTGATCGAGACGCTGCGCGACGGCGGCTTCGCGACGCCCGAGCTGCCAGAGACGCGCGCGGCCTTCCTCGCGGCCGGCGACCTCGACGGCGACACCGCCGCGCACGCCGCGGCGCCGGACGCGGGCGCGCGCCGCGTGGGCGGCGCACCCGCCGGCGCGCCGCCGGCCGCGTGGATCGAGTCCTTCACCAGCGACGGCCGCGTGACCTACCAGACCTGGCAGTCGCCCAGCGGCTGGGACATCGACGAGGCCGAGCTGCGCCTGCTGTCGCCCGCGGCGCCCGGCGGCGAGCGCATCGCGGGGTTCCCCGAGATCGCCATGTCCGTCGTCACCTACAGCAACGCCGGCGACGTGACGGCGCCGCTGGTGTGGGTCGGCGACGGCGCGAGCGCGGCCGACTACGCCGGCAAGGACGTGGCCGGCAAGTTCGTGCTGGCCACCGGCTACGGCGGCGCCGTGCACCGGCAGGCGGTGCTGCAGCACGGTGCGGCCGCCGTCGTGTGCTACCTCGCCGACGAACGCGCCGCCGAGTACCCCGACATGCTGCAGTACACCGGCATGTGGCCGCGCACGGCCGAGCTGGAGCGCACGACCTTCGGTTTCAACCTGACCAACCGCCAGGGCGAGCGCCTGCGCGCGCTGCTGGCCGGCGGCCAAGAGGTCGTGCTGCGCGGCTTCGTCAAGGGCCGAGGCCTCGAACCCTACTGGATGGACGTGGTCACGGCCGTGATCCCCGGCGCCAGCCGCCCCGACGAGGAGATCCTCTTCACGGCGCACCTCGACCACCCCAAGGAGTCGGCCAACGACAACGCCAGCGGCAGCGGCGCGATCCTGGACATGGCGCTGACGCTCTCGCGCCTGGTCGCCGACGGCCGCCTGCCGCGCCCGGCGCGCACGCTGCGCTTCCTGTGGGTGCCGGAGTGGAACGGCACCATGGCCTGGATCGACGCGCACTCCGAGGCCGCCGGCCCTGCGCTGGGCGGCCCGCTGCTGGCCAACCTGAACCTGGACATGGTCGGCGAGGACCTGGAGCGGCTGCACAGCCGCCTGATCCTCACGCGCACGCCCGACTCGCTGCCCTCGGCGCTGGACGAGCTGGTGGGCGCGATGGCCGAGATGGTCGACCGGCTGGACGTGCGCACGCCGCGCGGCTCGCTGGGCGCCTTCAACTGGCGCCTCACGCCCTACAGCGGCGGCAGCGACCACATGATGCTGCTGGACCGCGAGGTGCCGGCGGTCATGTTCAGCCACGCGCCGGACTACACGCACCACACCAGCGAGGACACCGTGGACAAGGTGGACCCGGTCGAGCTCGAGCGCTGCGAGCTGATCGCCACCGGGGCCGCGTGGCGCCTCGCGAACCCGGACGAGGCGCTGGGCCGCGACCTGCTGGCGCTGGTCGAGTCCGACGGCGCGGCGCGCGTGCTGCGCGCGCACGCGGCGCGCCCGGGCTGGACCTGGTGGGCCATGCAGGTGTGGGACGCCGAGCGCCGCTCGGTGGCCGACCTCGTGCCGGGCTACCCCGTGCCCGCGCAGCCGCCGCTCGCGCCGCCGCCGGGCGAGGACTGGCGCGCCGTGCCGTCCACGCTGGCCACGCCCGAGCTGGATCGCGTGCCCGTGCGCACGACGCGCGGCCCGCTCGACTTCGGCCTGCCCGAGAGCCGCCTGCCGCCCGAGCGCGCCGCGTGGTATGCGGCCGAGGGCCGCCTGCTGGACGGCGACCTGCGCTTCGAGGCGGTCAACTTCGTGGACGGCCGGCTGCGCGTGGTGGACATCGCCCAGCGCCTCGAGGCGGAGTTCGAGCGCGACGTGCCGTGGGACGTGCTGGGGCGCTTCTTCGAGGACCTCGCGAGCACGGGAGCCATGGCGTGGCAGGCGGACGACCGGCCGCGGTGAGCACCCCGGGGCCATCGGGGCCAGCCCGCATTTCTCACGACGACCTACTGCGGCCGCGGCAAGTCGGCCCGGGCTGCGTTGTTGCGATGCGCTCGATCCTCAGCGGCCTCACGAGGCCGCCTCCGGTCGATCGCACCGCAACGCCTTGCGCGGGCTCGACTTGACGCGGCCTCGCGACGATCGTCGTGAGAAATGCGGGCTGGCAACCCGGATGGCGGCCGCCGCCGCGCTGCTGGCCGCTGCGCTGCTGGTGCTCGGGCCGTCGCTGCGCGGCGACTGGCTGTGGGACGACGACGTGCTGGTCCTCGACAACCCGGCCGTCAACGCTGCGGCGCCGTGGAGCGCCGTCTTCACGGGCGACGGCGTGCGCGGCGCCTATCCCGCAAGCTGGGCCGCCCTGCGCCTGCAGCACGCGGCCTTCGGCGCCGAGCCCCTCGGCTACCGCGTCGTGCAGGCGCTGCTGCACGGGCTGGCGGGGGTGCTGCTGTGGCGCGTGCTGCGCGCGCTGGAGGTTCCCGCTGCCTGGCTCGCGGCGCTGCTCTTCGTGGTGCACCCGCTGGCGGTGGCCACGGGTGCCTGGGTTTCCGAGCAGAAGAACACCCTTGCCGCCGCGCCGGCGCTGGCGGCCGTGCTGTGCAGCCTGCGCGGCGCGCGCGCGGCGCAGGCCGGCTGGCGCGCGGCCGGCTGGCACGCCACGGCGGCGGGCCTCTTCGCGCTGGCCATGCTGGCCAAGCCGTCGGTCGTCACGCTGCCGCTGGTGCTGGCCGTGCTGGCCGTGTGGCGCGGCCGGCTGGCGCTGCTGCGCCTCCCGCTTGCGCTGCTGCTGCTCGTGGCGCTGGCGATCGGCGCCTGGCAGGTGGCCGTGGCGCACGGCATCGACCCACAGGACCGCGCGCTCGACACGCGACCGTGGTCCCTGCGCCTGGCGCACGCGGCCGACACGCTCGCGGCGCAGTGGCAGCACGTCGCCTGGCCAGTGGACCTGGGCGTGGTCTACGACGCGCCGGCGGCCACGGGCGCGAGCGCGGCACTCGCTCCCGGTCCGTGGCCATGGCTGGCGCTCGGGGCCCTGCTCGCGGCGGCGCTCGCGCTGCGCCCGCGGCTGGGTGCCGGGCCGCTGGTGGCGCTGGCCTGCAGCGCGCTGCTGCTGGCGCCTGCGCTGGGGCTGGTGGAGCTGCGCTTCAACGCCCTGCCGCTGCTGGCCGATCACTACGCCTACCTGGCGCTGATGCCGGCCGCGGCCCTGGCGGCCGCGGGCTTGCAGCGCGCGGCGGCGGCGGCGCACTGGCTCCCGGCCGCGGCCGGTTCAGCCCTGGCCGTGGCGCTGGCCTGCGGCGCATGGCAGCGCGCGCACGAATTCGCGGGCCTCGAGCCGCTGTTCACGGCCGACGTGGCGCGCAACCCGCGCTCGGCCCTCGGGCACAACAACCTCGGGCTGCTGCGCATGCAGCGCGGCGACAGCGCGGGTGCGCAGGCCGCGCTGCGCGAGGCGGCCCGGCTGGACCCGGGGCTAGCCGAGCCGCGCAACAACCTCGGCGTGCTGGCTATCCGTGACGGCGACCCGGCGGCCGCCGAGCAGGCCTTGCGCGCGGCACTCGCGGCGCGCCCGTCGTTCCTCGACGCGCGCCTCAACCTCGCGCGGCTGCTGCTCGCGCAACGGCGCCTCGACGAGGCCCGCGCGGAGTTCGAGCGCGCGCGCGCCGCCGCGCCGGACGACCCGCGGGCGCCGGACGGCCTGGCCGAGATCGCGCTGCGCCAAGGTCGTCCGGCCGAGGCCGAGCCGCTGCTGCGCGCGGCCCTCGCGGCCCTGCCGCCGCAGGCCGTGGCCGAGCGCGCCGAGCTGCTGGCGCGCCTCGGAGACGCGCTGTCCTCGCTGGGCCGCGCTGCGGAGGCACGCGAGTGCTGGCAGGCGGCCCTGCGCCTCGTGCCCGGCCAGCCGCGGGCGAGCGCGGGACTGGAACGCCAGGCCGGAAGCTGACGCGGAGGCAGCCGGCCCCTGCGTCACGAGCCACGACCGCGCCACGCCCGGCGCCCTTCCCTGCCCCCCGTGCCACCGCTGACCAGCACGGCGGTCGCGGCCTCGCCCGGCGCCGGTTGGTGGAGCGGCGAGGCGGAGGACGAACCATGCGCGCCATCCTGCTGGGAACCCTGCTCTTGGCCGCCGCGCCCGCCGCGGCCCAGGTCAGCGACATCCGCGGCCTGACCTTCGACGCGTCGTTCGCGCTGCTGCTCGACGGCACGGTGCTGGACCAGCACCTGCGCCTGGAGCAGGAGCTGACGCCGCTGACCACGCTGCCGCACACCTTCGACGTGCTGCCCGACCCGGACGCGCCCAAGGACCCGGCGCGCATCGTGCTGCGCACGCGCCTGCCGCAGGGCAGCGAGGACCCCTTCCAGGTGCGCTTCGAGCTGGCCGGCACCTGGGACGCCGGCACCGGCGCGATCGACGTCGCCGGCAGCGCGCCCGGCGTGCACTTCTGGCAGACGCCCTTCGAGGACGACGCCTTCGGCCTGATGGCCGTGCCGAAGCTGGTGTGGCTGGAGATGCGCGACCCGGAGCTGGTGCTGCACGCGGTCGTGGCGGCCTGGCCGGGCGACACGCAGATTCCGGCGCTCAGCATCTCCGGCGGCGCGGCCCTGCTGCCCGAGACGCTGGCCGCGGAGCTCGAGATCACGGGCTCGCGCGTCTACTGGATGCCGCACGGCGCGGGCGACGACAAGTCGCAGGCCACGCTCGGCCCGTACACGCTGGACGAGGCCACCGCGGCCATCCCCGAGCTGCAGGCGCAACTGCTGGAGGTCTTCGGCGACATGAACGACGACCTGCTGCTCACCCAGGCCGACCTGATCATGCTGCACAAGATGCTGGGCCCGACGACGGCCGAGGACTACGAGGGCGACCTGGTCGCGGACGGCGTGGTGGACATGCTGGACCTCCAGTTCCTGCAGTGGCTGTTGCGGGCCATCGGGACGGAGCTGGACCCGATCGTCGAGCCGGGCCTGATCGGCAGCGCGGGCAAGACGGCCGGCAAGCCGCTGGTCAACAAGCCCTGAGCGGGGCGACGACGGACCGGGGCGGGCCGGGGGGACGCACCACCCTCCGGCCCGCTGCGTTGGGTCAGCGCCGCAGCGCCCTCCAGATCGCCGCCTCGAGCTGCTCGACGGTGAAGGGCTTGCCCAGCGTCTCGACCGCGCCGAACTCGCGTGCGCTGATCAGGCGCGGCTCGGCCTCGGAGGCGCCCGTGATGGCCACGCAGCGCACCCACGGCGCCTGCTCGGCCAGCCGCAGCAGCAGCTCGGCGCCGTCCATGGACGGCATCAGCAGGTCGGTCACCAGCACGTCGGCGCCCCAGGCGCGGATGGACTGCAGCGCCTCCAAGCCGTCGGCGGCGGGGATGACGCGCAGGCCGCGGCGTCCGAGCGCGCGCGCCAGGCTGGCGCGGCAGGTCGCGTCGTCCTCGGCCAGGACGACCCGCGGGGTCCAGACGGGTGCCTCGGCGGGCGCACGGGCCTCGGCCTGCGCCAGTGCGGAGGAGCCGGGATCGCGGCACGGCATGGGGATCTCCGGATCGGGTACGGCGCCCGCTCCGCGCGGGTGGGATTCCTCCGGTCGGCCGACGCACCCGATGACTTGACCCCGGGAGCGCGGCGGGTCGCGAAGGCCGCCGCGAGCGTGTCCTTGCGGCGCGGCAGGCTCCGCGCCCGGCTCGCCTGGGCTCTGCGGACTTCAGCCCTCGACCACCCGCTCGGCCGCCGCGTCCCACAGCAGGACCTTGTTCCGGCGGTAGGACTCGACCGCCATCTTGATGGCCACCATGGTCGAGCAGCCCAGGTCGATGCCGCAGTGCAGCGGCGCGCCGTCGCGGATGGCGTCCAGGAAGTTGCCCTTGTGGTCGCGGCGCGGCGCGGTGAAGAGCTTGAACTGCGCCTCGCCTGGCGGCGGCGCCGGGCGCTCGGCGCCGTCCTCGCTGGTCTCCAGCCGCTGCTCGAACAGCCCGCCGTTGACCTTGCGGAACTCGGGCCACCACGCGCCCTGCTCGCGGATCTTCAGGCCGTCGTCGAAGGTCAGCGTGCCCCACTGGCCGCGGATCATGTCCTCGAGGCCGACGTCGTTGGTCATCACGCTGGCCAGCACGACCGTGTGGCCCGACGGGTAGTCGACCGACATCTGGAACGTGTCCGGGATGTCGCGCCCGTCGCGCTCGACGTACTGGCCGCCGGCCGCCACGACGCGCCGCGGGTACTCGCCCTGCGGGCCGCTGATGGCCAGCAGCAGCGGCGCCAGCTTGTGGTAGAGCAGGTCGGTCGCGACGCCGCCGTTGTAGGCGAAGTACTTGCGGAAGCGGAAGAAGTGCTCGGGGTTCCAGGGGATCTGCTCGGCCAGGCCCCACTCGTGCCCCAGCCAGCGGTCCCACCAGACGAAGTCCTCGCTGTCGCGCGGCGCGCTGGGCGAGGCTGCCGCGTCGATGCCCCAGTTGAACTGGCCCTCGCGCGAGTTGCGGCAGTAGCCGCCCTGGCTCCAGCCCACCTTGCCGATGCGGCCGGCGTGGATGGCCTCGCCGGCCTTCCACCAGCGGTCCTCGCTGGTGCCCTGCGGCCCGACCTGCAGCAGCTTGCCGGTGCGACGCACGGCGGCGCGGCACTCAAGCGCCTGCTGCACCGTGAGCGACAGCGGCTTCTCGCAGTACACGTGCTTGCCCGCGTCCATGGCCTCGATGGCGATCTTGGTGTGCCAGTGGTCGGGCGTGGCGATCAGCACGGCGTCGATGTCGCGATCGTCGAGGACCTCGCGGTACTCCAGGGTGCCGGCCGCAGCCGTCGCACCGATGACGCCCACGGCGGCGTTGAGGCGCTTCCGGTACACGTCGCAGACGCGCGTGACCTCGACGTTGTCCTTGTCCTTGCGGCCCACCAGCTCGTGCAGGTGCGCGGTGCCCATGCCGCCCGTGCCGATGACGCCGATGCGCACGCGCGAGCCGGCGCCGGGAACGCGCGCCCAACTGCGCGCGGACAGCGTGGCCAGCGTCGCGGACGCCGCGGCGGAACCCAGGAAGACTCGACGCGTCAGGCCGAAGCTGTGGGACATCGCGGACCTCCTCGGGATTCCGTCGGCGCGGGACGAGATTGTGGCGACCGTCGCGCTCGTGGCAAGGGGTCACGCGCCGCCACGGCCGAATTGCAGCGCTACTGCGGTCGCGGCGGCCCCCGCAGCGCGCCGGGCAGGTCGGGCGGGACGGCGCGCTCGTAGGCCGGCGGCTGCAGCAGTCGCGCGTCCAACCGCTCGACGGCCTGCGCCAGGCGCGCCGCCTGGTCGTCGCGCGCGAGGTCGCGCAGCCGCGCCAGCAGCACGCGCGCGGTGTCCAGGGGCGTCAGGTTCAGGCCGTCCGGCGTGGCGGCGGCGTCGGGCCGGCGCTCGAAGCTGGCCAGCAGGCCGTCGAGGGCGCCGTCCCAGTCGCCGCGCTCGAAGGCCAGGCGCGCGCGGCCGGCGAGCGCCAGCGCGACGTAGTGGTCGGCCTCGTCGCGGCGCGCGGGCAGGTGCTCGATGGAGCGCTCGTAGTGCGCCACCCCGCGCACGTAGGCGGCCTCGGCCTCGGTCGCGCGGCCGGCGCGCCGGTGGGCCTCGGCCGCCACCAGCGCGGCGTATCCGGCCCACCCGTGCAGCTCGGGCGGAGCGCCGGGCTCGGCCAGCCGTCGCTCGTAGCCGGCCTGCAGGCCAGGCAGGCCTCCCTGCTGGAGCAGGCGCGTGCGCAGCCGGTCGTGCAGCAGCGCCGAGGCGGGGAAGCGCAAGAGGCCCCGCTCGAGCGCCTGCGCGGCCTCGGCCTGCGCGCGGAACCAGCGCAGGAAGTCGTGGTGCAGCGCGACCTGCCGGTCCTCGCCGTGCGGGTGGCGCGCCAGCACGTCGAAGGCGGCCTGCACGTCGGACAGCCACGACGGCGGCCAGTCGCGCCGCTCGCGCACGGCGGCCGCGATGCCCACCAGGCGCGACTGCGCGAAGGCGTCCAGCAGCGTCGCGGCGCCGCGCGAGTGCGAGTCGGCCAGCAGGCCCGGCAGCGCGGCCTCGGCCCGCGCGCGCGCGGCGTCCTCGTCCCCCAGCGCCAGGTCGGCCAGCGCCAGCGCCGCCTGCAGGCGACCGCCGTAGGCGCCGAGACGCTGCGCGGCCTCGGCCGAGTCGCGCGCGTCCCGCGCCAGCAGCCGGGCGGACGCGGGGTCGGGCTCGCGCTCGGCCAGCGCCAGGAAGCCCTCGGCCAACTGCAGGTGCGACTGGGCGTCGTCCGAGGCCAGCACGGCGTCCTGCTGCTCGAGGCGCGCCACGCGCTCGCCGCCGTCCGCCGCCGGCGCGGCCAGCGCGGCTTCCCAGGCCTGCGCGTCCAGCGCTGCCGACGCGTCGTCGAGGCCGCGATACACCATGGCCAGCGTGCGCGCGCGCGACCAGGTGCCGCCCAGCCGATCCAGCGCCTCGATGAGCGCCCCGCGCTCCTCCAGCGCCAGCGGCGCGTCCAGCGCCGCCACCAGCAGCTCGATGGCGCGCTCGTCGTCCGAGAGCAGCAGCGCGCGCCGCGCCAGCGCGGCCAGCTCGGGGTCTGCGCCCGGCAGCGCCAGGCGCAACAGGTCCAGCGGCGCCGCCGGGCCCGCGGCCAGGGCCGCCTCGAGCAGCGCGCGCTGCTGGTCGCGTGGCGCGCGCTGGTAGGCCGACTCGAGCGCCTCGCGGTCGCGGGCGTCGCGGCTGGACACGAGGTCGAGCAGGCTGCGGTCGCCGACCTCCGCGGGCGTCGGCGCGGGGCGGTCGGCCAGCCCGTCGCGGATGGCGTCGAACACCGCCTGCGTGCTCCAGGCATAGAAGACGTCGAAGGCCTCCGCGCCGTCCAGCTCGACACCCACGTGGCGCGGCGCCACGCGCTGGCCCTCGAAGAAGCGCTCGTACAGCAGGGGCTCGATGGCGATGTGCTCGCCGCAGGTGACGCTGCCGAAGCGCGGGCACTCGATGCGCCGGCCCTGCTGGTCGAAGTCGTGCGGGTTGTGGCGGTAGACCGAGCCGATGACGCACACGTAGCCCGCGTACAGCGCGGCGATCTCGGGCTGCCGGTAGCGCACGCCGGCGTAGTGCTCGCTGGCGATCTCGCCGTCCATGTTGACGCACGCCAGGATGGGCCGGCCGCTGGCCGCCGCCAGCGCCTGCGCGTCGTCCCACGAGCGCTGGAAGCGCACCAGCACGGGCTTTCTCCAGTCCTCCTGCGTGGGCGGCCACCACTCGCGCTCGCGCGTGGCGCCGGCGGGCAGGCCGCCGCCACGGCCCGCGCCGGCAGCCTGGTCCGGCGCCGGAGCGGGGCCGGGCGCGGGAGGGTCCTGCGCCGGCGCCCACGCCGCGAACACGGCCGTGAGCACGAGGGCGATCCGGTTGCCGGGCATGCGAGAGCGGACGCTAGCACTCTGGCCGCGCCCCGGCCAGCGCGCGGCCGTCACGCCGGCGCGGCCCGTCCCGCAAGCCCGCGCGCCACGGCCACCGCCGTGCGCGCGTCCAGCGGGAACTCGAGGAATGCGTGCGCCATGCTCAGCACGAACAGCAGCAGGATCCCGGTGCCGAAGTCCCAGGCGTACAGCCCCACCGACGCCAGCCACGCGCCGACGATCAGCGTCGCGCGCGCCCGGCTGACCGCGTGCCAGCCGATGACGCGCGTCTTCGAGAACCAGTTCAGGTAGTGGTACGTGTACGCGAAGGCGAGGAAGCGCCCGGTGGCCATCAGGGCCGCGGGCCCGTCGCCCGTCAGGCGCGTGACGGCGTGGAGCAGGCCGTCGAAGGGCTGCAGGCGCGCCAGCGCCCAGTCCGAGGGCCGCCCGCCCGCGGGCCGCACCAGCAGCAGGCCTGCGCCGCAGGCCACGAACACCGCCACCGCGGCCCAGCCCGTCGGGCTGCGCGCCTTGAGGCTGCCCGCCACGAGGAACAGCCCGGTGAAGACGTACACGTGGATCACGGTGGGCAGCAGCCCCGCGAACAGCAGCTCGGCCGGCCCCCAGGCGTGCACGCGGCCCGCCAGCGCCGCGGCGGCCGCCAGCACCAGCAGCTTGGCCAGCGTCCCGCGCGCGAAGGCCACGACGCAGCCGCCCGCCAGCGCCACGAAGGCGGCGCCGCTCCACGGCACCCAGCGCGTCCACACCGCGTCCAGCGACAGCAGCGCGAGCAGCGCGAGCGGGATCCAGTCGTGCCGTCCCGTGGTGAAGAAGCCGCGGTCCTTCAGCCACGAGATCTGCGTCAGGTAGTGCAGCGGCCCCAGCACGGCGTAGGCGACGAGGAACATCTCGAACGGGACGGCGCAGGCCAGCGCCGCCGAGGCCAGCATGAGCGCGATGTTGAGGCGGTTGAGGCGCGCGAGGCCAGCGGTGTCGGGCGGCGGCATTGGTAGATCCTTACTGCTTCACCACGCTGTGGTGGTGTCGCAAGTCAAGACCCCCTTTCAAACCGTGCGTGCGGATTTCCCGCACACGGCTTACCGGTGGTCTCTCGGGTTCGCGGTACTGCACGCGCTCCGGGTATTGGACCGTGCCACGCAGACGATGCAACCCGAGGTTGTGGAAGGAGTCGCGGGTCCAGCGCTCGACCTCGCCGGCACGCAGCTGACGCCCCTTGCAAGCCACACGCAGGGCTCGCAGGCGGCGCCAGACGTAGGTGTCCAGCTGGTTGAAGCGCCGGGCGGCGTTCCCCGTGCGGAAATACTGGCCCCATCCGCGCAGGAGCGGGTTGAGGGACTCGATGACCTCGCGCAGATCCGCGTGGCACCGGCCCCTCGGCGTCAGCTCCCTCACCCGCTGCCGTATCCGCTGCATCGACCGCCGGCTCGGCCAGCGATGCAGGAAGTACAAGCGTCGCCGCTCGCGCTCCCAGATCGGTCCGCTCAGGCGCTTGTGCAGGTGGCAGCCGAGGAAGTCGAAGCCCTCCTTGCCGTCGTACAGGTCCACTCGCCGCGTCTTGTCGGGGTGCAGCTCCAGTCCGAGACGCCCCAGGATCACCCGGATGCGCTGCTCGGCCTGCTCGCAGGCCGACTTCGATCGGCAGATCACCACGAAGTCGTCCGCGTAGCGCACCAGCGTCCCCAAGGGGGCGCTGTGGCGCGTCCACTGCCCGTCGAGTACGGACAGGTAGATGTTCGACAGCAGCGGGGAGATCACCCCGCCCTGCGGCGTGCCGGCGGTCTCCGCCCGCACCCGGCCGTCTTCCATCACCCCCGCCGTGAGCCACTGCCGCAGCAGCTTGAGCACCCGCGGATCCGAGACGCGCACCGCCACCAGCTGCATCAGCTTCTCGTGGTCGATGCTGCCAAAATAGTCGCGGATGTCGGCGTCGAGCACGTGGTGGCCGCCCCGGGCCCCGAGCTTCCTCAGGGTCTCCAGCGCCATCAGCGCGCTCCGCTTGGGCCGGAAGCCGTACGAGCACGGCAGGAAGTCCGCCTCGAAGATCGGTTCCAGCACCAGCTTGGCCGCCATCTGCACCACCCGGTCCCTGACCGTCGGGATGCCCAAGGCCCGCTGCTTCCTTCCATCGTCCTTCGGGATGTACCGCCGCAGGACCGCCTGCGGCCGGTACTCGCCTGCGCGCAGTTCGGCTTCGAGCTCCTGCAACAGGCGCTCGACCCCGTACGGCTCGACGTCCGCGATCGACTGGGCGTCCAGCCCCGCCGCACCACGGTTGCGCCGCACTCGCCTCCATGCCTCCCGCAGGACGTCGCTCCTGTGGATGCGGTCGTACAGAGCATGGAAGCGCCGACCCGGGGCCCGCTTGGCCGCGGCCCACAGTCGCCGTTGGAGTTGTCGGACTTCGTCCACGGGCTGCTGCCCGGGGGGTTGGTTGGGACCGGTCCTGCCGGCCATGCCCTCGCCCTTACCTCCATCGTCGACCTGACCACCGCAGGGGCCTCTCCCTCCCGCCGCGTTGTTCGTCGCGGCGTTCGTTCGCGGAGCTTGCGCCCCGGTCTGCGGTACTGTGGCCCCCTCGGACTCCCGCTGTGCAGGTCCCGCTTTCGGCTTCGCCTTATGCGGGCACCCCTGCCGCGACAACGGCCGCACAGACGGGTCTCTCGTGTTCCGCACGTCTCCTTGCACGCGTGCTGCGCCCTCTACCCCGCCGACGCGAGGCGCGCTTGCTTCTCCGGGCTGGCGCGCACCCCGTGTTGCCTTCGCCGTGACATGAGCGGCTCGGCCGTCGGATTGTTTCTCTGTCGAGGCTGCAGGCTTCACTTCATGTTGCGGCCCGCGTGCTGGCTCCCCGCTGCACGGCTCCCGCCGCCTCGCGGGCTCTTGATGCCCCGCTCGGGTGCAGGGGTCTCCCCCCGACACCAGGGGCCTGCTACCCGGCGCTCCGGCGCTTACCGGGGCGGGACTTGCACCCGCTGGAAACGTGCAGCGTGCAGCAGACTCCTCGGGCCTCGGAGAGGTCGAGTGGTCTGTCGCGTCACGTCGCACCACGCGCGGAGGATACCCGGGCTTCGGGCGTGCGGGGCCCGCGGCCGTCAGTCCCCGACCTTGTCGGTCCCCAGGGCGCGCAGCGCCGTGAAGCGCTGCAGATAGGGCGGCAGCGGCTTGCGCGGCGCGGGCGGCGCGCGCAGCAGCGCCGCGTCGGGCGCCTGCCCCGACGCCAGCAGCCGCGCGTGCAGGCGCGGCCGCCGGCGCGCGAGCCAGTCCAGGAATTGCGCCGGCGCGTGGAACAGCAGGCCCTCGTCAGGTGCGTTGACCTCGCATTCGCCTGGATCGAAGTCGCGGCAGACGTGCGGCCGGCGCGCGTAGATCTCGCAGCGCCGGTCGTCGCCGAAGAAGCGGCAGCGCGTCTCGAACTGCACCAGCCAGGTCGCGGCGCGGTCCCACCAGACGCTCACGCCGTCGTGGTAGAGGTACCAGAGGATGCGGCTGGCGCGCGGCACGCTCGTGGGAGGGTGGATGTCCGCGGTCACGTAGGTGCAGCACAGGCCGCACAGGCTGCAGGGCACCTGCGTCCGGGGCAGGAGCTGGACCGCGGGCTGGAGCGGCGCGGGCGCGGGCGTTCGGCGCCCGCGCGCAGGACGGGTCGGCATCTGCGGCTCCTGAACGTGCGGCGGAAGGCGCGGAGCATAGCCGAGGCCGGTCTCCGGCCGGCCGCTCGGAGCGCCGCGCCCGGCAGCGTGTCGCCCGATCCGAGGGACGCCCTCAGATCGGCATGAGCTGCCGCCCGCTGGGCGCGTGGCCCCGGCCGCCCTCGCGGCTGGCGGGGCGGTACAGCTCCTCGACGCTGCGCCGGACGAGGCGCCCCTCGGCCAGCGCCGCGTCCACGAAGAACGCGTTGGTGCCCGAGTTGTCACAGGCCACGAGGCGGTAGCCGCGCTCCGCGCCGAGGCGCGCGAGGGCCAGCAGGCTGGCGCCGTAGTAGTCGGTGCGGTCCCAGACGAAGGCCGGGTCGTAGGGCAGCACGCGCGCCTCGCCGGGCGGCACCGACGGGTTGTACTCGACGACGACGACGCGCGCCCGATGGCGCGTGATCGCCTTCCAGACCCAGTAGTCGTTGCCGTCGATGTCGATCACCAGCAGGTCGAGCTCGTGCGGCACGGCGTGCTTCGCCAGGAGCGCCTCGATGTTCTCGGCGGTGACGAACTCCTGGCGCAGGTCGGGGTGGCTGCGGGACGTCTTGCTGCCGTCCATCATCAGCCCGGTCCAGCCGCGGTCCAGCAGCAGGTGCGCTGCCGTGCTGCGGTACCCGCGACCGGCGCCGAACTCGACGAAGGTCCTGTTCGTCGTGCCGAGGATGGTGAACAGCGCGTCGAGGATGCCGTCTTCGCCGTTCTGCGAGCGGACGCGCCGCTCGTAGCGGTTCAGGTCGGCCACGGGAGCTGCGACCGGGTGCAGCTCGCGGCGCGCGCGCAGCGCCCCCGCCACGTTGGTGCGCAGCCAACGCCAGCGCTTGCGCAGGTAGCGCACGCGGCCGCCGAGCGAGTCGCGCAGCGCATGACCAGCGCGCTCGTCCTTGCCGGGCATGGGATCCTCCGCTCCGCGCTCGCGAGCCGGGGTCCGTCCAGGTGAGGTCATGTCGCCTGCGGGGCCGGGGAGCGCGGGAGCGGACGCTGAACCTCCTGCTCCATGCGCGCGAGATCAAGGGGAATTCCGGGGCGAGTGGCGCGCCGGAGCAAGCGCCTCCAGCCACGCCCCGGCCGGGAATCTGCCCCGGCGGCCTGCGCCAGGACGCTGCCGGGACTGCAGGCCCGGCGCACCAGATCAGCGTGATCCCGCGAGCACGCAGGCGCCCGTTCTCGGGTAGCGTATCGGGAGTTCTTCGGCCGGGCCTGCGAGGCCCCTGCGCGTGGAGGCGAGCATGAAGACCGCGAGCCGTCGGGAATTCCTGGGTGGAGTCGGGAAGGGCGTGGGCTACGCCGCGCTGGGCTTCGCGCTCGCGAGTCGTCTGGGATTCGCGCAGGCACTGTCCCGGATCGAGCGCGAGCGGCTGCGCTTCGGGGCCCTCGATCCGCTGGTGGACCTGGCTCAGGAGACACCGGCCGCTGCCCTGCTGCCGCTGCTGGTGCAGAAGCTGCGCAGCGGCACGGCGCTGGCCGACATCGTGGGCGCCGCCGCGCTCGCCAATGCGCGCGCCTACGGCGGCACCAACTACAACGGCTACCACGCGCTCATGGCGCTGATGCCGAGCTTCGAGATGGCGGCGCAGATGCCCGAGCCGTACGCGGCGCTGCCGGTGCTCAAGGTGCTGCACCGCAACGCGCGCTTCCTGCAGGACTCCGGCCGCGCGACCGAGGACGCCCTGCATCCGCTCGAGGGCGCTACCAGCGCGGCGGGCCTCGTGGAGAGCCTCCGGGCGCGCGACCTCCCGCAGGCCGAGCGCAGCCTCGCCGCAAGCCAGGACCGTTCGCGGGCGCGCGCCTACGAAGAGCTCCAGACCGTCGTGCGCGACGACATGAACGTCCACCGCGTCGTCCTCTCCTGGCGCGCGCACGACCTGCTCAGGCTGACCGGTCAGGATCAGGCGCTGACGATGCTGCGGCAGTCGGTCCACTTCTGCATCGACGAGGACGGGCAGCGCGCCCGTCAGGGCCAGGGACCGAACGCGATCCGCGCGCTCCTGCCCAGGCTCATGGACGAGCACGGCCTGGATGGACGCGAGCGGGGGAAGCGCGCGGCGGACGAGGCGTGGATCGAGCGCCTGGGCGAGACGTTCTTCTCCGCCGATCGCGCCACGGCAGCCGGCGCCGCGGCCGCGGCCCTCGCGGAAGGCTTCGATCCCGAGGACGTGGGCCGGGCGCTGTCCCTCGCCGCCGCGCGGCTGCTGCTGAACGACCCCGGACAGGCGCGGGAAACTCCGGGCAAGCCGGTGGGCAGCGTCCACGGCGCGACCGTCGGCGTGCACGCCTCGGACGCCGCCAACGCCTGGAGGCACATCGCGCGAGTCGGCGGCGCGCAGAACGCCTTCGCGAGCCTGATCGCCGGGGCCTACCACACGGCCGGCCAGTCCGACCACGTCGGCGCGCTGCCGCACGATCACGACGGCGATCCCTGCACGCAGGACGATCCCGCCGCGCTCCTCGGGGAGATCGACGGCCGCATCCGCGGGCGCGACCAGAAGGGCGCCTGCCTCGCCGCGCGCCGCTACTGCGATCTCGGCCACCCGCCCGCCGACCTGTTCGCGCTGCTGCTCGGCTTCGCGGTGAGCGAGGACGGCGCGCTGCACTCCGAGAAGTACTTCCGCACGGCCCAGGACGAGCACGCGACCGCGAGCGCGGGACAGCGCGCCATCCAGCTCGTCGCGCTCACCCGCGTCATGGCGAGCCAGTTCGGCTTCCCCGCGCCCGGCTGCGACGAGGCGCGGGCGCTGCTCGCAACCTGACGGGCGGAGGCGGGCGGGCCGGGGAGGATCCCCCGGTACGCCGAGACTCCCCGCGGGCGAACTCGGTCATCAGGTCGTGAGCAAGGGAGAGTCTCGAGCCCGGAGCGCTCTCTCCGCCCCTCTCGGCGAGGACCCAGGCTCGCGTGCCCGTCGCATGCGGTGGCGCCTGGGCGATAGAACATCCGGGCGCACTCGAGCGGGTCGGCGAGCCGGCAGGCGCCCTCCAAGGGTTGCCTGGCGGCCGACGCCACCGGCTCGTTCGTCCCGGCCTCGCGACAGCCGGTCAGACAGGCAAGCCGGGCCGACCGGGCACCGCCACGCAGTTGGCCCGCCTCGCCTGCCCGCGCTACCCTGCCCCCAAGCCGTCTCCGCGGGTTGCGCTTCATCGGCGCGTGAAACTCCCTTCCCTTTATCCCCCTTTTCCGAGGAGTTCCCCGCGAGGGCGGCCCTGGCTCCCGGCGTCAGTCCGGGATCGAGAAGTCGTCGTGCAAACCGACGCTCGCGAACTCGATCGTGCGCCCGTCCTTGCCCGGGATGTCCCACCAGTGCAGCCGGCGCGCCGAGGCCGTGCCGTCCTGGAGCGAGCAGCGCCAGCCGCGCGCCCCGTCCCGCGCCCGATCGCGCGACGGAGCGCCGGCTGAACCCGAACGCAACGGGTGGACTTCGCGGGCGGGGATCTCGTGCGCTCGCTGGCAGGCCACCTGCGCGCAGACCTCGACGACTTTCTCGACCGCCACGCCTTCGAGATTCCGGAGGCGTTCGAGGAACTCCCGGCCCACCCGCATGCGGGCCAGGAGGTAGCGTTGCCGGTCGCCCTCGTCCAGGCGCCGCGCGTAGGCGACCCGCACCGCCGCCAGGAACGCCACCTCCGACTCCGTCGGGTCGAGGTCGCCCGAGACGCGGCTGTGCACGTCGCGCAGGCGGTCCTCCGCGCGGCGCAACTCGCGGCGCAGCTCGCTGACCTGCTCCTTGAGCGCCTTGTTGGCCGCGAGCAGGTCGGCGCGGTCCTCGAGCGCGGCCGCCATCTCGCGTCGGAGGCCCTCGCCCTCCGTCAACTCCTCCCGCACCGGCTCGGCCGCGGCACCGTCGGACTGCTGCGCCTCGTCGCCCTCGGCCAGGAATGGCGGGTGCCCGAGGCTCAGCGTGACCGGCGGCGGCTCCGGGTCCGTGCACGCCTGCTTGATCGACAGCATGCCGCGGTGGCGTTCGGTCTCCAGGCTCAGGATCCTGGCGCGGACGCGGTCGCCGACGTGGAACAGGTCCGCGGCGGACCGGACGAAGGTCCAGTCCAGCTCGCCGATGGGCGCGATGAGCGCCGCGCCGGGAAGCACCTCGACCAGGATGTACCGGTCCTCGACGCGGCATACCTGGCCGCGCACGACGTCTCCGGTCTGGAAGAGCTCGGCCAGCCGGCGCCACGGGTCCTGGTGCACACCGCGCACCTCCACCACGGACAAGCCGTCGAGGGTCCGCTCCGTGCGCCTCACGCGCAGCTCGTGGCCCAGCCGGACGTCTGCCGGGACGCTCTCGGGCGCGCAGTCCGCGGGATCGACCACACAGGTCGCGCCCTCGACCGTGACCGTGACCGCGTGGTCGCCGATGTCCGCCAGCACGGCCTCGACGACATCGTCCGCGTCACCTGCCTCGGCCGCGCCGGCATCGGTCTGCGCCTCGGCCGTCGGCTCCCAGGCCCCGTAGCGTCCGGCCCGCGTGTCCTGGCCGAGGATGGCCGCGCGGATGCGCTGCTCGCCACGCCGTGCGTCCCCCGGGTCGAAGACGAACATCAGCGGGTGGTCGTGCGGATTGGAGGACGGCGTCAGGCCGGGCCACCAGATGCGCGCGGCCCCGCCGTAGACGTCGAGGCGCGGGGGGAGCTCGGAACTCAACGTCCAGGTGACCTCGCCCGTTTCGAGCACCACGACGTCGGCGTGATCCGCCAGCTCGGCGGCGAGGCGTTCGGCGTCCATCAGCAGGCGCGTCGGATGGACGTGCGTGCTCAGGCCGACGACCGGCCGCTGGCGGGTCGGCGCGAAGAGCTCCTCCCGGACGAAGGCCGGGACGACATCAGGCGTGAGGCGGCGGGCGGTCATGGGTCGCGAGACGACGTTAACATCGGGACCGAAGTCGAGCCGGCCGATCCGTCGGCCCGCCGACCGGGGATCATGCCCATGGACCGCCGCGAGCAGGCCCGCCAGCACAAGCGCAAGGGGCGCGAGCGCCGCATGCGCAAGGAGCGCCACGCCGCGCACGCCCCGCCCGCTGATAGCGGAGAGTTCGCGGCCGAGCCCGAGGCGCTCGACGACCCTGACGCCGAGCCGATCGACGACGACGCCCTCGCGATCGAGGACGATGACGCCGACGTCACCCGTTTCCTCGCGCCCTTCGAGGAGGAGCGCCATGGGTACACCGGACGGGTGCCGCGGGACGTGCTCTCCGAGTTCACCACATCCCGCCCCCGCAGATGCCCGGTCTCGGAGGTTGAATCGCCGCTCACCGGGTCCTGCGAAGCCGCGCCGCCGTGGCGGAGGAGTCTCGCAGCAGCACCGGGCGGATGGCTTGCGTGAGACGGCACGGTGGCGCAGCATTGTCCGCGATGCGACGCGGCGACTACGGCTACGACGCGCCTTACGGGCTGGTGATCTTTGGCTGCCTCTCGGTTGCCAGCTTGCTCGTCGCGACGGTGTCCTGGCGGCAGGGGCAGAATCGCACCGCCGCGCTGATGACGTCCTATTTCGTCTTCTTTCTCTGGAACTGGCCTTTCGCGGGTTTTCCGGAGTTGATCGCATGTTGAAGAAGCGCGAGCCGGGATGAAAAGCGCACGGCCCAACGCACCGATGAGGCGTGTGAGTCAAAGCACTCG
>Ga0247727_10003563_pt1 | contig 34261 bp, 32 predicted proteins | sample WisWelCaveWW1625_FD_202498 | JGI IMG/M metagenome (GOLD analysis project Ga0247727, IMG submission 202498) | Biofilm microbial communities from Wishing Well Cave, Virginia, United States - WW16-25 | ecosystem: Environmental > Aquatic > Deep subsurface > Groundwater > Cave microbial mat | place...
CGCAAGCTGAGGTCGAAATGTGGGAATGTGCGGGAACGAGGGTGATGGGGATGACGGTCGAGCAAGTTATTGATTCGGCTGGTCGGGCCGCGGGGATTTGAACCCCGGACCTCTTGCACCCCAAGCCGTGCTCGAACCCGAGGCCAAATACTCTATTTTCAACTGCTTGCGATTCAAGCACTTAGCTGAAACCTTCTGAAGTTTGCTGTTCCCAGTTGAGCCTGAGTGCTCCGGAGAGCTACGTTTTTATCTACAGTACTGCCACTATCTATAAAGTCACCTGGCCCTCGAAACCAGCCCGAATGGCCTTCGACCCCCTCGTCGTTCTCCATCCCAGCGCCATCCGAGCTTCGGCAACGTCTGGCTCATAGGTGGCGGCTCCGGCTACGGGTTCAAAGCACGGCCCGGCTGGGCGAGCACGTCGCCGCCCGCATTGCCGGCAGTGCCCCCCGGCCGTAGCCCCGCTTCTGGCTGGTGACAAAGGAAAAAGTCCCCCGCCGGGGCCGTGTAGTGACCCCTCAGGGCGTCTTGCCGATCAGGATCAACAGGAGTGGGTCTTCCACCTCCACTGACTCGTCGTGCGGATCGCTGTCGCTCGCGGCCCCTTGGGCCGCTGCCAGCAGCGCGTCCGGGCTCAGGCTGAACAGGACAAGCGCCCGAAGGGGCTGGGACTTGCCGGATCCCCCGTGCATGCCGGCGATGTCGGTGTCGATAGCCGTGCCAGCGATGCTGAACAAATGCACCGGCACGTTCTGCGGGCTCAGAACGACCTCGCCTCTCGCTTCGTGCCCGCCGGTAACCTTCTGAACCGTGGCCTTCAGCACCCGCAACCGCAGCTTGGCGAAGTTCCCGATGATCCCCGGCCGTTGGAACTCCACGTGCACCATGTCCCCGCTTGGGCGAACCGACACCTCGGTTTCCCTCACAATGCGGTTCGCGGTCTTGACCAAAATGGTGTGGATCCGGCTTTCGAAACGGATCATCGGCCTGAAGTTCCGCTGCTCGCCGTCAACCATCGAGTGGCCGTTTGCTCAAAGCCGTTATCCGCTATACAATTAACGAAACGGCATCAGGCCACAAGTTCTTGATAAGGCGGGATTTTGCTGCCTGGGCCGGATCGTATATGGTTACGTTCACCGAAGCCGACACCTGTCGCACTTACGTGCTCCCAAAGCTGTACGCTGCAGGCTGGACGGACGACCAAATCAGCGAGCAGAAGAGCTTCACGGACGGCCGCATCATCGTTGCGGGCGACAAGGCCCGGCGACGGCCCCAGAAGCGGGCGGACTACCTTCTCCGGTATCGCCGCGACTTTCCGATTGCGGTCGTCGAGGCAAAGTCCATCTACAAGAAGCCCGGCGATGCGCTCCAGCAGGCCAAAGATTACGCGCAGATCCTTGGACTCAAGTTCGCATATGCGACCAACGGCCACGGCATCGTCGAGCACGACTTTCTGACCGGCAAGGACAACGACCTCGACGTCTTCCCGTCGGCGGATGAACTCTGGAATCGCCTTCGAGACGCAGAAAACATCACCGACCAGACTGCGGAGCGGGTACTCGCACCCTACTACCACCTCCCAGGGAAAGCACCCCGCTACTACCAGGAGATCGCAATCAACCGCGCGGTCCAGGCAATCCTGCAGGGCAAAAGACGCGTGCTGCTGACGCTTGCTACCGGGACCGGCAAGACGCTTGTTGCCTTTCAGGCCTGCTGGAAACTCTGGAACGCGGGCTGGAACCGCACCGGCGAACACCGTCGGCCCCGGATCTTGTTTCTCGCCGATCGCAACGTGCTCGCGGACGAGCCGATGGCGAAAACCTTTGCTCCCTTCGGAGATGCCCGCCATAAGATTGAAGGCGAGGTAGTGAAAAGCCGCCAGATGTACTTCTCCACCTACCAGGCTATTGCGCGCGACGAGCGTAGACCCGGCCTCTACCGCGAGTACCCACGCGACTTCTTTGATCTCATCATCATTGACGAGTGCCATCGCGGTAGCGCCCGCGACGAATCAAACTGGCGCGAGATCCTCGAATACTTCGAGCCGGCCTACCAGCTCGGCATGACCGCAACCCCGCTTCGTGAGGACAACCGGGATACGTACAAGTACTTCGGGAATCCCCTTTACACCTACAGCCTGCGCCAGGGCATTGACGACGGGTTCCTTGCGCCCTACCGCGTCCATCGGATCGTCTCGACGGTGGACGCTGCCGGGTGGCGGCCCTCCAAAGGTGAGCTTGACCGCTACGGCCGCGAGATCCCGGACGACGTGTACAGCACCAAAGATTTCGAACGGATTGTCGCGCTCAAGGCCCGTACAGAGGCGATTGCGCACAATATCGCCGAGTTTCTCAAGAAAACCGACCGCTTCGCCAAGACTATCGTCTTCTGTGTCGATCAAGAGCACGCCGAGGAGATGCGTAAGGCACTCAACAACTGCAATGCTGACCTCGCCAAGCAACATCCCGACTACGTCGCGCGCGTCGTATCCGACGAAGGTAAAATCGGCCGAGGGCACCTCGATCGCTTCATGGAGCTTGAGACGCTCGTGCCAACGCTCGTCACCACCTCCCAGATGCTCACGACGGGCGTTGACGTGCAAACCTGCAAGAACGTGGTCATCGCTCGTGGGATCAACTCCATGACGGAATTCAAGCAGATCATCGGCCGAGGCACGCGCGTGCGGGACGACTACGGGAAACTCTACTTCAACATCCTCGACTACACCGGGAGCGCTACGCGCCTCTTCGCCGACCCGGACTTCGACGGCGATCCGGTACTCATCACCGAAGAGGAGATGAACGAAACCGGCCAGACGGTGGACAAGAAGATGATCGAAGAGGAGGAACCCGGCCCCGATCCCGAACCGCCAACCGAGCCGCCCGTCATTGACCCTGGCCCGGAGGAGCCTCGGCGCAAGTACTACGCGGATAACGGCTGGGTCGAAATCGCCGCATACTTGGTATACGAGCTCGATCCGGACGGGAAGCAGCTTCGGGTCGTCAAGTTCACCGATTACACGGCGGATAAGGTGCGCGACATGTACACCTCGGCGGCGGCACTTCGTTCGAAGTGGAGCGACGCCGACGAACGTGCTCAGATTATCAGTGCTCTCGAAGAACGGGGCATCTCGTTCGACGAGCTTGCGGCAGCAGCAAAACAGCCGGACGCTGATCCATTCGACCTCCTCTGCTACGTCGCGTTCAACGCGCCGCTGCGAACCCGCCGCGAGCGCGCGGAAATGCTGCGAAAGGAGAAAAAAGACTTCTTCGAGAAATACGCGCCTCAAGCCCGCGCCGTGCTGAATGAGATGCTCGACAAGTACATCGAGTACGGCACGGCCCAGTTCCAGATTCCCGAGATTCTCAAGGTACCGCCCATCTCCAGCCGCGGCACAGTCGCGGACATCGCCGGGTTCTTTGGCGGTACCGCCAACCTGCGCTCCGCCGTAGCCGAAATGCAGGCCCTGTTATACGCCTCCTAACCTACAATTCTTATGACCCGCACCAAAGCCAAAACTGAGATCGCCAAATCAACCGCCCAACAGCTCGCAAGCCTGACCAAGTCCTGCCGCGACATTATGCGCAAGGACAAGGGGCTAAACGGCGACCTCGACCGTCTGCCGATGCTCACCTGGGTCATGTTCTTGAAGTTTCTCGACGACATGGAAGACATACGTGCGCAGGAGGCGGAACTCGCCGGGAAAAAGTTTCGGGCAGCGATCGAATCGCCCTATCGCTGGCGCGACTGGGCAGCCAAACCCGACGGCATCACCGGCCCCGAGCTCATCGCGTTCATCAACCAGGACGAGGCGGTGCGGCCCGATGGCAAGCGCGGCGCGGGCCTCTTTGCCTACTTGCGGTCGCTTGAGAGCGTAAACGGCGACCGAAGAGACGTGATCGCGCGGGTGTTCCAGGGTACCGTCAACCGCATGGTGAATGGGTATCTTCTTCGGGATGTCGTCAACAAGGTGAACGAAATCCACTTCACATCGAAGGACGAGATCCACACTTTGGGCTTGCTTTACGAATCCATGCTCAAGGAAATGCGGGATGCTGCAGGGGACTCCGGCGAGTTCTACACGCCCCGTCCGGTGGTCAAGTTCATCGTGGCGGTTACGAACCCCCAACTTGGCGAGACCGTCCTTGATCCGGCTGCGGGCACCGGCGGGTTCCTCGTTGAGACCTTCGAACACCTCCAGAAGCAGTGCAAGACCGCGGGCGACTTCAAGCGCCTCCAACGCGGAACCCTCCACGGCATCGAGCCAAAGCCTCTCCCGTATCTCCTTTGCCAGATGAACCTGCTCCTTCATGGGCTTGAATACCCCGAGATTGACCCTGGCAATGCGCTGCGCTTCGCGCTCCGCGAAATCGGCGACAAGGACCGCGTAGACGTGATCATGACGAACCCGCCTTTCGGCGGCGAGGAGGAGCGGGGGATCCTGACAAACTTTCCAGAGGACAAGCAGACTGCTGAGACCGCGCTCCTCTTCCTCCAGCTCATCATGCGCAAGCTCCGGCGCCCCGTTGGTGGCCATAAACCGGGTCGATGCGGTATGGTTGTGCCAAATGGCGTCCTCTTTGGCGACGGGGTATGCGCACGGATCAAAGAGGAGCTGCTCAAAGAGTTCAACCTGCACACGATTGTCCGCCTCCCCAACGGCGTCTTTGCTCCCTACACGAGTATCCCGACGAACTTGCTCTTCTTCGACCGCTCCGGACCTACGAAAGAAATCTGGTACTACGAACATCCGCTCCCCGAAGGCCGCAAGCAATACACAAAGACCCAGCCTTTGCAGTTTGAGGAGTTCAAGCCGTGCCTTGAGTGGTGGAAGAAACGCACAGAGAACGATCGGGCCTGGAAAGTAAAGACCAAAGACGTCCTCAAGTATGATGAGACTGGCGCTCTCGTCTCCGTCAATCTCGACATCAAGAACCCCAACGCCAAACAGGATCTCGAGCACCTGCCTCCCGACCAACTCGCCGACAGCATCCTCCAAAAGGAGCTCCGCATCGCTGAGCTTATGGGAGAGATCAAGGCCGTGCTACGGAACTCACCGCCAACATGAAAGCTGCAAGCGTCAAATTTGGAACGTTCCTGACCCATCGCAAGGAGTTCACTCAAATCGATGACTTCGAGACCTACCGCCGTGCTCGGGTTCAGCTCCACTGGAAGGGCATTGTACTTCGCGACAAGGTGCAAGGCGCAGAGATTAAGACGAAGGACCAGCAAGTTGCGCGGGCAGGTGAGCTCCTCGTTGCCGAGATCGATGCAAAGGTTGGTGGTGTTGGAATTGTTCCAAACGAGCTTGATGGGGCCATCGTCAGTAGTCACTACTTCCTGTTCCAGATCGATGAGACGAAATGTCTGTGCTCGTGGCTGGACTGCTTCATCCTCTCGGGCGCGTTGGAAGATCAACTGCAGGCTCGTGGCTCTACCAACTATGCAGCCATTCGCCCGCACCACGTCCTACAGTGCGAGCTCCCTCTCCCACCCCTTGACGAACAGCGCCGCATCGTCGCCCGGATCGAAGAACTCGCCGCCAAGATCGACGAAGCCCGCCTTCTGCGGCGGCAGACGATTGAGGAATCGAAAGCCCTGGTAGCCGCTGAAATCAGCAGGGTGTTTTCTGAAGGACCAAAAAGGGGCTGGAAGGAGGGTCAGCTCGGAGACTATGTGATCGACGACTGCTACGGTACATCCGAGAAGACCTCTACTGATTCCACGGGGACACCGATATTGCGAATGGGCAACATCCAGAACGGCCGCCTTTACATGGAAGATCTGAAGTATCTTCACATCTCGGAGCGTGATAGGGACAAGCTTATTCTCCAGCGTGGCGACATTCTCGTTAACAGGACAAACAGCGCTGAGTTGGTCGGGAAGTGCGCCGTCTTTGATCTAAACGGCGAGTACGGCTTCGCATCCTACCTGATCAAGCTGCGTCTGGATCGGCAGCGAGCCGAACCGAGGCTCGTCGCGGCTTACATCAACTCTCCGGCAGGACGTAGGTACATGTTTCGTGAGCGCAAGCAGATGACCGGCCAGGCGAACGTCAATGCCAAGAAACTCAAAGCTCTCCCCCTCTCCTTACCAGAGCCCCCCGAACAGCATCGCATAATTGCCTACGTGGACAGCTTCCAAGCCAAGGTCGAATACCTCAAGACGCATCAACAAGAGACGGCCAAGGAGCTCAATGCTCTCATGCCCTCCCTCCTCTCCAAAGCCTTCTCCGGCGAGATCTAATCACCATGCCGATTACGTTTGACCAGATCAAGATCTTCGACAGTGGAGCCCGTTTCTACACGGCCGATCTGCACGTGCATTCATTCGACGGATCAGCGGATGTAGCTGATAGCACCATGACAGTTGAGGCCTTGATCGATACGGCATTTAGTAGCAAACTCTCCATCCTGGCGGTCACCGACCACAATAGCGACGCCAATCTGCACCGTGCCCTTGAGTACGCCACGAAGTACACCGGACAACTGCTGGTGTTGCCGGGTGTCGAGATTACCACGGCACACGGTCACCTCCTGGTCGTGTTCGCGCCAGAGAAGGCCGACGGGGTGCGCGACTTGTTGGCGGTCATCAGGATCGTCGGGCAGCGGGGAGCCCGGGATAGCCACACGACGCTGTCAATGGCAGACGTTATCGGGGAAGCCGAGCGCCTGGGCGGTCTGTGCATCGCTGCGCATATTGATAGATCCCAGACAGGGTTCGAGACTCTTGCCAAAGGCTATCCAAACTGGAAGAAGGACATCATTTGCAGCTCCGGCCTCTACGGCTTGGAGTTTGACGATCCGAACCGCCTCATGTGGTACTCGCCGGATGACGAGCCAACACCGGATGGAGGCGAGCGAAAGAAGCATCTTCACGCCCGCAGCCAGATCCCAGCAATCGCCGCGCGATGCCGGTTGGCGGCAATCCAGAACTCCGACGCGCACGCGCTGGTTGACTTTACCACGCAGCATACGAAACGCTTCCTAACGCGGTTCAAAATGAACGACTTGAGCTTCGAGGGGTTGCGGACTGCGCTAATTGATCCAGAAGCACGAGTGCGCGCAGTGGCCACAATTCCCTCGGCCGTTCCCCGCGTGCTGGGCATGCAGGTGAGTGGCGGCTTTCTGGATACAAGTACATTTCACTTCAGCGACAACCTAAACTGCTTTATCGGTGGACGGGGCACGGGCAAGTCAACCGCGATTAAGAGTCTCGCATACGGACTCGGCCTCAATAACGATTTCGAGAAACAGGAGAATTGTCCGGATAACGTTGTGATCTATTGCGAGGATGCCGACGGCGTCCGCTACCGCTACGAGCGCGTAGAGGGACACCAGCCATCCGTCCAGGCCAAAGAAGACCAGTCCATTAAGGACGTGCCTGCCGACGCGTTCCGCGTTGAATTCTATGGCCAGGGAGAGCTTGCAGAAGTGGCCAAAGATCCTCTCAAAAACCCTCGCCTGCTGCAGGACTTTTTGGATCGCCACATTGTCCTGGCGGACCTTGCAGAGCGCGAGCGGGAAATACTTGAGGAGCTTGATCAAAACAACGCCCAACTCATTCCGCTTGAAGCAGCGGCGGCGCAGTTGCCCGCCAGAACGCGGGCACTCGCCGAGGTAGATAAGAAGTTGAAAGTGGCGGAAACCGGACGGTTAAAGGACATCGCTGCCTTTCAGACGCGGCTGGCAGCAGAGAAGACGCTGTGCGATTTGGTCACCGAGATCCAAAAGACTTATACCAGCGGACTCTCCCTAGCCAAGTTCAGGCGTGACTTCACTGTCCTCGTAGCAAGTGCTGGCACCCTGACGGGGGATGCTCAAAGCGAACCTTTTCTGCAGCAGGTGAAGAGCGCATTGACCGCTGCTGCTACCCTCCTCGATACGCAGGAACAGTTCGTCAATGAACGGTTGACTACGCACGCAGCAGCGCTGCACGCTGCCGTAGAAGGGCTGCGGAAGCGACATCGAGAACTTGACCAGCAAATCAACGCTAGTATCACCGACTTTCAGAAGAAGGGCCTCTCGGGCGACCTCAAAGGTTTGAACGAACTCATCAAGCAACGGGCACTGCTTCAGTTCGAGATCTCGAAGATAGAAGGACAGAAGACCGAGCTTGACCAGTTACGTTCCAATCGCCAAGAGCTCCTGGCGCGACTAACTGCCGTTCGTAGCGAGCTGATGGACCGACGTAAGAGCCAGCTTGCACTCATCAACAAGAACCTACGTCGGACCATCGAAGATTACGCGATCAACATCTACTATGATCCTGCGGGCATTATCGACGAGTTCAAGAAGCTTATCACCGATGTCCTGCGTGGTACATATTTTCAGGATGAGGTTGCGGGTGATCTGTGCACGAGGACTACACCAGCGGAACTAGCTGGTCATGTGAGAAACAGAGATACAGCGGCGCTCGCCAGCCTCGTCGGCGAGACATGGACGCCACAGCTGATGATGCGTTTTGCGCTGCTTACGAACTTTCACATGCTTGAAACTGTCGCAAAGCCGCCAAAGCCCGTCATCAAGGTGTTAACAAGGGGTCCATCTCCAAAGGAAATTCCTGTCACACAGCTATCGGACGGTCAGAAACACACAATCCTGCTCACGATTGCGATGCTCGCCGAATCGAACCTCCCGTTGATCATCGACCAGCCCGAAGACGATCTCGACAACGCTTTTATTTTCAAGAGCGTGGTTGCGACGCTTCGAGCCATCAAGGAGCGCAGGCAGGTGATTGTAGTTACGCACAACGCGAACATCGCGGTCCTGGGGGACTCGGAACTTCTCTTCCCAATGAAGAGAAGCGGAGATAAGGGGCAAACATTTGATCGCGGCTCAATTGATCGAAAGGAGACCCGCATCGCGGTGCAGAACATCCTTGAGGGAGGTGAGCTAGCGTTTCGACGCCGGATGGAGATTTACGGTTACTGAAATGCTTCTCATCTTCCAATACGGCTCCAATTGCAGCGCCGCCCGGCTGAATGCCCCCAAGGGCCTCGCTGGCGCCGCCGGAGACACCGGTCGTGTGATAACGATCGACGAATGTCGAATCGCATTCCAGGTCTGGAGCCAGGGCAACGGCTGCGCCGCAGCCGACCTCGTGCAAACCGCTGGTAGGCACGCTTGGGGCGTGCTTTATAAGATTTCCTGACACCGAGCTAGCGTCTTAGTGGGCGGATCGCCAATGAGCAATTGCCTCTTGTAGCGACCTGCTGGCAAGAGTCCCAGCTGCCATCGGAAAGGGAAATGCGCCGGTAGCTCCAGTGGCGCAGCCTCCCCAGGAGGCAGGAATCGATTGCATAAACCGCAACTGCACCCGCTGTCTGCAGGATCTCACTGATCGCCGGTGTGCCTGGGCAGGGGTATCGGTTATCGTCCACCGCATCCGGAAACAGACACCCGAAACATGCTCCCTCTTTCTCTTGCACGAACACGTACCCGTGATCCGCGTCGGCGCTGACCGCGGTGAAGATCACGGGGATGCCCTTCTGCCGGAAGTACCGGCTGGCCGCTACCCGGGCTGGGTTGTTGTCCACGCCGCAAACCGCGACATCGCACGAGAGGTCGATTCCCATTCTAACAGCAGCCTCAAACCGCAGGGCGTAGCCCAGGAGCTGGGTGTCCCAGATGCATTCCCGCTGAAGATTCTCGACCAGGGAGAAGGCCTTGTTCTTCTCCAGGTCCTTCTCGTAGAACCGTTGGCGGTTCAGGTTGCTGACCTCCACAATGTCGTCATCCAGGATCGTGAGCGCGCCGATTCCTTTCCGCACCAGGGCTGGAGCGATGTGGCTGATAAGGCCCCCAGCCCCGATGCAGAGCACCTTGCTCCTGGAGAAGACCTCCTGGTCGAAGCCAGGAATCTTCACCTGCCGGTCCTCGGCTCCATGGATCCGCTTGCCCCTAAGCCGCAGCGAGATTTGTGAGACGGTAGGTGTTGTGCCCAAGGCTCTCGACTCCCGATCCGTGGATCTGGATCTCGAAACTGTTGTCCAGCCTGAAGAACCGCACGAACCCGTCCCGGCTGAAGATGGCCGCCACGGTCAGGTAGCCGGCCGTTTCGAGCCGCTTCTGGAAGTTCTCGTCAGTCCCTGACGGGTGAGTGGCTCCCGGCCCGTTGCCGGGGTGGCTGTGAAAATGAGCCAACAGCCGGTGCCCAAACTGCTCCAGCTTGATGAGCAGCCGGTGGGTAGCGCTGGTGTTCCCAACGACGCCCACCATGCTGCGCTTCTGGTGCGCGAACTCCGCTTTCTGGTCCAAGACGAATACCCCGTCCACCTCCGAGCCCGTGATGAAGAAGAACTGCTCGTCTTGGTCAGCGGTCAGGTCGCGAAAGCACTGGTGCAGAAACAGAGAGCTGACCACGTATTGCCGCACCGACTCTTGGGGTACCGGCTTAGTTCCGGCCTCCGCTTTGATCTTTTCTAGCGAATCCAGGAACTCGTTGGTCTGCTGCAGTCGCTTGCAAAACCGCTCCATGCGACTGATCTGCCGCCGCTCCGTGGCCTCGGAAAAGGCCCCGAGCAGCCGCTTGCGCTTCTCCATCAACGCCTCCCGCTTCTGCTCCAGAAACGGCTTCTTTGGTTGCGGTGCTTGTTGCTTGTTCATATTGTTATCGCTTTCCTTTGCGCGTTGCCCTCGAACGCGTCCGTTATGAGTTTTTCGATAGTCATGATGCCGGAGCTGACGTCAGCCGGCCTGGTTGCCATGTGAACGTGAAAGCCTTTCTTGCCGCGTGGCTGGAAACACGCCCAGTGATAGGACTCCCGGACCTGCCCCGGTGGTTCGAACATGTAGAACCGCAAATCACCCCACCCGCGGTCCTCCACCATGCCTTGGGACGCCCCGTAGTGCGTCTGGTAGTTCCCCCAATAGACATCCCCCTGGCGCACCCAGCCCCGCTCCTGCCAGTATGGAGTTTCGCGGCGCCGGACGACCTCGACAGGGCTGTGTCCCCTCTGCGTGGTGAAGCGGTCAAGAGAGGGGGCAGTCCTCGTTGCCAGTACGGTCACGCGCATCGCAGCTCTCCCACCTCCGCCTTGGTTGAGGCAAAGATCTTCTCGCCGTCGCTGACCTTGTCATAGATCGACTCGGCGCTGGCGAAGAAGGGATCGTTGGGGCCCTTGCTCAGAAGGTAATCGCGCAGTTTCAACTGGTTGAGCACGTCGCCAGCCGTCGTGCCCGGCTGGATCTGGATGTCGCGGATCTGTCCGGTGCCCGCGATAACTACGGATAGGTGTTTCATTTCCTGATTCTCCTTTTCTTGGAGAGGCCTGAAAGCCTCTCTACTTTGATTGAAGCATTCGAGTGTAAGGAGGCCCGCTCCAAGAACCCCCATAGAAAAAGGAGCTTGCCTTGCGGCAAACTCCTTTGAGGGGCGCTAGCCCGATTGGAAGATCTTGCAGGCCTCCTCGAATTTCTGAAGCTGGCGGCGTTTCACCTTGAGCTGCTCTTCCGCTTCCGCAATCTCCTGCCGCAGCTTGTTAGCTTGTTCGAGTACCACCTCAACCGGGGTCTTCTTCTTCCAGGGCTTCCTGACCCGTCCGCGCGGAAGGGCCCCCTGGACCGTTTTCCCGGCTGCAGGATCAGACGGCTTGCGTGATGGTGACATCTTCTCCTCCTTGGAGTTGTAGTTCTTGGTGTTGGTTTTTCACCCACTGCTCGAGCTTGCCGATCGCTTCCCGCTTGATTGGCAGTTCCACGTGGGTGTAAATGGAATGCACTTTGGAACCGGCGGAATGGCCCATCAGCGCCATGCGCACGTCCTGGATGACGCCGGCCTCCATCAGGCGCGTGTTGAACGTATGGCGCAAGTCGTGGAAGCGGAAATGTCGGAGGCCCGCGCGCTTGAGTCCGGCGAGCCAGCCCTTGCGGATCCACGACAGCGGTAGGCCGTTGTAGGTAAAGACGACTCCTTCGGCTTGCGGCTTTTCCGCCAGCAGGTGGAAGAGGCGGGTTGTCAGCGGGATTTCCCGCGCTTCGCCTTCGGCGGTCTTGGACTTGGTGACCGCCAGAAGTTTTCGCGCGAGGTCAATGTCCTCCCAGCGCTGCCTTAAGAGCTCGCCCCTGCGCATACCGGTGTCGAGCGCCGCGATGACGATCCGTCGCAGGTATTCAGGCAAGAGAGGAAGCAGGCGCTCTTCTTCGGCGAGGGTCATTACCGGCCGCTTGAGCCGACGCTCGCGGACCAGCGGCACCCGCGCCATGGGGTTGGTCAGAATCAGGGATTCGTCAACGGCCCAGTACAGGATGTGGCGCAGGACGCTCAAGGCGCGATTCACCGTGGCATCCGTGACGGGCTTCTCGGCCTTCCGGCGCTGCCGGAATTCGTGGGCCATGTTGCGGTTCAGCCGCAACACCGGAATGTCGCTGAAGAACGGCAGCAGCGCCTTGAGCTGGTACAGGTGGTGTGGCTTAGGCTGGGAGTTGGCCAGGAAGCGGGCCACAAGCGCTCGCACGGTCAGGTGTGGGTCGTACTGGACCAGCTGGTGGCGCCGGGCATTGGCTTCCTCTTTCAGCTTCTGCTCGACGAGTTCGGCTTGACGCTTGTTGACAGTTCCTGTACTGGCTTGGCGCCGAACACCATCGATGTAGAAGTACGACCACCAGATGTTGCCCCGTTTCAAGAGGCTCACGTTGTTGATCCTCCTTTCTGTTGGCTTTCGATCCAGCGGACAACCTGGGCCTTGAAGAAGACCAGCTTGCCGCTCGCCCCGGACCGGAAGTACGGAAGCCCTCTTGGCAAGAGCTTCTGTCTTACGGTCCAAGGCGAACAGCCGAGCAGGCTTGCGACCTCGCGGATCTTCAGTGGCTCACCAAGCGGGTCCTGATTCATGGCCTTATCGCGTCTTCGAAAGTGCGGGCAATGCTACGGGCAGCACTGCCCGAGGGCAGGCGCCCGTAAGTCCAGCAAAACCGCCGGCTTACGGCTTCCGCCGAAACCCGACTACCTATGTCCAGACCGATCCAATCGATCACGTCTCAAACTCCTTAAACCCCTTCCAAATGCCCTCCGAACAAACCCAGGCAACTGCATGTATCCCCACCACAGCACCCCCAACAGCAAAGCCAACACCATGAACTCGAACAACAACTGTTGACTCGAAACCAGAGCCTGTACGAATGCCATGAGAAGAGCGAAGGAGAGGAAAAGCAGCAAGATTCCCGGAGTAATGGTCAGGAGCCAGAGCAGAGGCGCCAGCCACAGGGGAGGGCGAGGCTGGGGCGTGCTCAGATCCCTGGACCCGCACTGGGAGCAAACCTCAGCAGGGCGGGGATTCACGTGCCGATGCGGGCAGAGCTTGGCGTCGTAGCTTCGGCCGCAGGAGTTGCAGAACAGCGGCTCCCCGGGAGTGACGCGGTGGCAGTTGTAGCAATAGCGCATAGAAGTTTTCACAGAAGCGATTGCCTCTGGTCCCCTTGCGGGCGGAGCCAGATCGGGGACCAAAAACCCTCGCGGTTAATGAGCTCAAAGGTGGAAAACCAGAAGATCTTGTCCGTCAAACGGGCTACGGTCTGACGGATCGTGGCCAGGCGGCGGTCTGACATGGCAACAACCAAGACGCGGAACTGGGATTGCTGAAAGAGTTTCAGGAACTGGCCCGAGATGGCGAGGTGCAAGTAGGCCCGGACCTTCCTCCGCCAAATGGACAGCCGCTCGGTTCCGAGGTCTACTTCTAGGAACATAGCCCGGACTCCCGTGGGAGCCTCGAGTTCGAAGTACCCGTCCGGCATAATGGGAACCGTGCTGGAGAGTCGTTGCCGGAAAGCCCTCCAGAGCTGAAGGCTTATGCCCGGAAGGGGAATCGGGCGGCACTTGACGGTCGTGTAGATCGAGTTGACAAGCATCTGGTGTTCGAGAAACAGAACACCAGCCAAGGTTTCGTTCCGTTTCCGCGGACATGCCGTGGGCGGCCCGTCCACGATTGCTGCTGCCTTGGGAGCGAAGGTGTAGATGCCCTTGCGGCCCCCGAGGATCGTCCCGGCGAAAAATCGGTTGAGAAAGCCTGCCCGGGTCAGGGCCAGGAGCCGCGTGTTGGCTCTGGTGGTGGAGCGAAAGCCGGCCACCAGCTTGGCCTGCTCCCGGTCGATCACCCGCATCGTAGCCAGCTCCCTCAGGAGGCGTCGGTCTCGATCCTGGAGCACCAGGCCCTTCCGCCTACTCCCAGTCATGCAGAACCTCGTTGCTGCTCCGAGTCGCCACGGCATGGCGCCTCCGGATCTCCTCCTCGATCTCGCTGCGCCGCCGAGCCCACCGGTTGCGGCATCGCCCGTAGAGATCTCTCCAGTCACACTTGGGCACTGGAATCGTTGGAACCTGGGCTTGCTGCCAGCGGTGGTGTCCGCTCTTGACGACCATCTGGCGTGGAGGGAGGTTCTTTAGCAGCCCCTCGAGAGTCCTGCCGCCATCCAGCGCGCTAGCGATGCTGTCGGCATCACGACTTGAGAGCTGAAAGAAGATGTGGGTCCCGACGGCCATGATGGCTGCCCGCATGTGCGCCGGATACTGATCCAGAAACTGGTTGGCGGAACAAATTGAGACGGCGAACTTCCTGGCTTCGGAAATCAGAGTGTCGAGGCCGCTGTCGAGGGCTACCAGGTTCTGAATCTCATCGCAGTAGAGGGTGAACAGACTCCGATGCTGTCTGCTAAACAGTGCGTTCTTGATCTTGGTCAGGAAAAGGCTGCCTAATGTGATCGCTTGCTCGCCCAGCCGCCCTTTGTTGAGGTCGAGGACGATCCAGTACCCTTCATCGATGGCGGAAAGCAAGGAAAAGCTGGACTGCTGCTGCCCGAGGACGTGCCGGAATTGGGGATCGGCCGTGAACGCCGAGACCTTGTTCAAAATGGCTTCCCGGTAGGTGGCCTGCATCGCCTCGGTGGCCTGGTCATAGCGGATCGCGAAGTAGTCTCGGACTTCTGGGTTGGTCGCACGCCGCAGGCAGGCGGCGCGGAAGGGTGAATTGGTCAGCAGCGGCGCCAGTTCCAACAGCGTCAGGTTGTTGTCGGCCAGGACGTGCAGGGAATTCCGCAGCAACTCTTCGGTGCGCGCTCCGAACGAATCCAGGTGCCAGCGCTGCTTGAGGATCTGGGCGAACTCCGCGATCTGGAGGAAGCTGTGCTGACCGCCGCGCCGCTCCAAGACGTTGAGCCCGATCGAATACTCTGGATCCGCCGGCTCGATCACGATGAGTTTTCCGCTCAGGTCCTGCCGTCGCCGGAGTTCCTCCTCCGCAGCCAGCCCAATCAGGTACGCGGTTGTATCGCCGTGGAGGTCGAAGTATATGAATCCCCGATCGTTCCGGATGTCCTGGCTTGCCATGTAGCGAAGAAGCGAAGACTTGCCCGTTCCGGTCTTTCCGAGAATGGCGATATGCTCGGTCCGCTTGAGATGCGGGATCGTGGTCACCATCCTGGTCAGTTGGCCATCGAGGATCGGGTGTCCCAAAGCGAGCCCAACCGAGGTAACCGGTCTCTGCCGGCCTCCGGCCGCAAGGTTCCACGCGCGGGCAATGAGTTGTTCAATGAAGTTCTTCATATTGGAGCCTTTGTCGGAGCCGCCACCAGAGCAGGACCCAGAAATTCTTGGCGATCATTCCGCCCTGTTGTTTGGAATTCCCGCGAATTCGCTCGTAGACCGCCGCCCTGGTAATGCCCTCCTGCTCGGCAATGGCGGTGATGGGTTGGCCGCGCAAGAGCTTCCGCCAAGTCTGCCGTTCAACCGGACTGAGGTTGATGAAGAACTTCTTTTTCTCCCAGATCTCGGGCGGCTGCGGATCAAGCGGCTCGGGCTCAGTCAGGGATGGGTGAAATCGGGGAACCAATCGGCCATTCCGGCGCACAGTGTCTACCGGTTCGAGCGCGCCGTCAAGCCTCCGACAGTATCTGAAATAGCTGGCGTCGAATTCGACTTTGTCTTTCCGATCCTTGTCGTCCATATAGGCACACCTCTCCCATTGACAGCAAGTGGCTTATTTGCAATAATGTACAGACCGACAGCTTGACGGAGTGTGCGTTTGCGCTTGGGAGCGATGATTCGGACAGGACTAGATCAACCCCGTCGCCAGCTTGAGGAGGGCTGGTTGACGCGGGGGTTGGTCGGTCGTGGATGTCTGTCTCATCCGCCTCCAGCTAGCGCGGCGCAATCCGCGTTGGCTCTCGGACCGACTCCCGAATTGTCTGAACTCAAACGGAGGAACCACAAGCCGAAAGCACGAGGATCGTGCTGGCCACCGCCCAATCTTGGAACGCCTAGGATTGGGCTTTTTCTGTGGCCCTCCGCTAGTCGCCTTCATTCTTACTTGGCAGTCGTCGAAACGTCTATCAAAATGGTGTCAATTTCCCCATTGACGCGGGCTTGACGTTAGAGTGAAATGGTATCGAAGCCTCTCAAGGTGCCCTTGGAGAGACCATATAAATTCGGTCCGTTTGAGCTAGATAAACACGAACGGGAACTTCGGTGCAACGGAAAACGCATTGATCTGAAGGGATATCGATACAAGATTCTGGAGCACCTGATCGACCAGCGACATCAGACTGTCTCAAAGAACGACTTGATCGAGGCTGTGTGGGCGCCCGGGGCTCAGTCTGACGATGCAAAGGTCCGCCAGTACATTCATCTGCTTCGGAAAGCGCTCGAGAAGAATGGGCCGCCTGGTGCAACATACATCCTGACCAAAGAGAAGGGCTTCAAGTTCCAATACGAACCCCATCTAACCCCAGGCGTCCGAGCGAGTGGCAGCGGAATGAGGCGGTCCCGATTAGCGGCACTAACCGGCTTCGCCTATCCTCGGGCCGAATGGTTCGATGTGCCTTCGGATGAACAACTGACAGAACTAGCCAAGGCCGCTCTGATCCTGCTGTTATTCGACCGCACAGATTCTGGCTGTTGGGGCAAAACATACCTCTCCCGGAGAAGGGCAAGCAACGAGGGTGTGCCGCTCGCACGAGGGAGCTTGGGAGGTACGCCACTCGCGATGATCGCGATCGGTTCTTCACTCAGTGATCCTTCCCCGCTGCGGGGTTCGTTCAGTAGTGCCTTGGATGAGACCCTCGCTAAGCTCTTAGTCGCAGAACGCGGCCGATACCGTCGCGGCCTCGCTTTCTCCGATGGCGGGGAGTTTCCCTCCTGGGAGCCAGGCCGCCATACTGCCGGCGCGTTGCTAACCAGGCTCCTGTTGAACCGCGACAAAGCTGTGGATCGCAAGACCGTCGAGTACCTGTGTGACGCGACCCTTGACGACATGTCCTGGGAGAAGGCGATTGTGGCGCGGGCACTCGCACAAGCGGAAACTCGCCGCACAACCCCTCGTATACTCAAGTCCCGCGTCAGGGTTCGAATTGGAGTGCTTCTGCGCGACCTGAGTGCCGTTCCTCCGGATCGGACCATCGCCCACCTCTGGGCTGATCGCTACACCTACGGGCTTGACGTGAACAACCAGTGGGGTACAGCCTTTTGGATGTTGCCATTCATCGCTGGTGCACTCCCATCGCATGGCGCGCAAGTTCTCTTGGCTGAAGCGCTTCGAGGATTTCTTCTCGCTCAAGCTGCAAGTGCCCGTGGCGGTAGTTCCTTGCTAGCAAGCAACGTAGATCCAAGTGGCAAAGGATCGGGGAACTACGTTTTTGGAACGGCGATCGCCGTTGTCGCTTGGAGGACCCTTCAATTGTTCGCACCGAAACCGGGCGAAAGAGAAGAGGCCGCACTCCATGCGCGCAAAATGGTAAACCGGCTCCTCAGTAATTGGAACGACTCGCTAGAGATTCCATCCATTAGCGACCCAGGCAATCGGTGCGCGCTAGAGGGATATCTTGCATGGGCCGGTTTGCTGCTCGCAACCGCTAGCGTCGGGACTCGAATCGCGGTTCACGAACTTGAAGAAGCGATGCGCCTTACTTCCAAACTGGAATTGGCAACCGCCGCTCATGGTACTCATGAACTTAACGAAACTTACACTTCTATCCTGGCCGATTCCGGCTGGGTAATGTCGGAGAGCATTCCGATGGTCGCACGCAGTCTGGTCCGCATTTCGCAGCTACCATGAACTCATTGAATCGGAGGTAAACTCCGGGCAGATTCGTCCCCGGACATCCGTTCATTTCCTGCCTCAGAGCCACATGACGCTGTCACGCCGCCGACGCCATGTTTTGAGGCTTGAAGTTCATGATCAATAGCTCGCGGTATCGGTTGCCGGCCTTCCTCTGGGCAGTGTATGAGGCTTGTAGGCCCCGGGTGGGGAATGACCGGAAGAGGCGCCTGGCCTCGGGTATGTCGTTCAACGAGAGCACGAACTTGCCGTGGATTGACCGGAGCCGGTGCTCCAGATCGATGAAATCTTGCTCGGTGAAGTTGAAGCGGTACCACTTCCGGTGCCAGTACGGCGGATCAAGGTAGAACAAGGTGGCCGGCCGATCATAGCGCCTGAGGATCTCCTGGTAGGGCAGGCACTCGATTTGCACGCGTTGGAGGCGCTGGTGGGTTTGCTCGATGACTTCGCCGAGGCGCTGCGGGTTGTAGTTTGGCGGATTGACAAGGTGATAGTGGTAGTTGCGTTTGGTTACGAGTCCGCCAAAGGAGGTCTTCTGAAGATAGAAGAATCGCCCGGCCTTCTGGATGTCCGTCAGGGTTTCCGGCTTCTCGGCCTTCAAGAGCTCAAACCACTTGCGGCTGACCAGCACGTAACGTAGGTACCGGATCAGCTCTTGATGGTGCCACTGGCAGACGCGGAAGAAGTTCACGATCTCGCCGTCCAGATCGTTCAGCACTTCAACCGGGGAGGGCTGCTTGTGAAAGAACACCTGGGCGCCTCCAGCAAACGGCTCCACGTAGGTCGTGTGCCTTGGAAAGACGGAGATGATCTTGGTTGCAAGGCGGTTCTTGCCGCCAATGTACGCTAGGGGTCCGATCATGTAGTCGGCGATCGGTTACTGTTGAAAAAGGCGCTCGGTTTGCACGTAGAGGCCCAGGGCCACGGCGTCGAGGATGCCTCCGTCGCCGTTTCGGCCGTTGAGGATGGGCCAGATGGAGGCGACAACCGCGCGGAGCTCCTTCCTGGTCCGAAGTGGCGGCACACCGTAGGCCTCGAACAGCTCCTGCTTGGGAGCCTCCCACATCGGTATGCCCACATTCCGCAAGGTGGTGCGCACGACTTCGTTAAGCTGTGCCCTCCGTATCTCTTCCCCATCCTGGATCTGCTCCAGAGCAGCGGATGTCACATCGAAGGTCGCGAGAATCCAGCTGACAAAACCCACCGCGCTGGCGTCAGCCTTGTCCGCTGCTGAGGAGAGCTGGCGGACCTGGGTGTACTCAAGATGCCGGTTGGTAAACACCGCCACCGCGACTGACCGCCGCTCAATCTTAATCGCCGCCAATGCCGAAGCCATGTTTTTCCTCCTTGTGTTTGAGGCGCTCTCGTTCCGCTTGAAAGCGCTCGGAGAGACTCCCCATCCTTCCTTGGTCATTGACCGCCCTCCGGAATGCCCGCACCAGGAGCTGCTCGCTGTGATGCTCAGCCAGGACGAGGTGGGTCTGAAGATTGGCGAGATCATCCAGCTTGCGGGCCAACTGCAGAGCAAAGAACTCCGTGATCGTCTTGGGGCGGAAATGACCCATCGGCCGGACCATCCGGTCGAGCACGTGCGGCATAGAAGGCTAGTGGTTAATTGCGGTTCAAAACAGAGCCTGCTGGCCGAAACCGGCCAGTTGTTCCTCCTGGCTGCGGATCTGCTGCTTGAGGTCGTTGTACAGGACGGGGAAGAGGAAGGCTACCGGGATGCGGTAGATGATCTCGAGGCGCAGACCGGTGACCAGCGGCGGCAGGGAGCGTCCGCGCTCGTATCGTGAGACCATTGAAGCGTCCCTGTGACCCAAGAGCCGGGCCACATGCTCTTGAGAGAATTTCATCCGTCTTCTGTACACGGTGAGTTGGTTTGGGTGTTGATGTGGGTTTTGATTCATAGGGCGGTCGTTTGTTTTCACTCTATCAGTTGGACAAACCCCGTAAAGGAGGGAAAACTTGAACGCGATTAGGGATCAGACCGCCTGCCTGTAGCTAATCGGTGGATGAGTCGTCGCCGGCAACCGTCTTGAACGTCGCGCCGCACAGCCCGAAGGCCCTTGAGTCGGCTCCGGAGACCCCATCCGAGGACACGCCGAAACAAGCCGTCGACGACAACGGCGCGCAGGACTTCAACAAGGACCTGGAAGACGAGTTCGCGGATCATGGCGCTTGATGATCGCGCTGCTGCCGCAAACAAAAAAGACGGGAAAACCTGAACGCCCCTCCAGCCGGAGCAGCATTCAATTTTTCCCGTCTTACGGCGTTCGGGGGGGCGTCCTATGCTGACTTGGAATTGCAAACCCCTTCGTGCTCTATGGCAAAGTCACCTGACCGCCCCAAACTCATAGCGACCTATGAACCAGTGCCAGACCCGGATCCAGAGGCCTTGCTCAGGGCCTTTGCCATGTTGTTTCAACGGGGCCCGTACGCGCCCGGCAAGCGCCGAGTTGACAAAGACCGCCAATCCGCTAATGTTCAGGACAACGCACGTGATCATTAAACCCGCCAGATTATGCTGGATTCCGCCACAGCCGGCTTACGGCTGGCAAGTTACGCCCGCGTTTCAACCGAGGAACAGCGGGAAGGCCAAACCATCGACTCCCAGGTTGCTGAACTGGACCGATTTGCCCGCGAGAAGGCGTGGCTGATCGTCGATGTTTACAAGGACGAAGGCTGGAGCGGGGCACTCATGGCGAGGCCCGCGCTGGACCGCCTGAGGGACGACGCACGCAAGGGGCTCTTTCAGGCTGTTCTCATCAACGATGTCGACCGCTTGGCCCGCGACGTGGCCCACCTTGGGATCATCAAACGGGACCTTGAGCGGCAGGGGGTGAAGGTCATCTTTCGAAAGCTTCCGGCAGAATCCAGCCCCACCAACAATCTGATGGTCAACATCCTCGGAAGCTTCGCCGAGTTCGAGCGAGAACTGATCGCAGATCGGACCCGGCGAGGCCGGCGTCACAAGGTTGAAGTCCGTCAGGAGTACCTTGGGTCGATTACCGCCTACGGTTACCGATACATCCCGAAGGATCGGGCTGCCGGAAAAGATGGGGTTCTGGAGGTCGCACCTGAGGAGGCGGCAATCGTCCGCCAGATGTTCGAATGGGTTGCCGCGGATGCCCTATCAGCCAGGCAAATTGTGCATCGTCTCAATGATCTCAAGATCCCGCCGAGGAAGGGCGGCCGCCGCTGGGGCAAGTCGAGCGTCTTGCGAATCCTCAGAAACGAGATGTACGCCGGCGTCTGGTACTACAATAAGTACGAAGGATGTGAGCCGCAGGCCAGATCCGAGATCCGTTATCGGAAAGACTCAAAGAGCAGCATGCGGCAGCGTCCCCGCTCCGAGTGGCTTCCTTTGGTCCTTCCGGAGTCGCTCAGGATCGTGCCGCGCGACCGTTGGGCGCGGGTCCAGAAACAGCTCGACCTTAACGTTGCCTTCTCCCCTCGAAACGAAAAACACCCCTACTTGCTCAAGGGGTTGGTCCAGTGTGGAGGATGCAAGTCGCGGTATGTGGGCGATCCGTGCCACGGCAAGTTTTACTATCGATGCCATGCCCGCTGCAAGCGCTATCCGTCAATTCGGGAAGAGGCGCTGAACGAAACCGTTGTCCAGGCAATCGAGCAAGTGATTCAGAACCCGAGCGTCATTCTGGACCAGATCCGTAAGCTCGATCAAATGGAGTCGGACCAGGCGCGGGCAGGGCTGGGTGAGGCAGAAGAAGTTGAATACGAGTCGAATCGAGTCCAGACCGAAGAGCAGAGGATCCTGGATGCCTACCGGACCGGAATCATTTCCCCGGCACAGCTGGGGCAGCAGCTTGAGAAACTCAAGACTCGACGTGCGGCTCTTGAAGCCCGCCGCGCTACGCTGCTGGTTCAGAATCCGACGCCGCCCACCAGGGAGCAAGTCACAAAGTCGGTAAAGGATTACTGCCAAGAAGCCGCACGACAGATCAACTCATTCACCCGCGAAGCCTGGCGAGACTTTCTACGCCTGGTCGTTCGGAACATCGTCTTCGAAGGGACTCAGGTCAGGATCGAGGGACAGATTCCGGCCGCTGGCAACTCCCGCCCGGCCGATCCTGACCTCCAACCGGAATGGCCAACGGGTTCTCTGGATGGACGGATTGCGACCACGACGGCCTATCTCCATGGTCGCAATCCGGGAGGGGAAAACTGGCACTCTGATTCAATCAGTTTGAATGTCATTCCTGGTTTTCCCCCGTTCGAGATCAGACAGTCGATCGTCCGCCATCGGCACGAGCAGCCGCGCGATGGGTTGGGAAGGTTCTGTCGGAGACGGTCCTCCATTGAGCAGCGTTAGGCTGCTCCGCTTGTAACCGGGGCTTTTCTGCGCGGAAGATCCCATAAACGCCGAGGCCATCTCGAAAAACGCGCGTGATACTGATTGATGAACGCCTTCGCGTGGGAAGTCCGCAGCGCTCGCACGCCGAAGAATCCAAGAATCTTGGTGACAGGTAGCAAGAACTTCGCATAGTCGTGAACGCGTTTTGAGACGGGCAAGATTGAGGATGTCTTGTCCCACCATGTGATCCCAGAGAAACCGGCTTCTTTCAGCCACCGAGCCAGCTCCCATCGTTGCGGTAGCGGCGGCACGTGAACCCCCTGAAAACAAGTCGTTGCGATTTCCCGTTCCCGTGACGTAAGCGCATCAGGGCTTTTACCGAAGTAGCCATCAGCGATGGCAATTCTCCCGCTGGGCCGGAGAATGCGCCACGCTTCTCTGAGGACGCACGGCTTGTCGGGGGAGTGGCAGACGCTCTCGATGGCGATGGCTACATCGAAAGTGAGGTCTTCGAACGTTGTGTGATGGAAGTCCATCGCGAAGAATTGAACGAGATGTTGAACCCGGCGCTTTTTGGCGAGTCGCTCGGCGACAGCCACTTGGTCGTGGCTGAGTGTGATACCCACAACACGACAGCCGACTTGCGACGCAAGCCACACGGCAGTCGAGCCGTAGCCGCAGCCAAGATCGATTACGCAGTCCCTGGCCCGGATCTCGGCAAGTTCAGCAAGAACGCGATTTTCGGCCTCCAATGCTTCTCGACGCGTTTTCGTTCTCTCGTCCCAGAGACCAAAGTGCATTGAGATGTCACTAAGTGACCCGCTGTAAAGCTGGTAGTCGAACTTGCTCAAGTCATAGTAGTCGACGATCTCCTGTTGAGTGGGCATGTTGTTGCAGAGCCAGCGAGAAAGATGCCGCTGAGGTCCATGCCTTGCGGACGCTGATCCCGGTTCGAGAATTTCGCGCGTTAGGCGGCTTCTAGATCTTACTATAGTATATCCCATTAAGACCCGACGGTAAAGAAAGCTCCCAGCGGTTGAGCGTCGAACACTTTCCTGCTGGCTGGATGCCTGGTCGGTAGCCTGCTGTGGCCAGGTTTGGTATCGCGTTGGGGTTGATAACTAGAGATTATCCGGCATGAACTGCCTTCCCATCCGCAACCTGGTAATGCCGTGACCGAAGTGGACATATTGGTTGCCGGCGGCGGTCCAGCCGGGCTCCTGACAGCCGCATACTTAGCAGAGCGGCATCGCGTCGCGCTCATTGAAAGAGGGACTCTGGGGCACACCAGCAAGTACTGGGTCACATCAGAGCGCAGGCTGAAGGAGCACCGCCTCGGAGACTGCATCAAATACAAAGCCCCTGCGATGATCGTCGGCACCTTCCTCGGCGGCTGGGCGGCCGCGCGAGGGGACCTGGCTGTTGTCGACGAACCGCTACTACTCTGTGTGCTAATCGAGCGCTGTCGGGCCCGCGGTGTTTCGCTCAAAGAACACGCTACGCTAGTGAACCTTTCGTGGACCATCGGGTTTGTCGCGCCCGCGGACATGCTCGCCGGCAGGCAGGCGGAGATTCACACCGCCCGGGATCGCAAACTGGACCAGGCCCGGCAGCAGCGGCAACTGCGCCGGCAGAAAGCAGCATGAGACCAGCATTCCAAACCCGAGCTACAATGGCATTGCCAGGTGAAACGGAAGCGGGCTCTGCAGGGATGCAACCATGCCGAGGGATAGCCTGGCGGGCTCATCGAGACGATGCAGCTGGGGCGCCAGCGCACCGCTGTGCGCCCCTTCCCAACCGCATCGGATCGAAAGACCCCTATGCCTTGAAAATCCCCGCCCGCAGGGCGGAATACTCACTAACGGAGAGCGCTCGCCCTCCATTTCACGCTGAGCCGGAACAACGGCCTACCTCCATGGTCGCAATCCGGCAGCCCTGCTCTTTGACCTCTCTCGAAGCACAAGGCGCCACGCGGTGCTTGACAAGAATGGCCATGGCGAGTATATTTAATCAGTAGTATCTACTATCGATGCAAATTGGAGGGTGGAATGGTTGCGGGGCGACAACCCTCACTATGCACTTCTGCCTCCGGCGGCAACGACGTTCCGGTCCTCGAAAGCTCAAGAATCGTACCTGCTGCTCCGCGTAGCATCATCCCCTCTCGAAAGACGCCGCCGCTCGGCAGAGAGCGAAGAAATAACGGACGTCGCCTCACTCAGATAGCCGTCGCCTCCTCTAAGTAGCTGATAATTAGGCAGTTAACGTAGTGCCAGGCAATCGAAACCACCGAGTGCTCTAATGCGTCTCGGGAGATGACGGCAGCAGAACTTGCAGAGGGAGCGAGGCCACGCATGGGAACCTTTCCGTTCTGTCAGGAAGACACACTGTCTCTACAGACTGTATGCCTTACTATCCGGAACAGAAAGGTGCGTATGATGCAGGAAGCTAAGTCGGCTGAGGTGCGCATGGCTGAGTACATCGAGGAGGGGCTTTGCGTGGCCAGCGAGTGGAACCGACGATACCCCGGAGATCCTGTTTGTGAGATCAGGAGTCCCTACTTTGAGCGCGGTGACTGCGATGCATCCTTCGAGGCAGGCGCGACGGCGATGGCCGTAATTGGCAAACTCCGCGACCCCTGTCTTGCCTTCTGCCGTTATCACGAAGAAGTCGACAAAGTGTATCCACTCACAGCAATCTCCCGGCTCCTTGACCTTCCCGAACCTGTGGTGATGAGCGTCAATCTGTGGAACCTTGGCGGAATGGCTGCTACGGCTATCGCCGCGCGGCTTCGGGAACCCAGTCGCCGGCGTTCGTAATCGAGCGAGGGTTCGCTTGTGCCAAGTGCTAGCAGAACTGTGAACCCAGCAGGTCCTTTGTGGATCTTGCTGGGTTTTTTTTGCGAATGGCGGTCTCCTGAACTTCACCGGTCGAATTTCCCAGCCACAGCCCTCCCGCGCCCGCTTCCCGGCGCTCCCTCCAGGGGCGGCAATCGCGTCGGGCCCATGGGGGCAGTCCAATTGGCAAGAACAACATGACCCCAGTTCTCCCTTGATCTCCTAATCGAGCGGTGGCTGGAAGGAAAAGTCGGCTCTGCGCAGGAATTCGTGGAAGTGCCCAATTATTGGGCCTTCGGGCTTGCTGACTTTCCTGGCACAGGCTCCTGAGCGTTGCGGTGCGGGCTGTCGCCAACTTGAACTGGTTGCCAGCAGATTCGACTGAACGGATCGCCGAGGTGTCCGGCATCTGTCCAAAGATCGGTCGATTTCGTCGCACCTCATTGATAGGAATCGGGTTATCGAACGCTGTGGATCGGCTGAGCACCGGCGAGATTCCTTGTTTGAGCCGCAAACCAACTGCACCAGCTGGGCCGGAAGAACGGACGAGCGGCTGTTCCCCTGGCTGGGAGTTCTAGCCGCCCGCGCAGCGGCCGCCATCTCCCCACCCCGGGTCTCCACGCGAAACGCCAACAGCTTCCGTAAGCCCGAAAACATTGATTGTCAGCGCTCAGTGCCCGCCCTCTTCGAGCCTGCTCGATCCACGCAACCCGTTGAAACAGCAGGCCCTCACAGATTCCTGCGCAGAGCCGAAAAGTCAAGCTACCCAGCGCCCGTGCGTACGGCGAACCCTCCAGACTTGCAGCCGGGCATTCCAATCTCACTGGTCGGTCCCCGGCAGGGATTCCGGTCAGGCTGACCGCATTTGTGGTCGATGAACAGGCCTCTCTTCTAGGCGCTTCCGGCTTTTTGGTGGGGAGAGCGCGCCCAAAAGCTCAAACGCGCCTTCCCTTGGTCCGGGACTCCGCAGCCCACTGCTGACTGAGCCCTTAGAGGACGGTCTGAGTTCGCCGCGCATCGCGCGGCCCGAGGGCGACGCCGGTTGACCTCCCGACGATGGTTCCTTTCGCAGCTAGTTGCCTTGTTTTCTGATGTTTGGGGGCTGGCAGTTCCCGGACCCGTCCTCGGTCAAAGCGGTCCTCCCCACACTCCCCGGGGCTGGGGGAGATTAGGAGAGACCAAGTGCTGCCCCCTGACAAACCGCCGCACTTCCCATCAGTTGGCCTTCACGAAAGACTTTTTCAGGCTCCTGCCAGCCGGGCTGTCGGCCCCCACCCGCTCGAGGCCGCCCACTACAAACCCGGAATTCCCCTCTTCTAAGACTTCTGGGCCTCACCTTCCGACGCCTACTCCGCCGAGCGCGTCGGTTGTAGCCCTTCACCCCGCACCGGGATACCGATTTGACCTTCTGTTCCTGATGTGATAAGAACTACTGTTTCCATACAGAGAGCCCAACTCCTATGACGAATCGGCCTTCTCGAACTACCGAAACCACTCGTAGCTCGACTGCACAGTCCCCGACTGACGACCTCGAGCAGGCTATGGGATTTGCGAAGCGGATGCTGCGCCGCCATCTGGAGGAGCAGCTCCTCGAGGGCGTTCGGTTTGCATACTTTCTCGGTTACGACGCCTGGGATGGCTCCCTCGTGTACGAGGGCCTCGTGCACGACAGCCCGGAAGAACAGCTCATTCGCTGCGTTCAACGCTCCTTCCTGCAGGATGACCGTGTCCGAAGCAAGTTTCAAGAGTCGGTCGACAGCGAGCACCGCGACCTCCTTGGGATGGCTGGCCAATCGTTTGCCGACGGCCAGTGCCGATATTCATGTGATCTCTCGATCGAGGACCTCTATACCTCCGAGTACAAGGAATACGACCTCTTCCTCGGTCTGCGATGCTGCGCCTTCATCCCAATTCCTCCAGGCGAGGAACACGGCGCTAGGCCACGCGATCCTTATCCCGGAGGAGTCATAGTTCTCGCTAATCCGGATCCCTACGGTCTCATTCCACGTCTACAAGTTCCACTCCGTGATGTAGTGAAACAGAAGAAGCAGCAGTATTTTACGCTTTCTCGTAACCCTGACCCTCTCTTCCTTCGTTCTCTTGATGAACTTGACCGGCAGCTAGGTAAAGAGCTTCACAAATGGGTGACGGCATCGCCCCATGTTAATGATTTCACTCATTGCGTCTGTAACATTCGCCGACAGCAAAATAGACGCCGAGTCGCTGGCAGACGCTACTTTGAGCCACACCTACCAAAGGCGATTGCGACTGCCCTAAAGTATACGCTTCCGGAACGACCGTTACAGACTCTAACCAATCAGGCGGTTGCCGGCATCTGCCGTGCAATCCGTGAGAACCTTCCCGGTACATTTGGCGAAGGGAGTCTCATGTTAACAAAGGACGCCATAGAAAACTATGTCCATGAGCAAGAGATCGAAATCCCGCCTAATCTTTCCAAAGACCAATATAGTTCTTGTGTGGACGAAGCCCTTGCCCTCATGCACAAACTATGGCTCTTCGCAGCTAAGAACGACCCATCTGTTAACGGCTTGGAGCCCAGCCCCTTACTCAGGGCACAGGGACCACTATTTGTTCAGACAAGTATCATTGATCACGTTATTGATGACATTCGTGAGGGCCTGAAGGAACCGGAGGAGATAGCCTTTGATGAACTCGTTCGGATGGCACCAGTATCTTCCTATGTCCGCCAGTTGCGACTGTTTGAACCAATTTTACTAAGCACTAGAAAATATAGGTTACATCTAGTTCACATGTTTCAAGTATATATGGTCGGTGCGGCAATCTTGACGTCCGCCTGGGACCTTATTGTCAAGCTCCGACGATATCTTTCCTTCGAAGGATGGTGGGGAAACGAGGCGGATCTCCCGACATCTCCTGCCGATAAGCATCGCACCCGTCAGGAGCGCGCGGCTCAGTTGCTGGATGCGTGGATGATTACGGCGTGCAGTCACGATATTGCATACCCTATCCAAGAATGCGGCAATTGGTTGAGATCTTTTTTTTCATTTTACATTAACCCTCAGGTCGTCGAAGGGATGCCGCTGGGGGTACTCGGGACACTCAATTTGCTACAGAATCGGTGGTTTAGCCGGTATGTAGAAGAACTGGTACAGCAACTTGTTGAGGATGGTGACGGCCGACAGAGAGTTTGGCTTCGGCGGAAACTTATCGAACGACTTTCGGACACTTCTGCGCATGCCCCAGACCATGCGGTGCTTTCAGCCTTGCTCCTCAGGGATGAACTTGATAAAGTAGTACATACGAAGGCTAGTGATGACGCCGATTGGGAGAAATGGCTCCCGAAGGATAGTTACTGCATTCCTATTTTGCGCAAGTTTTCCGAGCTTCACAAGAACGCTCCCGACGCATACGAACGAGTTACTGGAAAGATCTCGACCGCTATCGCATGCCATTCCGCCTATTGGTGGAAAACCGTGTCCAAGAGACGCTCAAGGGACCTCGACAAGGGCTGGAACGGCTTGTGGAACGCACAGGTGGAGGACGAACTTGAGGTGTTGGCGAGGCGGTTTACCATCCATCTCAATAAACACCCTCTCGCGTACATCCTAGCGCTAGCTGATATGCTTCAAGAGTTTGGGCGACCGCGGCTCGGCGAAACGGGCGAGCTGGAGACAAGCGAGTCATCCCTATTCGTTCGAAGTATTACGAGCCCGGACAAAGATGCAACGACACACATAGTATTTGGGCACTCTGCTGCGTCATACAGTGATCAGTTTGAGGAGCTCGACCATGCCATCATTGCCGCTGCGTTCAAAAGGGCTGTTCAACTGTGGCAACGCGCGAAGGTTAGTCCAGATCTGATCCAGGTCAGGCGTTTGCGCGTGCCCGTCTGGCCAGAGGATGGGTCATGCGGCGAGATGAAGGATCGTGCTAAAGCCGAGGGAGACTGGACGCGCGGGTTGGTCGAAGAGGTGTCTGAGGATGGAAGGACACGAGTCCTGATGGCTGATTATATCCACGACATTGTCCGGAAGTTGGATGAGATGTGGATGTTCTCGGAGACTTTCGTCGCCTCCGTGAAGCACCGACGGCTGCCACAGGGGCCCCGTCAACGCGTAGAGCGAGATCGAGGCTGGCGCTTTGTCATTGAGTTTGAACCCCTTCGCAAGATCGACCAACTGAGGCCCTTCAGCGAGTGGACGCTCGAGGCTACCGATCGGTGCTGGGGAAGATATCGTGAACTTACCCTGTTGGACTCGCACTACTGTGTTTGGGCGGAGGCCTACAAAAGCCAGGCCGGGCGCCGCCTTTGGTCAGGCGCTCCCATGCCGCCGGTGAGCAGATTCGTTGAGCACATAGCGAAAGCGTCAGCTACATCCGTGCTCGACGCTGGTTGCGGCGACGGGCGCCATTTAGGAGTTCTCTTCGACAAACGGATACCGCTGGTCGTGGGGTGCGACTTTTCCGCAGAGGCACTCTCGCTCTGTCGCGAGGCATTTAGGGCACGACATGTGGGGAGCAGAAGCAAGTTGCTTACGATTCGAGGTGCACTGGAGCGGATGGACTTCTTTCCGCCAGACACCTTTGACGTAGTACTGTGTACAGACGTTTTAGTACACAACACCTTTTTTGTGTCCGTAGATATACTTCGCCAGATTTCGCGCGTCCTCAAGCCCGGTGGCCGAGCACTGGTCAACGTGTGTACACATCAAGAGCCTGTGCGTGCCGAGAAATATATGAAGCCTTTTGGACCCTTGAGTGCCTGGTACAGACCGCCTAGCGGGGAGGAGTATTACTTCGAGTTTTATACAGAAGCCAAACTGAAAATGCTATTGGCCGAGGCTGGCATTACCACTTATCAGATTGAGCGTCAACGCTGGAAGGAGCCGCCTCATCCAGGCTACCGCGACTATGCGCACCGTCATGATGGATGGTTTGTAACCGTGACCAAGCAAAACGGTGGCGGAGAAGTTTGTTGACACAATTCACATGGGCGGTCTCCACATTCGCTAGGCCTGCGCCGTGGTCGGCAACGCCGCTGGCCTCCGGTAGTGGGGGATTTAGAAATGGTCACCGATAGAACGCACTGGTCCACGCGGATGGGTCTGCTCCTTGCCATGGCCGGGAATGCAATCGGACTCGGAAATTACATCCGCTTTCCTGGCCAGGCCGCGCAGAACGGCGGCGGCGCGTTTATGATCCCGTATGTCTCCGCGCTGGTTCTCGTCGCCTTACCGCTGATGTGGTGCGAGTACGCAATGGGTAGGATGGGCGGTGAGAGGGGTCACGGAACTACACCAGGCATGCTCACCCTCCTCTGGGATCACCCACTTGCGAAGTATATTGGAACCCTCGGTGTGTTTGGACCACTGGTCATAGCCTTTTACTATGTTTACGTACAGTCCTGGACACTAGCTTTCTCCTACTTCGCCCTCACGCAACAGTATGCGGGCATCACGACTAGTGAGGGAATGGTAACGTTCCTTGCTGACTACCAAGGTACGAACACGGAGCTGGGTGTTACTTTCACAGCGTACGTCTTCTTTCTGCTCGCAATGGCTCTCAACGTATATATAATACTTCGCGGTGTACCCAGAGGTATCGAGATTGCCAACAAATGGGGAATACCGGCGATGCTTCTTCTTTCAATGATCCTAGTCGTCCGCGTGCTCACGCTGGGGACGCCGGATCCCAGTCAACCGGCCAACAGCGTTTGGAACGGCCTCGGCTTCATCTGGAACCCCGAGTTTTCTCAGCTAAGCAACGCCAAGATTTGGCTCGCGGCAGCTGGCCAGATTTTTTTTAGCACCAGTGTAGGCATTGGTGCGATACAGTGCTACGCTAGCTACATGAAGCCCAAGGATGACGTTGTAGTGGCCGGCCTGTCGACGATCATGATCAATCAATGGGGCGAAGTAATCATGGGAGGCACCATTGCAATTCCAATCGCCTTTGCGTTCTTTGGTGCCCAGGCGACGACTGACATTGCCGGTGCGGGGGCTTTCAATCTTGCATTTACTGCAATGCCGGTGGTCCTGCAGAGGCTTCCATTGAGTATGCTGTTTGGAACTTGTTGGTTTTTTTTATTGTTCATTGCAGGAACACTTGCCGCTCTGGCACTGATGCAACCAGCGGTTAGCTTTCTCGAGGATGAACTGCGATGGACTCATAATAGGTCCGCTGTGGTCGCATCGCTTGTCGTGTTTATCGCGGCGCATGTTCCAATTCTGGGAAACAAGCACGGAGCGCTGGGCGAAATCGATTTCTGGGCGGCAACGTTTGGGTTATCAGCTTTCGCCCTATTGGAGAGCATTATCGTGGTCTGGATATTCAAGGCTGAGCGTATGTGGGTCGAAATACATAGGGGAGCGGATGCAGCTATTCCACGAATCTTTTTGATGATACTGAAATATGTTACTCCTCTCTATCTGATGATTCTGTTCCTCGTCTGGACAGCTCAAGACGGTACTGCAGTTATGACGATGAAGGATGTTCCGGCTGGCGATGTTCCATGGCGCTGGCTGGCGAGAATGGTACTGGTGGCGACGCTGGGCGGGTGTCTTTATCTGGTTTATCTCGCTTGGCATCAGAGAGGGAGGGACTCAAAAGGAGGGCGATGAAATGACCACGATGGGCTGGATATTCATGTCGGTGAATTGGGTGTTACTTACATATTTTATTGGGTGGTGTTTATACAAGACACTCAAGAGGGAATCGAAGTAGGAAATACATTGACGCGGAGCGTCATTTGGGGAGGGGTCGTGGTTAGTTCAGCCGGTGCTCAGAGCGGGGTTCCACTTAACACCTAGGGTTTCCAAGTGGTGAATGCAGTGGGAGCAAAACCTGGGGTCGTCAACATGATATGGGGACATGACACAATCCAGGTGTTCAGCCAGACCAAAGTAGTGGCCGACTTCATGACGGAGTAAACGCGGGAGGCTAGGCTGGGAGAGTTGTGACGTCGACAGTATGATGATATCATCTTTAGATTCACCGACTATCGGGTGACCAAATGGTGTCGTGATTGCAACGGGTGCCAGGAGTACAATCAGATTGTTGATGCCTCTGCGATACTCGCTAGCGAAGGCGATCAAATCGCTCGACGGTGCAATTGGCACGCCTACTTCGGATACGTACAGCGGTGGGTCGCCGATGTGCTTCGCGATGGGGTTGAATCCAAACTCGGTTCTCAGTATCTGTACGGAGGATCGGAGAAAGCTCTCGGACTTACCCCAGAAGAGAACAGTGGCCATGCGATCTTGGACCGGGATGAAGTAGCCGCCGCGCCCGCTCATGAAAGGTCACGGTTTTTCGACCGCTTCCAGTGCGCGGACTTGGAACAGCCACCGATGATCGTCCGGGAACTCGCCAAACTGGATCGAGCGGATGCGGTCGAATAGCATATTTGTCAGGGGCCCGGGGCAGGTGTACCCAACGCTGATCGCATGACCATCTTCAAATTGGAACGCACCTATGCCAGTAACTGAGGCAGCGGTTCCACAGGCTAGTGCCTCCGTAATCGTACCGCTTTGAATACCCGAGATCACATCTCCGATGTGAACGGGTTCTTCCTGAACCGGTATTCCGAAGTCACGCGCCAAGTGAAGGATGGTATCGCGCGTGATGCCAGCTAATATGGTGTCGGAGAGGGAAGGTGTAATGAGGGTGTCATTCTTAACGAAGAAGATGTTCATTCCACCCATCTCTTCGACGTATGAGCGTTCGACGGCGTCTAGGAACAATACTTGGGCGCAGCCTAAGCTCTTCGCCAGGCTAGTGATTTTTAGACTGGCTGCATAATTGCCCGCGGCCTTAACGTTTCCAGTCCCGCCCCTAGCGGCGCGAGTTGAAGATTCGCTTATCAGAACGCGAATCGAACCGGCATTGTCTATGACCTCCTTGAAATAGGACCCTGCAGGCAATGCTAGGATATAGAACAGGAATTCGTTTGCGCTCTTGACGCCGATGCACGGCTCAATTCCAATCATCGTCGGTCTCAAGTAAAGGCTGCCGGGTGCTGGGGGGACAAAGGAGCTCTCGTGATCGACAAGTGCGGAGGCGGCCTCAAGAAAGAAACCGGCATCGATAGCGGGCATGTCTAGCCTACCCGCTGACCGGTTGAGTCGGTCGGCGTTCATCTCGGGGCGGAAGAGCACGATCTTGCCATCCGCGTGACGAAAGGCTTTGAGGCCTTCAAAGATGGCCTGGCCATAATGAAAAACGATGGCCGCTGGATGCAGGTCAAAAGAACGCAGCGACTCTATCCGCGGGTCCTGCCAGGAACCTTCGCGGTACTCCATCCGGAATAGGTTGGGCGTGAAGATCCTTCCAAATTCTATGCGTCTTACATCCAGCGGTTCGGACGGCGTCGCCACGTTGCTAAGACGCCTGATTGTGTGCATGTCGTTCGCCTCAGCCTCCAGTCTTAGGAATCAGCCCTCGGTCTAAGTCGCTTCCCATTATAGTAGACTTGCGATTCGCCCGTCGGAGCCGCTCTGCGGAGAACGTCTCTTGCCCCATGCTGCTTACGGGGGAACCGCCTCGCTGCGCGGCGGAGATCTGCTTAAGAATGCGCGTCCGCGGGAACGGTTGCGAGAGAAAGTCATGGACCCGTGCGATCAGCGGGGGTCGAAGCTGCTGTCCCCGCGCGAGAGGAAGCAGATGGTTTCTTGTCGGAGGACGACATCGACGGTCCAGCGCTGCAACGCTGCTGAAATGACCCATCTACGATTTTGACTACAGTGGATTCTCCGGGCATTATGAAGGATGCCCGTAAGTCATTGAAAACATTGGTGAGGCGGGCGGGACTCGAACCCGCGACCCACGGCTTAAAAGACGGTGGCTCTGGCCGCGCGGAAATCCTGTTGTTGAAATCTGAGGCTCGCCACAGCTACAAAATTATCTACACCGCGATTTCCGCCGTTCCTGCGAAGGCCCCTAACTCCTTTAGAATCATGGTCGGGCCGCGGGGATTTGAACCCCGGACCTCTTGCACCCCAAGCAAGCGCGCTAGCCAGGCTGCGCCACGGCCCGATCGAGAGAAACTTCTCCGATCATACCACGCCGCCCGCCGCTCACAGC
>Ga0247727_10003564_pt1 | contig 34256 bp, 35 predicted proteins | sample WisWelCaveWW1625_FD_202498 | JGI IMG/M metagenome (GOLD analysis project Ga0247727, IMG submission 202498) | Biofilm microbial communities from Wishing Well Cave, Virginia, United States - WW16-25 | ecosystem: Environmental > Aquatic > Deep subsurface > Groundwater > Cave microbial mat | place...
CCGGCGCCAGGCCTGCACCCGCAGACCGAGCAGCGGGTCGCCGTTGGTGTCCAGAACCCGGCCGGCGATCACCCCCGGCCGCGACAGTCGGGTGGTCAGTTCCAGCACCGACTGCCCATCTTGCAGCGTGATGCGGCGGGACGAGTCCGACCGGCTGTGGTACCCGGATTTCGATACGTCCAGATCGTAGATGCCGGCGGGCAGGGCGAGAAACAGAAACTTGCCGTCCGCCAGGGTGACCCCGGAAAGCTGCGGCGTGTCATCGTTGGGTTGTTTCCGGTTGGCCCGCAGGGACACCATCGCCCCCTTCAGCGCTTCCCCGGTCTGGGCGGAGCTGACCACCCCGCCGATTTGCCCCTTCGGCTCCGCTGCCTTTTCGGGCCGAGAGGTCTGCGCCGGCAGCCGGCCCCACAACAGAACCACCAGCGCCAGCCCAATGCCACATACTTTTGCCATTTGTCGAATGGTGGCCACGATGTGGGGCGGCGCCCCTGCGCCGCGGCTGGCCCCCTGGCCAGCCTCTTCCGGGCCTTTCGGTGAACCGGCCAAGCCGACCAGGGGGGTGGCATTGAGCGCCAGGCCCCGCTCGATCCTCCCGCCATCGATCATCGGCCTCATGGCGCCGCCGTCAGATCCATCTCGATTTGAGCGCCGGGATCCACCTCAAAAGCCCTTACTGCCTTGCCGGCCTGCTTCCACAACGGCTCGGCGCGCACTGCCTCTTCGTTCAGGTCCTTCCAGGCGCAGATACGGTATGGCCCCGGAATCACCTTCGGAAACACGAAGCGCCCGCTCTGATCCGCCTGCACCGAGCGGATTCCGCCCGGCCCGGCCAGCGCGACGCGATAGTGCGACCGCAGCGATGTTGGAGTCCGCCGAGCCGCCGCCAACCTCTTGACACAGCTTCCCTAATTTGGTAAATTACCAACATGGGCAGTAAGCCGCTGGCGAAGCAAGAGGCGCTTCGCCTACTGCATCATTGCCTGGAGGAAGGAATCGTCCGGCCCGGCAAGCATTTCCGGGAGGAGCTGGCCGGCGAAGACCTGGACATGGAAGATGCCGGCAAGGTCCTCCAGGGCGGGGCGATCTACGACGCCCCCGAGCACGACGTGAAAACGGGCGATTGGAAATACAAGGTCGAAGGCTACGAGCCGGGCGGCAAGTGGATCGTCATCGTGTTCACCTTCCACGCCTGGAATAACGCCTTTCTGATCACCACCTGGTCAGTCGAGGCGAGACGGAGGAGATCATGAGCGAAAAGTTGGCATGCAGCGCCTGCGGCGGGCCCACCCGGGTCGAGCGCGGGACGTATCACTTCCGAGAAGCCGGCTTGCCGAACGTGTACCTGCAGGGCCTCGAGCTGGTCCGCTGCCAGCGGTGTGAGAACGTCGATCCGCTGCTTCCCCGCCTGAACCACCTCATGCGGACGCTCGCCCTGGGGGTGATCCGCAAACCCTGCCGCTTGCGGGGAGAGGAACTGCGCTTCCTGCGCAAGCACATGGACATGACCGGAACCGAGCTGTGCCGGCTCCTGCACGTGGACCGTGCCACCCTATCCAAGTGGGAAAATAACGAGGATCCGGTCGGCATCCAGAGCGACCGCCTGATTCGCCTGCTCGCCCTCAGTCTGATTAAGGGACTGCGGGGTGAGGCGGCGGAGGTCCGCAAGCTGTTCCCCGAGATTCAGGATACCCGCAAGGCCTTGCGAATCGATGTGAACGCCGAGACTCTGGAATACGAGTACGTCTGATCGGTAGGGGACCCGCCTGTCCGCCCCACGGACAAGGGCAGGTGGGTGCGAAACAACCGCGTCACCGACACCTGCAAGTTCTCCATCGCCGCTCCCCACTGGTCGGTGATGCGGCCCGTGATCACGCCTCCTGCAACCGCCGTCGCGGCCAGCAGCACCGCTGCGAGAGTGCCCAGCGCCCAGGGTCGCTTGGTCACGCCCTCACCCCCTCAATGCGAGTCATCGATTGATCCCTCCGGTAAAAAACAGCCTTGCCGGGGCCGGCAAGCAGGGGGGCAAGATTCTATCGCGAACCAGCCAACCTGAGAGCAGCTTCGGACACTCCTTGCCGGCACACCGAATCGCGGTAAGCCGGAGCCAGGGGGAAATGGCCGGCTCGTATTCGCGTGATTCGCGTTCATTCGCGGCTTATACATCTTGCTGGTCTGCCGGTCTGAGGTGCAACCTCGCTAGATCTCGGTTTCGGCCTCGGCGGCTTCGGCCCCCTCCGGCCCGGCCAGCTGCCCCTCCCGGATGACGTCCCGCGCCCGCTCCGCCGCCCCGGCCAAGACCCGCACCTCCACCCGGCCAACCGGGATCTCGGGCACGTTGTCGCGCACTACCAGCGAATCGATGCCGCTCGATTCCAGCAGCGCCTGGATCGCCTGGGCCTCCATCTCCGCGGAGATGCCGTTGCCTTCAAATACTTTGACCAGCGGCTGGTCGGATTCTTTCATAACCGCCCCCCAACCAACGATTATTATCTCAGAGGAGACATGAGCACGCCGACGGCTCAGGATATTGTTGCGGAGGGGCGCAAAGTGCGGCGCCTGCAACTGATGATCGACCTGGTCATGAGCATCATCAGCCAGAGCCGGGCCATGCCGGTTGAGGAGGCCAGCCAGATGGTGGCCTCAACGCGGCGGGCGGCGCTCGAAATGTTTCCGGGCCAAGAACACACCTACGATCTGATCTATGGCGCTGATGCGGGAGAAGTATCGGCTCCAGTAGCGCCAGGCAGCGGCCCCAGGCGCTTGTAATACAAAGCTGAAGGTGTGGTACAATGGGCTATGCGAAGCGTGCAAGCGCGTCTGGATGAAGCCACGGAGCGCGAACTGGACCGGCTGGTGCGTCAGTTGGGATGGAGCTCCTCTCGCGTGGTCCGCGAGGCGATCCGGGTGCTGGCTGCCTCTCATCCCCGCCCGGGGCGCAAGCGGATCATGGGACTCGGGCAGTTCGACTCCGGGATTCCGGATCTCGGTTCCAACAAGGCGCACCTGGAAGGGTTTGGGCGGTGAGGCCGGTTCTGCTGGATACCGGCGTCATCGTGGGGTGGCTGGACCGAAGCGAACAATACCACCAGGATTGTGTTGCTGCCGTACAGGGTCTCGACGGCCAGCTCATCACCTGTGAGGCGGTGTTGGCGGAAAGCTGCTACCTCCTCCGTGCGGTCTCCGCGGCTCCGCAAGCCGTGTTGGACAACGTGGAGCGAGGGATCTTTCAAGTCCCCTTCCAGCTTTCACGCTCCGCCCCGGCGGTAAAGCGGGTTATGGCCAAGTACCGTGATCTCCGCATCGACTTTGCCGACGCCTGCCTGGTTTGTCTGGCTGAGGAGATGGGCACCGGCGAAATCCTCACGCTGGATCGCGGGTTTCAAGTCTTTCGTTGGGGCCGCCATAGCCCCTTCCGCTTGTTGGTGTCTCTCGACTGATTCGCCTGCGCCGGGCTGAGGCCTCGGAACAGGTTTCGGGGTGCCTGCGGGCCCACCTACCCCGCAGCTGCGGCACGGCGGCGGGGACGCTGGACCCCGCGCTCGGTCTCGACCGGCCGGCGCAGGAACTGCGGCAGGAAGTGCACCGGGGGGCGCGGTCCCGACACCTCGATCTGTAATGGCTCGGCGCGCCGGCGATACTCCCCAGCCTCCTGGCGGTCGATCAGGTGAGCCAGCTCCAGCACCGCCTCGCCGGCCCGATTCCACTGCACCTCGAACCAGCAGTCCAGGGGCCGGCAGGCCAAGGTAATCTCGGCCACCCGATCCGAGGCGCCTACGCCGGCCGGGATCGCCACCCGCAGGCCCATCTCGGCCTTGCCTTTCAGCCGATCCAACGCTTCGAGCAATTCACCCCGCCGGGAGGCCAGCAATTGGAGCAGCGCTTCCTCGCCGGAGAAGACGTCGCCGAACCGGACCGGCAACACCGTGGCGCGCTCCCAGGCCGTTCGCAGCACGGCGTTGTACTCCAGCATCAGGTCCGGCGTAAGGCGGGCGTTGTCCGGCAGGAGCCTGGTGGCAGCCACCAGATCGGCATGGCGAACCAGGCCCGGCGCCAACGGTTCCAGCTCCGGTTGCCGCCGGGCAATGAAGAAGCAGAAGAGCATGGAAAACGAGTCATGATAGCAGGGTGCGAGCCGGACGTGTGCGACATAAGAGTGGTGGCGTTGGCGCTCCCCAGCAATTGTCATCCCGAGCGCAATTGTCATGGGTGTGGCTACTTTAGGACGACGCATAACTGACAACTTTCGTCGATCTTTTCTGCTGTGGCCCCACCGGCCTTCTCACCACTCACCCTGCAGAACATCCTCTGCGTCTCGGCGTCTCTGCGGTTCATTGCAGCGCTACAAGGAACCGCCGAGGCGCGGAGACGCGGAGAAACCTGTCCGGTGCTCCCATCAGGCAGGCTGGGAAACCGTCGGCAAGTGCACCGGATCTCCACTGCGCGTCGCCACGGCCGCCGATCGGAGCCGCAGAAGGATCCACTGATGCAAACCCAGGGATATCTTCATATCCCCGCTCTAAAGTAGCCACACCCAATTGTCATCCCGAGCGCAATTGTCATCCCGAGCGCAATTGTCATCCCGAGCGCAATTGTCATCCCGAGCGTAGCGAGGGATCTGCTGTTGCGCCGGGGCTAAAGCAGATCCCTCGCTACGCTCGGGATGACAGAGGCGCCGGGCCTTGGCCCGACCCCGACAGGCAGGAATGCCTGTGTTACCGGCCACGCCCGAGCCCACGATCCACAACCCACAACCGGAGCGGCCACAGGCCGCTCCTGTGTTACTCGATCTCCAATGACCCCAGCAGCCCCTCGATGGCCCCGGCGCCGACCTCCACCGCCCCCAACTCCGCCCGCTCGTCGAAGGCCTGGAACAGCGCCATCTTGGCGGCGGCGTATTGCTCGGTAGCGGTCAGGTCCCGGCCATGGGCTTGCTGCCAGGTCTCGACGGCGGCGGTCTCCACCAGCACCGTCAGCGGGGACGCCGGCTGGCGGCCGGCGGTGACCTGGAAGACGTATTCGCTGCCGCGGGGGACCGCCCGATAGCCCTCGTAATAATACTGATATACGAAGCCGGTTTGGGCCGAGTAGGTCTTCTGGCGGCGTATGGGGGGCGCCCCCCGCAGGGCCAGGGGCGCCGGCCGGCGCCGGAACAGGCGCTCGAACATCACTGGCCGTGGTAGCGCTGCTCGCGAAAAGGATCGCCGTACATGTGGTAGCCGACCTGCTCCCAGTATCCGGCCCGCTCGCGGTCCAGGAAGTCGAGGCCGCGGGCCCACTTGGCGCTCTTCCAGGCGTAGAGGTGGGGCACCACCAGGCGCAGCGGCGCGCCGTGCTCCGCCGTCAGCGGTTCCGGCGCGTGCGCCCAGGCGAACAGCACGTCGTCCCTCATCAGGTCTTCGAGTGGAACGTTGGTGGTGTAGCCCGGGTCGGCATGCACCATCACGTGGCGCGCCTCCGGGCGCGGCTTTACCATCTCGGCAATCACCGGGAACGGCACCCCGGTCCACTGGTTGTCGAACTTGCTCCAGGTCGTCACGCAGTGGAAATCGGCCCGGACGGCCGCCTGGGGCAGCTTCCGAAACTCCTCCCAGCTCAGCCGCAGCGGGTTCTCGACCAGGCCCCAGACGCGGAAGTCCCACTGGGCGGCATCGAAGGCCGGGATGCCGCCCTCGTGCAGCACCGGCCACTTCAGCGTCAGGGACTGGCCCGGCGGCAGCCGGCCATCCTGCTCGTATTCTCGTTCCTTCTGCTTCCGCTCGTTATCGAAGAACATGCTTCGGCGCGACCCACCCTTGATTGGATGATCCTAGCATGGACAAGGTTTCCTCCGCCGCCTGTTACGCCTGTTACGATAGATGCGACGATGCGCCGGATGACGTGGCTGCTTGCGATGGCCCTGCCGGCAGCGACCGAAGAACCGCTGGTCCCGGGATTGCTCGCTTCCGTCGCCGACCGGCGGCACAGGGTCGAACTCCGGATGCCGGCGCCCCACTTCCACCTGGCGGCCGGCGAATCGCTCCATCCGTCGCTGGAGCCGGCCTTCGAGGTCGAGTATACCGGCCTGGTCTCGATTGTCCAGGCCGGCGACTACAGTTTTCAGCCCGGCGCGGCGGAACTGGCCATCGACGGCCGGCCGGTGGGGAGCAAGCCGGTTCGTCTGGTTGCCGGCCGGTATCCGATTCGCATTCGCTACCGGAGGACGAGTGCCGGCCCGGCGACGCTGCTGCTTTCGTGGAGCGGCCCGCAGTTCGCGCCGGAACCGATGCCCCGCTCGGTATTCCTGCACCCCAAGCGGGAGCCGGAGGCGGGAGAGCGCGGCCGGCTGCTGGTGGAAGAGTTGGGCTGCGTCAATTGCCACGCCAGCGGCTCGGCGTCGCTGGAGGGGCGGCAGGGGCCGGATCTGGCCGGCATCGGCGCCCGGGCCGAGGGGCGCTGGATTCACGCCTGGCTCGCGAATCCCAAGGCGTTCCGCCCGGGGGCGGTGATGCCGGCGCTCGCGGGAGAGCAAGAGCGCCGCGACGTCGCCACCTACCTGGCGAGCCTTCGGACTCCCGCCCCGGCGCCGCTGGGCCGAAAACCCTCCCGCAGCGACGTCGCCCGCGGCAACCAGCTCTACGGCGCCATCGGCTGCGCCTCCTGTCATCAGCAAGAGGATCTACGGCTGGATGGCCTGGGATCGAAGGCCGGGGTGGCGGCGCTGGCCGAGTACTTGAAAGACCCGGCCAAGTTCGATCCCGGCGGGAGGATGCCGTCGCTCGGCCTCAGCGACCAGGAGGCCCTGGAGATGGCGGCGTTTCTGGCCGACTCGCGGGATGCGGCCTTCGAGCGCCCCTTCGAGCCCGGAGATCCGGCGAGGGGCCGGCAGCTGGTCGAGTCGCGGGGATGCCTGAGCTGTCACGCGCTGGCTGCCCACCAGAACCGCCAGCAGGCGCCGCAGCTCGATCAGCTCTCGCCGGAGCGAAGCTGCCCGCACTACAGGCTAGAGGGCGAGCCGCGCGACGCCGTGGTTGCCTTCCTCAGCAGCCGCCAGCGGCATCCCGACGTCAGCCCGGCGCCCATCCACCAGCTGGCGCGGCGAGTCGGACAGCTTCGGTGCCTGGCGTGTCACGGAAGCGCCCAGGGGGCGCCGGACCTGCTGGAGGCCGGCGCCAAACTGCGCACCGTCTGGCTGGAGCAGGCGCTGACGGGTCCGGCGCGGGCCCGACCCTACCAGGATCTGAGAATGCCGCACTACGACCCGCGCCACGCCCGCTCGCTGGCGCCCGCCTTCGCCAAGGCCGCCGGCGTCGAGCCGGGCGACGGGGCCGGGGCGCCCTCCCTGGCCGAAGCCCACCGCAAGCGCGGCGCCGGCATGCTGGGCGCCGACGCCGCCCAGGGGGGCCTGGCCTGCGTCGGCTGCCACGACTGGGGCCGCCACCAGTCCCTCGGCGAGGAAGGGCCTCAACTCATCAATACCACTCAGCGGCTGCGCTACGACTGGTTCAGCCGCTGGATGTGGAACCCCGCCCGCATCCTCTCGGGCACCTCCATGCCGGCCTATTTCTCCAGCCTCGACCGCCGCCGGGGCCAGGATTCCATCGACAGCCTGTGGGCGGCGCTGGCGGCCGGTGAGCGGCTGCCCCTGCCGGCCGGCCTCGAGATCCGGCAGGCGGAAGCCGGCAGCGAGGCCCGGCCCCTCCCGGAGCGCGAGGCCATGGTCATCCGGTGGGACATGCCCGAGGCCACCCCCGCGGCCATCGCGGTCGGCCTCCCCGGCGGCGTCTCCTATTGCTTCGACGCCGGCGAATCCCGGCTGCGCTACGCCTGGAAGGGCGGTTTTGTGGATATGAGCGAGACCCTCAATCGCAAAACCGACGCCAGCCGCCTGACCCCCACGGCCAGGATCCTCGGCGAGATCTTCTTCCGCTCGGAGGGCTTCCCCTGGCGGATCGGCGAGCCGGAGCGGGTGCCGCGGCCGCGGTTCCGCGGCTATCGCATTGTCGCCGGGCATCCGGAGTTTCATTATCAGCTGGACGGCATCGACGTCTGGGAGCGCATCGTCGCCACCCCCGCCAAGGACGGCATCCTTCGCCAGTTGCGGCTCAGCAGCGTCGACGGCCCCATGTGGTTCCTCGACGGAGGCCGGCGCCAGGTTCCGCGAGGGACCGAGGTGCGGCTGGAGGTAACTCACCGATGAAGCGCCTGGCCGCCTTCTCGCTCCTCCTGGCGCTGGCGGCGTGGGCCCAGGCGCCTGCCGACTGCTACCGGGTCGAAACGATACCCACGCCCCGGGGCATCGCTCCGGAGGTCGGCGCCGTCGCCTTCACCGCCGAAGGGGAGCTGGCCGCCAGCTTCCGCCGCGGCTACATCTATTTGATGAATCCCGCCACCCAGCGCTGGCGCAAGTTCGCCTCCGGGCTTCAGACGCCTTTGGGCATCTGGCCGGGCCGGAAGGGGGAGCTGTTCGTGGCCCAACTGCCGGAGCTGACCCGGGTGGCCGACACCGACGGCGACGGCGTCGCCGACCTCTACGAAACCGTCTCGGACGGCTGGGGCATGTCCGGCAACTACCATGAGTTCCTCTACGGGCCGGTGCGGGACGCCGCCGGCAACTTCTATATCTCGCTGGGGTCCGCTTCCAACGGCGCCAACCCCCGGCCCCCGGTGCGGGGGGAGCTGACCCGCCGCGGGCGCGTCGCGGAAACCCGCCGGCCGGGACTGGTCAACTCCGTGGGGCACTACTCGCCGGTGCTCTATCGCGGCTGCGTCGTGAAGATCAGTCCCGCCGGGCTTCTGTCGCTCGTCGCCTGCGGCTTCCGGCAACCCAACGGCCTGGTGCTCAACGCCGACGGTGAGCTGTTTGCCACCGACAACCAGGGAGATTGGGTCGGGACTTCCCCGCTCCATCACGTTACCCAGGGGGCCTTCCACGGCCACCCTTCTTCGCTCAACTGGGATCCCGCCTTCGAAGGACGCGACCCGGTGGAAGCCACCGTCGAGGAGCTGGCCCGGCGCCGCAAAATGCCCGCCATCCAGTTTCCCCAAAACGACTTGGCCGGCTCGGTCTCACAACCCTTGTTCGATTCGACCGGCGGAAAGTTCGGTCCCTACGCCGGCCAGCTCTTCGTCGCCGAGTGGACCTACCCCCGCATCCTGCGCGTCGACCTGGAGAAGGTCGGCGGGGTGTGGCAGGGGGCCAGCTTCCTGTTCGTCGACGGCAGCGGTCTGCGAACGGGAAACAACCGCATGGCCTTCTCGCCCCAGGGCAACAGCCTCTACGTGGCCCAGACTTCGCGCATCTGGGGCTCCGGCGAGGGCTTGCAGCGCATCGTTTGGACCGGCAAGACTCCCATGGACATCCTCACCATGCGCCTGACCCGGACGGGCTTCGAGCTGGCCTTCACCAAGCCCGTGGACCGGCGGGCGGGGGCCGATCCGGCGAACTGGTCATTCAGCCACTACTACTATCTATATCACTCCCAGTATGGCTCGCCCAAGACCGACGTCACGCCGGCCCCCGTCACCTCGGCCACGGTCTCTGCCGATGGCCGCCGGGTGTCGCTGGCGCTCGAGGGGCTGGTGGAGGGCCGCGTCTACGAGCTGCGTCCCGGCCGAATTCGCTCCGCCGAAGGAGAGCCGCTGGCGACCCGCATCGCCGCCTACACGTTGAACAAGCGGTAACGCGTGGAGCGGCCTGCGGCCGCTCCGGTTGTGGGTTGTGGATCGTGGGCTCCGGCGCGGCGGCGGTAGGACAGGCATTCCTGCCTGTCGGGGCAGCCGTTCCCGACCCGGCCTCCCTACGCGGCAGCGTTGGTGACCACGGACGCTATCCGGTTGAAGATGGTGCTGAAGGCCGGCGTGAAGTTGGGCATTCCAGCGGCGGTGGCGGTGGCGATCAGCCCCACCAGCAAAGCGTACTCAATCAAGTCCTGGCCCCGCTCATCGCTGGCCAGCCGTTCGAGTGTCAGATAAAGTTTTGTCACAGGCTTACGATAGCCCAGGATGAACGCCGCCGGAAGGCGTTCAAAAGTGGGGTTTTTGCGGGGTACTGGGGTTCGGTCCCGCGTGCCTCCCGTAGTACCGGAGTAAGCCCGCCAATGGGACTATGAGAGCTAGAGACGGGTTCAGCCTCGAAATCCGCTCCCTTCCGGTCGCGGCTCTGTTACGAATGTGCGTAATTGCAGATGGGTACCGAGCCGCGACCGGAGGGAGCGGTCACCCGGGCCGGGCTTCCCCAAAAAGGTTAGCACCTGCCAGAGACACCAGGCGGGTGGCGAGTCAAGGTTTCGGGCTACCTGTCATCCTGAGCGTAGCGAGGGATCTGGCTGGTGGTTCGTGTTGTGCCGCGCGGCTGGAGGCAACCAGATCCCTCGCTGCGCTCGGGATGACACAGGGCGGTCTGAGGCGCGTCGCGCTAGACGGTAGGCGTGATTGGGCGGAAGCTGGAGCGCTATCAGATCGTGTCGAAGCTGGGCGCCGGCGGCATGGGCGAGGTCTACCGGGCGCGCGACGAGTCTCTGGAGCGCGATGTGGCTCCGAAGGTTCTGCCTCCGTCGGCGCTGGCCGATGACATCGCCCGGGTGCGCTTCCGCAAAGAAGCTCTGGCGCTGTCGCAGTTGAACCATCCCAACATCTGCACCATCTACGAGGTCGGCGAGGCCGAGGGGCAGAGCTACATCGCCATGGAGTACGTCGAGGGCCGGCCGCTGGGTGCGCTGGTTCCCTCCGACGGCTTGCCCCACGACACCGTGATCCGTTACGCGACACAGATCGCTGACGCGCTGGCGCACGCCCACCAGCGGGGGATCGCGCACCGGGACATGAAGAGCTCCGCCAGCGCGATGCAGCGGCCAAGCTCCGGAGCGCCGGCGAGAAAAGAGCCTTTGGTCACTTCCACCACACGGCGCACGCCATCGCTTCGGCTTACGCGTTGATGAACAAGGCCGAGGACGCCGTCAAATGGCTCGATATCGCCGCCGGCGAGGGGTTCCCCAACTATCCGATGTTCGCCAACGATCCGAACCTGGCTTCGCTGCGGCGGAATCCCGGGTTCGTGGCCCTGATGGAACGCCTGAAGCAGCAGTGGGAGCGGTATCGGGCGACGCTGTGACGCGCGGCCCATGGGCCGGCGACTACTGGCGCGCCTACCGGCGGACCTTCACGATCGGAGAGCCTACTCAATGGTAGGTTCCGCTCCTCCGCCCATACCAGTTGTCCTCTATATCCGGCGCCAGATCGGCGCGCGGAAGTTGATCCTGAGCTGCGCATCCAGCACGACACGATAGTCGCCTGTCATTCGTCTTCGCCGCCTTCGGGTATGCCGGTCCGATCGTACAACCCTGATTCAAAGGCCTCCTTTGCGATGCGATCAAGTGCCGCTTTGCGGTCTGTGTCGCGGCGCTTCTGATAGGCGACCAGGGCTTTGAGGTAGATGCGCCGATGGCTGCCGACCTTGTGATACGCCAGTTCTCCAGCTTCCAGCAACTTGATGAGATGAGGCCGGGAAACGCCGAGTAGGTCGGCGGCCCGCTGGGTCGTCAATTGTTGGTTCTCAGGGATCAGGACAATCGCCCTGCCCAGTTGCATGTTGTGCGCGATGTCCTTTAGCAGGCGGTAAACCGCATTCGGAAGTTCAAGCCGCTCCCCATCTGCCCCAACGAGCGCAGGCGTTCCGAGTTGCAGCATCCGATTCAGTTCTCGGATCTGACCTTCCTCGAACTCGGGCGGTGCGACAGGTTCATGCAGCATGATCGCTGACCTCCAACGCAACTGTGTCATACAACCGCAATAGACGCAACACAAACGAATCAATCGAATCTGCGCCCCAAATCGGCGCCCTCTAAATTCAACACGGATCTTGAGCAGATATGTTTGTCGCATGGCTCGCCGGGGTGAAGCAGCAGTGGGAGCGGTATCGGGCGACGCTCTGACGCGGCCAGCGCGGAGTCCGTGTTTTCGTGTACACTGAGTTCGTGTTAAAGAACATCACGATTACCGTTCCCGTGAACGTCGCCCTATGGGCGCGCAAGAAGGCGGCCGAGGAAAACACTTCGGTGTCCCGGCTGGTCAGCCGGATGCTGGAGGACAAGATGCGGCAAACCGACGAGTATTGCCGCGCCTACCGGCGGGTGAAAAGAATCAGCCTTCCCGGAATCGACGACGCCCATCGCTTGAGCCGGGAAGAGGCGCATGAACGACGACGATAGCCTTTTCGTCGACACCAACATTCTTCTCTACTCGGTCGATTCCGGGTCGCCGAAGAAGCGGGAACAGGCTTGGAACTGGCTGACGTTATTCTGGGAGCAGCGGACCGGCCGTTTGAGTTGGCAGGTGCTGCACGAGTTCTATGCCAACGCGGAGCGTAGACTGCGGCTCGACCGGCGCGAGGCTCGCGCGATTGTCGAAGGCTACCTGCGATGGAGTCGAGTAGAGATGAGCTTCGGGCTGGTTCAGCGGGCGTGGCACTGGATGGACCAGGCCCAGCTTGCCTACTGGGACGGGCTGATCCTGGCCGCTGCCGAGCAGTCCGGGTGCGCCTGGCTGCTCAGCGAGGACTTCCAGCCGGGCCGGCGCTATGGGTCGGTCACCGTGATCAACCCGCTCCTCAAGCGGCCTGAGGAGTTCGGACTGAAACCGGCCCGCCGCCACTGACCCCCTTGGCCGAACCCCAACCCTCTATAATGAAGCCATGGCGAGGAATAGGGGCGGCGCCGTCCTTTGGATGGCGGTGGGGATCACGCTGCTGGCGTTATTGCCCCTGCTGGCAGTGTTGCAGTACCGCTGGATCGGCCAAGTCAGCCAGGCGGAGCGCGAACGGATGCAGGGCAGCCTGCGTACCGCTACTACCCTGTTCGCCCAGGAGTTCAACTGGGAACTGGTCCGGACATGCGTGGCCTTCCAGATGGACTTCGCCACCCTGCGCGAGCGGGACTGGCAGCGCTACGCCGAGCGCTGGGAATACTGGCTGCGCACGGCCTCCTACCCAGGCCTGGTGAGCAACCTCTACTTTGCCGAGGTCGTCAAGGGCGACCAGGTACGGTTTCTGCGGCTGAATCCCGCCTCGGTGGGGTTCCAGCCGGCGGGCTGGCCGGCGGGCTACCAGCCGCTCGAACGCCGCATCGCGGCCCTGGCGCGCGGGGACCCCTCGGAGGCCGGCCCCGGCATGCGGCCCTTCCGCTGGACGATTGCCGAGGAGATCCCGGCCGTGGTGCTACCCATTTTCGAGCCGCCGCAGCGGGGCCCGCTCCGACGCCCGGAGTTCGGCCCTCCTCAACCGCCTGCCGAGATCGGACCGCCTCAGCGCCCCCCCTTAATCGGCTGCTCCATAGTGGAGCTGAACCTGGCGTTTCTCCAAAGCACTCTGCTCCCGGAGCTGGCCCGCAAGCACTTCGCCACCCAGGGCGTTTTCTCCTACCAGGTGGCTATCGTCAGCCGCAGCGATCCAAGCAAGTTCGTATACCGCTCGGAGCCGAAGCTCGCGGAGAACCTGCTGGCATCGCCGGACTCGACGGTCAACATCCTGCGGCTAAACCCGGACGATTTCTTCCGCATGTCGCTGGAACTGGCCGGCGCCGGCGGCGCCCCGCCGGGAGTGGCGCCGGCGACCGGAGTGGGGCGCCCGCCGGCGGAAGGCCTTCCAGGCCCGGGCCCCGGTTTGGGCTTCCTGGCCAAGCGCCCGCCCCGCGAGACCGGGCATTGGCAAGTGGCGGTGAAGCACCGCAGCGGATCGCTGGAGAACGCGGTGGCCGAAGTTAGGCGGCGAAACCTGGCCGTAAGCTTCGGCGTGCTGATGCTGCTGGGCCTGGGGGTCGCGATGATGGTGGTCTCCACGCGCCGGGCGCAGCGGCTGGCGAAGCTCCAGATGGAGTTCGTCACCGGCGTCTCGCACGAGCTGCGCACGCCGCTGGCGGTGATTTGCTCGGCGGCCGACAACCTGGCCGACGGCGTGGTCGCCCCCGGGGAGCCGCAGCGCCAGTACGGCGCGCTGATTCGCAACGAGGGCCGCCGCCTCACCGGCATGATCGACCAGATCCTGGGCTTTGCGACCGCCGGCCGAAAGAAATATGACCTGCGCCCTTTGGATGTCGCGGGCCTCATCGACAGCGCCCTGGCCTCCTCGGGGCCGGCCATCCAGGAAGCCGGCGTCGAGGTGACCCGCGAGATCCCGCCGCATCTGCCCCCGGTGGTGGCCGACGCGGCGTCGGTCGCCAATTGTCTCCAGAACCTGTTGAGCAACGCCCTGAAGTACGGCCTGAAGTACGACAAGGAAACCGGCTGGGTCGGCATTCGCGCCGTGACCGCGGCGGGAGGCGGCGAGGTTCAGATCTCGGTGGAGGACCGCGGTCCCGGCATCGATCCCCAGGAGTTGCCACACATCTTCGAGCCCTTCTATCGCGGCGCCCGCGCCGTCGCCGCCCAGATCCATGGAACCGGCTTGGGACTCAGCCTGGTCCAACGGATCATGGAGGCCCAGGGCGGCCGCGTGAGCGTCAGGAGCCGGCCCGGGGAGGGCAGCGCCTTCACCCTGCACTTGCCGGCGGCCAATGGCCTCTCGGCCGGCGCATGAGCCGCAGAATCCTGCTCGTGGAGGACGAACCGGGGTTGGTCTTGACCCTCAGCGACCGGCTGCGGCGCGAAGGCTATACGGTCGAGGCGGCCGGGGATGGCGACGCCGGCCTGCGGCGCGCCTCCGCCGAAGCCTTCGACGTGATCCTTCTCGATGTCATGCTGCCTGGCAGGAGCGGCTTCGATGTCTGCCGCGATCTGCGCCAGCAGGGCGTCGGAACCCCCATCCTGATGCTCACCGCCCGCGGCCAGACCGTCGACAAAGTCGTGGGGCTAAAGTTGGGCGCCGACGACTACCTCACTAAGCCTTTCGAGATGATGGAGCTGCTGGCCCGCGTGGAGGCCTTGCTGCGGCGCGCCCCGGCTGCCGCGGCCCCCTCTACGGCGCACCAGTTCGGCTCGGTGCAGGTCGACTTCCGCAGCGCCGAGGTCTCCCGCGCCGGCAAGCCCGTGACCCTATCGGCCCGGGAGTTCCAGCTGCTCCGCTATTTCATCGAGCACCGCGGCGCCACCGTCAGCCGCGAGGAGCTGCTCAACGAGGTGTGGGGCTACGAAACCACGCCTTCTACACGCACCGTCGACGTGCACGTCGCCTGGCTCCGCCAGAAGCTGGAAGACAACCCCAAGTACCCCCAGTGGATCCTGACAGTACACGGCCTGGGCTACAAGTTCTCGGGGTAGTGGGACAGGCAGGAATGCCTGTCCCACTTCTTTACATCCTTAACAAACATTTTTCCACGTCTTTACCTCGCCCCGCTGCCGTCTGCCCGTATCCTGGAGGTGCATGGCATCGCTGGCGATTGCCCAACGGGACGCGGAGCTGATGCTGCGGGCGCAGGCCGGCGACGACGCCGGCTTCTCGCGGCTGGTGGAGCACTACCGCGGGCCGCTGGTTTGCTTCCTCTACCGGATGGTGCTGAACCAGGCGGTGGCCGAGGAGCTCGCCCAGGACGTGTTCCTGCGCGTCTACCGGGCGCGCGGCCGCTACCAGGTGACGGCGAAGTTCTCCACCTGGCTGTACCGCATCGCCACCAACCGGGCGCTGAACTGGCGGCGCGACATGCGCAAGGAGCGGGGCCACGAAAGCCTCGACGAGACGCGGCCGGACCGGACGCGGCGTGAGATTCCCGACCGGCGGCTGACCGTCGAGCAAGCCCTGCTGCGCCGCGACGCGGTCGAGCAGATCCGCCGGGCGATCGCGGCCCTGCCCGGCAAGCAGCGGGCGGCCCTGCTGCTGCACAAGTACCAGGAACTGGAGTACACCCAGATCGCCCGGGCGCTCGAATGCTCGGAGTCGGCCGTGAAGTCGCTGCTGTTCCGGGCTTACGAGCACCTGCGCGCCAGCCTGGAGATTTCTGCTCTTCCTTGTTAAGCTCCCGTAAAGGATTCTTTACTCCGATTTTACCCGGCCCACTGCGACTCCTCTGCCGGGGCGGTGTTCGTTGGAGTGGGAGGTATCACGTCATGAAGTTGCTGGCAGTTGTGATGGTATCAACAGGATTGATGTGGGCCCAGGGCCCCGGCCCCGGACCCGGACCCGCCGGCCCGCGGCCGCCCCGGTCGCAGCCCCTCGAGTATCTCACCCTGGTGTTGAACCTGACCGACGCTCAGAAGGAGCAGGCCAGAAGCACCTTCGACGCCGCCGCCGAGACCAGCCGCCCCCTGATGGAGCAACTGGGCCCGGCCCGCCAGGCCTTGCACAACGCTCCCAAGGAGAGCAGGACCGACTCGCAGATCGACGCCCTGGCGGCCACCGTGGGCAGCCTCGAAGGCCAGCTGGCCGCCATCCAAACCAAGGCCCAGGTCCGGTTCTACAACCTGCTCACCACCGAGCAGCGCGACCGGCTCGATAAGCTCGCGGCTGTAGGCGGCGGCCCGATGGGTGGTCCCGGCGCCGGGCCAGCCGGCCCGCCCATGGGCAACCCCCGCCTCTCCCCGATGCGGGGCCGGCGCCCGTAGCGGGACTGTCGTCCCCGAGCGGGACTGTCATCCCCGAGCGGGACTGTCATCCCCGAGCGCAGCGAGGGATCTGCTGGTGGTTCCGCGGTGGCGCAAGTGGGACGCTTGAGCAGATCCCTCGCTGTCGCTCGGGATGACATCGACCGGCTGCGTAGCAACGCTCGCTCACGCTCGCGGCACCGGACAAAAGGTTTCTCTGCGTCTCCGCGTCTCGGCGGTTGCTTGTAGCGCTGCAATGAACCGCAGAGACTCGCAGAGGTTTTCAACGCCAAGTTTCCCTTTGTTTTCAGCTACTTGCTAACAAGATCCGGGGTCGTATTCCCATTGGGCTGCTCTTGTGTTATACTCGCCCCCATGTTGCGTCCCGTCGCCGTGCTGGCGATGTCTGCGGTTTGCGCCCTGATACCGGCTCAGGCTGCCAGGGAGGCCTCCCTGCGGGCCGACCCAGAGCTGCAACAATCCCTCGAACAAGCCGTCACGGTTCTGTCGCTCGACCCGGCTTTGCAGCAGCGGCGGTTGGCGGTTTCGCTGGTCGACATTACCGACCCGGGCCATCCCCGCTACGCCGGCCTGAACGACTGCGAGATGATGTACGCCGCCAGCCTCCCCAAGATCGGAGTTCTGGTGGCCGGGTTCGAGCGCATCCGGGCGGGCCTGATGGAATACAGCCCGGCGGTGCGCGACATGTTCGTCCGGATGGTGCGCTTCTCGAGCAACGTGGACGCCTCGCGCCTCATCCAGCGCATCGGCTTCGGTTACATCGCCCAAGTGCTCACCAGCCCCAAGTACCTGTTCTATGATCCCCAGCGCAACGGCGGGCTATGGGTCGGAAAGGCTTACGGCGGCCCCAACGACCACTGGCAGCGCGACCCGCTCCACAACATCTCCCACGGAGCCACCAGCCTCCAGGTGGCGCGGTTTTTCCTGATGCTCGAGCAGGGGCGGCTCGTCAACCGCGCCTACAGCGCCGAGATCAAGGAGATCCTCTCCAAGCCCGGGATCCACCACAAGTTCGTCAAGGGGCTGGAGCTGAAGCCGGACCACGAGATCTACCGCAAATCCGGCACCTGGTACGACTGGCACTCCGACGCGGCCCTGGTCGAGCACGCCGGCAAGAAATACATCGCCGTCGCCCTGATGAAAGACGCTCGCGGCGGCGAGATCCTGCCCCGGCTGATCCAGAAGATGGACAGCCTGGTCTGCGGCGACTAGCCCCGCGTCCGGGGTCGCCGAGGGATCTTGCCACAAGAGGCACAGAGGCACCGAGAAGAACTCGCTTGCAGCGCCTCGTTAGGCCCAGCCCGTGACTTCGCAGCGGCTCAACTTTGGACAAATGACCGCCGTGGCCCCCCTACCCCCAAGGGCCGGAGTCGCGCAATGCGACCCGCCGGGGGCATTATAGTGAGGACCTCGCATTCCTTCGGAGTGGCGAAATCGAAGAAGGCAACAAACGGTAGCGCCAGCCGGCCGCAAACTCCGCGCGGTCGGTTCTGTTTCCGGTTATCCCGATAAACTGGGTCGGCTGCGTCCGTTGTTTGATGCTAGTAGGAAGCGGAAGTGGAGTGGCCATCCCTTAGACCTCTGACCAAACCGACGGCAAGCGCTCTCACGTGTCACGGCCGGGCGACCAATGTCTCTGCCGCTTGAGCGCGACTCTACCAGAATCCACCCGATCCGCCGATCACACAATGTTCAGACTAATGCCGCCCTGCAAAGCGAGCTTTTTGGATCACCGTCGGGACCCACGGCGGCGCGGTCCCGCCGAGCTTGACGGCGATGCTATCATAGAGACAAGGCGGTGCTGCAAACCACGACCTTTCAGGACTTGACAAACTCCCCGGAAAGAGTACAGCAGCAGTAAGTCCTTTGCAATCAATTAGTTGAAGCGCGACAGGAGACTTGCAGGCAAGCGCTTGCGAAGGGAAAAAGAACCCTCTTTGCAACAAAGCCCGTCACGTGGAGGGTAGAGTCTCGGTTTGCGAACGGGAGACCCACATGGCGGTGCCTGCATCACAGCCAATGCCAAATGAAACTCTTGGCTTTATTCTTACCGGCCTGCGTGAGTACGACCGACGCCCTCCACGCCGGCAAGGACGTCTATCTCCAAAAGCCCATGACCTATACCATCGAGGAGGCCCGCGACATCGCCGCCCTGGTCGAGAAGACGAAACGGGTCTTGCAGGTCGGCAGCCAGCACACCTCCGACCTGCGCTACCACCGCGCCAAAGAGGTCATCGGGAAGGGCTGGATCGGCGCGCCGCTGTGGGTGCAGGGCGCCTACTCCCGCAATTCCATCCACGGGGAGTGGAAGGTGATCAGACACCGACGTTCAGCTCGACACACGTCAAAGAGAACCTGATCGGCGGCTCCTTGCAGGTCCTGCTGGCGAACTGTTTCGACCTACGTGACCCGCCGTCCGGAGAATCCACTGGCACCGAGAGCCGAAGTTCTCGTCCAGTTTGAATCTCATCCGGCCTTTTCGATGGGGATCTCGACGTACCTTTCCCGTGCCATCTCCGCCCCATAGGCGATGGCGGCCAGGATGTCACATACTCGGTGACAAGCTCCTCCATGGTCATGCCGCTGGCGAGAAAATCCAGGATTAAAGACACCCACAGACGTGTCCCGCGGATACAGGGCTTCCCGAAGCAAACGTTCGGGTCGATGGAGATGCGCTGGAGTAATGGGTTCATCCGTTCCCTCTCCCCAGACTAAGTATAGCCTTCCTCTGGGGCCGGCATGGGGGGTCGCGTCACCACCCAGCCCGCCCCAGCCGCCAGCACCGCCGCCACGCTCACCGCCGCCATCGGGATGGCAAAGCTGCCGGTGCGCTGGGTGACCCGGCCGACCCCCCACATGGCCAGGGCCCCGGCCAGCGACCCGCTGCCCCCCAACAGCCCCGCGGCCGTCGAGACGTGCTCCGTCGAGACCTCCTGGGCCATGGTCAGGTAAACCGGAATCCACACCCCGATGGCGAAGTTCACGACCATCAAGGCCGAGAGCGCCGCTGGAAAACCAGGCAGGAACGGGACCACCGCTGATACCAGCATCAGCGCCGAGGCCGCCAGAAACACCACCCGTCTGGCCCTGCGGATCGCCAGACCTCGGCGGGCCAGCCACAGGGCCGCCGCGCCGCTCGCCAGGTATCCCAAATCAAGACCTACATAGATGGCTGTCAGGGCCCAGACCAGCTTCTGGCCGGCCTCGAAACCCCGATGCTGGACGAAGTAGGTCGGCAGCCAGTTCAGCTCGAAATACAGGCAGGGGTTGACCAGGAGGGTCACGCCGAACACCCGCCAGAACTGGGGCAGCAGGACCACGCGATAGCCCGAGGGCCTCTGCCGCCCGGCCGCGGGCCTCCACGCCGGGGCCAGCCGGGCCGCCCGCGTGAAGAAGATCCAGGCGGCGAACCACACCGCCCCCAGCGCGCCCACGGCCACAAACGCCCACCGCCAGCCGAACAGCGCCGCCACGCCCCCGATGATCGTCGGAGCGATCACCGCGCCTACGCTGGTGCCGCTGGTGAAAATGCCGTTGCCGAGCTGCCGGTCCCGCGGCTCCAGCACCCCTGAGATCACCCGCAACGCCGCCGGCCAGTTGACGGACTCGGTGATACCTAAGAGCAGCCGGAAACCCACCAGCCCCCGGAAGCTGCCGGCCAGGCCGGTGGCGGCGCAGGAAGCCGACCAGGCCAGCACCCCCAGGCCGTAGGTCCAGCGCAGGTTGGCGCGGTCGAGCAGCGCCCCGATGCCGAACTGCGAGAAGGTGTAAGAGTAGTAGAAAACCGAGAACAGCCATCCCAGGGCCTCGTTGTCGAGGTCCATCTCCTTCTGGATCACCGGCGCCAGGATCCCCAGGGTCTGGCGGTCGAGGTAGTTCAGGGTGGTGGCGGCCAGCAGCAGCAGCGGGATGCCCCACTTGGTGAGCAGCGCCGGCATTCCAGGTCAGGGCCGAGCCGGCAGGTAACGGTCGCGCAGGGCGATGAACTCGAACACCCGCCGGTGATAGGGGCTGAACTCCGGATCGGGGATTCCGTGGGGCGGAACCGCGGGGGTGCCATAGCCGGTCTGGATCATATCGTGGTGATAGGTGAGGTAGGCGCCTAGCTGCCATACCTGCCAGATCTGGAGGATGTGGTCGAACGGATCGGTGGCCTCGCGGGGGCCGCCGAAGTTGGGGGTGCCGTTGCGGGCCGGCTCGTCGTCGACCACCGGCTTGCGGTAGCGCTTCAGCAGGTACTCCAGCTCGCGCGGCCCGATCTCCCAATGCCGGCCGGCGTTCTGTCGCGAGGTGTGCGGCGTCAGGTAGTCGTAGGCCTCGTTCTGGTCGCGGTCCCCCAACACCCCGCTGCCCCCCGGCGAACTCGATACCAGCCGGAGCGGATCGATGGACTTGATGGTCTTGAAGTGATCCAGCGGCCGCTCCGAGAATTCGTTCCAGATCTGAAAGGTGAGATTACGGTGCGGCATCAACTGGCGGGTCAGAGCCGCCACGGCGCGGTCGGCCTCCGGCACGCCCAGCCGCACGTTGGCGCGCCAGCTCTCCTGGGCGAACAGCACGAGCTCGACGACCATGCCCTGGGCGGCGGAGTCGGCGACGATCTGCTGGAAGCGGGCGAGGTGCGGCTCGCGGAGCTTGCCGTCGGGGAAGTAGAAGGTGCAAGTGGGGCAGACGTCGGCGTAGCCGCGGCCACTGTCCCACTGGGCCCAGATGCGCAGCACGTTGATGCCGTAGCGGCGGAACTTCCCGAGCCACTGCCGCCGCTCGGCGGCGCTCTGGTTGAACGCCGTGTTGTAGACGGCGTTGAAGAAGCTGAGACCGGTGTAGGGAAACGGCTTACCGTCCAGCAGAAAAGACGTGCCGGAGACGGTGATCTCGCTCTTGGGTTGTGCTGTCGCCAGCGCGCCCAGCGCCAGCGCCAGCAGGGCCCTTCTCACGAGGTTTCGCGGAACAGCAGCGGGGTCAGCTCCGACAGGTACAGCCGCCAGTTGGGCCACACGTGGCCGCCGCCCGACTCCCGGAAGGTATGCTTGATGCCGCGCTTGGTGAGGGCCTCCGAAAGGGCCTTGGCGCCCTGGTAGACGAAGTCCGTCGTGCCGCAGCCGATCCAGAACAGCCGCAGCTGCTTGTTGACGGCCTCCGGCTTCGCCAGCACGCCCCCGAAGCGCTGCTCGAACTCCTCGCCGGCCCCGGGGCCGAAGCCGGCGCCGGCGCTGAACACCCCGATGTGGCTGAACTTGTCGAGGTTGGCCAGTCCAACGTTGAGCGACTGGGCGCCTCCCATCGAGAGGCCGGCGACGGCCCGGTGCTCGCGGGCCGTCGAGACCCGGTAGGCCTGCTCGATGAATGGGATCACGCTGCCGATCAGATCCTCGCCGAACACGGAGGTGTTGCGGCCGCGCGCCGCCGGGTCGGTGGCGAAGGGGTCGACGGCGTGGCCATAGGGCATTACCACGATCATCGGTCTCACCTTGCCCTGGGCCAGCAGGTTGTCGAGGATCCAGCCGGCGCGGCCGAGCTTGCTCCACTCTCCATCGGTGTCACCGTTGCCGTGCAGCAGGTAGAGCACCGGGTAGCGCGCGCCGCGGGCCGGATCGTAGCCCGGCGGCGTGTAGACGTGCAGCCGCCGCAGCCCCCCGACGGCCTTGGAGGGGTAGTGGTGCACGTGGATCGTGCCGTGCGCTACGTTGCCGAGAGCGTGAAAGGCGGCCTCCGGGCCCGGCACATCCACCAGGCTCGTCGATCCCCGCGCCCCAAGCTTCAGCAGCGGGTTGCGGGGGTCGACGATCGAGACACCGTCCAGCAGGAAGCTATAAGAATAAAGGTCAGGCTTGAGGGGGCCGAGGGTGACGCTCCAGACGCCCCGCTCGTCGCGGGCCATCTTCTCGCGCGTCTGGCCCTCCATCCATTCGCCGCGCAACAGCACTTCGGAGGTCTTCGGGGCGTAGAGGCGGAAGGTCACCCGGTGGTCGGCGTGAACCTCTGGCGACGTCAAGGTGTCGTTGGGGGTGGCCGGCGCCTTGCGGGCCGGGCCAGGCTGGGCCGTCAGCGGCAAGGCCGCCAGAAGCCACACGGCAGCGAGCAGAAAGTGCGGTTGGGGTTGCATGGGGTCTAGTATAGCCCAGGCCCCGCCGGGAGCCAAAAGCAAGTCAAAAGGCAAAAGGCAAAAGTCAAAAGTCAAAAGGGTGCGCGACAGAGAGTGCCGGGAGCCGGCTGCCGGCGGCTGGGGCGGTCCCGCGCGACAGACGCTACGCTCGGGATGACATGACACAGGCGCCGGCTCCGCCGCAGGCGTGAGAAATCGGTGGCGACTCTGGGCCGTGGGGGCCCCCCACTTTTGCCTTTTGCCTTTTGACTTTTGACTTGCTTCTAGCGGTATCCTGCATCCATGAGAGTAACCCCGCTGACACTGCTGCTGGCCGGCCTCGCAGCCGCCCAGCCCTACCTGCCCGTTCCGGCCAACTTGAAGGTCGAGGGTATCCCGCCGCTGCCGCTGTCGGTATTGGAACGCGCCGCCCGCTACAACGAGAGCCGCTCCGCCAGCTTGCAGGACTGGCACCCGGTGCGCCGCGAGATCCTCATCACCACCCGCTTCGGCGAGGCCGCCCAGGTGCACCGCGTCGCCGCCCCCGGCGCCGCCCGCACCCAGCTCACCTTCTACAACGACCCGGTGGCCGCCGCCAGCTACCAACCCAAGACCGGCGAGGGCTTTGTCTTCTCCAAGGACGTCGGGGGCGGGGAGTTCTACCAGCTGCATTCCTACGACACGCGGACCGGTGACGCCACCCTGCTGACCGACGGGCGCTCCCGCAACGGCAGCCCGCAGTGGTCCGGCGACGGCCGCCGGCTGGCCTACTACTCCACCCGCCGCAACGGCCGGGACACCGACCTCTACGTGGTCGAGGCCCCTGACCCCAAGACCACCCGCCGGCTCCTGGAGGTTTCCGGCGGCGGCTGGGCGCCGCTGGAGTGGTCCCCCGACGATCGCAAGATTCTCATGATGGAGTACATCTCCATTCACCAGAGCGCCCTGCACCTGGTGGAGGCCTCCAGCGGCGCCGTGGAGCTGCTCACCCCAAAGAACCAGCATGTGTCGTACGACGATGGGCTGTTTTCCCGCGACGGCAAGGGCCTGTATCTGACCACCGATCGGGATTCCGAGTTTCGCCGCCTGGCATGGATGGACCTGGCCACCCGCCAGGTGACGGTGCTGCGCCCGGAGATCCAGTGGGACGCCCGCCAACTGGCCCTGTCGCCCGACGGCCGCTGGCTCGCGTACGTGGTCAACGAGGACGGCTCGGAAACGCTCCACGTCATGGACACCCGGACCCGCAAGGATCTGGCGCTGCCGCGGCTGCCCTTGGGCGTCATCACCACCCCGCGCTGGCACAGCAATAGCCGGGAGGTGGCCTTCTCGCTCGGCTCGGCCCGCAGCCCATCGGACGTCTACTCCATCGACGTGGAAAAGCGGGCGCTGGAGCGCTGGACCGCCAGCGAGACCGGCGGCCTAAACCCGGAGAGCTTCGCCGAGCCGGAGCGGATCCGCTGGAAATCCTTCGACGGCCGGATGATCTCGGGCTTCCTCTACTCGCCGCCGGCCCGCTTCGACCGGCCCCGGCCCGTGATCATCAATATCCACGGAGGGCCGGAGGGACAGTCCCAGCCCACCTTCCTGGGCCGCACCAACTACTACATCAACGAGCTGGGCGTGGCCGTCATCTATCCCAACGTGCGCGGCTCCTCGGGCTACGGCAAGACCTTTCTCGGCCTCGACAACGGCATGAAGCGCGAGGATTCCGTGAAGGATATCGGCGCGCTGCTCGACTGGATCGACGCCCGGTCGGATCTGGACCCCAAGCGCGTCCTGGTGACCGGCGGCAGCTACGGCGGCTACATGACGCTGGCCTCGGCGGTTCACTACAACGACCGGCTGTGCTGCGCCGTCGACGTGGTGGGCATCTCGAACTTCATCACCCTGCTGGAGCGCACCGAGAGCTACCGGCGCGACCTGCGCCGGGTCGAATACGGCGACGAGCGCGACCCCAAGATGCGCGATTTCTTCGCCACCATCGCCCCGCTGAACCATGCGCATCGCATTACCCGGCCGCTGTTTGTGATCGCCGGCCGCAACGATCCCCGGGTGCCGGCCTCGGAGGGCGAGCAGATGGTGGCGGCCGTTCGCAAAAGCGGCGCTCCGGTCTGGTACCTGGTGGCCGAAGACGAGGGCCACGGCTTCCGGAAGCAGAAGAACCTGGAGTTCCAGTTCGCCGCCACGGTCCTGTTCGTCCAGCAGCACCTGCTCGGCCGCACCGCCGAGGCCGGCTTCACGCCGTTGTTCAACGGCAAGGACCTGGACGGCTGGGAGGTCGACACCCCCGGCCTCTGGCAGGTTCGCGACGGCGTGATCGTCGGCAAGCACAACGGGCTCAAGTACAACGACTTCCTGCGCACCAAGAAGCACTACTCTGATTTTGAGCTGCGGCTCAAGTTCCGGCTGGTGGGCGGCGCCGGCAACAGCGGCATCCAGTTCCGCACCCGGGCGATCCCCGACTCCCACGAGGTCTCCGGCTACCAGGCCGATATCGGCCAGAACTATTGGGGAAGCCTCTACGACGAGTCCCGGCGGCGAAAGGTGCTGGCCCAGGCCCCGGCCGAGAGCCTGGCCAATCTCAACAAGGATGGCTGGAACGACTACGGGATCACGGCGCGGGGCAGCCACATCACCCTGGAGCTGAACGGCGTCAAGACCGTCGACTACCGGGAGATCGAAGCGGGCATCGACCCCACCGGCTTCATTGCCCTACAGGTGCACGGCGGCCCGCCGATGGAGGTGCACTTCAAGGACCTGCGGATCCGGTAGCGCAGGCATTCCTGCCTGTTCTTGGCCCCGACAGGCAGGAATGCCTGTGTTACTTGGCGTACCATAGAGTCCATCATGCCTTTCAGGGGCCGGCGCCAGGCTGGGCCCCTACGAGATTCTCTCGCTGCTCGGCAGAAGCTCGCCGAGTATCATCATTGGGGAGTTGCTATCCTAATGGCCGGCAGATCCCCTCAGTCGGCGATCTTGGCGGTGACCACCAGGAACAGCGCCTTGTCAGGGCCTTCCATGTTGGCTTTGCCCACGACGACCTTCTGGCCTTCACGGATATCGACGTCGGCGACGATGCCCACATCCGTGTAGGTGACGTTCTGACTCTGTCCGACAATCGGCACGTGCGCGCCCAGCCGCAAGCGGTCGAGCCAGACCACGCGGCCCTTTTCGTCGGACGTGATACGAGCGGAGCGAAACTGTAGGGCGTAGGTGGTTGGGGTCCGGTCGACTCCGCTGGCGGCCATCCCTCGTACCTCGGCCTCGCCCCCTTCGCGGGTGCGCAGCACCAAGGTTTCCAGCAGGCGAAACGCCGGATATGAAAAGCCTGAGCGTCCTCGGGGCGGCTCAGCAGACGCAAGGCCGTGAGGTACACAGGGCGCTCGTGCATGACGATCAACTGCTCGAACGCCGCCACCTCGCCCGCCTTGGCGCGACGAAGCAGCCCGGCGAGCTCGGCCGTTTCCGCCGATTCACTCGCTGGCAGGCCGGTCATCGCGATCGCCAGACCTTGGGGTTCCACGGCTGCTTCCAAGTATAGTTAGACCGCCCCTCAAGCGAAAGCGTCTACTCGGCGAGGCGGCGACGCCCGCGCTATAATGAAGTCACCATGGCGGCGGTTGCCACTCCGGCCGAGCAAAGGGTGACCCTCTGCAACGTGAGCTGGGAGACTTACGAGCGCCTTATCGCCGAGTACCCGGACATCGCGGGGCCGTGTTTCACCTATGATGAGGGGATGCTGGAGATCATGGTGGTGTCGTTTGAGCACGAGGAGCCGAACCGGACCCTGGCCGATTTGGTCGGGGTGCTCGCAGAGGAGTTCGGCATCGACCTGCTCCGCGCGGGCTCCGTGACGTTGAAGCGGCCGGATCTCCACAAGGGTTTCGAGCCTGACTCCTGCTTCTACTTTGCGAATGCCCCGGCCGTCCGCGGCAAGAAAGAGATTGATCCCGCCATCGATCCGCCCCCCGATCTGGTCATCGAGGTGGACGTTTCCCGCTCCTCGCTTCCGCGCTTCCCGATCTTCGCGGCATTCGGCGTTCCCGAGGTCTGGCGCTACGATGGCGCCCGTGTGACAACCTACCGCCTGGAGGCCGGCCGTTACGTCGAAACGGACCACAGCCTGGCGCTGCTGCCCCTGACCGGCGAGGTGGCCACTCGCTTCCTCGACGAAAGCCGCCAGATGCCGAGCACCCAATGGCTGCGGCGCGTCCGCGAGTGGGCCCGCTCGGCGTCCCCCGCACCTGGGCGCTGACGGAGACCTACTCGGGGACGCGGAGATCGTGCCGCAGATCGCCCGAGGCGGTGAGCTTCACCGGACTGATCCGGGATTGGATCTCGGCGAGGCGGTCTTCGACGCGGAAGTAGGGAGCGGCCGCAGGCCGCTCCCTGGCCGCCCCACCGATTGTGAATCGTTAGAGAAGGTACAATAGGCTCCATCATGCCTTTCAGCGCCGGCGCCAGGCTGGGCCCCTACGAGATTCTCTCGCTGCTCGGCAAGGGTGGCATGGGCGAAGTCTACCGCGCCCGAGACCCCAGGCTCGGCCGCGACGTGGCGATTAAGGTGTTGCCGCCGGAGTTCGTCCGGGACCCCGAGCGCCTGGCGCGCTTCGAGCGCGAGGCCCGGGTGCTGGCCTCGCTGAACCACCAGAACATTGCCGCCATCTATGGTTTCGAACAGGCCGACGGCGTGCCGTTTCTGGTGCTGGAGTTCGTGCCCGGGGAAACGCTGCGCGGACCGCTGCCGCCCGAGGAGGCCGTGGCCATCGCCCGGCAGGTTGCCGACGCTCTCGAATCGGCCCACGAGAAAGATTTCGTTCACCGCGACCTGAAGCCCGCCAACATCAAGGTGACGCCGGAGGGCAAAGTCAAGGTGCTCGACTTTGGCCTGGCCAAAGCCCTGGCCGACGAGGCGCCGGGCGGCGATCCGTCGCGCTCTCCGACCCTGAGCCTGGCCCCCACCCGGGCCGGGACGCTGTTGGGCACCGCCGCCTATATGTCGCCGGAGCAGGCCCGAGGACGACCCCTCGACAAGCGCGCCGACATCTGGGCCTTCGGCTGCGTGCTCTACGAGCTGCTGTCGGGCCGGCAGGCCTTCGGCGGCGAAAGCATCACCGACATTCTGGCCGCGGTGGTGCGCGCCGAACCCGACTGGAGCGCCCTGCCGGCGGGCGTCCCGCCGAACGTGCGTTGGCTGCTGGGCCGCTGTCTGGAGAAGGACCCCGCGCGGCGGCTGCGCGATATCGCCGATGCCTGGGTCGAGATGCAGCAAACTGCTGCCGCGGCGCAGGTCGTTGCTCCTCCGCCCCGGCGCCGGGGAACCATGCTGGCGCTGGCGGGCTTTGTGGCAGGCGTGGTGGCGGCGGGATCCCTGGCGGCGTGGCTCGCGACGCGGCCGGTGGCGCCACCGGCGGCAGTTCGGTTCCTGCTGCCTGCCCCCCAGCAGGGAAGCTTCGAAAGCGGGCCGCTGGTTTCTCCGGACGGCCGGTTGGTGGCCTTTGTGGCCTCCACTTCCGCCCGGACCACCGCCCTGTGGGTGCGGCCGCTCGATTCGGTCGAGGCCCGCGCGCTGCCCGGAACCGAGGATGCCGCCAACCCGTTTTGGTCGCCGGACAGCCGCTCGCTCGGCTATTTCACCCTTCGCCGGCTCATGCGCGTGGATGTTACCGGGGGTTCACCCCAGTCCATCTGCGACGGGAACCTCGGGCAAGCCGGGACCTGGAGCGTCAACGGCGTGATCGCGTTCTCTTCGGGAGGCGCCGCGCGGACCGGGCTCTATCGTGTGAACGCCTCCGGCGGGAGATTCGAGGCGTTCACCAAGCCGGATGCATCGCGTGGCGAGGTACGTCACGGTCGCCCCTATTTCCTGCCGGGCGGTCGCGAACTCCTCTATTCCACCGTCGGTGCTCAGCCGGGCATCAACGTGGTGTCGGTGGAGTCGGGCGCCGGCCGCCCGCTCGCTGCTGGCCTGGCCGGCTCCCTGTTCGTGCCGGCAGCCGCCGGACAATCGACCGGCTACCTGCTGGGAGCGCGGGATCGACGGCTGTGGGCGCAGCCCTTCGACCCCAAGCGGCTTCAGGCGTTGGGCGAACCCATCCTCATGGCCGAGCAGGTGGGATCCTTCTCCGCCTCCAACACCGGCGTGCTGGCCCACTGGACCGGGGGCGGAACCGCTGACAGGCAGCTCTACTGGTTCGACCGGAGCGGCAAGCGGACTCCCATCGTCGGCGGGGCGAGCCACTTCGAACTCTCCCCGGACGGCCGGCGGATCGCGTTCGACCGCCGCGATGCCGTCTCCGGCTCCCAAGACGTCTGGGTGCTGGATCTGTCGCGGGGAACATCCTCGCGCCTGACCTTCGATCGCGCCAACGAGACCACACCGGCGTGGTCGCCGGATGGGAGCAAGATCGTATTTTCACGGCTCGGCGGAGGGCGCGCCGAGATCTACCAGATCCTGGCCAGCGGGGCCGGGCGGGAGACCTTGCTGGCCGGCCCGCTCGACGCCGCCAACCACAAGCACTGGTCACCCGACGGCCGCTTTCTGGCCTTCGACGCCTTGAGGTCGGCCGTAGCGAATGACATATGGGTGCTGCCGATCAAGCCGGACGGCTCCGCCGGAAAGCCGGAGCCCTTCCTGAACCGGGAGTTCACGGAGGCCCAGCCGCAGTTTTCGCCCGATACGAAGTGGCTGGCCTACATCTCCGATGAGACGGGGCGACTCGAGGTCTACGTGCAGAGCTTCCCCGACAAGCGCGGCAAGTGGCAGATCTCGTCGGCGGGCGGCGCCCAACCGAGGTGGCGCCGGGATGGCAGGGAGCTCTATTACCTGGCGTTCGACCGCAAGATGATGGTCGTGGAGGTGAAAGCGGGTCCTGCCGGCCTGGAGGCCGCGGTTCCCCGGGCGCTGTTCGAAACGCCGGTCCGCGGGGACGACACCACCTCTCACTATGAGGCAAGCAGCGACGGCCAGCGGTTTCTGATGCCAGTGCTGGGCAGCGAGTCGCAGCCCGAGCCGGCGACGGTGGTGGTCCACTGGACCACCGGGCTGAAGAAATGACCGCCCCTCCCCAACCTGCTATCCTGTAGATCGCCCGTGTTCAGCCGTCACCAGCGAAAGGCGGCGCTGCTGTTCGCGCTGGCCGACGTCGCCCTGACCAGCCTGAGCTTCGAAGCTGCCTACCAGCTCCGGGTATTCCTGCCTCTGGAGCGGGTCTTCTTTCTTCTCCCGCCGGTGAAGGCGCTGCTGTGGATCGTGACGCTGGCGACGTGGGTGGCGCTGGGTTACCTGCTGCGGATCTACGAGCGTCTGGAGACGGCCGAGGCGCGTACGGCCCTGGAGGACAGCTTGCGCCAGGCGGCGGTGGGAATGCTGGTGCTGGCCGGGTTCCTCTACGCCGCCAAGCTGGATATCAGCCGGTCGTTCCTGGGTCTGTTCGGGGTTTTCAACCTGTTGGCGCTGATCGCCTATCGGGTGAGCGCCCGGACGCTGCGGGGACGGCTGCGGCGGTGGTTTGGAGCGGAGTCCTACTTCGTCATTGTAGGCACAGGAGAAACCGCCTGCCAGGTGGGCCGGGCGGTGGAGCAGGCCGAAGGCGACGGGGCCCGCCTGCTGGCCTTCGTGGAGGCCGGCAACGAGGACTCCGGCGGCCTGGTGACCCTCGCCCGCCCGTACCCGGTGCGGGCCCGCCAGGAGCTCGGCCAGATGCTGCGCAGCCACGTCATCGACGAGATCATCTTTGCGGTGGAAAGGGAAAAGCTGGCGGAACTGGAGCCGGTGTTGGTGCAATGCGACGAAGAGGGGGTGCGGACGCGGGTGGTGGTGAACCTGTTCCGCCATGTCAACAGTGAAATGTACCTGGACCAGCTGGGACCGATTCCGCTGCTGACCTTCTCGGCCACGCCCCACGACGAAGTGCGGCTGGCCATGAAGCGGGCGCTCGATTTTGGGCTGGCGCTGGCAGCGCTGGCTCTGGCGGGGGCGCCCCTGGCGCTGGTGGCTGCCCTGGTGCGGCTGACTTCCCGGGGCCCGGCCATCTTCCGGCAGGTGCGCTGTGGCCTGAACGGCCGGCGCTTCACCCTTTACAAGCTGCGTTCCATGTGCGACGACGCCGAGAGCCGCCAGCCGGAGCTGCTGGCACGGAGCGAGAAGGGCGGCCCGGCTTTCAAGATGACCAACGACCCGCGGCTGACGCCGCTGGGCCGCTACCTGCGGCGCTTCTCGATCGACGAGTGGCCGCAGTTGTGGAATGTATTGAAAGGGGACATGTCTCTGGTGGGACCGCGCCCGGCGGTGCCGCGGGAGGTCGACCTGTACCAGGGCTGGCAGCGGCGCCGACTGCGCATGAAGCCCGGTCTGACCTGCCTGTGGGTGCTGGAGGGCCGCGACGGGCTGGATTTCGACACCTGGATGCGGCTGGACATGGAGTACATCGACAATTGGAGCCTGTGGCTGGACTTGAAGATTCTGCTGCGCTCCATCCCGCGGGTGCTGCTGGGCCAGGGGGCGAACTGAGGAGCCCGGCATGATTCCGCTGCGCGACAACATTCCCTCCCGGCGCCTGCCGGTGGTCACGGTGACGCTGATCATCGCCAACGTGCTGGTGTTCTTCTACCAGCTGATGCTGGGGCGGCGGCTGCCGCTGTTCTTCAACGAGTTCGCGGTGATCCCCTACCGGTATTTTCACGATGCCTACGTGACGGCCAGCGGAGCCATCCAGCAGGTGGGAGCCTCGGAGCTGGCGGTGCCGCTGGTGACCTCCATGTTTCTTCACGGCGGGTGGCTGCACCTGGGGGGCAACATGCTGTACCTGTGGATCTTCGGCGACAACGTCGAAGACCGCATGGGGCACTTCAAGTTTCTGGTGTTCTACCTGCTGTGCGGGCTGGCGGCGTCGGGGGCGCATATCCTCACCAACGCCGGCTCGCGAGTGCCCAGCCTGGGGGCCAGCGGGGCCATCGCCGGGGTGCTGAGCGGCTACCTGGTGCTGTACCCGCGGGCGCGGGTGCTGGTCCTGCTGCCGCTGTGGTGGATCTGGCAGACCTTCGAGGTGCCGGCGTTGCTGTTCCTGGGGTTTTGGTTCGTGCAGCAGTTCTTCTACGGGCTGCTGGCCCTGGGGCCGCAGTCGGCGCAGACCGGGGGGGTGGCCTGGTGGGCGCACATCGGGGGATTCGTGGCCGGCGCCGTGCTGGTGTGGGTCTTCGCCGAGAAGGCGAAACGGAGGTATCAGGAATGAGCATAAGGAGTATGGCGGCGGCGTTGCTGTTGGCGGCAGGGGTGCTGGAGGCGGCGCTGGGCGACAAGCAACAGGCGCGGATCCTGGAGATCACCGGGGGGCAGGGCGCTTACACCGCCGCCGAGGATGTCTACCGGGTGGCGTTCCCGCGCTCGGACGTGCAGGTAACGGTCGACCGCTGGCCGATGCATCCGTTTATGGGCCTGACCTCCTGGGCGGCGTTCACCACCGGTAGCCACCAGGAGGTCCTGGTGATGGGCGACCTGGTGCTGTTGGAGGACGAGGTGAACCCGGCCATGAGCGCCGCCCTCGACAACGGCCTGGAGGTGACCGCCCTGCACAACCACTTCTTCTATGACAGCCCGCGGGTGATGTTTATGCACATTGGCGGAGAGGGCAGCATCGAGAAGCTGGCGGCCGGCGTCCGAAAAGCGCTCGAGGCCGTGCGGCAGGTGCGGAGCGCATCGCCGGCGCCGGCGGCGCAGTTTTCCGGCCCGGCGGTTCCCGAGAAGAGCTCCATCACGGCGGCGGCCATCGACGGGATTCTGGGAGTGAAGGGGCAATCGGTGAGCGGGATGTACAAGGTGTCGATCGGGCGGCCGGCCAGGATGCACGGCCGGGCGGTGGGCAACCAGATGGGGGTGAACACCTGGGCGGCGATGGCGGGCGCCGACGACAACGCTTTCGTGGACGGGGACTTTGCCATGCTGGCCGGAGAGCTGCAAGAGGTGTTGAGAGCCCTGCGGAAGGCGGGCATCAACATCGTCGCCATCCACAACCACATGACTCACGAGGAGCCGCACTACGTCTTCCTGCATTATTGGGGCAAGGGCCCCGCGGCAGCCCTGGCCCGGGGCCTCCGCTCGGCGCTGGATACGCTGGGCAAATGAAGTTGGTCGAGTTCCTGGGGCTGAAGCGCAACCTACTCCTGCTGCTGGCGGCCATCATCATCATCGGAGCCGGCGAGGAGACCTGGATGCGGTTCGTCCCCAAGTACCTGGAGTCGCTGGGCGCCGGCGCTTTCGTCATCGGCCTCTACGACGCCATCAAGACCCTGCTGGGCGCCGTCTACGCCTACCCGGGGGGAATTCTGGCGGATCGCTGGGGACACCGGCGGGCGCTGGTGTTCTTCAATGCCCTGTCGATCGCGGGCTACGCGCTGGTGCTGGCGGCGCCACACTGGGGGGCAGTGATTGGAGGCGCCTTCCTGTTCCTGGCCTGGAGCAATCTCTCTCTGCCGGCGACGTTCTCGCTGGTGGGGTCCACGCTGCCGTCCGGCAAGTACACCATGGGGATCGGGGTGCAGTCGCTCATCAAGCGCCTGCCGATCCTGATCGGGCCGGTGGTTGGCGGCGCGCTGATCGACCGCTATGGGATGCTAGGCGGGGTCCGGATCGGCCTGGCGGTTTCGATCGGCCTGGGCCTGGTGACGGTCGCGATCCAGCGACGCATGGATGAACCGCCGGCCCCGGCGCGGCCCCCCGTCGTCGGCCTCCGGTCGGTGGTGCGAAGCTTCGACCCGCGACTCAGGTGGCTGCTCTTCAGCGACATCCTGATCCGGTTCTGCGAGCGGCTGCCGTTCGCCTGGGTCGTGATTTACGCCATGGACCAACTGGGGGCCAGCGCCACCCAGGTCGGAGTGTTGATCGCCGTCGAGATGGCCACGGCTATCGCCTGCTACGTGCCGGTGGCGCACCTGGCCGACCGCTACGGCCGGGAGCCGTTCGTCATCGGGACCTTCGTATTCTTCACCTTGTTCCCGCTGGCGCTGGTGGCGGCGGACCGCTTTTCGCTGCTGGTGGCGGCCTTCGTGGTGCGGGGGCTGAAAGAATTCGGCGACCCGGCCCGTAAGGCCTTGCTAATACAATACGCGCCCGCGGCCGCCCGAGGACAGTCGATCGGCGCTTACTACCTGATCCGCGATACGCTGGTGAGCGCCGGGTCTTTTCTGGGGGCGGCCTTGTGGAAGCTGGGGCCGCGAGTCAATTTTTGGTCGGCGTTCGCCGTGGGGGCGTGCGGCACGGTGGTGTACGTGGCCACGCTTTCGGTGGGGCGGCCTTCAGGCCCTGGCCGGGCTGGAGGCGGGCCCTGGAGTCGATACATTCTCTCGGGGCTTGGTGGGCGGCCCCCTGGGGGGTGTTAATTAACCGTTGGGCGATTTCGCTTGTTCAGCTCGCGAAACCCGCTCCCTGCGGTCGCGGCTCAGCGGGGCCTCCGGCAATGCCGGATTGAACGGTATGAGACCCCGCCGCGGGTGTCGCGGGCACGCCAGGCGCAGCGAAGTCAACGCCCCCTGGATTCACCGCAGAGACGCAGAGACGCAGAGGATCAGTCCATGGTAACACTCTGTTGTGACGGTCAACCAAGTTACCGAAGCCGTCATCGGCGCCGCCATCGAAGTGCACCGCGCCCTGGGGCCGGGGTTGCTT